>SMVA01160675.1_pt1 | contig 16115 bp, 13 predicted proteins | sample 2456451 | NCBI WGS metagenome assembly SMVA01 (sample SAMN11095933, study PRJNA526329) | marine sediment metagenome | biome: Marine sediment; feature: Surficial sediment; material: Deep marine sediment; isolation source: Hadal surficial sediment | place: Pacific Ocean | collected 2014-05 | depth...
CAAAGCATAGCTAAAACTTGACGTCTAAATTAAATTGTGGAGAGCAAGATTTAAGGATATAACAAGAAATTCCTGATGGACGTATTTTGTGATGCTCGTTCCTCACAACACAAAATACAACTCAGAATTTGGCGTCAGGGTTACGCAAAGTCACGTGATTTTATATTACTTAGACCAGAGGAATCACTAGTTGATGACGCGATTGGGGTGACAGATACGGAAATGGAACATAACCCAAGTATTCCAATTAATAACCTTTCCATAACGATTTCTGCTACGTTGATAGCGCGGGTGCCCTTGCCATGAACGACAACAGAATTGTGTGGCACGTGGCTTCAGCCCGTGCCTAAATGAAGGTTCTAATGAGCAAATAGGTGCCTAACAAGAAAATCCGGACCGACGCAAAAAAACGCGCGGGCTGATTTATTCGTTAAACTTATTGAATCAAATCCCTACTCCGCCTTCAACGCCGGCAGCAGTGGAATTTTAATTGCGAACCGAACCGCAGCCAGGCTTGCCAGCATTCCCACTACAAATACCACGACCAACGTCAGAGAAAGCGACAGCCAGGGAACTTGCGAGGCGTCCGCTAAAATATGCGGCGTCACTGCGATAACGGCAGAAATAGCGCCGAGTAAAATCCCGAGGATGAGCAAAAAACCGTTTTCCGCCAGCACCAGTGCCGCCAACGTGGATTGGCGAAATCCAAAGGCACGCAATGTTGCCAGCTCGCCTCTTCTCTCGATGACATTGCGAATAAGAATCATGCCCAATCCCAGAGTGCCGAGAATTAATCCCAACCCTCCGACCATTTGAAAAGTAGAAAGATAGGTATTCTCGACCGCCTGGAAGTTGGCTAATTTTTCTGCAGTGGTGGTAGCATCAAAACCGTAGTCGGAGAGACTGCTTTCCAAAATTTGTGAAGCCTCTTGGTATTGCTCAATGGGTGAGTCAATTAGAAAATATGAGTAACCGCTTCGACTCGGGAAATGCTTGAGAAAGTTTTTCTCCGAGATCAGCAGCTCGCTTTGAAAGATGCTTTTTTTCAACAAGCCGACAAACCGCAGTTTGATTTCCTCGCCAAACTCGTTAGAAATAGCAATATCTTTGCCGAGACCCGAATGCAAAATCCACATCACCGAATTTTCATCGCCAAAAGCAGGAATGACATCCGGCTCAATCTCCATATTCAAAAGATTCCAGAGATTGGTCAGACCCTTGGTTTCCTGGCTCACAGTCTTGCTGAATTTAAATCCACCGCGCTCAACCTGGGCTTGGGTCACGCCAAGTATCCGCGGTTTTTCTACCTGATAGAGATTCAAGCAACTCGCATCATCGCCGGGTAGAAACCGGAACGGCATGATTTCGGTTTGTTTTAATTTCTCAGAGTCATCGTCGGAAAAGCCTAATTCAAAGCGGCCGTCTTCTGAATTCAAATCATAAAATAGCGGGATATCCGACTGGGCCGTCAAGCTGTAACCACCTGCTCCGGAATTTCTCTTAAATACTTCGCCGCCGAATTCCGTGCGAAAGGCGCCAACCGCAATAATCACAAAGCAGGCCGAGCTAACAAGGGCAGTGCTGAGCATACTGCGGCCCGGATTTCTGGGACTGTTTCGAGCAGCCATTCTCACAATCGGAGTGGAACCCGCCTGACTGGAGAGCGCCCTGTGTGGACCGCGCAGCCAAATTGCGAAAAATGCCAGACCCGAAACCAGCACCAGCGTGCCGATTCCGAAGAACAACCCCGCTGCGGCTGATTCGAGCGAGAATGTAGCGACCGTTAAAACACCGGCCAGAATTAAAGCGCTTATTGCCGTGACCTTTGCTCTTCGACTCGCCCCAACCTGCTTTAAAATATTTGTAACTCCCGCCAGCAAAGCGGGCGGTGGTATTTTGCTCAGTTTTCTCAATCCGATCCAGATCGAAAGGAAAATAACCAGCAGCGAACTGCCAAAGCCAGTTGCCAAACTGGCCGGAGTGACATGCAAAAACAAAAAGGGTGACCCGACCGCTGCCAGCCACCAGGTTCTCAAGCCGGTCATCAGCAACCAGGTATAAAACAGGGCGCCGCCGGTTCCGAGAAGCGCGCCGATCACGGCCAGCACGGCGCCTTCCGACATAAATTGCCGGCGAACTTTTCTCAGCGGAAAGCCGACTGCCAGCAGCATGCCGATTTCCCGTCCCCTTTGTTCCACCCCAAGCCGAAAAAGCAAGCCGACTAAAAGCGCTGCTGAAATAATCAGAAAGAAACTGAATCCCACGAACAGCCCGCTGAAATCGGTTGCCCCTTTCGACGACGCCAGTCCCTGTGCTTTGACGGGTTGAAAAACGAAATCAAATTGCTCGGGCCTAACATTCGCCAAAAACTCATTTGCGAAGAGTTCTTCTACATCCGCCGTCTCGGATTCCGGGTTGACAGCAAAACGCAAGGAGGTGACATTTCCAAAACGACTGCCCCACAATTTTCGGCCGGTTTCCACGGAAACAAATCCTTTGGGCGCGCCGCGGTATTTGTCCCAGTAGTCCTCGTCTTTGGACCGGATTAAGTTGAGGTCAACCGGGAAAGGCGGGTCCCAATCAGCCATGTTGTCGGCATCGGCGATTCCGGGAAAATCCGGAGTTAAAGTCTTGTCTATCGCCAGACCGGCCATAGCGACAACACCTTTCACATGAAAGGCTGTTTGCTTGGTAAATAAATTATCACGCGGTCCGATGCCAAAATATTCCATCGTAATTGAATCACCGGCGCTTACTCGCAGATCCCTTGCAGCCCAGTCATTTAACAAAATCTCATTGTCAGCGAGCCTGGGGGCCGGCCTGCCACTGTTAAGAAGCAGATTGCCGAACCCATCAACGACCGGAATCGGCAAAGCAGCTACAGTCGAGTACGGCAGAAGGCGGCCTTTGGCTTCCATCTTATTGGCGAGATATGTGTAAACGGGCAAAGCCGGTAGGTTCAGCTTATCAGCAGCTGACTTTGAGCCGGTCACGATTTGAGGAGACAAAATTGATTCGCTGCTTTCCACAGCAAACCCACCTTCCAGTTCAATGAATTTGAGTCCGAAGTCTTCAAAGCTTAAAGAAGCCGCAAGTATCTGTTGTAAAAAATCAATTGAATCATTCGCTTCGGGCGAGTCTTGTTGTGAAACCAGAATTGCGTTGACCTTATTTTTTTGGCCCAATGTTCTCTGCAAAGCCGGCAGTGAGACAAAGGCATTCAGCGGCAAGTTTTGATTCGCCTGCAAACTGAATCTTCCTGGTCCTTCATCCGGGATAATTTTAGTCAAGCTCATCCTTGTTGTTTCAATCACATCTTCCGTGCTCTTTCTGCCCAGCAAAGAACTGCGCGCAATGTCACTCGGTTTTTCAAATGACAGGAGAATTTGGTCGCCGACTTCAGCCTTGAGCTGGTTTTGCAGCGCTTGATTAATGACCACAGAAGGGAAAACCTGACCGGATTTTTTTCTCAGGGATGCCGATTCATTCCTTTCAAAAAAGGAAAAAAATTGGGCATCCACAGCGATAATGTTGATATTCGAAGCGCGGGTTTTTGAAGATGAGTGAATTGCAGTGCCATTACTCAGAATGGCCGATGCAATGGTTTCAAATCGATTGCTAAAATTTTTTGAAGTAGCCAAATCAACAAGCAGATCTTCCCGAAAATATTTCTGCGTCACCAGCGCATAGTCGATTTTACCAAGCCGGTCGAGCGTTAAATCACGCAAACTTCCACGCACGGAATCCCCAACCAGAAGCGCGCCGGTCAAAACCGCAGTGGCCACTGCTGCTCCAAGAACCACGGCAAGGTTAATTCGCCAAAAATGGCTTAAGGGGGTGAGAACAGACATCGAGTTTTGTTTTCCTGTGGCTTTCATATTGATTAAGGTAATGAAAAACTTATTTCCCACCGAAATGCGCCGAACGCACCGACATTCACCGAACTAGTAGTTATGATTTCGGGACTGAAGTGCATTTGCAGTCATTTTCAAGAATACAATAATATCATACTTTCGGCGAACCTCGGCGACTTCGGTGTGATTCGGTAGGAAATTATATCTTTTGAAAATTTTTGTCCATCGAACAACTATTTGTATTATTGAAGTACTAAACTTCGACGCATTTACCTTCCTGCAATTCGAAACGCCGTTCGAATCGATTGGCAAGCTCTGGGTTGTGAGTCACGATAATCAGAATATTTTTTTCATCTCTATGAAGCTCGAAAAAAAGGTCGGCTACGGAGGCAGCAATTTTCCGGTCGAGGTTGCCGGTGGGCTCATCACAAAGTAAAATGTTCGGACTGTTAATCATCGCCCGGGCAATTGCCACACGCTGGCGCTCACCTCCCGAGAGTTCAGCAGGCCGGTGCGTGATTCGATTTAAAAGGCCGACTTTCTCCAATAGTTTTGCAGCACGGTCTCCCTTGTCTTTACCATTATTCTTAAAAGCCAGTGTCGGAATCAAAACATTTTCCAAAACCGAATACTGCGGCAAAAGGTGGTGGTCCTGAAACACAAAGCCTATTTTCTGATTGCGAAATCTGGCCAATTCCGTCTCAGAAAAAGAGCTAATATCCTGATTATTGATTTCAATTTCTCCGGAAGTCGGAGAATCCAAAGTCCCGATTAAGTGCAGGAGAGTACTTTTGCCGCTGCCCGATGGGCCGGTCACCACAAGCGCTTCGCCGCCTTTCATTACAAAGGAAACGCCTTCGAGGACTTTGACCGGGTGTTCGGCAGTGCCGAAGTTCTTGTGAACCTCTTTTACGTTGAGTGAGGTTGAGTTATGTGCCATATTATTTTATGATCCTCCAAACGCTTTGAACGGTATCTCGCATCACTACAAGCGCGCCATTCCATTCATCTTCACTGAATTCGTTGAATGCTTTCATGATCCTTTGATGAATTTTATTTTGATTTGGTTTACGAAGACGAATAATAAGAATACCTTGGTGGATTTCATTTCGATGATGAGTAAAGCCTTTATCGGTTGTTATTAGAAGCCGGCTTTCACGCAGCGTTAATTGCCATAGTTTTTCGTCAGCATATCCTTCCTTTGGAGTACCCCGAATATCGAGCACATCATGACCCAGCTTTTGTAAGGCTTCAACAGTAATGGCCGGAATATTCTCATCAACAAGTATCTTCATCTGTTAAGGTTCAATTGGCGTCACTTGTTCCTCCGCTAACGTTGCGGCATAATCAAGGCAGGCAAAAATATCCTTGCGGTCAATTGTCGGATACGCTTCGAGAAGAGTATCAATGGTATCCCCATTGGCCAACATACTTACAATCTGATGTACAGGAATGCGCTTGCCTTTAATACAAGCTTGTCCGTGACAGACTTCCGGATCAATTGAAATTCGTTGATGCATAATTTGTCCTAAAATAATTCTAATTTAAAAGAATTTAAGGTTTGATGACAAGATTTCCAAACAAAAAGTGACACATCCTATTCGCCCTTCGAGGTCAAGCTTTTCGACCCCGGCGCTTCCTCAATGTTATCTGCAATAAAATCCGGAATCGGAATTGCTTTAATCTTTTCGCCGGGATTGCAGATACAACAGGCTGAAGACATCTGCCCGCGGGCAATGAGCTCGTCTCCTCTGGTAAATAAAAACCGGTAGGTCATGGATTTATTCCCTTTGCGAGTAACGGTCAGGTGGATGTTGACTTCATCTTCAAATTTAAGCGGATTCAAATACTCGCAGGAAGCAGCCAATCTCGGCCAGCCGATTTTGTTACCTTCCAAATCTATGCAAACGCTCGTGCCAAGGGAGTTGAGGAACTGGTGTTCAGTTGTTTCCATAAAGGTAAAAAAACGGGCAAAGTGACAAATGCCTGCCAAATCGGTGTCGGCGAATTCAATTTTTCGTTTTGTTTTATATTCGTAAGCCATATTTTAAAAATCTATTAACTTTAATAATTCATGAACCACAGAGACACAAAGGCACAGAGGATTGATTCTATTGGAGATATGTCAGCATAATCAATTTCGATTTCAAATTTTTTTTGAAATGCACTCTCTATAAATCTCTTATTTTCTCTGTGTCCCTTCGCTTACGTGCAGGGCAGGCTTAGTGCCTCTGTGGTGAATTTTTGTGAATAATGCGGGTTAATGAACATTTTCGCTATGAACAATTTCAGCAGTTTTTGGCGGCGGCGCCGGACCCGGCTTGTAAAGCGTCACCAGACACCCGCCCAGGGCAGCTAATAATATCCCGGCAACAAACTGCCAGCGCAAATTGCCAAACCCTCCGGCCGGGGGATGGATGGCAAGGGCCACAACTGCATTTACAATCGGCGCCCCTGCAAAAACAATCGACATGACCACAGTTGGCGCACCTTTCGCGCCAAATGCCAGTAAAACACAGAAGGCGCCAATGGCACCAACCAGGCCGGCAAGCAGCGACCATGACATACCTTTCACAGGAAAACTCCATGAAGCGCCATTGACGGCCATAACAAGTGCGGGGCCAATCACAGCGATGACCAGGTAGGCAATTCCTACAAAAAGAAAAGCTTTGTAGCGGCCGTTAACGGGGTCGGCCATGGACATTTGGCCGGTGTGAAGAAGCACACCATAAAGTCCCCAGCATACAACGGTCATGAGTGCGAAGATCAGCCAGGTCATGCCGGGTTGTGCTGATTCGGTGGGCATAATTCCTCCTCCTCAAAGCAGTGTTTGAGTGTTACAGTGTTCGGGTGCTTAAGTGTTCAGGTGCTTAAGTGTTCAGGTGTTAATGATTTTTATTATGAATAAATTCATCGAGTAAATCAAGGAATTCATTATTTAACTTAGTTTTGTATTCCGTTTTCGGTTCTCGAACTTTACTTGGTTTTGTCTCAATTGTTGATTTCACATGCCTTAAAAGTCCGATGGTTATTCGTATGGTTTCATTGGCCACATCATATACTTCATTAAATAAATCTTTAGTTATGTACTTTTGATCAAATGCTATATACAGCAAACTCTTTACTTCTTCTGTTGAACTTTGTGAGATGTCCAGAAACCGAATAAAATCTTTTTTGTGGAATCTTGAGAACCCTTCAGCAATATTAGTCATTGAAGAAATGGCCGCTCTTCGAATTTGGTCCCTCAAAGGATAATCCTTCGAAAATGGTCCTTCTCTTGTTAAACGATAAATTAAACTAACCAAAGATTTGGCCTTCCGCCAACAAATCAAATCTTCGAACCTAGTAATCTTCGCCATTACTTTAACACCCTAACACTTTTAACACTTGAACACTTTAAGCACCCAAACACTCTTTAGCCCAGATATTTTTTATAGACCTCCAAAGTTGCCTCCGTCATCCTTTCATCATTCAAGTTAGCATGAACAAATTCCTTGCCCTTTTTGCCTAATTCTTCGCGTCTGGCAGAATCATTAAATAATTGCTCAAGACCATTTGCCAAATCATCCGGTGAATCAGGGTCGACCAAAATTCCGCCGCCGGTTTTTTCAATGATTTCTACAAAAGAACCGTGCCGCGGTTGTACCACCGGAACTCCGTTTGCCATCGCCTCTAGAATAGAAAGGCCTTTCGATTCAACATAAACCGTCGGGACGGAAAGTACATCCAGGCCATTTAGAAAAACAATTTTGCTCAGCCGATCTACTTCGCCGATGTATTCAACCGCTCCTTTGAGTCCCCAGTCCGCGATTTGTTTTTCCAGGCTTTGAAAATAGGGCTGGTCTTTTTTTCCCAAATAGCCGGCGATTTTGAGCTGTATTTTATCGGAATTCAATTTCCCCCGTAATTTATGAAACGCTTCAACCAATAGGTGCAGACCTTTCTCGGGACAAATTCGCGCCAGGTAACCGATCACGAACGCATCGCTTTTTATCTTAAACTCACCATTACCGTGGCCGTCGAGATTAATACCCAAATCGATGGCATGCATTTTTTCTGGATTGACATTTAAATACTCAGCCATAAAGTTCGCATAATAGGACCCGGTGGCGATAAAACCGTCAACGTCGTCTGCTTTTTCCTGAAGCAGCTGGCGGGCTTGAGTTTTATATGGCTCAATGAGTTCTTCCAGAAATAAGTCCTCGCCCTGAACGCCGCACAGCACCGGTACATTCAGCTCTTGTTTGATTTCTTTTGCAAAACCAAGGAACATCGAATTCGTTAATTGAACCAGCTCGGGTTTGTATTCCTCCTTAAGCCACTTGATCAGTTTCTGTAATTCTTTTCTCTGGTGGCCTTGCTCACCTTGCAAAACTGAGACAGCTAAGGAACCCAAATCTTTGGCATCAGTGATCGAGCTTTGATTGATAAGCCAATTCAGCAAAGTTGGACTGTTCAACAGTTTGTCAAAAATCCAGGGTGTGTGACGAAAAAAACTAAACTTTTCTTGCAGGTAAACATTCAGCCCCCCATAAAAAATCCTGTCGATGCTGACGTTATTTTCGTCCGTGCGAATCGGCGTATACGTTGGGATGAGCGCCACCTCGTGTCCTTTCCTTTGCAGTGCGGCAGCCAAAGTATTATCGTGCATGCAACTGCCGCAGTACATTCCGCCGGCGCCGGCCGCTATATAAGCTATTCTCATCGTTCGTTTTCCATTTTTGCAGTCATAAATCACATGACAAAGACAGGTTGATCACGCAGGCTTTTTTTAAGTTCCGGAGGCCAACCGAAAAACTCGCCCACGAAGCCGTCTATCTCACCCAGTGTTTTATTGGAAAGCAAGTTGGCAATTTCATCAACTGCTTCCCCACTAATCATAAACAGCGAGTGCCCAAATAATATATTTTTGCCATCGCACTGGCAACAAATCTGGTATTCCGAAACTTCTCCAACAGCAGTGCCTTTGATAATACACCTGGAGAGCCAATCCTCAATATTTAAAGCACTTGTTTCTGACAGGGTTTTTCTTCTCGCATCAAGACTTGCGTTTCTGATAAAATAATCCTGCATTTTCGTTTTCGAGGCGGATGAAAATGATTGCCATACTTTATGATAGCAGTTCATACACATCGCATATTCAAAAATTGTATCGGTTGTTTTAAACTTTTCGTATTTTTTGATGGCCTTTTCAATCACGTACAAAGTCCCGGTCTCAAGTAAGTATTTATCACAGGAGATGCAATGAGTGAACGGCTTATCGTCCCGGTCAGAATAAAAAACGCTGGGAATCTCCCGATGCTCGTTTGCTCCATCCAAATTACGAAAGTCCATTACAATTTAACTCCTTATGCCATAATCAGACTGTTCACTACAACCACAAATGGTTCAAGCCATTTTTTGCTTTCTCCCGGTGTCGTGTCAGGCAAAGAACTTCTGAATAATCGCCCGTTCGGGTGGCTTTGTTAGAAGCGAAACAAAAACCATCGCAGCGATTGAAACAGCTAAAATCACAGCCACAGGCATGATTCCGCTGCCGCCAACCGTATAACCCGGCGTCTGCCACCCTTGAACAAAAAAGTAAGTCCACAAAATAATCACACTGAAAACAGAAGCAATTGCGCCCTGTTTGGTGCTGCGTTTCCAGAAGAGCGCTGCCAAAACAACCGGCAGTAATGAAGCAAATCCGGTGAATGACCAAATCCCAAGTTTAAAAATGCTGCGATTAAAAACCAGCGACAGAGTGTACGCAATCGCCAAAATACCGATCACAAACAGGCGGCCGAACAGAACTTGTTTCCTTTCGCTCATCTTGTCGTGAAATCCATAGTGACGCACGATATCCTGGGTAAACATAGTTCCCAAGGATAGAACCTGCGAGTCCAGAGACGACATCACCGCTGCAAAAACACCGGCGGCTAAAAGTCCTGCTAAAATTTCAGGTGAATTTAATTTGATCATCTGTACTAAAACCGAGTTTGCGGCAGGGCCCTGAAGATCGGGAAATTGAATTCGTCCCAATACGCCGAGCAGGACGCTGGGAATCCAAACGGCAGCGACGCATAATGGATAAAACATAATCGGTATCTGAAAGCTGGCGGCACGTTTGGCTGAAAGCCAATGCATAAACATGTGCGGAAACATTCCAACTGAAAGGGGAATAAGGGTATAAGTTAACATATTAAGCGGCTTAATTTTGTCTCCACGAATGAGCAGCTCTGGATGTCGTTCGGAAATAAGGTTGATTGCATTGCTAAAGCCGCCTAGCTTATTTACAATCACAAAAAACGCCACGCCGCCAAGCAGCATAAACACCAAAGTCTGAAATGTATTCGCCCAGGCGGTTCCACGCAGCCCGCCATAAGTCACATACGCCATGACCACAGCGCAAACTACAAATCCGCCTACCCACTCGGGAATCTGACCACCTGTGATTTGATTCATGGTAATGCCGCCACCCATGATGCCGATCAATAGATAAGGAATGGTCAGCCCGATTAGAACAAAGAATAAAAGTAACCCGAGACCATCTGAATTCCAGCGCTCTCTAAAAAACTGTACCTGGGTTAAGTAGCCAAACCGCTTGCCAACGGCCCAGGTGCGCGTGCCGATAAAAAAGAAAACTAGCGGAACCACCAAGGCCGAGCTGGAGGCCATCAACGCAAAAACGCCAATACCGTTATGGTAAGCCTCACCAGATGCACCTAACAGAGAAAAGGCTGTCATGTGGGTGCCAAACAGAGACATCAAAAGAATAAAAGGACCGATGCTGCGGGTGGCGACAAAAAAATCTTCACCGGTACCGCGAAACAAACGGTGGCTTAAAAGGCCGATTGCCAAAACCAAAACAAGATAAAGGATGATGATGGTGAGTATCACAGCTATGCTTCCTCTTTTGTTTCAACTTCCAGGTGGGCGGGCCAGATATTTTTTACAATTGAAATAAAAAGGAAAGAAGCGGCCAGACAAAATGCAATATGATAAAGGAGGCCAATCGGAATCCCGAACATTAAGCTTGCATCATTCCAGAGCCAGAGATCATTGTGCAGCAGATATAAAACAAAAAGGGCCGAATAAAGCAACCATTTGGGTAGGTTTTTTCCCATCCTCTCCTCGGGAGTTTTTTTATTTCCCCATACCCAAGAAAACTTTAGGTGTGGTTTTGGGGGGTTCTTAACGGCGGTAGGGAACGCATATATGCCTTCTCTACTTCTTCGTAACAACTTGCCGGGTTATTTTTCCAATTCCTTCGCCTCCGGCAGCTCGCACATCTCTGCCATCGGCTTGAAGATACCATTGACTTCATCCCGGAATACGTTGCCGATTAATATATTTACAATTTCGTCCCGGCAATCAGGAAAACGTTTCAGAAACTTCGCAAAGCTGAATTCCTTGGTGTAAAAAGCATAAACGAGTTTTCGGATGGCTTCCATTCCGGAAACATAATCCGGGCCAAATTTACCCAATTGCCGGCCGGAAAAGTCGTTCTTTTCAAACGCTTCAACAATGCCGTCCGCTGCCATTTCTCCGGATTTTAAAGCTAAAAAGACGCCTGAGGAATAAATAGGGTCCAGGAATCCAAAAGCGTCGCCAACCAGAACCCAGCCGTCACCGGCCAGCCGATTGGACCGGTAGGAAAAATCTTTGGTCACTTTAAACGGAAAGAGCTGCCTGGCATTGTCAAGACGCGGTTTTAGAGCCGGGCACATCTCGAGTTCAGCATCGAAAATTTTCTGCGGATCATCCTTTCGATTTTGCAGTAAGTAATCCAGAGATCCAACCACGCCGACACTCACAACGTCATTCGGCAGCGGGATGTACCAGAACCATGAATCCTGGTTCTGCGTGTGATAAATAAGGGTCGCGCCTGCATCAACGCCTTGGTCCCGGACGCCGCCTTCGAAGTGGGTATAAATTGAGGCCTTTTTCAGCCCGGGCTCGACACGACTCATTTTCATCTTGCGGGAGATTAACGCACTCTGACCGGAGGCATCGACGATGACTTTTGCCCGAAATTCTTCTATCGATTTATCCGCTAGTTTTGCTCGAACAGCAACTGCTTTGTCTCCTTCAAATAAAACTTCCAGAACGCTGGTTTCCTGCCTGACTTCGGCGCCTTTTTCTTCTGCATTGTCAAGCAGCATTTGATCAAATTCGCTGCGCAGCACCTGCCAGGTTTTGGAGCTTTCATGCTCATCATGTTCGAAGAAATAAAACGGTGCAGAGGCTCTGCCGGACTTTGAATAAAACTGAACACTGTATTTCTTCGGAAATACGCTTGCTTTCATTTTATCGAGCACACCCAACCTTTTTAAAGTCCAGTAGGTGCCGGGCATCAGCGATTCGCCAATGCTGAAGCGGGGAAACTTCTCCCGTTCAAACAGCAGGACGTTTAGATTTTTTTCGGCCAGCAAAGCTGCGACGGTGGAGCCCGCCGGTCCGCCGCCGATTATGATTACATCGTGTATTTTCATGTTGTCGTTAAAAATTAAAAAGGTTGTAGTCCACGCTTCAGCGTGTTGCAGCCTGAAGGCTGAACTACAAACTAAACTACAAACTAAAACTACAAGCTAATTCTTTATAACGAAAAGTCAACCGAACCGTAAACTGCGAACGGATTTGTCGGAATCACGGAACTATTTCTGAACCCGCGTGCTTCTGATTCAGTGTTGGTTATGTTCTTAAAATTAGCGCTCCAGCGAAACCTGTTAAATCTGTAAGAAACCGCGGCGTCCAGGGTGAAAGCACTATCTATTTTGTATGCATTATCCGGTGCAATATATTGTTCACTCAAATAACGGCCACCGCCTGCAATACCGAGTCCATTGCTGAATTCTTTGGTTATCCAGAAATTCAGAATATGCTCGGGTGCGAAGGCAGCGGTTTTGCCAGAGAAATCAAGAGACTGAAATTGCTGCAAACTAAATTCAGTAAATTTGGTTAATTCGGCATCGGTAAAAGCGTAGGAGAGGAAAGCAAATAATCCCTGACCGAAATCACCGGACATTTCCAATTCCAAGCCTTTTGATTTCTGACTCCCGATCTCTTCCTGGGGACCAAAACTGCTTCGAATCGGAATATTTTCTCTTTCCAAACTATAAACCGCCACGTTGAAATGCAGTTTTCCGTTCAGGAACCGGTTCTTAATGCCAACTTCAAATTGCGTGCTTTCTTCGGCTTTCAAGTCGCCAGGCACCGTGGTTGAAGGAGGTGCGAACGCCTGCCCAAAATTGGCGTACAAAGAAACATTCGGAGTCGGTGAAACCACAAGCCCAACCATCGGGCTGAATTTTTTGTAAGTCCTATCCGTACTTGTGGTGTCTGGAACAGCTTGAAAGAAAATTTCGAAATCAACTCTATCATCATCCTGATAATTAATTCGATCGAAACGACCGCCTAAAAACAGCTGAACTTTTTCAGAAAATGAAACTCGGTCGATAAAGTAAGGAGCAAACGTTAGCGAGCGACCATCCCCAATTGCTAAAAATTGTGGTATTCCCGCAGAAAGATCGTATCCAGGTCCCTCCACTTCTAAATCCCCTAATAAAACTTCTGGTAACCCGACAAATTCTAAATCAAAATCATCGGATAGGCGTGTTACTTCGAAACCCGTCAACAAAGTGTGATTTGCGGAACCGGTTCTAAACGTAGAAACGAGCTCTAGTTGGTTGCCTAACATTTTTTGACGATCAGCAAGTTTGGAATCTGTACGAAATAGGTAAGTGTTAGGATCGGGATCTATTGAGAGGGTGTTAGTTATAAGCGTGCCCTGTGACTGCCAATCCTGATCTGTATAGTAGAATTTACTGCGTAGAAAAAAGGATTCATTGATTTGCAAATCATAATTCAGTTTAAACCTGGCGACTTTTTGATCTGAAAAATCGGTCTCAGGCTGAAATGAACTCGTTCTTGAGATATTATCAGGAATCTGTGGAGTTGCCAGATCAAGTTGAATGGGGAGTCCCGAGTCGGGAGTGTATTCACTTTTAACATATTCAAAATTAACATTGAGATTGCTGCGCTCATTGATTCGCCAGGTAATTGCCGGATTGACCGCCATCACTTCGTTGTTTTTTCCATCACGGTAACTATCGGAATCGACAAATAAGCCATTCAAACGAAACGCAAAATTTTTATTTTGATTTGTAAGCCCGAAATCAACAATGCCGCGATAGGATTGAAACTTGCCATAGCTCCCAGAAGCGTTTGCGAAATTAGAAAAGAGCGGCTGTTTACGACTTAAGTTAATGGTTCCGGAAAGTGGGTTGCCGCCATATAAAAATGCCCCGGGTCCTTTTAAAACTTCAACAGCCTCAATATTATATAAATGATAAAAAGTTGCTTCCGGCTCCGGTGTGCCGTCCGTTAAAATCAAACCGCTGCTGATGGAGTCAAAGCCGCGGATAATAAAATAATCATGCACGCCGAACTGTGACTGCACATTGACGCCGCTTATATTGTTTATAGCATCACTTAAAACACTGCCGTTTTGATTTTCAATAATTGACTTGGTGACAACCCCAACGCTGGCCGGGGTCAATTGAAGATCAACAAACATTTTTGTAGTTATGGCATTTACCATCGGCAACTTAACTTCTTTTTCCCCAACCACCGTGACGGTGTCAGCCCAAAAATATGCGTGCGTCTCCTCCTCTTCTTGTGCAGATAATGAAACAGAAAAACTTGCAACAATCCCCACCAAGAACAACTTCATCAACTTCATTTTCGACTCCTATTTAAGACTATCATTTTCGACTCCATCCTTCTGAATAATTTATCCTCTTTCTTTAAAATATTTTCGCACTGATAGAAGAATCCCCTGATAAAAACTTAACGTGGCGAAGCCGCAAACTCCAAATCCAAAACAAATTTTAAAATTTAAAATTTTTTTAGTTTTTTTGGCAAAAAAACAGAAGTTTGCTGACAAATACCCTAAGTATATCCATAGCGATAAACTAAACAAAACGCTTAGAATAACTTCAATAATCTATAAACCGGCGCATTTTTGATTAGGTTAATATACATTTTTCCAAAACTAACAATTTGGCTAAACGAAGCAAGGAGAGGACTCGATCCTATTCTTAACTTAGTTCACTTAGCCTGATTGGCAATTCACGTATCGGCTTCCCCGTGATCCTGAGAATCGCGTTGGTCAGGGCCGGAGCCACGGGCGGCACACCAGGTTCTCCGACGCCACCGGGCGGGGACTGGTTCTCAACGATATGAACATGTATTTCGGGCGTTTCATTGATTCGAAGAAGCGGGTAATCATGGAAGTTGCTCTGTTCCACGGCTCCGCTACTCACTGTGATTTTCCCGTGTAGTGCGAGCGTAAGACCAAAAACGACGGATCCTTCCATCTGCGCCTTAACACGGTCCGGATTGACATAGGTGCCGCAATCTATAGCACAGTCAACCCGGTGAACGCGCACCTTACCGTCCTTTACCGAAGCATGGACCACATGAGCTACATATGAGACGAAGCTGAAGTGCGCGGCGATACCGAGAGCGTGGCCTTTCGGCCGATCTTTTCCCCAACCAGCCTTTTCTGCGGCGAGCTCGACCACATGCCGTAAACGTCCTATCTCGTATGGATGACGACTCAGGTCTTCACCATAGGCGCCCTTATTACCTTCGAACAGCGAATTCAAGTTGCGAGGCGGCCCTATGAGCTCGAGTAAGTAGTCTTTTTGATCGCGCCCGGCGGCTTGCGCCAGTTCACCCGCAAATGCGTTGACCGCAAAACCATGCTGGATGTTGCAAACGGAACGTAACCATCCAATACGGACGTGGGCTTCGGCTGCGCCGTTTTCAAGCCGCATATTGGGAATATTGTAAGGGTTGGTCGTAAACCCTAGTCCAAGTTCACCGGAGCTTGCATGGTCAACGTTGGGCCGAAAGGTCGAGCTAATGCTGGGAAAAGTGGTGCGATGCACCCAGGCCGTTGTCTTTCCCTGAGCGTCGAGTCCGGCCTGCAGGTACTGTACGCTCGGAGCGTGAAAGTAGTCGAAGCGAATTTCGTCTTCACGAGTCCAGATCACCTTGACAGGTTCGCTCGCGGCTTTTGAGATCAGCGCGGCCTCAACCACGTAGTCCGGTTTCGATTTGCGACCAAAACCACCACCGAGCAGCGTTACATGTACTGTGATTTTTTCGACGTCAACGCCCAAGGCCCCGGCAACTGAAGTGCGAGCAGCTTGCGGATCCTGACTGGGCGTCCAGATTTCACAGGTGCCGTCTTTCTTTACCCAGGCCAGAGCG
>SMVA01244664.1_pt1 | contig 16113 bp, 10 predicted proteins | sample 2456451 | NCBI WGS metagenome assembly SMVA01 (sample SAMN11095933, study PRJNA526329) | marine sediment metagenome | biome: Marine sediment; feature: Surficial sediment; material: Deep marine sediment; isolation source: Hadal surficial sediment | place: Pacific Ocean | collected 2014-05 | depth...
AGACGCTTGGGTTGCCGCAGCACGGCCTCGCAGTCGCGCTCGCCGCTGTCGGTCAGCTCGAGCGGGCCGAGACAGGAGAGGGACAGCATTGGGGGGAAGCTACATGGAGCTCGATAGGGGGGTAAGGCGGGGGGGGCGCAGGCTTGGGGAGGGGTGAGGGGCGAAGGGGCAAGAGGCGAAGGGCTAAGGGGCTAAGAGGCTAAGTGGCTGAGAGGGCTAATACCGAGCTGATCTCGGATTTGGTTCGCCCTCTTAGCCTTTTAGCCTCTTAGCCCCTTAGCCTTTTAGCCCTCCTATCTTATCCGCCCCATCATCTCCCTCAAGAACTCCTCGTCCACGCCGATCAATGCCAGCAGGATACCGTCGGCGTCGATCCAGCGGATGCGCACGGTGGAATCCGTTTCGGCGGAGATAACCGTGTCGTTGGGGGTGATGCGCAGGAACGTTTCGCGCTCGGCGAATGCGGCGGCGGCCTTCTGCGGTTCGGCGGCGCGGTTGCGCTTGTCGTCGGCCGCGTCGTTGTCGAACGATACCTTGACCTGCTCCAGTACGAACTCGCGGTCCTCTTCGTCCTGGTAGACCACCCGCACCAAGCCGCCGGTGGCGGTGACGCCTTCCAGGGTGGGGGCCGGTTCCTGTTCGATGCGAACCGGGCGGCGGCCGGCGATGAGCTTGATCGAAGCGCCGAGGCGGCTCATGGCCTCATCGGCGTCAGCGACGCCGGCGGGGGCAGCGGGGGCAGCGGGAGCAGCGAGGGCAGGGACGTTCCCCTCGTTGGCGATCCGGCCACCGGCAAGACCATCGTCGTCGTCGGCGGGGGCGGCGAGGTCGGCGGGGGCAGGTTGCTCCTCCTCAAGTTCCAGCGCGGCCACTGAGGGCTCCGCTCGCTTGCGAGCTTCCCCGGCGGCGGCGAGTTCGTCCTTGGCGGCCCGTTCTTTCCCCAGGTCCCCGCGCAACTGTCCCACTGCCCCCGCCGCCCCGCTGTCCCGATGCCCCACCACCGGCGCGTCTGCCTCGGACAGGAGCTCTGGCTGGTCGGTGAGCATGCCCTGATCTCTTAGTGCCAGCCCGATGTAGCCGGCCCCGATCGCCAGGGTGAGGGTGGCTGCCGTGGCGAGAAACTGGGGCCGACGATACCACGGGCGGACGTTACCGCCATACCGCCCTACCGCCCTACCGCCCGCCTGACCGCCTTCCTCAGCGGGGGCAGTGTGCTCGTCGAGTGCTACAATGAGCGTGTCCGCCTCAGCGACAAACTCCTTGACCTCGTCCAGCAGCGCCCGGCATCGGGCACACTGATCCAGGTGCGCCTTGACGGCCGCCACTTCCTCGCCAGTGAGTTCGCCATCTAACATGGCGTGCAGGGTGCCTTCTTCAACGTGCGACATGATCTCGTCCTTCTTCTGTCTGTCGATACGCTTCGACCAGCCGCCGGCGGGCGCGCGCCAGGGTGGTGCCCACGGCGCCCTTGGCCAGGCTGAGCGTGTCGGCGATTTCCTTGTAGTTGAAGCCTTCCGCCTTGAGGAGGAGGGCCTCGCGGTCGCGCTCGCTCAGGGTGGCGAGGGCCGCCCGGACGGCGGCCACGTTCTGCCGCCGTTCGAACTCCTCGTCCGCCGCCGGGGCGGTTGATACGGTCTCCGCCTTGAGCAGCTGGAGGCGCCGTCCCTGCCGCACGAACTTGCGGCCGTCTTCGCGGACCAGATTGAGGGCCACGGCGAACAGCCACGGGCGCGGGTTGTTGGGCGGCGCCGCCACCGCCCGGGCGAAGGTCTCCTGTGCCAGGTCCTCCGCCCGGTCACGGTCGCCCGTCCGGCGCGTGAGCATCCGAACGAGCGACTCGTGGTACTGATGGTACAACTCCGTCATCGACTCGGTCATAGACCTCTGAACCGTAGGGCGGTGTCACTGACTGTGCCCGGTGACAACGTGGTCTCGCCGTCGGCACCGATGCGGATGCTGATGTCCTTGCCGGCCACCACCACCTCGTCGCCTACCGTCAGGTAGGGTGTGAGTTCGGGGATGGCCCGGACCAGCGCGAAGTAGGCATCACTGAAGGCTACCACCTCGAGCACCTCCGCGGTATGGCGATGGGTGGCGTCGGTCCAGACGCCGTCGCGGTCGACGAACAGCCGGCCGCTCTCGACCTTGGGAGCCAACGATTGCCGCCGGCCGGCATCCTTGTCGGCCCGCTTGGCCAGCGCGATGGTCCGGTTGCGCACGGCCTCCTCGGCCTCGGCCACCGATCCTACCGCCGCCATGTCGGCACTGGCCTTGGCGTCGTCGAATCGCGCGCGACCGGTCTGTAACGCGGCCGGGGCAAAGGCGCCCGCGGCCTCGTTGCGCTGCATGATCTCGTCGACCGGCACCGGATCGCCCGACATCCCCGGTTCCAGCACCAGGTACGAGGTGTACTCGGTGAGAATACCGTAGGCGAGTCCCAGGTCGCGGATCTCTTCGATCAACTGCTCGCTGGGGCCTTCCAACCGGACGGTACGGGTCAACTGGCCGATGCGTCGCGCGGCCCACAACTGGGGAATGAATTCATTGTCGTGTGCCGTGGCCGGGAAGTCGGCGGTGGCGGTGAAGCGTACCGGCACGCCGGCGCTCTCGCCCTCGATGACCACTTGACCGGAGCCGCGGCCGCTATAGCGGCCAAACACGACCAGCTCTTCACCAAAGAACAGATCCGGCATGTCGATCGGGTAGGTCTGGATCAGATCCACCGGTGAGCTGACGATGCGCAGATTCATGAGCGCCGGGTGTTCGATCTTGCCCAGCAGGTTGCTCACCGCGTGCTCCACGCTGGCACCAGGGGCGACATAGTCGGCGCTGCCCCGGCCTTCTACCGCCAGCCGGTCGAGTAAGTAGGTGTTGACGTCGTGCCCGATCCCAAAGGTGAAGATGCGGGCATTGCCCCGGCGCGCCGCGGCGAGTGCGGCCAGTTGCTCGGGCTGCTGCTCGCCCACCGAGGGCAAGCCGTCGGTCAGGAACACGATCAGCGACAGCCGCTCGTCGGTTTCGGGGACGTCGGTCACCGCGTTCAAGGCGCCCTCGATGTTGGTGCCTCCGTTGGCGCGCAGGTTCTGGACGAACCGGCGAGCCTCGAGCAGGTTTTCCCGAGTGGCGGGCGTGTAGCCCTCGCGGAAGTGCCGCACGGTCGACGAGAAGGCGATGATGCGGAAGCGGTCGTGCTCACCCAGCGTACCCAGCGCTTGGTCGAGCGCCGCCTGCGCCTGGTGCAGCTTCTCACCCGACATCGAACCGGAAACGTCCACCACCAGCGACAGGTCTCGCGGTACCATGGTGCCTTCCTCACGCACCGGCGGTGCCAGCAACAGCATGAAGAAGCCGTCCTGCCCGCCCGGCGCGTAGGTGATTAGGCTGGTGCCGACCAATCCGGTGCGCAGCGGGATGAACACTTCGACGTTGCCGGTGGCGTCGGGATCGAGCGTGATCTCCAGGGCGTCACCGCGGGTGCTGGTCTCGATGGGATGCGTGGGGGAATATGGGGTGCCGATGTTGCCGGCGTCGGGAATGGTAACCCAATAGCTGAACGCGTCGACAAAACCCGAGCCGCTGCCCCGGCTTCGGCCGTTACGCTCCCGCGGGCCGATCGAGTAGCTCAGCCGCAGCGCGTCGCCCGCTCGGGGCAGCACCTGGGTGTAGCGCAGCACCACCTTGCGGGTCTCGCCCGGCTGGATGGGGAACACCCGGGCACGAATGAGACCGTGGCCTTCGAATGTGAGGAGGGCCGGGTCCTTGAGCTTCCTGACGATGTTTTCGTAGATGGTGCGAGCCTCGTCGGCCGTCATCATCTCGCCCTTGACCTCGTCTTCACCAATCCACAACGAAAAATCGGTGAACACCGCGCCCCGGGGCATGGGATACAAATAGCTCCCCTCGGCCATGATGCCGCCGTCGTTGCGGAACCGCTCCTCGATCTCGATGGTGGCGATCCGGCCGTTGATGGTGGTGTGTACCACCGAGCTGAGCCGGACCACCGGGTTGCCGGTGCGATCCACCGGCATAATCTCGACGTCGATTATTCCCTGGGCGTCGAGGTGTCGATTGCCGGCCAGAACGGCCAGTCCTATGAGTAGGAATCCGAAGCGTCGCATCATTTCCTCCGTGTGAGTTGGCGGAGGGAGATGCGCCTAGGGCATAAGGGTGCACACGGGAGATCGTTGATTGGTATAACATGCTGTTATGTAATGGGTTAGTGGAACGTGGGACGTGGGGCGTGGGGCGTGGGGCGTGGGACGTGGGGCGAGTGGGCGATGGTGCGTTCAGTCTCATTTTGGTGACCGCCCGAGCATCAAACCACGGAGAACTCGGAACAGCCGGTCGAGATCTGCTGTCACGGAGGCGACCTTTTTTCTGGATAGGAGTCCCTGCTCAACGGCTAGGCGAAGCAGACACTCGACTTCTGCGGCCGAACCGAGCGCGATTCGCACGTGGCGCCTGAACAGGCCTGCCGTACCCAGTGCGTAACCCTCGACGATATTGGCTTCGACGGAAATCGCCGCGCGCCGAAGCTGATCGAAAACCGCCCAGGTGGACGGCGATCTTGAAGACGCAGTCAGCTTCAGGACGGCACCCGCCACCGCGTGGGCCTTTTGCCAAGCCACCAACGATCGATAGGAACGCACTAGGACATAATGGCAAGGCAAGAATGAGGAATGAGGATCATGCTACCCCCAGCCGGGTCATTCCAACGCCCCACGTCCCACGCCCCACGCCCCTTCATCCCACTCCCTCTGGCCCTCAGCCTCCAAATCCCGTATGGTATCCCCACTCGTTCCGGAGTCCCGTCCCGTGACCGACATCCAGGCCACCCTCAGCGCTGCGCTGGCCGACCGCTACGCCATCAAGAAAGAACTTGGCCGCGGGGGCATGGGTACGGTCTACCTGGCCGAAGACCTGAAGCATCACCGCCAGGTAGCCATCAAGGTGCTGCAGCCCGATCTGTCGTCGGTGCTGGGGCCCGAGCGCTTCCATCGTGAAATCGAAATCGCCGCCGGGCTGAGCCATCCGGGCATCCTCCCGTTGCACGACTCGGGCGACGCCGCCGGGCTGCTGTACTACGTCATGCCGTATCTGGAAGGCGACAGCCTCAAGGACCGGCTGGCAAGGGAGAAGCAGCTGTCGCTCGAGGACTCCGTGGCCATCATCACGGACGTGGCCGAGGCCTTGGCCTATGCTCATGAACACGGCGTGGTTCACCGCGATATCAAGCCCGATAACATCATGTTCCAGGGCGGGCGTGCCGTGCTGTGCGACTTCGGCATCGCCCGGGCGGTGGATGAAGCCGGCGGTGAGCGGTTGACCCAGACCGGTATCGCCGTGGGGACGCCGGATTACATGAGTCCCGAGCAGGCGGCCGGTGCGCAGGACGTGGACGGCCGGTCTGATATCTACAGTCTCGGCTGCGTTCTCTACCAGATGCTAGCCGGCACTCCTCCATATACCGGCGTCACGCCGCAAGCCATCCTGGCCAGGAAGGCGGTCGAACCGGTCCCCTCGATCCGTGTGGTCCGGGACAGCATCCCCGAAGCGGTGGAGGCGGTGGTCAACAAGTCGCTGGCCAAGGTGCCGGCCGACCGGTACCGCACGGCAGATCTGATGGCTGCTGATTTGGCGTCCGCGGCGTCGGGTGAGATGCGCGCCGCGCCGGCGCCACTCAAGAAGCGAGTAGTGATGCCGCTCGCCGTGGCCGTTCTGGTGATTGCGGCCGCCCTCTACTGGTTCTCAGGCCCGTCGAGCAGCCCGCCGAGGCTGGCATCGATCGCCGTGCTCCCGTTCGACAACTCGGGCGACCCCGAACAGGACTACTTCGTCGAGGGGATGCACACCGCGCTCATCGGCGAGTTGGCACAGATCAGCAACATCCGCGTCATCTCGCGCCGGTCGGCCATGCGATTCCGCGACAGCGACCAGACCATCCCCGAGATTGCCGCGGCCCTGGGCGTCGACGGCGTGGTGGAAGGGTCGGTCATCCGCCAGGGTGATTCCGTCCACCTCCGGGTCCAGCTGATCGAGGCGGTCCCGGTCGAACGCCATCTGTGGAACCAATTGTTCAGCTGCGACACCGAGGAAGTGCTGCAGATGCACAGCGAGGTGGCCCGGGCCATTGCCGAGAACCTGGATATCGAGCTCACCGCAGGTGACGAGGTCCTTCTGGCCAGCATGCCCACGATTAGCCGCGAGACCTATGAGGCGTACCTCAAGGGGATGTACTACCTCAACAAGGGGACGCAGGAGGACTTCCAGCGCGGGCTGGCCTACTTCCGCGAAGCAGTGGACAAGAATCCGGCCGATCCGCTGGCCTACGCCGGCCTGGCTCTGGGGTACGTAACGTTGGGTCACTCTCCTGCGGCTACGCCCGAGGTGTGGGACCTGGCGAGGGCTGCGGCCCTCCGGTCGGTGACGCTCGACTCGTCGCTGGCCGAGGCGTGGGCAGCGCTGGCCGACATGCGGGTGTACTACGAGTGGGACTGGGACGGAGCCCAGGAGGCGTTCGAAAATGCCAACGCCCTCAACCCCAGCTTGGCCATGAACCACTACCACTGGGCCTGGTTCGATCTGATATTCGACCGACTCGATGAGGCCATCGTCCATCACACCGAGGCCCAACGACTCGACCCGCTCACGCCGCTCCACACCTCCTGGCTGGGGGCGCTCTACTATATGAAAGGGGACTACCAGCGGGGGATCGACGAGGCGCTCAAGTCGCTAGCGTTCGCCCCCGAGAACATCTCCGCTCTTCTGGTGCTGGGGGAAGGCTACTTGAACCAGGGAAACATCGAAGAGGCCATCGTCACCCACGAGCGGATGGCGGAGATCAATCCGGCCTTCGCAGGCATTCTGGCACGTACCTATGCCCAGGCAGGTCGGGAAGACGACGCTCGCCGGATCGCCGCGGCCCTCGAGGCCGACGGGGTGATTCCCTGGACGGCGTTTATCCTGGCGGCGATTCATGTCGCCCTCGACGACAAGGACGAGGCGTTCCGTTGGCTAAACTACCGTCCCGCCCACGCCTGGCTTCCCTGGATTCGTACCTCGACCTGGTGGTTCGCGCCGTTGCATGACGACCCACGCATGGAGCCGTTGTTGGCGGAGATGGGATTGCCGATGCTGGGAGAATAGCGGGGAAGCAGGGCGGCGGGGCTGCGGGGCGGTCACAGCACACCGCACTCCGCACTCAGTAGCTACCCTTTAGTGGGTAACATCCTGTCCCTGCGTACCGCGCACAGCGCACTCAATTCCACCGCGCACCATCTGGTCACCGTGTTCACTCAGACAGTCCCATCCGCCTCCGGATCGCCTGGAATCGTGGGTGATCCCACAACGCCGGACTCCTGGTGGCGGTAACCCTGTACGGCATCCCCGGGTCACGCATTTCCTCGCCGCGCTCGAGCCAATCGAGAGCGCGTTCGTGGTTGCCCGCGTCCTCAAACGCGTCGGCAATCCAGGTCGGCGACACGAAGCCGAATTCCGAACGCGCTACCATGAGTTCAGCCGCGCCGGCGAAGGCTCCCTCGATCCCGTTTCGGCGATATCCGGCCTCGAGGGTTTCGGCGTACTCCTCGTCCTGCCGCATTCGCGCCGAAGCGATCTCGTGTTGTAGATACTCCTCGTTGCGACCGCTGGAGCGGAGGACGTTGCCGCGACCGGACAAGGCAACCGGATGCGTGGGGTCGGCCTCCAGGGCGGCGTCACAGAGCGCCGACGCGTCCTCGAAGCGTCCGACGAAGCTCAGCGCCACGCAGCTGAGGGCGCTGATCAGCGAGTTCAACGGATCGGCGGCAACGGCAAGGTCCGCCTGCTCGGAAGCTTCATCCAGGCGGCCTAGGAATACCAACAGGTGCGAGTAGAAAGCCCTTGCTTCTGCGTAGCTGGGGTTCAGTTCGAGAGCGCGGCGGAAGGCCACGTCGGCGCCCTGCCAGTCCCATTCGGTCCCGGTCAGTTGGTTCGCGATGCTGAGGTGGACCTCGGCGAGGGTGCTATCCAACAGCAAGGCTCGCTGGGCGGCACTGCCCGCCTTGGGGCCGGCTTCGGCTGGTGACGCCAAGCCCATCTGCTGGCGTGCTCCCCACACGAAGGAGATGCCTTGGTGGGCCAAGGCGTAATCCGGGTCGATCTTTAGCGCTAACGTGAAATAGCGTTCGGCCTGAACGAGGTCCTGCGGCGTCAGGCGGTACCAGTGGTACATGCCGTTCAGGTACGCCTCGTAGGCTTCCGGATCTACCTGGGGTGCACTGGCCAATCGTTGAGCCGCCTCGGTCGACAGCCGGAACCCGATGGCCTCGGCGATGGCCGCCGTGACCTGCCGGTAGAGTCCGATCACGTTGCGGGCGGTGGCACCGTAGGAGGCACTCCACAGACTTGCTTCCGTGGCTCCATCGACGAGACTGACACGCACGCCGACCGAGTCGCCCTGCCGGAAGGCGAAGCCCTCGATGACGGCATCGACGTTCAATTCGCGTGCGATGTCGCGTACAGGTGTCTCGTCGTCGTCGCGATAGCGCAGGACAGAACGGCGGCCGATGACTTCAATGCCTGCCCGTCCCATCTCGGCGATCAGCGCGTCGTGCATGCCGTCGATGAAGAACGCCTGGCTGGAATCGCCGGTTTCGTTCACCAAGGGGAGGAGGGCGATGCGCGAGAAACTCGGTGCCGTGGCGAGGGTGGCCAGCCACCAACCGGTCGCGAGGATGACGACGATACCGGCCACCATGGTCGAGGCGCGCCGGCGCCTCCGCCGCGCTTTGCGAACGGCCGCCGCTTCGATCGCCTCCTCCGTAATGGCCTGCTCGAGGGCTCGCGCGAAAGCAATCGGCGAATCGTAGCGATCCTCGGGCAACGCGGTCAGCGCCTGGCGCACTACCGCGATGACTGTTTCGGGAACAGGGGTGTCGGTGGAGAACTCCGGGACTTCGCCGGTCACCTTGCGGGTGAGGACCGCTTGCGCGCTGCCACCGGTGAAGGGTGGGGCTCCTTCCAACATCTCGTACAGCACGCAACCGAGGGCGTATACATCCGTGCGGGCATCGAGTTCGACTTCACCCACTGCCTGCTCGGGGCTCATGTAGGCCACGGTGCCGACGGCCACGCCAGTGCCGGTGAGCCGGGTTTGCTCGCCCTGGGTCATTTGCCGGGCGATGCCGAAGTCGGTGACGGCCGCGTGACCGGAGTGAAACAGGACGTTCTCCGGCTTGACGTCACGGTGGATCAATCCCCTACTGTGCGCGTATGCTAGTGCTTCGGCGATCTCAGCGGTGAGGCGCACCGCTTCGGGCAGCGGCACGGTGCCGTCGCGGTCGAGCCGGTCCCGCAGGGATTCCTCCTCGACGAACGGCATCACCAGGTAGTGCAGCCCGTCGACTTCGCCGGAGTCGTAGAGCGGGAGGATGTGGGGATGGGACAATTGGGCCGCGATTTTGATTTCGCGCAGGAAGCGCTCCGTGCCGAGCGACGCGCCAACCTCCGGCTTCATGACCTTGAGGGCGACCCGACGGGAATGCTTGAGGTCGTGCGCCAGGAACACGACCGCCATACCACCCTCACCGATCTGGTGGTCGATGCGGTAGCCGTCGAGTGCAGCGTCGAGGCGCGTGCGGAGGTCCGACATCTGGCTGAAGTCACTCCCTCAAATGAGGGCCGGTCGTGTTCGGCGAAACGTCTCAGTCTCAACGGTACGGGTTCAGGCAGAGTGCAGCAAGGCCCCGACCGATGCTTGGTGGGTAAGCGGGGCAGCGGGGCGGTCCCCGCACACCGCACACCGCACTCCCTCCTGCGCACTGCGACCTGCGTACCGCGCACTCTCAGTAACTACCCTCCCACCATCGCCAGCAGCCAAGCCGCCACCAACGCCCCATAGATCCCCAGGATGTAACCCGCGATCCCCATCAGCACACCAACCGGGGCCAGTGCCGGGTTGTAGATGCCGGCCACGACCGGGGCCGAGGCGGCGCCGCCGACGTTGGCCATGCTGCCGACGGCGACGAAGAACAGCGGGGCTCGGATGAGGCGGGCCACGCCCAGCAGGATGGCCACGTGGATGGCGATCCACAGCGATCCGGCCAGAAGGAACGCCGGCGTCTCCAGTACCGCCGCCAGGTCGGCCTGAGCGCCGATGGATCCGACCAGGAGATAGAGCGCGCCGAAGCCGACGGTCGAGGCGCCGTACTGTTCCAGATTGCGGACCTTGGTGAACGACAACATCAGCCCAACGGTGACCACGATCAGCACGGTCCACGTGGTGTGGCTGATGATTTTGGGGTCGCCCAACTCCGGCACCATGCCGCCCAGCCACACGCCCAACACCGCGCCGGCGAAAGCCAGACCCATGATCATCGTCAGGTGCGGGAGGTCGAGGGCCTTGCCGTCGCTCTGCAACCCTTCCAGGTGGCGCTGCGCGTCTTCCAGGCCGCGGCGGTCGGCGTTGTTCCACTTGTCGAACCGGGTCTGCCAGGCACTGAAGAACAGCAACAGACCCATCCAGCCGTAGCCCACCACCGTGTCGATCACGATCACCGGTCCCATGAGCGAGTCGGGCGTGCCCACGCTCTCCGCCATGGCGACCATGTTGGCCGTGCCGCCGATCCAACTCCCCGCCAGGGCGGCGAAGCCCTTCCACGCGTCCTCCGGAAGCCAGGCGCCGAACACCCCCAACGCGATGGGCCCGCCGACGATGATGCCCACCGTACCGGCCAGCATCATGATGAGCGCCACAGGGCCCAGGCGCATGATGGCCTTGAGGTCGACGGTGATCATCAGCAACAGGAGGGCGATGGGGAGGAGGTACGCCCGCATCCAGTCGTAGGCCGGTGACGCCATGGGGGTAATGCCGACGGTGGTGGACAGCGTGGGGACGAAATAGGCCAGGATGATAGGTGGGATGATGCGGAAGAATTTCTTCAGGTTGGGGAGCGTGCTGGCCCAGAAGACGATGCCCAGCGCGGCGGCGATGTAGGCGAAGACGGCCATCGGGTCGGTGATCAGGGCGGTGGTATTGTCCATCGAGGCCTCGGGAGTTCGGGGGGTTCGGGTTCGGGAATGTGGGATCAGGTTCCGTTGTCCGCAATGCCCGAGTTCACCGATCCCCCCGATTCCAATCTAGTAATCCCCGAACCCGGATTCCCGAAATCCCCGAATCCCCTGCATATTCCCCCAATGCCAAACCCCATCGATCGCCGCGTCTTCCTCAAGCGCTCGGGCGCGTCCGGCCTGTTTCTGGCCCCGTCGCTCAATGGGTTGACGGCCTTCGCCACCCGGTCGCTGGCCCCGGCCGGGGACGCTCCAGCAGGGCAACGGGGTGGGAAGGAGGGCTACGGCGAACTGGTGGAGAGCGCCGAGTGTCCGGGGCTGATGCTGCCGCGCGGCTTTCATTGTAAGAAGATCAGTGAGGCCGGTTGGCCCATGAGCGACGGCCGGCCCACTCCCAACGCCTTCGACGGGATGGCGGCGTTTCCCATGGCGGGCGACACCATCCGCTTGGTGCGCAATCACGAGTTGCGCCAGCGGCCGCCCGAGGGAATGGTACTGTCGGACGAACGGGCCTACGACGGCTTGGCGAGCGGTGGCTGTACCACCATCGAAGTTACGGTCCATCCCGACGGCTCGGTAGAAAAGGTGGCCGAGTGGGCCAGTCTGGCCGGCACGCTGGTCAACTGCGCCGGCGGTCCCACACCGTGGGGCACTTGGCTCAGTTGCGAGGAAACAGTGGCCGCCAAGGCCGACAGCGACGGCAACCCCACCGGATGGGAGCAGAACCACGGCTACGTGTTCGAGGTCCCGACCGGCTCCGACGGCGTGGTCGATCCGGTGCCGCTGAGAGACATGGGCCGCTTCGTTCACGAGGCCGTGGCGGTGGATCCGCAGACCGGCATTCTGTATCTGACCGAGGACCAGGATCCTTCCGGCTTCTACCGCTTCATTCCCAACGAGCCCGGCAACCTCAGGGCCGGGGGCCGGCTGCAGATGATGGGCATCATCGGCCGGCGCAACTACGACACCCGGACTCGGCAGACCCCGGGCGAGCGGTTGCCGGTCACCTGGATCACCATCAACGACCCCGATCCCGACAGCGACTTCATTCCGCCCGACGCCGTGTTCCGGCAGGGCTTGTCCCGGGGCGGCACCAGCTTCGCCCGGCTCGAGGGCTGCTGCACCGGCGAAGGGTTCATCTACTTCAACGCCACCAGCGGCGGCAACGCGGGCTCCGGGCAGATCTGGCAATACCTCCCCCAAGGTCGTGGCGGCGGCGAACTGGTGCTTGTGTTCGAATCTCCCTCGCCGGACGTCCTCAAGCAACCGGACGACCTGGTGATGAGCCCGCGCGGCGGCCTGGCCATCTGCGAGGACGCCGGCGGCGAGAATTACTTGAGAGGCATCGATGTGGACGGCAACCTGTTCGACTTCCTGCGCAACGACATCAACTCGCTGGAGTGGGCCGGAGCGTGTTTCAGCCCGCAGGGACGCACTATGTTCGTCAACATCCAGGGCGCCTTGTGGCAAAGCGGTGGCAGCGAACCGAAAGGGATGACGTTTGCGATCTGGGGGCCGTGGGAGGAGGGGGGGTTCTGAAAAAGTGCACAAGTCGGAGTGCGCTGTGCTTCGAAAAGGGGCGTGGGGCGTGGGGCGTAGGAGGTGGGAACGCTATTCCCCACGCCCCACGCCCTACGACCTACGACCTACCTCCTAGGCGCAGACACGGGGAAGGAACTCAGATGATGGCTAGACCCTCGCTTGTCATGGGTGCCTGGGTAGCGCTTCTGTGCTGCGGCTCCGCTGGAGTGGCGGCAGGGCAGGACGTCTCCTTTCGCGACCTGTTGAGTTCCGCCACCGCCGCGCTCGCCGCCGGCGACACGACGGGCTACCTCGAACAGATGAAACGCGGCGAGGAGCTGCTGTACCAGGGGCACGTCAACCGGCCGTTCGCCCAGTACCACCTGGCTCGGGGCTACGCCATGGTGGGCGACTCGGTAGCGTCGGTGGCGGCGCTGCGGCGGATGCTGGACGAGGACGTCGAAGCGCTGATGATCGTCTACACGGCGTTCGACCCGGCGTTCGTATCGGTGCGCCGAATGGCTGGATTCCAGGCGCTGCTCGACGACGCCCGCGCTACCGAGATCCGAGTCACGCACTTGCGCGGCGCGCTGTGGCTGCTGGAAGGGTCTGGCTCGCAGGTCGTGGCCTCGATCGGTCCCGACGGCGTCCTGCTGGTCGACACGGGCTATTCGCTCGCCTCGTCCGGTATCCAGCGGGCGCTCGACGACCGGGGCGCGGACGACATCGAGTACATCATCAACACTCACTTCCACGAGGACCATGTCGGCGGCAACGCCAACTTGGGCTACCGCTCCACCATCATCGCCCACCCCGACACCAGGGCGGCGTTGCAGCAAGACCAGGATTTCATCGACGGCGTGGTGGTGCCGGCCCGAGGCGGGGCCGCGCTCCCCGACTTGGTGAGCGACCAACCGATCGAACTGTTCTTCAACGGCGATACCGTCTACGTCATACCGCTCAAGGGGCACACGACCGGTGACCTGGTGGTGTATTTCTCTCGATCGCGCGTGCTCCACATGGGTGACCGGTTCTTCCCCGCCACCATGGATTTCGTGCTCCCCTCCGCCGACATCGACCTGTTCCTGGAGACGATGGACGCACTGATGGCCCTGGTGCCCGACGACGGCTTGGTAGTGTCGGGCCACGCGCCGGTCGTGCCCATCGCCCAGTTGCGCCAAGCCTACCAATCTACCGCGCAGATGATTGAGTTCGTGAGGGCCGGTCGCGAAGCCGGCAAGGGCGTCGGCCAGCTGGCGGCTGAGGCGGAGGAGCGGGGCTATCCGGCGCGGTGGGTGGGGGCGATTCTTGAGGCGATCGGGGGGGAGTGAGGGGGGGGCGGGGGCGTGGGGCGTGGGACGTAGGGGAGTGCGGGGTGCGGAGGGTTTGGTGACTTCGATATTCATTATTCATTATTCAATATTCCTGGCATTCAATTGTCCGCCTTACCACCTGACCGCCTTACCGCCCGTCCCGCTCTCATAGAAACGGCCCGAGTCGTCAGCGGTCGACTGCCGCTCCTTTCGCTCCACAATGCCCGCCTGAGCATTAGCTGCCGAGCGCTGGGTATTCCGTTTCCGGGTCCGTTGGTCGTGCCGGAAGGGGTGGTTGACGGCATCGTCCGGTTCGAGGTCTCGGCCGACGGCGTCAAGACTACCATGCGGTCCCAGTCTCCCAATCCCGCGATCCCGGAATCCCCAAGTCCCGCCGATCCCATCCGGCTGATCTTGTCGGACGTCACCCACCATCCCTATCCCCACAAGACCACCGACCGGGGCCAGTTCGATGACGCGCTGGCCCGGGCCCGGAGGCGGGAGGCCGATGACGGGCTGATGCTGACGCTCGACGGCCATGTGGCCGAGTGCGCCATCTGGAGCGTGTTCTGGTGGGAGGGGGAGCGGCTGATGTGTCCGCCGCTCGAGCTGGGTATCCTCCCAGGCGTTGCCCGGGCCCGGTTGTCGCAGTTGGTGCAGCTGGAGGAGCGCCGGGTGGGGCCGTTGGCGCTGGCTGGGCGGCCAATATTCGTGGCCAACGCGGCCCGGGGCGTGGTGGAGGTGGGGAGCTTCAACGATCGGGACGTGCCTGTGGATCCGAGGACGGCCGAGGTGGCGGGGCGATTCTGGGGATAGTGCGCACTCCCCTAATCCCCAGTAACCACGCCACTTCCGGGCCTCAGCAGTCTTGATTTCAGCTACCCGCTCCCATATCTTCCTCGGTCCTCGACGGAGGCCCTTGGGCCCTCGTGTGGGGCAGCTTGGTGGCTGTAGCTCAGTTGGTTAGAGCGCCGGATTGTGGTTCCGGAGGTCGCGGGTTCGATCCCCGTCAGCCACCCTACAGCGAGGGCAGCGGGGGCAGCGGGGGCAGCGAGGGCGGTCGGGTCCTGCGCACTGCGACCTGCGTACTGCGCACGAGGGTTGTGTGGGGGTGCGGGGTATAGGTCCGTAGCTCAATTGGTAGAGCACCGGTCTCCAAAACCGGGGGTTGCAGGTTCGAGTCCTGCCGGGCCTGTGAAGTTGGCGCTATCGTCTAGCGGTTAGGACGCCGCCCTCTCAAGGCGGAAACACGGGTTCGATTCCCGTTAGCGCTATGGTCCTGGCCCCATCGTCTAACGGTTAGGACACCACTCTTTCAAGGTGGTAATAGGGGTTCGATTCCCCTTGGGGCTATACGATTGTTGATTCTTGAATCTTGATACTCGATTTGTGAGGTGTCAGCGGTCGGATAGCAGTACGCAGGTGTTTGTTCGGGGTGGTGTGCGGGGTGGTAGTGGGGCCGGTGACTTACCGCCTTACCGCCTTACCGCCTTACCGCCCGTTTCGCCCCGCTAGCTCAATTGGTAGAGCAGCTGACTCTTAATCAGGAGGTTCTAGGTTCGAGTCCTAGGCGGGGCACTGAGTTACGAGACATGTCGAGGTAGGGTGTAGGGACTTCTGTAGGGAGTCCCTTTGCTTTTTCGCCCCATCCATCCAGCAGATCACAGCCTGTCCGAGACCCCAGAGTAGGTCTTGTGGGCTCCCTGCCTCCTGGCCCGACCACCCTTGTCATGTTGCACAACGAAGTGGACCTTTGGTTGGCATTAGAAAGTTTCTGCCGCCGAGTTTCCTTTCCATATATGAGCCACCGACATGGACCAAGGCCAAGCCAACCTGAGCTGGATCTCGAACTACATCTGGGGAATCGCCGACGACGTCCTGCGAGACCTGTACGTGCGGGGAAAGTACCGGGACGTAATTCTGCCGATGACCGTCTTACGCCGTCTTGATGCTGTCCTCGAGCCCACCAAACAACGGTGCTCGACATGAAGTCGTCCCTCGACAAGGCAGGCGTCGTCGAGCAGTACCCAGCCCTGCGCCAAGCGGCCGGGCAGGACACGGAGGCTGGGTTCGCAACGGGGCCGCATCCGTGGCCGAGTGGTTGAAGGCGCACGCCTGGAGAGCGGGGAGGGTAGCGTCCCAATCACGGCATCCTGTCACACTTTCTGCGATAGACCGCACGATCTGCCGTAGTTCCCACCTCCAAATGTCACAATCTGCCGCACTGAAT
>SMVA01045186.1_pt1 | contig 16105 bp, 18 predicted proteins | sample 2456451 | NCBI WGS metagenome assembly SMVA01 (sample SAMN11095933, study PRJNA526329) | marine sediment metagenome | biome: Marine sediment; feature: Surficial sediment; material: Deep marine sediment; isolation source: Hadal surficial sediment | place: Pacific Ocean | collected 2014-05 | depth...
AAGAATATCTATTTCAGAAAATGCCGCAGGCAAATTCTGAAGCAATTCGAACACCATCTCCTTATTTCGAACATCAAAATTAAGGGTATGGATATCTGTCATTTCAGAAAGTTCTGAGGAAAGCGCAGCCAGTCGTTCTTGCCTTCTTCCGCAGAGTATCAATCGGACTCCATGGCCTGCGAACAATCGAGCGGTGGCTCTTCCTATTCCTGAAGTGGCACCCGTTATCAAAGCAGTTTTATCCTTCATATTCTATTTATTGCTCTTCACTTAACCTTATCTATGGGACCTTATGTCCTTGACTTTCTGCCAACATTTTAAACCAGTCCACTTCGGTTAGGGCAATACTATCTGCCTTGATGGCGTTGGTAATTCGTTTTTTATTTGTGGTGCCGATCACCAGGTGAATGCCGGAAGGATGTTTTAGTATCCAGGCGAGCAATAACTGGTCTTTGGTGGCATTGTATTTTTTGCTTAGTTCATTCAGGAGTTTGTGAATGCGGCGAGTCTGTTCATCTTCGGTTTTAAATACCTTTCCTAACGGACTCCAACACATGGGGGTAATAGCCGAAATCATCATATGGTCCAAACTGCCATTGTACATAGCTTCAAAAGAAGTAAGTGAAAAATCTATTTGGTTGACCGATATCTGCGATCGTGTAGAGATCAAATCTGATTGTGAAGGTGTAAAATTAGAGACACCAAATGCCTTTATTTTCCCTTCGGAAATTAAGGTATCCACCGCCTTTGCCACTTCATCCGGATGAATAAGTGGACTTGGCCTGTGTAACAAAAGGAGATCCAGGTAATTTGCATTTAGATCTTTGATCGATTTTTCGACACTTCTTATAATGTAACTCGCATCGTATTGGTAATGTTTCACCTCATTATTTCGGGTATTGCCGATGTATTGAATCCCGCATTTGGAAATTAACTGTATATCTTCTCTGGGGATGTCCACTTCGGCCAAAGCTTTTCCAAACTCTATTTCGGTGGTGTAATCACCATAGATATCGGCGTGATCGAAGGTAGTAATGCCGTTTTCCATACAGTGATTAATGGCTGAAATCATCTCATTTTTGGACAAATTCTTCCCCCAGACACCCCATGTCATACACCCCTGAATTATTCTTGAATACCTTTGTGACATTAATTATTTTTTCGGCTTTTTAAATTTATAACATTGAAATTAGTAAAAAGGGTGTTAAACCCTTTATTTGCAATAATTTTTAACCAATTGTTAACAGCAATTTTCAGTATAAATATTGAATTTGCAAGCCATTGAAAAATATAACACGTTTTTAGACAAAAAATACTTATGGAACAGACAGCTACTTCCCTGGATATAGGAGCTTTAAATGAAAAAATTGAAAAGGAAAGTGCATTTGTAGACATTCTTACTTTGGAAATGAACAAGGTAATCGTGGGACAAAAGCACATGGTAGAGCGATTGCTCATCGGTTTATTGGGCCAGGGGCACATTTTATTAGAGGGAGTTCCCGGACTGGCAAAAACATTGGCGATTACTACATTGGCAAAGGCCGTACACGGATCCTTCAGCCGGATTCAGTTTACACCGGATTTATTACCCGCCGACGTCATCGGGACAATGATCTATAATATGAAGGCCAATGAATTCAGTATTAAAAAAGGGCCTATTTTCGCTAATTTTGTGTTGGCAGACGAGATCAATCGTGCTCCGGCCAAGGTACAATCGGCTTTACTGGAAGCGATGCAGGAAAAGCAAGTTACCATAGGAGATGAGACATTTATTCTAGATAAACCATTCCTGGTCATGGCAACTCAGAACCCGATCGAGCAAGAAGGAACTTATCCGTTGCCTGAGGCACAAATAGACCGTTTTATGCTAAAAACAGTAATTGATTACCCAAAACTAGATGAGGAGCAACTTATCGTTCGCCAGAACCTAAAAGGCGAATTTGAACAAATAAACCCGGTTGTAACCATAGATCAGATAAAACGTGCACAGGAAGCCGTTCGCGAAGTATATATGGACGAAAAGATCGAGAAATACATACTCGATATCATCTTTGCCACTCGTATTCCCGAGAATTATGGCCTTAAGGAGATGAAACCCCTCATTAGTTTTGGAGCTTCACCAAGAGGAAGTATAAACCTGGCGGCCGCAGCGAAATGTTACGCATTCATCAAGCGTCGCGGTTATGTAATTCCTGAAGATGTTCGTGCCTTGGTGCATGATGTATTGCGTCATCGTATAGGTTTGACTTATGAAGCTGAGGCAGAGAACATCACTTCGGAAGATCTCATCAACAAGATCGTGAATGTGATCGAAGTACCGTAAGGGTTTAAAGTTGTAAGTTCGAAAGTTACGAGTTAACCAGCCTTCAACCTGAAACATTATACCTGCAGTGGATACCAAAGAACTTCTTAAGAAAGTACGAAAGATCGAGATCAAAACACGTCGGTTGAGTGACCATGTGTTTGGCGGTGAATATCACAGCACATTTAAGGGTCGTGGAATGACTTTTAGTGAGGTGCGTCAGTATCAATTTGGAGATGATGTGCGAAGTATCGATTGGAATGTCACCGCACGTTATAATGAACCTTTCGTAAAAGTATTTGAAGAAGAACGGGAGCTTACCCTATTGTTGATGGTGGATATTAGTGGATCCGAACTCTTCGGAACAGACACCCAATTTAAAAATGAGATCATTACAGAAATAGCCGCGACACTTGCATTTTCAGCCATGCAGAACAACGATAAGATAGGATTGATCTTATTTTCCGATGAAATAGAATTGTTCATTCCACCCAAAAAAGGCAAATCTCATGTATTGCTTATCATTCGGGAATTGATCGAATTTCACCCTCGAAGTAAACGTACCGATATCGCTCAGGCATTAAAATATCTATCCAATGTTATGAAAAAGAAGGCCATCGTTTTTGTGCTTTCCGATTTTATTACTGAAGGATATAGAGACACCCTAAGAATAGTCTCTAAAAAGCACGATGTGACCGGGATAAGGGTTTACGATCGCCGCGAGGAAGAAATTCCTAATTTGGGGATGGTGCAAATGCAGGACGAAGAAACAGGAGAGTTGTTGTTGGTGAATACAGGCTCTAAAAGCGTAAGAAGAAATTATCAAAACTTCTATAAAGAATGTGTGGACGAATTTAATGATGCTTTTAAGAAGAGTGGTGCGGGCGTATTGAGTTGCCGTGTAGATGAAAGTTATGTGAAAAAGCTGTTAGGGTATTTCAAGAGAAGATGATAGATAAAGGTCAAAATAGTATGGAATTGTTATTCCGCATTTCATTGCGGGATCGATTCTTGATTGTCCTTATTCTAATCAGTTCCTCGCTTTTTGCCCAGGTGAGATCGTCTATGGACACTACTCTCATCCGAATAGGAGAAGAAATAAAATATACCATCGAAGTGGAGGCAGATACTACCGCTTTGGTACTGTTTCCAGAAGGACAAAGTTTCCAACCTCTGGAGATGATAGAGTCCTATAAGGTTGATACGACTTACATACAAGCCAAATATCGATTGATCAAAAAATACGGATTAACACAATTCGATTCCGGTAGATATATCGTCCCCTCCCAAAGAGTAATGATCGATGACAGAGCGTTTACTACAGATTCTGCTCTGGTGGAGGTGAGAGACGTTCCGGTGGATACCACCCAACAAAAAATGTTCGATATCAAACCGGTCATAGAAGTGGAACGCCTGCCGTTTAATTTTATAAAATTGTTGAAATGGTTACTTCCGTTGTTATTGCTGTCGGGGATCGTTTACCTGTTATTCCGTAGAAAAAAATTGAAAGAAGCGAGAGAGCGACAACTTCCTCCTTACGAAGAAGCTATGAAAGCACTAGAGCAATTGGACGCTTCAGAAATTTTGAAAGAAAACAGATCCAAAGCATATTATTCTTCTTTAACCGAGATCGTCAAGCGCTATATAGACCGTGAGGTGGATGATACCGCATTGGAGAGCACGAGTGATGAATTGATAGATAGACTGCACTTACACAAAGATGCGGGCCATTTCGAATTTGATAATGAAACCATCAATAAGTTAGAAAAAATTTTCAAACGAGCCGATCTGGTAAAATTTGCAAAAATGCAAGCAGAAATTGGGCAAGCGAGGGCAGACCGGACATCTATTGAAGAGATCATCAACGAGACCAAAGACGTTTTGCCGGAGCCCACGGAAGAAGATTTATTAGAAAACGAAGCCTATGTGGAAGCGTTGGCAAAAAGACGGAAGCAAAAACAATGGTTTCAAGGAATTGGGGCCGGGATAATTTTACTGGTACTTACTGCTGCGGTCTACGGAAGCATTACCGGTTTCGACAATTTAAGAGACAAGGTGTTAGGCAATGAAATGCGCGAATTGGCTGAAGGGCGCTGGTATAAGAGTGAATATGGAAATCCCGCTGTGATCATCGAAACCCCCGAGATCCTGGTAAGAAAAGAAATTGAAACAGCTGCCGGCACAAAGGGGGTTATCCGCTCAGGCGATTATTTTGAATACGGGAAATTTGAGGAAGCATTTTATATCAATGTGATCACTTCAACTCTCACTCCTGAAAGTACCGAAGGGCAAGGACAGGATCTGGAATACTTGATAGAGATAACCTTACAGGGAATTGAAAATGCAGGCGGGATCAATATGGTTGTAAAAAAGGAAGAATTTTCCACGGAGAAAGGAATAAAAGGTCTCAAAGCGCATGGGGATTTTAACCTCAAACTCCCGAACGGAAAGATCATAAAAGAAAAGGTTGCCTATGAAGTTTTAGCCTTTCAGCAAGATCGGGGAACTCAGCTAATTTCGATCGTCTATAAAAAAGAAGATTTTCATGCAAGCGAGATAAAGAATAGAGTGATCAATTCGGTTGAGTTAGAAATACGGAACACCAATCAACAAAAACCTAATAAAGAATAATCATGCAGTCGTTCGAATATGTAAATCCGGGATTTTTCTGGTTGCTATTATTGCTTCCTGTCTTAGGCTTTTGGTATTTCTGGAAGCGAAATAGGCAAACGGCCGCTTTGAGGATCTCCAGTCTAAAAGGCTTTAGGACACCTAAGAACTGGCTGGCTAAGCTACGACCACTATTGTTCGCGTTTCGACTGCTGGCTTTGGCTGCGATCGTAGTCGCACTGGCGCGTCCCCGAAATGTGGACGAAAGAACAAAAATTAAAACCACCAGTGGGATCGATATTGTTATTGCCATTGATGTTTCTGCAAGTATGTTGGCCAGAGATCTAAAACCAAACCGCTTGGAATCTTTAAAAGAAGTGGCGGCGCGTTTTATCCATGCTCGGCCAAACGACCGAATTGGATTGGTTGAGTACGCCGGAGAAAGTTACACCAAAATACCTTTAACAAGTGATAAAGGCATAGTGCTGTCTTCCTTAAAAAGTATTAAGTATAATACCATTATTGAAGGAGGAACCGCAATTGGAATGGGATTGGCAACCGCTGTGAATAGATTGAAAGATAGTCGAGCCAAAAGCAAGGTGATTATTTTATTGACAGACGGAGTGAATAACTCCGGTTTTATCGATCCGAAAATTGCCAGCGAACTGGCCGTTGAATTTGGGATCAAAGTGTATACTATTGGTTTGGGTACAAACGGCATGGCAGTCTCGCCTATCGGGATATTACCCAATGGTAAATTTCAGTATGGAAATGTACCTGTGGAGATCGATGAAGAACTATTGAAAGAAATTGCTAAAACAACGGGAGGGGAATATTTTAGAGCTACAAGCACAACCCGGTTAAGTGAGATTTATGAACAAATTAATAAACTGGAAAAAACAGAGATAGAGGAATTTAAGTTTAAAAGCTATGATGAAAAATTTCGGCCTTTAGTGCTATTGGCAGTAGGACTATTAGCACTTGAATTGTTGTTTCGATATACCGTATTTAGAAGTTTTGTTTAAGATATGTATCAATTAGAAGAGCCCATATATTTTTATTTACTGTTCACCATCCCGGTGATAGCAGTTCTTTTCTTATGGGTCTTGATTTGGCGCAAAAGAACTCAGGATAAATTTTCCAGTAAGGAGCTGTTAAAAAAATTGAGTCCGGACAGGTCGGTGTTTAAGCCGGTGTTGAAATTTTTGGCAATATCCTTGGCTCTCGTTGCGTTGAGTTTTGCCCTGGTAAATCCCAAAATAGGAACCAAGCTGGAAACGGTAAAGCGAGAAGGCGTCGATGTCGTTTTCGCTTTGGATGTTTCCAAAAGTATGTTGGCAGAGGATATCGCACCCAACCGTTTGCAAAAATCAAAACAACTCATCATGCAAATTATAAATAGTCTTGCAGGTGATCGGATCGGTATCATTGGCTATGCAGGCAGTGCTTTTCCGCAGTTACCTATTACAACCGATTTTTCCTCGGCCAGGTTATTTTTGAGCGGCATGAATACCGATATGGTTTCATCACAGGGAACTGCCATCAATGAGGCCATTTCCCTCGCACAAACCTATTTCAATGATGAGGAACAAACCAATCGTGTTTTGTTCATAATCAGTGATGGTGAGGATCATGAAGGGAATGTGTCTGAAGTCGTACAGGAAGCCTCGAAGCTTGGGATCAAGATCTTTACCATAGGTGTAGGGACCGAAAAAGGAGCAAAGATACCTTTGAGACGCGGTGGGATCCTTCAGAATTACAAAAGAGACCGAAACAATGAGGTTGTGATTACACGCTTGAATAAAGAGATCTTAGATGAGATCGCTTCACAAGCCAACGGAGAGTATATTGATGGAAGTAACACCAAAGAAGTAGTCGAAGTAGTAACGGCTATACTGAACGGTATGGACAAAACAGTGTTCGAAGCCAAACAATTCACAGATTTTAAAGACCAATATCAATGGTTTTTGCTAGGGGCATTATTTTTGCTGGCTTTGGATGTATTGTTATTGGAACGCAAAACTGACTGGGTGAAAAAATTGAACTTGTTTAACGAAGGGGAATAAAATGAAACAAAAAAGTAATTATATCTTTTTGCTGAAGAAGTTTGGCGCTTGTTTTTTATTGTTGTTTTATTTAGGAGCTATCACTGCACAAGAGAAGAAAGAAAACAAAAAGGAGCTGAAGGAGGTGCAAGGGTTTTTGAGCCAGGGAAACGAAGAGATCGCTGAGGACAATTTTGTTGAAGCCGAAGTCAATTACCGCAAGGCCATCGCCATTAACCCTTCAGAAGAAATAGGAAAATATAATCTTGGAAACGCTTATTACAATGAAGCTAAAAATGAGGAAGCCATGCGTCGCTATGCGCAAGCCGCAGTAATTGCCAAATCCAAACCCGATAAACATAAAGCATTCCACAATCTGGGGAATACCTTTATGAACGCTAAAAAATATCAGGAAGCGGTAGAGGCATACAAAGATGCGCTTCGCAATAATACAACCGATGAGGAAACTCGTTACAATCTTGCTTTGGCCAAAGAAATGTTGGAGAAAAATCCTCCTCAAGGGGGTGATGGCGAGGACGAAAATGAAGAAACAAAGGACAAGGAGGACGAGCAAAAAGACAACAACGAGAATAAAGACGACGAGGGCAAGAATAAGGAAAGTGACGAGGGTGAAAATAAGGAAGATGAGAGTGAGGGTGATGAAAAAGATGAACAGAAAGAAGGTGATAAGCCAAAGGATGAAAAAGAGGGGAAAAATGAGGAAAAGAAAGAACCCAAACAGCAACCTGTCCCCGGGAAATTGTCGCCCCAACAAATTAAAAATTTGTTGGATGCCATGAACAACGAAGAAAAGAAAGTGCAAGACAAGATCAATGCCCAAAAGCAAAAAGGCGCTAAGGTAAAATCGAATAAAGATTGGTAGGAATGCAATTTAAACATTTCATATATGTACTTTTTTTTATGCTCACGTGCAGCTTTGTCAATGCTCAGGTTAAATTTGAAACCAGAGTGAGCAAAAAGCGCTTGGGTTTGAATGAAAGATTACGTGTAGATTTTGAAATGAATCAGGATGGTGATAATTTCAATCCTCCGGATTTTAGAGGATTTCGTGTAGTGGGTGGCCCGAACCAGGCTATAAGTAATACTTATATCAACGGGAAAAGAAGTTATTCAAAAACCTACTCCTATTTTTTATCACCCAAGTCGAAAGGGAGATTCTCTATTGGACAGGCCACCATCGAAATTAATGGAGAGACCTATAAAACCACTCCAATAACCGTAGTAGTTACCGCAGCTGTTGCCAGGCCTAAGGATGGCAACGATGTGGATTATTTGGCGAGTGAAAATGTACATCTTGTCGCAGAGGTTTCCAACAGTAATCCCTTTTTGAACGAATCCATAACCATTACCTACAAACTATATGTTTCCAATCAGGTGAGCATTACAAGTAATTGGCGAGAGATTGATACGCCAAAATATGCCGACTTCTGGAGCCAGAATATAGATTCGCGGGGCAATTATAAGATCTACGAAGGTGAATATAAGGGAGAGGATTACCGTTATGTGGTACTAAGAACCACAGTATTGTATCCTCAAAAAACCGGAAAATTAATGATCGCTCCGTTGACACTAGACGTTCCAATTGATGTGAAAAGTAATCGTCGGGATCTGTTTGGCCGCCCATTGATGACGCGGGTGAATAAGACCATTTCTGCAGGGAATCGAACCATCGATGTGAAGCCATTACCCGAAGAGGGAAAACCCGTAAACTTTACGGGAGCTGTAGGAGATTTCAAATTTGAAGTAACTACAAACAACCGAAAACTGGATGCTGATGAGTCGTTCGAACTTTCGGTACGTGTCTCCGGGAATGGAAATTTAAAACTATTCGATCTACCCTCGGTTACCCTACCCAGTTCTTTGGAAGTTTATGAACCTACTCGAGCCGATAATATCAGAACCGAGCACAATGGAATGACAGGCGCCATGATCGAAAATTATACGGTTGTATCACAATTCAAGGGTACATATCCGATAAGACCTATTTCGTTCTCGTATTTCAATCCTAAGACGGAAACCTATAGTACCCTCTCTTCAGAAGAAATTATTATTGAGGTGGAGAATGGCCCTGTAAGTGCCGAGAGTACCCGGCAAGATTCAAAAGACAATGGTAATAAGCAAGCGGTAGTACTGAACAGAGATCAGTTTAAATATATAAAACTAAAAGCGAATTTGGAGCCCATGACCAAAGAACATTTCTTTAAGTCTAAGCTTTTTTGGTCCCTATTTGGCGCACCGTTTTTAATTATTCCACTATTTATTCTTATCGGTAGAAAACGCAAACAAAGATCAGCGGATGTGGAAGGGAAAAGATTGCGTCGTGCGAATATGTTGGCAAAAAAATACCTGAGTGAGGCCAGGAAAAATATGAGCGATAAGATAACTTTTTATGAAGCGCTCGAACGGGCATTACACAATTACTTGAAGGCCAAATTGAATATTGAAACCAGCGAAATGGAGAAGGGATACATTTCGAAATTACTATTGGAAAGATCTGTTCAACCTCTTGTGGTGACAGGATTTGTCGAATTACTCCGGAGTTGTGAGTATGCCAGATATGCCCCGGCATCCAAGGTGACTATTCAAAAGGACTATGAAGCTTCAGTAAAGACGATCTCTAATATTGATAAACAATTTCAACACTAGTTTTGAAAATATGAAACCAACCTTTTACTTAGTATTCATTCTTTTTTCCTATATCGGAATGGCTCAGAATAATGCCCTTTTTGAGCAAGGAAAACAACAGTACAAATCGGAAAAGTTTCAGGAGGCGATCAATAATTGGATGAAAATTGTCAGGGCCGGCGAGCACTCTTCTGCTCTGTATTATAATATTGCAAATGCGCATTATAAGCTCAATAGTATTGGCCCCAGTATTTATTATTACGAAAAAGCGTTACAATTTGCGCCGAATGATAATGAGACCCTGAATAATCTGGCTTTCGCACAAAATGCAACGGTGGATGCCATTGAACCCCTTCCTAAGACGATCTTTGCCAAATGGGACACAACACTTTCGAGTTGGCTCACTTTTAATGGCTGGGCTTGGGTGACCGTAATATGTGCGGTGTTATTTGCCCTACTTTTATTACTGTATTATTTTTCGGTGTATTCAGTCAAAAAACGATTATTTTTCGCCGGAGCCATTTTAATGTTCTTATTGGTAATTATTGGATTAACGATGAGTTACAGAAATTACCATAAACAAGTAAAGGATCAACCTGCCATTATTTTTGCCGAAAGTTCGAATATTAAAAGTGATCCAAGTCAAAAAAGTGAAACTTCTTTTATTTTGCATGAAGGGACAAAAGTACAGATCATTGCCGAAGACGATGACTGGTACCGAATCTTATTAGCCGATGGTAAGGATGGTTGGATCCATCAAAAAGACCTGAAACCCCTTTGATCTTATTTTTCTTCTGAATTCTTAACTTCCGGGGCATCAATATCATTTTCAGATCTGAATTTCTCTATCACCTTAGGAATAACGAGCGGTGCCAGTGAGGCTACGGGGCCATATAGCCTGGATTCGCTTTTCTTCTCTTCGGAAATAACATATCCGGTGATATTGGAAGAATTGAAAAACAGAAATAATACGCTTATTATAAAAGCATATTGAAGTGTGCCAAATACCCCTCCGAGAAGTTTATTGAACAGTCCCAGCATGGCAAAATCGGCTATTTTAGTCAGGAATTTTCCAGCCATGGAAATCACAATAACGATGGTTAAAAAGGTAACTGCAAAGGAAACCCATTTTGTCGTTTGATCATCCCAGTTAAACCAATTTGAAATGTACCCTCCTGCGAAATCAGAGAAATAGAGGGCTCCGAAAACACCGGCTATGATACCTATTAATGAAGCCAGTGTCAAAAAAAGGCCTTTTTTAAATCCGGAATAAAAAGCGAGTATTAGGATTATTCCTAGTATAATATCTACGGAATTCATGCTGTTTGTAATTGATGTAAATATAGGATTTCTATACAATTGTGGCTGGGATCGTATAAAAGGCTTGTTTGAAGCAACAATTTCCAAAAACAAAATTCCAAAAGAGCCTTTGTTTAAGAATTGGATTATTCTTCTTTCGCAACAAAACTTCAGATTAAACCGATCATATTATATTATACATTTATCTTTGTACACGGAAATAATTTATGGCGCTAGACGAACAATTAAAGGAACGATGGAAGGCGGTAGTCAAGATACTTAGCGATCGCTTTGCCGATGGGGACCCCTTGGATCTGGATGCGATAATCTATCTTGTAGGACTTCAGGAATTGGGACAATTACACCGGGAGTTTAAAAAAGACGAAAAATTGAATTTAATGCATATCGCTATTTGTAGGTTATTAGAGCCTTTTGGATATTACCGATTCGATTATTTTGACGATGATGGCTGGCCACATTATGAGGTCCTGGAACAGCTACCTCCATTAAAAGCCGGAGAACAAAGTGTTTTGATGAAAGAAGCGATCGTGCAGTATTTTTTGGAGAAAAAAGTGATTGCCTGATTAGCTATAAATTCTGTAATTTTGCGCACTACACGAGATCTGTGCTATGATAGAGAAGATAAAAGAACATATCGCCGAAGTTGAAGCTTTCAAAGCCAAGACAAAAAAAGAAGTAGAAAGTTTTCGCATAAAATATTTGGGAAAAAGGGGAGTGCTAAACGACTTCTTCGCCGAATTTAAGAACGTGGCCAAAGACCAGAAAAAGGAATATGGGCAATCGATAAATTCACTTAAGAAAGCGGCCGAAGCCAAAGTAAACTCATTAAAGGAAACGCTCGAAAGCGAAGAGGGGATCAAAGGAGTTTATGGCGATTTATATCGTCCCGGTGAGCCTATCGATCTGGGCTCCCGCCATCCTATTTCTATTGTCAAGAACAAGATCACCGAGATCTTTTCAAGAATTGGATTTAATGTTTCTGAAGGACCTGAGATCGAAGACGACTGGCATAATTTCAGCGCATTGAACTTACCCAAACATCACCCGGCCAGGGATATGCAGGATACGTTCTTCATACAAACCGATCCCGATATTTTATTACGCACACATACCTCATCGGTACAGGTGCGATATATGGAAAATAACAAACCGCCTATTCGCACTATTTCTCCGGGGAGGGTGTACCGAAACGAGGCGATATCGGCACGTTCACATTGTTTTTTCCATCAAGTTGAAGGGTTGTATGTGGACAAAGCGGTAAGCTTTGCCGATTTGAAACAAACCCTTCAGTATTTCACTACGGAAATGTTTGGAAAATCGAAGATACGCCTGCGCCCGTCCTATTTCCCGTTTACCGAACCTAGCGCTGAAGTAGATGTTTATTGGGGCCTGGAAACAGAAACCGACTATAAAATGACCAAAGGTACCGGCTGGTTAGAGATCATGGGCTGTGGGATGGTAGACCCTAATGTCCTGGATAACTGTGGAATTGATTCTTCCGAATATTCTGGTTTTGCTTTTGGTATGGGGATCGATCGTATTGCTTTATTACTTTATCAAATTCCGGATATACGTATGCTCAGTGAGAATGACATTCGGTTTTTAAAGCAATTTAGAGGATCGATGTAATTTGAGATTCTGAGTCTTCTCGGTCGGAATATTACTTATGAGAAAGGATATTAAAATTCCAAAAGTGAAAGATGTGTATGTGGCCGCTGTACGGGAGTACAATAAAGATTTCCGTACGCATGATTGGAATATGTATATTATAAATGATGGTAAAGAGCCATTAGAAACTGTTTTAATTGTTTCGGAAGGACGGGACGATAAAAACATCACTTCCAGAATGCGACATTCACTAAAGTTGCTTCCTTCTAAGAGTTACGCCAAGATCGAATTTTTAGAAGACAGCGTTTTGCCGTTGAACAATTACTTCAATATCACCTATTTTATGGGAGATACATTGTATGACAAACAGTTCGAATTGCCGGCAAATTCAGCCCTTGAAGATAACGCCGTGCAATTACCGGTTATGGATGCGAGGGGAGTTTTAGCGCGTTGATTTAATTGAGTTTCTCCGTGAGCTTTTTAAATATCTTCTTCGGATTTTTATGCTCGTACAAAACAGCATAGACCGCATTTATAATTGGGGTTTTAGCCTTGTTGTTTTCTCTGGCCTGATTGAGTTCGTAGGCACTTTTAGTAGCATAGTACCCTTCAGCAACCATACTCATTTCCATTATGGCACTTTTTACGGTATATCCCTTGCCGATCATTGTACCCAACAAACGATTTCGGCTGAATGTAGAATACCCGGTCACTAATAGATCTCCCAAATATGCCGAGTCATTGATATCGCGCTTCATTTTGTGCACTTTCTTCACATAGCGTTTCATCTCGCGAATAGCATTGCTCATGAGAACACTTTGGAAATTATCTCCGTAACCTAATCCATGGTATATTCCTGCGGCAACGGCGTAGATATTCTTGAGCATAGCGGCGTATTCCGTCCCCTTAATGTCATCGCTGATAGAACATCTTATGTAATTGCAAGACAACATATCAGCAACTATTTGTGCTTTGTCCCCGTCGGCACAGGCGATGGTAAGGTAAGAAAGCCGCTCCAAGGCAACTTCCTCGGCATGGCATGGCCCGGTAATAACCCCAATATCTTTAAACGGAATGTTATAATGTGTATAAAAATGATCCCCCACGATAAGACTGCTCTCCGGTACGATCCCCTTGATAGCAGTGAAAAGGATCTTTCCTTTTAACGACACGGTTATTTTTTGCAATTCGGAATGCACAAAAGCCGAAGGAATCACAAAAATGAGATAGTCTGCATAAGAAACCAATTCATTTATATCATTGCTAAGCTTTAACTGGTCGATTTTAAATTCTACGGAACTTAGATAATTAGGGTTGTGCTGTTCTTTTTTAATGTGCTCCAACGCGTATTCACTACGCATATACCAACCCACCTCATCTAGGTTTTCACACAACATTTTTACAATGGCCGTGGCCCAACTTCCTCCTCCAAATACAGCAACTTTTGGTTTTACAGACATCTTAGTTTTTTCTGAAATGTAAAAATACATATAATTATCGCGAATTTTCAGTATCCAAATTAGAGCGCATAAGTAATTAAAAATCAGTGAGATAAAACTTTTTGCAATTCCTACCCGGAGGCGGAGATGGTAACTTCAAAAGTTCGCAAGATCTCAGCGGGACTCCCATCCATAACATTTACTGGGATCACACAGGAATTTATAATGTTGATGACGTACCCGGTGACCGTTATTCGATATATTTAACATTAGATTATGACTATCTGGGCAATGAATACTTCAAGCTTAACGTTTTAAATGACAACAGGGTTGAATTATTCCACTACCCTTCCGGTACACTTTACCGTTTCAGAGGAGAAGGATATATACAATTCAAAAGTAAAGAAGGAAAATTACGCTTATCAAAAGCGGACATAGCAAAACAAATGAAGAAAATAAGCGTTTTATAAAGTATACAACGATTTTGGTTGGTTATTTAGTTGAAACCGCTCGACTCAGTCTTTGAGTCCGGCGGTTTTTATTTTACGGACCTTCCGGGTTTCTAAAACCAGGAAGATCTACCTATAAAAATTCATTTCATCCAAATACTTCCATACATTTTGAGGGAGCATAGGGCGAATATTTTTTCCGTCCTTTATACTTTTTCGAATAAATGTTGAGGAAAGTTGCATGATAGGAGCGTTTATTTTTGTGATTTTTTCATGCCCCCGAAACTGATGTTCAATAATACCTTCTGAAGTACGCGGATAAACATAGATGTGACAACGCTCGAGGATCATTTCATAGTTCTTCCATTTGTGAAAGTTCTTTAAATTATCTTCTCCTACGATTAGGCAGAAATCCTGATCCGGGTAATTTTCTTCGAGATGTACTAATGTATTCACTGTATAGTTGGGCTGTGGGAGGTCAAATTCGATATTGCTTGCCTTTAACTTAGGGTAATCTTCCACAGCTATACGCACCATTGCCAGGCGGTGATGATTATCGAGCAAGGTTTTCTTCTTTTTAAGCGGATTATGCGGAGTGACCACCAGCCAGACTTCGTCCAGATCACTGAACTCCACCATATAATTGGCAATCGTCAAATGTCCGATATGGATGGGATTGAAGGTGCCAAAATAAAGACCTATTTTTTTCGAAGTTGCCATTTTAGTGAAACTTTGTTTTAAACAAACCAAAGGGTGCATTTAAAATAACTGGTTGAACTAACCCCGCTACATAGCGGCGTCTGATCGATTTAAACCCCAATTTTTTTACTATTAGTCGTTATCCGTCATGCTTGTCTTTTTTTGAAATGAAGTTCGCTACAAGTTTCTCAGCCTCTTCAAGTGCGTTATCCAACTCATCATTCTCGATAATAAAATCGAATTGTGGCGCAGTGGCCATTTCGATCGAGGCTTTCGCGATGCGCATATTTATCTTTTCTTCATTTTCAGATTTACGCTTTTTCAATCGGATCTTAAGTTCATCCACACTGGGAGGTTTCACAAAAACAGCCAAAGTTTTTTCCGGGAATTTCTTTTTAATTCTCAATCCTCCTACCACGTCAATATCAAAAATCACATGCTTACCTTTTGCCCAAATACGCTCTACCTCACTTTTCAAAGTTCCATAGAAATTGTCACGATATACTTCTTCCCATTCCAGGAAATCATTGTTTTTGATATGTTGTATGAATTGTTCGGTTGTGATAAAATAATAGTCTTCTCCATCTTTTTCATAGTTCCTTGCGGAACGGGATGCAGCCGAAATGGAAAAATCCAAATTCAATGCCTTTTGTGCCAGCAAGTGCCTTACAATAGTGGTTTTACCACTTCCCGATGGCGCCGAAAAAACGATTAATTTGCCTTCCTCCATTACAAGACATTTAAAGCTTGCTCCTTGATCTTCTCTAGCTCATCCTTCATTTGTACAACCAATTGTTGCATGGGAGCAAAGTTGGCTTTACTACCGATGGTGTTTATCTCACGGCCTAATTCCTGAGAGATAAAACCCAGTTTTTTCCCGTTGGAATCCTTATGAGAAAGTGTTTCAGTAAAATAATCCAGGTGATTTTTTAAACGAACTGTTTCTTCGGTGATATCGTATTTTTCGAGGTAGTAAATGAGTTCTTG
>SMVA01218669.1_pt1 | contig 16100 bp, 15 predicted proteins | sample 2456451 | NCBI WGS metagenome assembly SMVA01 (sample SAMN11095933, study PRJNA526329) | marine sediment metagenome | biome: Marine sediment; feature: Surficial sediment; material: Deep marine sediment; isolation source: Hadal surficial sediment | place: Pacific Ocean | collected 2014-05 | depth...
ACCAGGCCGAAGGTGGCGTAGCGGTAGCGCACTGCTTCGGCCACCAGCCTCCCGTACCAAAGCCGGGCCTTGCGGAACCATGCTGGGGTTCGGCGCGACTCTTTCGCGGCGCTCGCCGGGCGGCAAAAGTCGGCCAAGTGCGAGGGTAGGATAACCAGCGCTTCGAGCAACGAGGCGAGCAGACACGCCACCGCAACGATCGGCACGATCTTCAGAAATTCTCCCATCATGCCGGAGGTCATCATCAGCGGCAGGAAGGCGGCGATGGTGGTGCTGACGCCGGCGAGGACCGGAATGGTGACCTGGCGCGATCCGACGATGGTTGCCTCCTCCGGGTCCATGCCGCGCTGCATGTACCGGAAGGAGTTCTCGGCGATAACGATGGCGTCATCGACGAGAATGCCGAGCACCAGAATGAACGCGAACATCGACAGCACGTTCAACGATCCGCCCGACAGGTAGAGCATGATGAGCCCGCCGGCCACGGCCAGCGGGAGGCCGAAGGCGGTCATCGCGGCGACCCGCGGGTTGAGGAAGACGTTGAGCACCAGGAGCACCAAGGCGAGCCCCCAGATACCGCTCTGAGACATGGTCCGCAGCCGGTTGCGAATCTCGACGCTGCCGTCGTTCAGCAAGACGAAATCGATGCCGGGCGGCGCCCCCTCGGTGAGCTCGGCGACGAGGTCGCGGACTTTGTCGACGATCTCGATGGTGTCGCCGTTGGCCTGCTTGATGACGCGCAGGTTGATCGACGCCTGGCCGTTGGCACGCGCCAGGGTGACGGCCTCCTCGAAGGTGTCGGTTACGCGGGCCAGGTCGCCGACGCGCGTGTACTGGCCGTTGTCGTCCGTGCGCACGACGATGGACTCGACGCGCTCCGCTTCCGTGGTCGTGCCGCTGGTACGTACCAGCACCTCTCCGCGCTCGGTTTGCAGCGACCCCGCCGGTACGTTGACGAGCCGCTGCCGCAGGCGAGTGAGGACGAGATCCAGCGAAATATTGAGCCCATACAGGCGCGTGGGGTCGATCTCCACCCAGATTTCGCGCTGGCGCAGCCCGGTTGCCGCAACCGACGAGACCCCGTCGATCTGCTCGAGGCGACGCTTGAGGGCCTTGGCGGCCTCGCGACGCTCGCGCTCGGAAGCGGGGCCGGCTACAGCGACGTCGATGACCGGGAAGTTGAGATCGAGCTCCCGGACGACGATTTCCTCGGCGTCGGCGGGAATGGTGGTGATGCGGTTGATCGCCGACTGGACGTCCTGTGCCGCCACGGTGACGTTGTCGATGTACTCCTCGAACTCGATGATGACGACGGCCAGCCCCTCGGTGGTGGTGGAGCGGATCTCCTTGACGTCGTTGACCTCGGCGACGGCGTTTTCTATGGGGATGGTGACGAGTTGTTCGAGCTCGGCCGGTGAGACGCCGAAGTAGGGCGCGGTGACGGTTACCATCTTCTGCGAGAGGAGGGGGAACACCTCCCGGCGCGTGTTACCGAACGCGAAGATGCCGCCGACGATCAGCAACACCATCAGGATGTTGACCGGGACGCGGTTCTCGATCGACCAGCGGGCGACGCTCTTCATCTGCGGGTGGCGATTTCCACCTCGGCGCCGTCGGCGAGCTGTGTCTGCCCCACCACTACGACGAGGTCGCCGAGCTGCAAAGCGGCCGACACTTCATCGTCCTCACCGTTCTCACCGTCGTCGCCCTTGTCGCCCTCGTCACCCGCGGGCCGCGGTGTCTGACCACGGACGACGACACCGAGGCGATCATCCTGGCGGGCGAGCACTTCGAGATCGACGCGCACGACACGGCCGTCACGCACCACGAAGACATGCGGATCACGGTCGAGCATCAGCACGGCGGCTACGGGAACGGTAGGAATGGCGTCGAGCTCGGCGTACGGAATGTCCACGTTGACCACCATGCCGCCGAGGAAGCGCTGCTCGCCGTCGTTGGCCACGCGAATCCGCACCAGGTAGGTGCCGGTCGAGGGATCGGCGCGCTCGGCGATGCCGACGATGGTTCCCTGCGCCTCGAACCCGGCGCGGTTGGTGCTCTGGACGAAGGCGCTGCGGGCTCCTAGCGCCTGGAAGATCTCTCGTTCCGTCAATCCCACTTCGATGGCGACGGTGTGAAGGTCGGCGAGGGTCAGCAATGCCCGGTCACCCACCACCAGGGTACCCGGATCAGCGTGGCGCTCGACGATGGTGCCGGCGAACGGGGCCGTGAGGCGGGTGTCGTCGAGGTTGTTGTGAGCGCGCTCGAGCCCTGCTTCGGCGCTCCGCAGGTCCGCTTCGGTGGCGCGCTTGGTGGCCAGGGCGGCCTCATGTTCGCGGTCGGAGATGGCGCCGCGCTGGCGCAACGTATCCATACGCTGGAGCGTCGCGCCGCTCTCCTCGAGTCGGGCCTCGGCGCGCATGTGCGACGCTTCGGCTTCGCGTAGCGCGGCCTCATAGTTATCGGTCTCGATGCTCACCAGGAGATCGCCCGCCGCGACGTGATCGCCGATACCGACGTGGATCTCGTCGACGCGGCCGTTGACCTCGGCGGCGAGCGCCACTTCGCGCCAGGGTGAGACCCGCCCTACGACCCCTACGGAGAGCGTGAATGGTTGCATGCCGACCTCCGAGACCACGACGCGCGGCATCCTGGTGCCCGGACGCTCGGCCTCGACGGCGTCATCAGGGGCACGGAAGAAGGCGAAGGCGATGAACATCAACACTGCGGCGGCCAGTGTGAGTACCACTTGGCCGAGGCGCATGCGTCCACTCTGAGATGAGAGTTTCATCGGCACCCTGCTAATCGGCTGGCTTCAGGCGCCGGCCCTTCTTGGTGTACATGTCGCGATCGGCCCGACCCGATACCGACTCGACGCTCTCGCCGAGTCTGCGGAAGGCGACGCCGAGGCTGAAGGGAGCCGGCGACTCGAAGGGAGCCACTTCCCGCAGACGTTCGGCGATGGCATCGAGCTCCTCGCTGGAGGCCGCTGCCACGAAGATGGCGAACTCGTCGCCGCCCAGACGGATGACGACGTCCTCGGCGCGGCCGTGGCGGCGAATGAAATGCGCCACACCCTGCAGCACGCGATCACCCTCTTCGTGACCAAAGGTGTCGTTGACCGCCTTGAAGTTGTCGAGGTCCAGCACCAGGCAGCCCCAGCGGGCCGTGGGGCGCTCCAGCCGCCCGCGCAGGCTCTCCAAGTACCGGCGGTTGTGGCAACCAGTGAGCGGGTCGCGGACGCTGAGCTCCTCGAGCCGCTTCTCGAGGTCCTTGCGGTCGGTAATGTCGCGCAGCAGCCCCTCGAAGCCGATCGGCTCGCCGGCGTCGTCGGTGAGTAGCCGCGCATTGATAGAAAAGAAAAGCGCGCTGCCGTCTTTGCGCTCGAGTTGCACCTCGTGTCCCATGATCTCGCCCTCGGCGAGCACGCGGCTGCGCATCAGCTCACGGTCGGCCGGGTTGGGGTAAAGGTCGTCGGCTTGGCGGCCGATGAGCTCTTCGCGCTCGTAACCCAAGTAACGCTTCACCGTGGGACTGGCCTCGACGATGGTGCCGTTCATGTCGGTGCGGTAGTAGATGTCTTGCACGTTCTCGAAGATCTTGCGGTATTTTTCCTCGCTGTCGCCTAGCGTCTGCAGCGTGCGCTTGTGCTCCGTGATATCCATCAGTATGCCGCGATACGCGATGGTCTGCCCCTCATCGTTGCGCTGTCCGTGCGCCACGTTGCGCACCCAGCGCCGCTGTCCGTCCAGGGCCAAGATGCGGAACTCTTGGCTGGAGCCCGGGGTATCGGCGGCGATGCGGCGGTCGAACTCGCGCTGCGCCTCGGATTCGACCATGAAGTCGGCCAACCGCCGTTTGGCGAGGTCGTCCAGGGACTTCGCTCCGAGGATGCGGAGGAGCGCCCGGTTGCCGTCGACCAGCAAGCCGGCGGCGTCGGTGAGGTAGATGGCCTCGTCCATCTCCTCAATAAAGTCCCGCAGCCCGTCGGCATCGTCGAGCAGCAGGTGCCGGGGAGCCGTGCCGGCTCCGCCGGTGTCGGCGAGCGATTCCGCCGGGCGCCGGCGGTCGGTATCTTTGGATGGCTCGGGGCGAGTCGACATGGCTTGAGTCTAACCCGGACTCCCTACCGGGTGGCTATTGCGTGAGCTGCCCCGACTTTCGAGAAGTCCGAGGTGCTACAGGGGGGGGGCTTTACCCCCCGGCCTATTGTTCGGAGATCTCCGCTTCCCAGGTGATGCGCACAGCATCGCCGAGGCTTCGCGCGGTGGGGCACTTCGACTGATGAGACGCAAGTGCTCGATCCACGGTCTCGCGGGAGCCCGCCGGGATGCGCAGGCGGTAGTGGATACGCACCTCGGTGAGCGTGGGAATCCGGTCGACGATCTCGTTGATTCCCTCGACCTCGGCGACGATGTCCGCCGGCGGCAACGACACGTGACGCACCTCCAGTGCGCCGTTCAGGGTGCCCAGCATTCAACCGCCGGTGGCGGCGACGATGTAGTCGACGGGCAGCGGCAGGTCGGGGGCGCCGTCGAGCCGGTAGTGCTGCTTGACGGGGCCGTGGACGCCGAAGTCGAGCGGCGGGCCGACGGCGATCTCGGCGCGCCGTTGCAGACTGTCGACCTTGGTGACGGTAGCGACAGCGGTGTAGAAGGGCTCGCTCATATGCTCTCCGAAGTAACGATGATGGCGGGCTTCGCGGCTCTGGCGGTGGTGCGACGATCAGTGTTACATGGGGCTCCATCAGCGTCGACGGATTCCGCCCGACGGCTTGCGCAATAAAGATTCTGCCCAATGGATTCCGCCCTTTGGATTGCCGCAACAGGAGCTTGATGATGAATCGTTCGCCCGTAGTGGTCTTGGTTGGTGTACTGGCGGTCGCCATTGTCGTGCTGGCCGGCGCGCCGCAGTCGGTGGCCGGCCAGCAGGAGATCCCCACGCCCGCTGCGTACTTCGGTGTCGAGATCGGCGATCCCGGCGTGCTCATCAAGCACGGGAAGATTCTCGAGTACTACCAGGAACTCGCCCGGCGCAGCGACCGCGTGCGGGTCGAGGTGGTCGGCGAGAGCACCGAGGGGCGCCCAATCTACTACGCCGTGGTCACTTCGCCGGCGAACCACGCTCGCCTCGACGAGCTCATGGAGATGAACGACAAGCTCTACGACCCGCGCGGCGTCTCGGACGAGGAGGCCCAGCGCATCATCCGGGAGGGCAAGACGTTCGTCATCGTCAACCATCAAATCCACTCTACCGAGGTGGGCGCGTCGCAGGGCGCCATCCGTTTGGCCCATCGCCTGGTCGCGGGCAACGACCACGAAGTCCGGCGTATCCTCGATGAGGTGGTACTCATCCACGTACCGGTGCACAATCCCGACGGCCAGGAGATGGTCTACGACTGGCTCGCCGCGCAGCGCGGCACGCCGTACGAGAACAGCGCCCCACCGTTCCTGTACCAGAAGTACACCGGGCACGACAACAATCGCGACTGGTACATGTTCACCCAGGTGGAGACGCGGCTTTCCATCGAGATGCAGAACGAGTTCCACCCGCAGTTCACCCTCGACCAGCACCAGATGGGCTCCAACGGCAGCCGCATCTTCGTGCCGCCGTTCGAAGATCCCTGGGAACCCGGCATCGACCCGGCGCTGATCGCCAGCAACAACCTCATCGGCACGTTCATGGGCCAGTACCTGACGTCGAAGAACTACGCCGGGGTGGAGTGGAAGGAGCGCTACGACGCCTGGACCCCGGCGCGTGCCTACTACCACTATCACGGCGGCGTGAGGATCCTCACCGAAGTCGCCGGGGCGCGTTACGCCGACGATCTGGAGATTCCCTTCGAACGTATCAGCGAGGACTACCAACGCACCCGCTGGAACTTCCCGATGCCGTGGCCGGGCGGCACCTGGACCTTCAAGGAGGTCGTCGACTACCACTACCAGTCGTCGGTAGCGGCGATGCTTGCCGCTGCTGATCTCGGCGAGCAGCTGCGGCGCGGCATGTACGCGGCGCAGCGGCGCTCGGTGGAGCCTCCTGCGGGGTCGCCCTACGCCTTCGTCTTCCCCGCCGCCCAGGTCGACCCGCCGACGACGCGCAAGTTGCTCGAGGTTCTCCAGATAGGTGATGTCGAGATCGAGGAGGCGAGCAGCGAATTTACCGCTGCCGGCCGTACCTACGGCGCCGGCAGTTACGTGGTGCGCTTCGCCCAGCCCGCCGGTCGCTTTGCCAAGACCCTGCTCGAGCGCCAGGACTACCCGCAGATCTTTCTCTACGAGGGTGGCCCGCTCGATCCCCCCTACGACGTCACCGCGCACACCTTGCCGTTACTGATGAACGTCGCGGTGGATTTTATCGACGAGCCGTTTGACGCCGACCTGGTCGCCGTCGAGAAGATCTCGTTGCCGATCGGCACCGTGGTCACCCCCGGTGTCGACAATCCCGGCGTCAGCGCGCCGACCGCGTACCTGCTCGACCCGCGGGTCAACAACAGCTACTCCGTGGCGATGCAGCTCGGGGACGAAGGGCTGACGCGGGCCACCGAGAGCTTCCAGGCCGCCGGCCGCAGCTGGCCGGCGGGAACCTTCGTCGTGCCCCTGGCGGAACCGCTGGTGTCGACCACCGAGGCTCTCGAGCTTGCCCGTCAGATGGCGGAACTGGCGGAGCGCTTCGGCGTCGAGATCGTCGCCGCCACCGAGCCCATCGATGCGCCGCTGGCGATGGTCGGAGAGCCGCGCGTGGCGATCTATCAGAGCTACTCGCCGAGCATGCCGGAGGGTTGGTTCCGTTGGATGCTCGACCACTACGAGATTCCCTTCGACGTGTTGCACTACGACGACATTGCCGCCGGCGGGCTGCAGCGCTACGGCGTGTTGTTCCTGCCGCCGGGCGGCGGCTCGCCGCGGCAGATGGTCGAAGGACGCGGCGGCGACGGTGGACGTGGTGGCAGGGGAGGTAGAGGCGGCCGCGGCGGCGCGCAGGTGCCGCCGCAGTACGCCGGCGGCATCGGCGCCGAGGGCGTGCAGGCCATCGAGGAGTTCGTCGAAGAGGGCGGCGTGCTGTTCACCTGGTCCGGCTCCTGGACCTTCCTGACCGAATACATGGGTGTCGACGCGGAGGCGGTCAACGCCGGCCTGCCGCAGACCGAGTTCAACATCCCCGGCTCCATCCTGCGCGTCGAGGTCGACACCGGCAACCCGCTCGCCTACGGCCTACCGGAGCAGACCCCGATCTTCTTCCGCGGCAACGCCGCCTGGTCAGCTGACACGCCGGGCTCCAACGTGGTGGCGTGGTACCCGTCGGAGGATTTGCTGCTCAGCGGCTGGATCCAGGGCGAGGAGTACCTGGTGAACCAGGCGGCCATGCTGGAGATCCCGCGCGGCCGCGGCCGCATGGTGATGGCGGGCTTCTACCCGGAGTATCGCGCCCAGGCGCACCTGACCCTCAAGATGATGTTCAACGCTATCTTCTACCCGCGCGGAGAGGCGAGTCGCTGAGCGTTGGCGGGGAGGTGGCTGCTTGTTCCGCTTCTTGCCTGGTGGGGCTCGCTGCCCGCTAGGCGATCGGCAGGATGCCGGAGATCAAGCGCGCTTGCTCGACGGCGTCCTCGAGCGTGGTGAACGGCAGACAGGGAATACCGGTTTCCTCGAGCAGGCTGTCGAGTAGCTCATCGATGGCCCTCTGGAAGTCGAGGTCGGTGGAGCGCAGGCCGTCGCCCTGCAGGTACTCCTGGTTGATCGGTACCTTGACCAGCAAGTCGTAGCTCTGAGCCCAGTAGCGCACCAGGCCGAATAACTCCGCCTGGCGGCCGAACTTCAGTTCCATGTAGCAGTAGTTGTCGAGTACCGAGCGGTCGCAGACGAGCTCCGGGTAGACCTTGCAGAGCTCGATCTCCCGGCGGATGGTCTCCACCAGGATCCAGGTCTGCGCTTCGAGGCTGGTGTCCTGGTTGATCGGAAAAGGACAGCGGCGCGCCACCTCTTCGAGAAAACCCACGTTGGCGCCGAGTTGCTTGAGCTGCGAGGCCATACCGAACGCCAGTGTGGTCTTGCCGACGCCGTGGGTGCCGATGAACGCTACTTTCATTTCCGCCACATCTATCGATCAGGGTTACTGCGTGAAATCTCTTTGCCTACATGGGTTTGCGAGGATCGCATAATCTTCAGTCCGTTCTGAGTACCAACATGGGATCCACCGAGGATGCCCTGGTCGCCGGAACGATACTGGCCGTCGCCGTTACCACGAACAACACGAAGCCCACGGCGAGCAACATGACCGGATCGAGCGGGGCCATCGGTCAGAGATCTCCTGTCGTCGCGGCAACGCCGACGATCGATGGGCGCTCGGGGTCGGAAGCAATCACGTCAGTCGCCCGGCCGTGATTCCTTCCACCAAACCTGGGACCTCAGTCGGCGTCAGGTCCAACACCCTACGGCCGAGCGCCTCGAAGTACGTCTCGAAGGGATACCCGATGCCTACGATGATCAGCTCGGGAATTAGATCTTCGAACTGCATGAGACGGGCGGTTTCGACGACCATGCCGAACTCGACGTTGGCATCCACGGCGTACAGCACCGGATATGTTTCGTTGGACGTAGCGTAGGTGCGGGGCAGCGCCACGGAGACTTGGTACGTCCGTCCGGTGATCGCAGACTCAACGATACGGCTCGTGGTCCCCGCGAGATATGCAGGCGGATCGCTGGTTGCCACCGACATTTCCACCGGTGCTGGCCCTTTGCCGGTTGAGGCCGCGAGAAAGATCGCCACACCAATCACCAGAAGAATGGCGAGGACAACAGTGATTGCTTTCACTTGATGTGTCTCCTTCTCCGCCCCGTCGGCGGCCGTTGCTTATCCCTAGCGTAGAATAGTTCCCGTCCGTTGCGAGGCCAGAGGGGGGGGGCGGGTCTACAATTGTTGGGCGCCTGACACGGGGACCGGGAAACTCCGCCACGCAAACCTCGTTGCGCCCGCTTCCGGGTGACGAGAGTGGCGCTTCCACAGGCGCCCCCTGGAAAGTTTGGCCGCGGAACTGGTAAGAAGTAGGGAACAATTGCTCTGACTCGATGGAGTTCTCGATGCCGTCAACAGCTTATGCGATCGACTTGGCCTGGACTTCTCAAGGCCTCGCGTCCGCGCCGCCGCGGTTTCTCGTAGCCCGTACCGTCGCGATGGTGTTGGCGCTGCTGGTGCCGGCTATTGCCGTGGGCCAAGAAGGGGACCCGACATCAGGTCGCGGGCCGGGGCAGGAAATCATCTACGTTGCCACGCCCACGCTGGCGCCGATCCGCATTCAGCTCCCGGAAGGCTATGACGCAGACCAGACTTACCCGCTGGTGATCGGCCTGCACGGGCACGGTGGCCGCGGCGACGAATTCTTCACCCCGGCGCCGATGTTCGCCCGGGCTGGGGTGGTCTACGCCGTCTTGCAGGCGCCCTACGCCTTCCCATCGGCCGGGCGCATCGGCTATAGCTGGAATCTACGCGGCGTCGACAATGATGCCGGAGATCAGGGCGACAACGAGCTGTCGATCCGGTACATCCTTACGGTTCTCGACACGCTGGAAGAGAAGTTTCACCCGGGCGAGGTGTACCTGATGGGCTTCTCGCAGGGCGGCACCATGACCTACCAGACGGCTATCGGAAACCACCAACGTTTCAAGGGTTTCACGGTGTTCGGTTCCTGGTACCGGCCCGAGTGGTTTTCTGCAGAGGAAGTCGCTGCCGCCAACCACTTGCGGGTATTCATCGGGCACGGGCGACAGGACGCTGTCGTCGAGCGCTCGACCACCTCGAGCGAAATTCTCAAAGCAGCCGGCTATGAGGTCACTCTGTACGACTACGACGGTGGCCACACGATCGCGACCTCCGCGATCCAAAAAATGTTCGAGTGGATGGAGCAGGGCCGGTAGTTTCCCCCAGCCTTTCTAGCGAAGCGCGCGCAGCAGCAAAAAACCCCCGGTCTCGCAACCGGGGGTCTCCAGCTTTCCAAGCGCATGGAAATTCGTCAGGCGGCCTGCTCCAGGTAGTCATCCAGGCCGGTGCGGACGCGGGTGGGATCGACCTGCAAGTACTCGCAGATCTCCTCGAACCAGTTGCCCTCGATAAAGTCCGTCGGGGGGTTTTCCTCGATGCGGCGCAGCTTCTCGAGCTCGTGTTTCTTTAGGTCGTGTCTCTCGGCGAAGCGCTGCAGGTACTGTAGGTCCATCACCGCGCGTTCGATAACGGTGCGCCAGAGGTCTTGGCAGGCGTCCAGATCTTTGTTTTCGTCGGCGAGCTCGGCGATCTGCGCGCCGTAGTGCGAGATCGCGTCGCATTTCATGGGTCTCAAGTTCACACCGCACCCCCAATCCTCTTTGCCAGGGGACATGTTGATCGTCTCGCTGCGCACCGTCATTCCTACGGCGCGCCCTGCTACGACACGGTCACAAGCGCGCCAGCCACATCCCCAGGCCGCTCCCCTTTACGTCCATCGTCGGGGCGGGGCTGGCGCCCTTCTGACCGTCTCGAAGTGTTAGACGCGCCAGCTATGGAAAAAGTTTGCCGATCCACCACGTTTGGGATCAGGTAAGCTCGAGAGGACCGTAACCTGGGCAACACAAAGGCCACTTGTTGCCGAGAAATGATGCCTCAGGGGCCTTTTTCGCTATCTGGTGGGAGCTCCATGCCCTTCCTTGCCGCGCACGTTCTCGATCGGGCCAACGAATGGCTCGTGCATCGGCGCCTATCCGGAAGGCTGCCGCCACATTCCGGTAAATCGATCGCGGAGCATCTGGGGGCACTCGGGGACGCGGTGCACCCGTCTCCGGGATCGTTGCCGCGCCTCCAACCGGTGTGCCGAGAGCACGGCGAGTGGAAGGCCGCATCGCCATGGCCGGGTGCGGAGGGGCGCAACGCAGATTGGTACGCGGAGAGATTCGTGGGCTACGGGTCGCGGCCGGGTATCGACTCTCTGCCCGCCGGCGCGGCGGTCATTCTCTTGCCGGGCTGGTTGGTCGACCGGCCGCAGTTGCTGATCTATCGATCCTGGGCCCGACGAGCCGCGGCGCGCGGCATCGACGTTTGGATACCGACCCTTCCCCATCACTTGAAGCGTGCCGAGGCCGACGAAGTCTCCGGACAACGCGCTCTCTCTCCCGAGCTGTCCACCAGCCTCGATGCCGTGCGGCAGGCCGTTGCGGAGACCCGCTTGCTGGCCGCTTGGTTGCGCCGCAATGGCGCGACTTCCGTTGGTGTCTGGGGGATGAGCTTGGGCGCTTGGGTCGCCGCCCTGGCGGCAACGCTGGACGCCGGTTGGGACGCGGTGGCCCTGTGGGCTCCGATTGCGTCACCCGCCGAGGTGCTCTTCGAGAGTGGGTTGGCCAAGCTGTTGCGTGCCGCCGTTGTCGAGGGAGGTCTGTCGCCGGAGGATCTTACGGCGCCGGAGGTGGCACCCATGACTCCCGCCCGGCGCACCGTCATGGTGCCCCGCTCCAAGGTACTGGTCATCGCCGGCGTCTACGACCAAGTCGTCTCGCCGTCTTCGATCGTTCGCATGGCGCGACGGTGGAACGTCGACGTGCGCTGGGTGCCACACGGACACATCAGCTTGATCGCCTCCCGTGCCCCCGTCCGAGACACCGTAGATTTCTTCGAAAAAACGCTTTTGTAGAGCGCCGAGTCCCCAGCCGCCAACGTAGAGCGCAAGCGCAACGCCGTCATCGCGCGCCCTCGCGCTTGCGCGGGTAAACCGATTCTTTGGTTGACAGTCTAAGCACTGACCAGCCAGTCACCATCCGGCCGTAGCGGCCGGACAATTGCCCGTTAGGGCGCACGCATGACCGACAGCGAAGCCATACAGCACATTCGCTCCGGCGATATGGAAGGCCTCCGTGTGCTCTACGAGAGGCATCGTGGCCGCATCTATCAGCTCGGATGTCGATATCTGGGAGATGCGGCGGAGGCAGAGGATTTGGTTCAGCAGGTATTCATCAAGGCGTACGAAAACGCCGCCAAGTTCCGTGGCGAGGCGCAGGTCTCGACGTGGCTCTACCGTATCGCTGTGAATGCCGCGCTCGAACGCCGCCGGCGCCGACGCACCGTCGGCATAGAGGACCTGCATCCCCTCGGGGCCGACGCGTTGGCGACAACGGCCAACCTCGAAGCCGAAGTCCGGTCGGGCTGGCCGCGCCGCCCGGCGATGGCCGGCCGCGATTTCGACGCCGACCCCGGGCTAGTCGCAGAGCGGCGCTCCATCCAATTCCGCGTCAACGAGGCGCTCGAAGAGCTTTCTCCCACGCAGCGATTGGCGTTCGTCCTGCGTCACTGGGAAGGAATGAGCATCCGCGAGATTGCCGAAGTGCTCGGTGCTGCGGAGGGCACGGTCAAGAGCCACCTCTTCCGCGCCGTGCGCACCTTGCGGGTCGAGCTTGCCGACCTGACGCCATGAGGGAAGACGACGCCATGAGGGAAGACGACGCTCGGAACGAAGACGACGCTCGGAACGAAGAGGGCGGTCGGAACGAAGACGATGCCATGAACTACCACGAAGGATCCTTCGAAGACGACGAGCTCATGCAAGAGGTATCGAAGCCCCCCGAGTTTCCCCCGGCGAAGCGCGAGCAGGTCGAACAGACCTGGCAGGCCATCGCGGGCCACATCGAGGCGCAGCAGGCGTCCCTGGCGCGGCATGCGCGCCCGGCGACCAAGACCGATCGGCTGGCATTGCCGGACTGGCTGCAAAGCCTTTTTCCCGGGGCGCCCGCGTGGTCGTGGCAGCTCGCCAAGGTGGCGGCGTTGATCGTCATCGGCTTCGGCGTCGCATGGATCGCCGCCGGGCAGGGCTGGCTGCCGGGAACGACCCCCGCGGAGGAGGTGTCGGTGCCCGAGGGTCCCGGCGACAGCGCCCCCGATCGCGCCTGGTTGGCGGCAAACGGATATGGCAGCCGTCTCGAAGGGTTGCTTCTCGGCGTGGCGAAGGGCGATAGCGCCGCTGACGGCGGTGTCGCAACGGCGGCCCGTGCGGTCAGTCGGGAACTGCTGAACGACAACCGTTTCTATCAGCGCGTTGCGAAGCGCAACGACGATGAGGTGCTCTCGGAGCTGCTGTCGCGCGTCGAGGTCATCCTGTTGGCCCTGGCGACGGCGCCCGCAGGACAAGAGCAAGAGGTCATCAATGTCTTGCGCGAGTTCATCAACGAATCTGACCTGCTCGATGAGCTGCGCGAGGTGCAATCGAGTGTTCCCAAGTTGCCATGGCTGCGGGTCACCACCATTGGTTCCTGAACGCAGAATTACCTAGGAGGACAGACTCATGCTTCGATTCGACAACCCCGCTGAGCGCTCCAAAGTCGAGCCCTCCGTTGTGGCTCGCTTGGCGCTGGTGTTGTGCGCCACCACCGTGGGCCTGGTGGGGCCGCTGGCGTCACCGGCAGTGGCCCAGACCGACGCGCCGACGCCCACCCCTGATGCCCGCTTCGGGTCGCCGGACGAGCAAAGCCAGCCTGGATCCGAGGAGCTCGGCGCGGGGCGCGCCGCAGCGGTGCGTAGCCGCTGGCAGGAAGCCCTCGGCCATTTCCGTGCCGTGCTCGAGGACTATCCCAATGGCGAGTTGGTTGACGACGCTACTTATTGGACGTTGAGGTCGCTCTACGAGTTAGGCCGCTACGAAGAGGCGGTCGAACGCGCCAACGAGTTCATCGACAGATACCCGCGTTCGGATCTCTTCGGAGAAGCGCGAGTGGTGCGCTTCGAAGCTGCCGAGGCTTTGGTGAGCCAGGGCAATGCCGACTACGAGCGCTACCTGCGCTATGAGGCCGCACCGCAGGCACCACCGCAGCCGACCCGTCCCGGGCAAGCGCCCGATGCCCCGGATGCCCCCGACCCGACCTCCGAGCTTCGTATCATGGCGCTCGATGCGCTCATCAACATGGACGAGGAGGCGGCGTGGCCCATCCTGCAGCGCATTGTCTCAGAAAGCGATGAACCGGCGCTGCGCGGCCGCGCCGTCTGGTTGCTCAGCCAGCTCGATACCTTGGAGGCCTTCGACCTGCTGGTGGATCTGGCGCGCAACGATCCCGATTCCGAGGTGCGCAGCAACGCGATGTTCTGGGTGGGGCAGAGCGTGGAGCATGTCGATCGGGCACTCGACCTGTTGATCGACATGATCAACACCGGCACCGACGAGGAAGGGATCGGGCAGGCGCTGTTCGGGCTGGGCCAGTCGGCGTCGCCGCGGGCGCAGGAGGCTCTCGAAGCCTTGGCGCGTGACACCACGAAGTCGGCCGAGCTGCGCGGCCAGGCGCTTTTTTGGCTGGGACAGCAGAGTGGGTCGCTGGACCTGCTGGGCGACATCGCGCTCAACGACCCCGACGAGGAACTGCGCGGCCAGGCGTTGTTCGGCATCTCGCAGATCGACACCGAGGAGGCCAACGACTTCCTGCTGCAGATCGCGCGCTCCGACGCGCCGGTCGAGGTGCGCAGCAATGCCATCTTCTGGCTCGGGCAGCGCCAGGACGAACGGGCCCTCGACGTTCTCATGGGGCTGTGGGACGACGTACAGGACACGGAGATTCGCAACCAGTTGCTCTTCGCGCTGGCGCAGACCAACTCGGAGCGCGCCGTCGATCACCTGGTGATGGTTGCCAAGGACGAAAGCGCCGACCCTGAGCTTCGCCAACAGGCGGTTTTCTGGTTGGGGCAGTCGGAGCACCCGAAGGCCAAGGTGGCACTGATGGAGATCATCGGTGGCGGTGAGGTAGACCGATGAACCGCGTCGCGAAGAGGTTCGCTTTCGCGCTTGCGTGGCCCGTGTTGGCCGTGTTGGCGATGTCAATAGTATCGACGCTCATCGTTTCGAGCGCCCTTGCGCAGGGGCAATCTGTACCGTCGGCGTGGATCGACATCAGCGCAACCGTCACGTCGCTCGAACAGTTGGGCCCGAATGCGCGGCGCGCGGCGTCGGCGGACGAATTCTGGGTGGGCTACACGTTTGCGTTGCGCGACGGCGTGCATGTCGGATGCGACGACTGGAACGGTCGCCAGGTCAGCTTCGGTTCCAACGATGTGCACTTCTACATGGAAGGCGACGGCGACGGCAACGAAATGCAAGGGGTGCGTTGCGACGAGAGCTTCGGCTTGTTCCTGCGTTTCGACGGAAGCACTTCGGAGGTTGCCGAGGCGCGCACCATGGCCCTGCGGCGTGCCTCCCGGCGCTTCGATGATCCGATCGTATGGGCCGGCGAGTTCCCCGCCGATGCCAGCGTTGCCTTCCTCCGTTCTGCCGTTCTGGGGGCCGGCGGCGGCCCATCGCGAGCCCTATCGACGCGCTCCGAAGAGGTGCGCGAGCGCCTGCTCGGGGCCGTGGCGATGCACCGCAGCGCGGCTGCGGTGGAGGTCGTCTTTGCGGCCCTGGATACGGCGAAACCATCTGAATTGAGGGAGTTAGCGGTGTTTTGGGCATCGCAAATCGGCGCCGACGAGGGGCTGCAGCGATTGATCGCGATGGCTCGCGGTGACGACGACAAGGAGGTGCGCCAGCAGTCGATCTTCTGGCTCGCGCAGGTTGCCGGTGAACGCGCCACCGCACATCTCGCCGAGATCGCCGAGGACGATCCCGACACCGAAGTTCGTCAGGCGGCGGTCTTCGCATTGAGTCAGAGTGAAGACGATGCTGCGGTCGAAGCGCTGATGAACATCGTTCGCATGCACGACAACCCCGAGGTGGTGAAGTCGGCTCTATTCTGGCTCGGCCAGAGCGGCGACCCTCGTGCCGTCGAGCTCATCGAGGAACTTCTCTTCGGGCGCGGATCGCGCTCGCGCAGCCGTGACCCGTTGAGATATCCAGGCTAAGTTGCGCCTGTCTGATCCATGAACTCCTCGTGCGGAAGAGACGTCGCGAAGAGAAAATGCATTTGAGCATTTACAATGAGAAACTCCATCTCCATAATCCTGTCATTCGGGTCGTTATGGACCAACGCGACAAGTTTCCTTCCACAAAGGAGGTGACAGGGTGGCAAAACGGGTTGGGAAGAAGAGAGCGACCAAAAAGAAGGCCGCGAAGAAGAAGGTGACCAAGAAGAAGGTGGCCACGAAGCTCCGGGCGGTCGAGAAGAAGGTCGCCA
>SMVA01321216.1_pt1 | contig 16095 bp, 13 predicted proteins | sample 2456451 | NCBI WGS metagenome assembly SMVA01 (sample SAMN11095933, study PRJNA526329) | marine sediment metagenome | biome: Marine sediment; feature: Surficial sediment; material: Deep marine sediment; isolation source: Hadal surficial sediment | place: Pacific Ocean | collected 2014-05 | depth...
CTGGCATGGTCGCAAAATATAGGAATGTGTTGGTTTATCGTCAACGAAATAAGCGAGTTGGGAAAAATAGCCCAAGTCTTGCGTACAGAGAATGATCAAAACCATTGTTATTTCTGGAGGTCTTGTTCAATTTTAGGAATTGATTTAATTGGAAATTCCTGATCCTATTTTCCCAAATGTTGATTAATTATTGATCAGACAGGATTTTTTGGAATGAGTCATCATCGATTGTCGCTATTCCGAGGTTTTGCGCCTTTGTTAGTTTCGAACCAGCTTTGTCCCCGTAGACTACAAAATCGGTTTTTTTGGACACAGTGCCTGTAACTTTGCCGCCGGCAGCCTGAATTTTTTCCTTCGCCTCATCACGGGTCATGCTGCTCAGCGTTCCAGTCAGGACGAACGTCTTGCCAGACAGGGGGCCATCTGCTGTTTTCGGGCTCGGTTTCGTTTCTTTCCAGGTCAAACCGGAGTCGATCAGACTCTTGATCACCTCCAGATTGTGCTTTTCAGCAAAGAACGCGTGAATTCTGGACGCAACAACCGGGCCGACATCCGACACTGTCTGCAGGCTCTGCTCGTCAGCTTCCATGATGCTCGTGAGCTTGCCGTAGTGAGCCGCAATTGAGCTGGCGGTCGCCTCCCCCACTTCGCGAATACCCAGGCCGTAGAGGAACCTCGCAAGCGTTGTGTCTTTGCTCCGTTCTATTGCGGCCAGCAGGTTCTCTGCCGACTTCTCGGCCATCCGATCCATGCCGGCCAATTCGTCCCGGTCGAGGCCATAGAGATCGGCAGGCGTCTTGATTCGGTCGATCGCGACCAGCTGCTCGATGAGCTTGCTACCAAGGCCGTCAACATCGAGCGCTCGTCGTGACACAAAATGTTTCAACGCCTCTGCCCGCTGTGCGGCACAAATGAGGCCTCCGGTACAGCGTGCTACAGCCTCGCCTTCTTCTCTCACCACTGCAGAGTCACAGACAGGGCATTTGGCCGGCACCTTGACGATCCTCAGGCCTTTGGGGCGCCGTTCGGGAATGATCTTGACGACCTCCGGGATGACATCGCCAGCCCGGCGGACAATGACGGTATCGCCGATACGTACGTCCTTCCTATGCAGCTCGTCGATGTTATGCAGCGTCGCGTTGCTAACCGTGACCCCGCCGACGAACACTGGCTCGAGCCGTGCCACAGGCGTGAGGGCCCCGGTTCTGCCAACCTGGAATTCGACGTCGCGGACGATCGTGACCTCCTCCTGGGCTGGAAACTTGTGCGCGATAGCCCAGCGCGGGGCCCTGGAGACGAAACCCAGTTCCTTCTGATAGTCGAGCCGGTTCACCTTGTAGACGACACCATCGATGTCGTAACGCAGCGAATCCCGCCGCCTGCCAATATCTGCGTAGAATTCCAGGCAGCCACCGATTCCCGAGACGACCTTGCGCTCAGGACAAACCTTGAGGCCCCATCCCTGCAGTCGATCCAGAATCTCGCTGTGGCAATTCGGGAGTCCACCACCATTGGTCAGGCCGACTGAATAGACGTAAATATCCAGCGGCCGCTCGGCGGTCAGGCGGGGGTCCAGTTGCCGCAGGCTGCCGGCAGCTGCATTGCGGGGATTGACGAAGGTCTTTTCGCCCTTCTGCAATGCCTGCTGGTTGTACGCTATGAACCCCTCGCGTGGCATAAATACCTCGCCGCGCACCTCGAGTGTGCTCGGGTATCCCTTGTCCATGAGCTTCAGGGGCACGGCGTCGATTGTTCTGACATTGTGTGTGATGTCCTCACCCGTCGTTCCGTCGCCCCGGGTGGCCCCACGTACCAGTTGCCCCTTCTCGTACAACAGGCTGACTGCTACACCGTCCAGCTTCGGTTCGGCAGCGTATTTAAGGTCGGCATCAAGCTCTAATTCCAGTCGCTCCGTTACCCGGCGATGAAAAGCATTCAGTTCATCTTCAGAAAAAGCGTTTTCCAGCGACAGCATCGGGAGGATATGGCGAACGGTTCCGAACGCCTTGATCGGCTCGGCGCCGACACGCTGCGTCGGCGAATCAGCGGTTATTAGCTCCGGATATTCTTTTTCAAGATCCTGCAGTTCGCGAACCAGCCGGTCGTACTCTGCGTCCGGCACTTCCGGCTCGTCGAGCACGTGATATTGATAGTTGTGATGCCTTATGTGGCTCCGAAGTGATTCGACTTTCTTTTTCGTCGCGGCAGAGGCGGTCATTGGCAGGACACGGATGCCTTGAGTCAGGCGACCAGGATGTTGTGCTGAAATTGAATGATTTCTTCCCGCAGATAGCGCTCACGCTGAATACTCAGCGTACTCCCGGACTCGTCGACAAGCTCGGCATTTAATGATTGTGTCAGCGCCCGGGCGGTGGCAATCATCAGATCAAATGCCTGCGCGCCGTCGACCGGACCCGGCAGCACCATGAACAGGCTGATGCCGGGAATTTCCTGCTTTGTGATTGTCGTCAAATCGAACGTACCGGGCTCGACGAGACTGGCGGCGCTAAATATCACTTCGTCTTCGTCCAGTCCCTCGTAGCGATGGTATATGCCGAATTTGCCATGGCGCATGCCGATGCCACGAAGATTCAATACCAGTTCTTCGCCATTAATCGCGCCCTGATTTTTGGCAACGATTCGTAGCGTAACGATCTTTTGCCCGGCATCGCCGATCTCGATGTCAGTATCGGGGGCCGTCAGGCTGCTCGGCGGTTCATCATCGGTGCTTTCGCCGGCATGAGCCTGTCCGCCGAGCGCGGGTTCCACGCGATCGCTATTTACCGGTGGTGAAGCAGCTTCGTCAGTCTTTGTGCGCTGGTACCGGCTGTGAAGATAGACGCCGGCTACGACCAACACTCCGAATAACAACAGCAACCAGCGCAGACCGTCCATAAGGCTTCTCTGATGTCCTCAACTCAGCTTGCCGCCATTTTCACAGCTTCGTCAAGATCCACGGCCACCACGCGAGATACGCCCGGCTCCTGCATTGTGATACCGGTCAGTTGCCGCGCCATTTCCATGGTGACTTTGTTGTGCGTGATAAACACAAACTGAACCTTGTCGGCCATGGCTTTGACGATACGGCAAAAACGCACGATATTTGCGTCGTCCAACGGCGCATCGACTTCGTCCAGCAAACAGAAAGGTGCAGGATTCAACTCGAATATTGCGAACACGAGCGCTACCGCAGTCAACGCTTTTTCGCCGCCTGACAGCAGGTGAATCGTGCTGTTTCGCTTGCCCGGCGGCCTCGCCATTACAGTTACGCCCGCCGTCAGCAAATCGTCGCCAGTAAGCTCCAGGTAGGCGTGGCCACCGCCAAACAATTTCGGGAACAGTCGCTTGAATCCGGTATCAACGTTAGCGAAGGTTTCACGGAATCTGGTCCGCGTTTCGCGATCGATTTTGTGAATGGCGCCCTCGAGTGTTGCCAGCGCATCATTCAGGTCGGCGAGTTGCGAATCGAGATATTCCTTGCGCTCCGATTGCTCTTTGAATTCATCGATGGCAGCAAGGTTTATGGGGCCAAGCCGATCGATACGCCGGCGAATCTTCTCCAGCTTCTCGTCCCAGGAATCGGGATCCGCCTCTTCATCGAGACCCTCGAGGAGTTCGCCCAGTTCGAAACCGGTCTGATCCAGCTGTTCTGAAAATCCTTCCCGTCGGACGCGAATTTCCTGCACAGCCATGCGTGCCTCATTGACGAATTCCTGAGATTCTTCAACCGACAGCGTTGCCGACATACGGCTCTGATCGAGATCGCGTAACAGGCCTTCGACTTCCTCGACGCGCCTTCTGGACTCACCAAGCTCGGACTCGACGGTCACTCGAGTCTTGAGCAAAATCTCCAGTTGTTCCTTGTTGGACTCCAGCGGTGTTTCGCTTTGCTGCAACTGCTGGCGAATTTCCTGCTCACGATTGCCGAAGTGCCGACGCTGGGATTCCATGCGCGCAAGACTCTGTGCTGTCGAATCCTTGCTGGAGCGGCGCGTTTCATATTGTATGGCGAGATCATGCGCCTGCATCCGATCCTCATCGGCCTGCGCCCTGACCCTGTGCAATTCGGCCCTCAGGTCCTCACGTTGCGACTCAAGCGCTACGCGCTGTGCTTCCAGTTCCGCCAGTTGATCTGTTGCACGCGCGGATTCCGCACGCGACTCGCGTATCTGCTCTTCGGCGGCACAATGCTCTTTCTCGATGTCGCCTGATTCTTCGATGATCGCGGCCTGTTGCGCCTTGGCCTGGTCCGCCCGGAATCGTACCGCGTCCAGCTCTGCCTTGACTTCGGAATACTCGCCAAGCAACGTCGATGCATTGCGCTGGAGCGTGTCGCGGTGTTTCTCAAGTTGCGTAAGCTGGAGGCGCCCATCGTTGACCAGTTTGACTGCACTCTCGCTTCTGGCCTGCAGCTCGCGGATTTCTCCTTTCAACCGGCGCATATCATGTTCTCGCCCAAGCACGCCGGCCTTTGCATTTTTATCGCGACAAACGCGCAGCCAGTTGCGGCTCAACCACACCCCGTCTTTGGTGATTACGGAGGCGTCCGTATCGGATTGATTAAGTTGTTCGCGGATCGCTAACGCTTTGTCCAGCGACTCGGTGATGCGCACCATCCGCAAAACTTCCAGTACCACGGCGGGCGCGCTGGCGACTTTGGAGGCTAGTGTCAGCACGCTCTCATCGACCAGCTCGGCGCTGGACGTGTCAATGAGCAATGTCATGTTGCCGCCACGCAGTTGGGCAAGACTCGCCGCGGCAGTGCTAACGTCATTGACACAAACCGCCTGCAAGTAATCTCCAAGCACTGTTTCGACTGCAGTTTCCCAACCGCTTTCTACGGCCAGTGATTGCGCGACGCGCTCGTTATCTTGGAGGCCGGCCGATTCGAGCCAACCCTGGATCGCCTCATCACCAGCCCCCAGCGCCGCCTGTTGTACCGCCTCGAGTGACGCATGCCTGGCCTGTGCTGCCTGTAAAGTTGCCCGGCGCTCATCGACCAGCTTGTTGAGTTTCGTATCCTGTTCCCGAAGCTTCAGAATCTTGTCGCCAATATCGGCAATGGCGAGGTCGGACTCCTCGCGTGCCTGACGCTTCCGTTGCTCCGTTGCCGACAGTTTCTCGAATGTATCCTTGAGATCCTGTGGTTTCGCGGTTTGTTTTGACGCATCCAGCTTCTTTTGTCGTTCCGTCAGGCTGCCGATTCGCGACTGAATCTGCTCTGCCCTGGTCTCTTCGACGTTGCGTGTTTGCGATGCCTCGTTCCACGCAAGCGTCGACTCGTCCCACTTTTGCTGCCAATCGGTGAGCGCCTGCTCCGCCTGCTGAAGCGATTCGAGTGCGCGCTTCTCACTCTCTTTCGCCTGCTCAAGTCCAGGTGCCAGCTCGCTCAGGTGCAAGTCGAGCTGTGCGATCTGACTCTGATCGGAATTGATGTGTTCGGCAATTTCAGTGGCACCCTGGACCGCCTGTTCCAGGTCCTTTTGCTGACGTTCCCGCAGCTCGTGCGCGTGCTCGATGGTTTGTTCGATCCGGGCGATCTCGGCACCGGACTTGTAGAATCGTCCCTGTACTTCGTTGAACATATCGGAACGCTCACTCTGGCTGACCCGCACTTCCTCGATGTGAGCTTCGATCTTGCGCTGCTCCGCGACGAGCGCCTCCATCGCCGTTTCTTTGTCTCGCAAAGTGGCGCCGGACTGATTCGCGCGGTCGTCGAGATCACGCAGCCTGAGTGCAAGCAACTCAGCCACGGTCTTCCGTTCGTTGTCTTTCAGGCGTTCATAACGGCCGGCGGTTTTCGCCTGCCGATCGAGATGCTTGATTTGTTTTTCAACCTCTTCCAGGACATCCTTGAGTCGATCGAGGTTATCTCTCGTACGCCGGATTCGATTAGTGGTCTCCCGGCGACGTTCCTTGTATTTGGAAATGCCAGCCGCTTCTTCGAGAAACGCGCGCATATCCTCCGGCTTCGCCTCGATCATCCGGGAAATCACCCCTTGCTCGATAATCGAATAACTTCGCGGGCCCAAGCCCGTGCCAAGGAAAATACCCGTAATGTCTTTGCGGCGACAGCGCGTGCCATTCAGGTAGTAAGTCGAGATGCCGTCCCTGGACACCTCACGTCGTATCGCAATCTCGGCGTACTTCGCGTACTGGCCTTCCAGGGTCGTCTCGGAATTGTCGAACATAAGCTCGACTGACGCGGCGCCAATGGGCTTCCTGGAACTTGAGCCGTTGAAAATGACGTCCGTGATGGAATCACCACGCAGGCGGCTGGCCGAACTCTCGCCCATGACCCAGCGGACGGCATCGATGACGTTTGATTTGCCACATCCATTCGGCCCGACAACACCAACCAGGTTGCTGGGAAAGGTAATAGTGGTGGGGTCTACGAAAGATTTGAAGCCGGCAAGCTTGATCTTGCTAAGTCGCATCTGCTGGTGTTACGCCCATGCCCGTGAATTCGGGGTAGTGTAATGTAAATTGCAGCATAAAACGATGGTCGCGAGTCGCGGCAAAAGTGCGCTGAGAGTCGCTAAAATTGCCACTTCTGGGGCATCCGGGGGCCGCAGAAACGCCATTCAAAGTCGGCCAAACGACGCCGAAACTCGCCTGCAAAAAAACCTCGAAATTCGTGCTTCCATGTGCCACTAAGCAATGTATAATTGCGCGTTTTTCTCGGACCGGCCGGAGTTGAAAATGCCCGCAAAGAAGACCGCGAGCAAGAAGCGCAAGCTCGCCAAAGCCTCCCGGAAGAAGGCTGCGAAAAGCAGACCATCGACCAGACAGAAGACAGCAGGAAAGAAACCTAAAGTGACAAAGAAAAAGATATCGGCAAAGACGGCGTCGAGAAAGAAAGCGATTGCTCGAAAAAAACCGGCGGCGAAGAAATCCGCCAGTAAAAAGAAAATGGCAAAGAGGAAGGCTGACGCTAGGAAGTCCGCGGCCAAAAGGCGTTCGAGCAAGAAGCGCGCGGCCAAGAAGCCGGCGGCCAAAAAGGCTGCGAAGAAGAAACCGGCAGCCAGGAAGAAAGTTAGCAAAAAGAAGGCGGTTAGCACGAAAAAAGCCGCCAAAAAGGCACCAGGCCGCAAGCAAGCGGCCGCCAGAACACCTACCAGGCGCAGGGCACCGATAAGAAGCACGGCACCCCGCCGTGACCTGTTATCCGGCCCGATTCATGGCATCGAACCGTATGTCGTCAAGCGCGGCGAGGAATACATGAGCGCGGGACAACTCGCGCATTTCGACACGATTCTTGGGTCATGGAAGAGCGAACTCATGAAGGAGGTCGACCGCACCGTCCATCATATGCAGGACGAAGCCGCCAATTTCCCGGATCCCAATGATCGCGCGACCCAGGAATCGGAGTTTGGGCTTGAATTGCGCACCCGAGACCGGGAGCGGAAACTCCTGCGCAAAATCAATGCGGCGCTGGGGCGTATCGAGGACGGCAGTTTCGGCTATTGTGATGAAACTGGCGAAGAAATTGGCCTGAAGCGCCTGGAAGCCCGGCCTGTGGCGACCATGAGTGTCGAAGCCCAGGAACGCCGTGAATTGGCTGAGCGCCAGTTCCGCGATCGGGATGATCATTACCGGTAATTACAGGGCCGGCAGCCCCCGATGACAAGGTCCGAACCTGCGCGCTATGTTGGCCGGTTCGCGCCCTCTCCTACCGGACCACTACATTTCGGCTCTCTACTGGCCGCTGTCGCAAGCTTTTTGCAGGCAAGCGTCAAGCAGGGTAAATGGTTGCTGCGGGTCGAGGATATCGATCCGCCCCGTGAACAGCCCGGGGCGGATCGTCGCATTCTCGATGCCCTCGAAGCCTACGGCTTTGAATGGGATGGTCCGGTTACCTATCAGAGCCAATTCGAAGAGCGTCACAAAAATCTTGTACAGCGCCTGCTGGACGACGCTCAGGCCTACCCTTGCTCCTGCTCGCGCCGCGACCTTGCCGGTGTCAGGCGCGGCCCACTGGGGGCGATCTATCCCGGAACCTGCCGCGCTGGCTGCCGTGCCACGGAGGTAGCGATCCGCGTCCGCACGGACGACGAGCCGATCCGTTTCGTCGACGCACTGCAGGGTAAGCAGACCCAACGACTCGAATCCGAGTCCGGAGACTTCGTCATCAAACGTCGCGATGGCCTTATCGCCTACCACCTGGCCGTGGTTGCCGATGACCACGACCAGGGCATCACAGAGGTTGTACGGGGAATCGACTTACTGGATTCCACGCCGCGCCACATTCACCTGCAGCGTCTCCTCGGGTTTGCAAGCCCGGGCTTTTTACATATTCCGGTTGCGGAAAACGCGGATGGCCAAAAGCTGAGCAAACTCACCGGGGCAACTGAAATCGATCGGATCGCGGTCCGGCCGGTACTGGTTCGCGCGCTAGCCGCGCTGGGGCAGCGCCCAGCCAGGGGCCTGGCGGATGCCAGTCTCGATTCGATCTGGCAATGGGCGGTGGAGCACTGGCGGCCAAGTGTAATGACCAACCAGAAAAGTATTCCAGTTGATCAATACACTATGGCTGAGCCTAAAAATCCGTTATCTTAGGCGCCTTTCCGGTCTCCGGACCATTCGTCAAGCAGTCGCACAGTCGATCAATCGCGTAACGTTGAGCTATCAAATTACCTTTAGGCTCATATGCTTGCGTAATTTCTAGCAGCGGCCCAGGGTCATAAGAAAGTGTTAATGAATACCGCACGCGTCATCAAGAAATACCCGAATCGCCGCCTGTACGACACTAACGAGAGCCGCTATATCACGCTGGCCGACGTCAGGGATCTCGTCGTACGGAAAATCGATTTCGTGGTCCTCGAAAAGCAGAGCGGCGAGGATATTTCGCGCTCAATCCTGTTACAGGTCATCAGCGAGCAGGAACAACAGGGTGAAGCCATCATGAGTCAGGACTTCCTGTCCCAGGTGATTCGTTCCTACGGAAAGTCCGTGCCCGGGTTCCTCGCCAGGTACCTGGAGCAGAGCATGAAACTCATCCTGACCCAACAGCAATACCTTCGCGGCCAGGTCAAAAGGGTGGTTGGCATGGACCCGGTGGTCGCCGTCGCCGATGCAGCACAAAAGAACTTCAACCGCTGGAAATCATTGCAGGATGAAGTCTTCCGTCGGTTTTCCGGCATATCCCGGGATGAAGAAGGGTCGCGCGCGCGACTTTCCAGCACTCAAAAGAAAGCGAGTTAGATGGAACCGGCTGGCAGACCGCTCTTGTTCCTGCATCAACTCAGACGCATATTTACTTGACATCCGGGTGGCAATTATCCTACTTTGTGCGTTGCAGCAGGGATACGCTCCCCCGCCCCCTGCTGCGAATGCCTGAAGGAGTGTTTACTCCACGGCTGGCCCCCCGTGCAAACGGGGGGCTTTTTTTGTTCGGGATTCCGGACGGATGAGTCAGCACCGGAGACCAGCGCCAGTGGCACAGGATGTACCGGAAAACCGCATATTTTCGAGCCAGTTCAGGCCAGCCTGGTGGCTCAGCAATCGTCATGCCCAGACGATGTTTCCATCGTTGCCGTGGTCCGGCATTCCCAAGGTGGAACTGAAAAGCGAGCCTTTGGAATTGCCGGATGGTGACGTGACGATGGTCGACTGGATGGTTGGGGGACCACCAGTCGACACAGGTGCGCCGCTCCTGATCATCCTGCATGGTCTGGAAGGCTCCGCCACTTCCTCGTATGCACGGTCATTATTGGATGCTGCGGCCCACATTGGCTGGCGGGCTGCGGTACTGCATTTCCGGGATTGTGGCGACTACCGCAACCGGCTACCACGCCGCTATCACGCCGGTGAAACCAATGACATTCGGTTTTTCGTGGAAAGTCTGCGGACCGCGGGCCATGAAGGGCCGATGATGGCGGCCGGCTTTTCCTTAGGCGGCAGTGTATTGCTCAAGTATCTCGGCGAAAACGGCGTCTCCACGCCCTTGCATGCTGCGGCCGCCGTCAGCGTACCCCTCAGTCTTCATGATTCTGCTGATGCATTATCTTCTGGTTTTTCAAATGTTTATCAATACTACCTATTAAAACGAATGAAGAAGGCTATCCGTCGAAAGTTTGATCGGCACACGGCGGCGTTCGACTGGCACCGGGCGATGAGCGCCAGGTCGTTCTCGGAGTTCGACGATGCGGTAACGGCGCCGCTGCACGGCTTTTCCGGTAAGGATGAGTACTATGACCGTTGCAGCTCAGTCGGCTTCCTGGCCGGAATCAGGCGCCCTACCCTTATTATTAATGCGCTGGATGACCCGTTCATGACCCCCGCGGCGATTCCGGGTGAAGAGCAGCTATCAGAAGATGTGCGGATCGAGGTCAGCTCCGCCGGCGGCCATGTCGGCTTCATAAGCGGTGGACTGCCCTGGCGCGCCGAATATTATTTGCCCACCCGAATCATCGCCTTCCTGGATTCCTGCATCAGCGATACAGCACGGGTTGGCCGCCCCCTGCCAGGAATGTGAGTTAATACCAGCCACACAAGGATTCTCGTCTTGAACAGGAAATCACGAATCGGAACCGCCATTGGATTCTCTGCAGTATTTGGACTAGCGAGCGCCCTGGCGCAAACACCTGCCCTGGACCCCGTCCGGGTGGCGCCACATATATATGTGTCGGTGCTCGACAATGAGCGGGTCAGGGTCCTCAAAGTAACCGAGAGGACCGGCGAGACGCCGCCGCTGCATGAGCATCCGGATCGAGTTGTCGTTTTCTTAAGTCCCTGCGCCTGGATGGAGACTGCTGACGACGGTCATACGACCATGCAGTCATATAAGCTGGGTGATGTCCTTTGGGCCGATCGCATCACTCACGGTGGTAAGACCAGCAGGGTGGTACAGGAATGCAGTATTCTTGAAATCGAACTGAAATAGCTGGAAAGTATCGCGGCTGAAGCCGCTCCCAGATTCCTGCCATTGGCACCTGTGGGAGCGACTTCAGTCGCGAATTAAGGCTCGTGTTTCTGCAACTCAACAGAGTACTGACGGCCAATACACACCGTCCGGCGGCCCCTCGGGCGCCGTGTCCATCAGGGTCAGCTGCTGCGAGACTCTGAGACCCTTCTCCAGGCACCAGCGAAACAACTCGCCATTGGTCGTCGGAATCAGGACGCCCGGACCCATAAACTCATCGACCGATGCGATCATTGCCTTCAGATCGTCATTGCTTTCGCCCACGCCGTGACCGACAAATCCCACGCCGGTGGTGTAGCCGGTGATCTTGCCATCGCTCTCGACGACCGACGCCGTCCCCTGAGCAATTGAAGCCGCGACTTCGCCGGCCCGGTCGAACCCGTGAACTTTTCGACAAAGCGCATTGCAGGCTTCTGCATCCCTGTCTTCAGCCTGCCGTACCGTCCGTCCGGGAAAAACTTCCTTAACAGGACCACCGTACATATTGGACAACAGGTCGCTGGCGATGAAGCCCAACTTCGCGTAGAGGCACAGCGAGCGGCTGTGATAGCCCGCCTGGATCAACTGTTGTCGTGTGTGACCCTGTTCGGTCAGGCACTCCATACCGTGTAGCATGAGTCGCCGGCCGATAGAGCGGTTCTGAATGCCGGGATCGACGGTCACGATACTGATCCCGCCAACCGGCGAGCGGCGCGATACGAAAATACTGCCAACTATCTTGCCGTCTTCCTCGGCCACGAACGCATCGACATCCGGTGCCTCCAGCAATGAGTTCAACAATCCCCCGGCTACCTCCGGGCTCGGAAAGTCAGGAGTAAAATTGTGTCGTTCGGCGATGTCCCTGAATGCCTCGTACATAGCCTTGCCGCATGCCGGGATATCACTCGCCTGGGCGGTTCGCAGCTCAGTTTCTGCGGTCATCTTGCGACTCCGGGTTTGATTACCGGTATTGCGCCATAAAGTCAGGTAAAACGCCAAAAAAAAGGCGCGATGATCGGGTCATCGCGCCATTTTCGGTTTTTGGCGATTGGGAATCGCGGCTGAAGCCGCTCCCACGATCTCCTACATTCCTGCTATTGGCACCTGTAGGAGCGGCTTTAGCCGCGAATTATGGGGACAGTATTTCATCCATTGCGCTGTCTGCCTGTGGCATTAAACGGGTGGGGTCGAGTTGCAGACTCGCGAGTGCCGTTGCGGCAATCTGCGATTGTTTCCAATGCCCGCGTACAATCCCCTGGGCCTTGATCCGGGGCCCAATGGCGGCGAACCAGATCTGATCCCGGCACACCATCGGGAGCATCCTCAATACCCAGTTTAACGGCGCCAGCGGCGCTGGCATGACGTGTCCAGACATCCGGTGTGTTCCCTCTGCCATGATCGGTGGTAATCATTAGCGTAGTGCGGTCGCGATAGAAGGGATCCGCCTGCAGCCAGTCCCACAGTTTTGACAACATCAGATCGGTACGATGCGCCGCATCAATGTAACGGTCGTAACTGCCATCGTGGGCGAAGTCATCGGTTTCACCGTATGCGATGTAGATGACCCGCGGATGCTGATTCTCGAGAGCATCCATCGCGTATCCGTTGGTGATCAGGTCAAGCCGCACCGTTCTCCAGAGCATCGGAGCTTCAGCAGATATCTCGTTCAACCAAAGGGACTTTGCCGTGTTAGCAGGCGCTGCGATGGTGAAACCCGAGTTGACTGGCACCCCACTGCGCTGGGTGTTGATGATATAAGGAAACACATCCCAGGAACCGAAGGCCAGCACGTGATTTTTGAATCCGTCAATGCCGTCTAAAATTTCCAGGAAAGTTACATTCCGGTTCCAGTCCCGGGAGTTGGAGTCGATGGAAGGATCTGCGCTACCGGCCAGGATTTCGTTGTAGCCCGGGTAGGAAAACCACCAGGGATTGCTCACGTCTATAAAACTTTCCTGTTCCCGGTCACCAATCAACACACCCTGTGAGGCGACGACCGACCACAAAAAGGGGAACAGCAGTTTCCGCCGATCGTTGCGCTGCTCACGCCAGTAAGTCGCCTTCAAAAATTCCGGCGAAGTTGCATAGCGCTCATCCTCGATCAGATCCAGGTCAATACCACCGAAGACCTCCTGCCAGCGGACACCATCGAGCGTGACCAGAAGCAGATTTTCAGTAGGATCCTCCGCGCTCGCGGCGTGATGGGGTAGCAACAGCGAAGCCAACAGCAGCGCCGTGGCGACGGCAAGTTCTTGACGACGGAAATTCACTCCGTCAGTGTAGCATCGCGACTGGCTGCTTCGTTCAGACCTGCAAGAAGTAATACACCTGATTGAAAAAATTCGCGGCTGAAGCCGCTCCCACAATTCTAATTAGTGTTGTGGGAGCGGCTTTCGCGGCGAATGATATCCAGTTGCTTATTGGGTCAGATTGTTACGCGGCTTCGACTTCCTTCATGCTCAGCCGTACCCGGCCCTGGCGGTCAACTTCAAGTACTTTGACCCTGACCATATCGCCCTCGGCGAGCTTGTCGCTGACTTTCTCAACACGCTCGTTAGAGATCTGCGAGATGTGCACGAGGCCGTCCTTGCCCGGCAGAATCGTAACAAACGCACCAAAGTCCATGAGACGAGCGACCTTGCCCTCATAGATACGTCCGACTTCGACGTCAGCTGTAATCAGGTCGATGCGACGCTTCGCTTCGCGGCCAGACTCACCGTCGACGGATGCGATCCTGACCGTACCGTCGTTGTCGATATCGATCGTGGCGCCGGTTTCCTCGGTCATCGCCCGGATAACGGAGCCACCCTTGCCGATGACGTCGCGAATCTTCTCGGGATCAATCTTGAACGAAATAATGGTCGGTGCCCACTCAGACATTTCTTCACGCGGCGCGTCAAGAACCGCAGCCATCTCGCGAAGAATGTGCAGCCGGGCGTCCTTCGCCTGTTCCAGTGCAGTACTCATGATTTCCTTCGTAATGCCCTGGATCTTGATGTCCATCTGCAGTGCGGTAATGCCTGCGTCTGTGCCAGCTACCTTGAAGTCCATATCGCCCAGGTGATCTTCATCGCCGAGAATATCGGTCAAAATCGCGAACTTCTCACCCTCTTTAACCAGTCCCATCGCAACGCCGGCGACCGCTGCCTTGATCGGCACGCCAGCATCCATCAGCGAAAGACTGGAGCCACACACTGAGGCCATGGAACTGGAACCGTTGGATTCCGTAATTTCGGACACCACTCGAATGACGTAGGGAAAATCATCCGTATTGGGCATGACTGCCTGAATGCCCCGGCGGGCAAGTTTTCCGTGGCCGATTTCACGCCGCTTCGGCGAGCCGATAAAGCCGGTTTCGCCCACACAGTATGGCGGGAAATTGTAATGCAGCATGAACGGGTCTTTGCGTTCACCCTCGATCGCATCGATGATCTGCGCATCGCGACCGGTGCCCAGTGTGGTTGCGACGATCGCCTGCGTCTCGCCACGAGTAAATACTGCCGAACCGTGAGCGCGTGGTAACACGCCAACCTTGATGTCAATTGGACGCACTGTGGTCGTATCCCGGCCATCGATGCGCGGCTCGCCGGCGATAACGCGATTCCTGACGATGCTCTTTTCAAGCTTTGCAAGAGCGCCTTTGACTTCTTCCTCGCTCCAGCGGGCATCGTCGCCGTCGGCCAGTGACTCAACCGCTGCCGTTTTGGCGGCGCCAACACTAGCCTGGCGCTCTACCTTGTCGGTGATCCGATAGGCATCGGCAAGGCCGCTTTCGGCTGCTTTCGTAACTGCGGAATCAAGATCCTCATCTGTCGCAGGCGCTTCCCAATCCCAGGCCGGCTTGCCGACCTCTGCTGCCAGCTCGTTGATCGCCTTGATCGCGACCTGCATTTGCTCGTGACCGTAGATCACGGCTCCCAGCATGACTTCCTCTGACAGGATGTTGGCTTCAGACTCAACCATCAGGACCGCCTCTGCGGTACCAGCGACCACCAGTTCCAGATCGGACTCAGCCACTGCCGAGAGGCCCGGATTGAGAGTGTAATTGCCGTCTTTATAACCGACCTTGGCCGCAGCAATTGGCCCGGCGAACGGCATTCCCGAAATCGCCAATGCCGCAGAGGCGCCAAGCAAGGCCGGAATAGCCGGATCCACGTCCGGATTCAGCGAAACCACGGTCGCGATGATCTGCACTTCGTTCTTGAAACCTTTCGGGAACAGGGGACGACACGGACGATCGATCAGTCGACACGTGAGCGTTTCCTTTTCATTCGGGCGACCCTCGCGTTTGAAGAATCCGCCGGGAATCTTGCCCGCTGCGTAGGTTTTTTCCTGGTAGTTAACCGTCAACGGAAAAAAATCACGGCCAGGATCGGCTGTCTTTCGGCCCACGACGGTGACCAACACCATCGTTTCGGCCATGTCGACCAGAACGGCTCCGTCAGCCTGTCGCGCTATCGCGCCTGTTTCAATGGAAACCTGGTGTTCTCCATATTGGAACGTCTTTTTTGTTACTTTCACTTTGAATACTCAAATATTAGATTAGATGGCACGACTGACCGTCCCGTACCCGTTTCAGGGCCGACAGATGGATTAGTTCATTGCCTTAAGGCGCCGGTTACAAATTAACGACGGAGACCGAGCCGTGATATCAGCTCGCGGTACCGGTCCTGATCTTTTTCCTTCAGATAGTCGAGCAACTTGCGCCGCTTGTTAACCATCTTCAAAAGACCTTGCCGGGAATGGTGATCCTTTTTGTGCTCACCGAAATGCTCGGTGAGTTCTGAAATTCGTTTGGACAACAGTGCTACCTGAACCTCAGGCGATCCTGTGTCTGCTTTGCCGCGGGCATAATCCGCGATGATGTTGCTCTTACTCTCACTTGAAAGTGGCATCTCTAAGAAACTCCAATCGTTCTTTTTGTTTTCTGGCCCTTAATTTTAAGCGCGCTATTCTAGCGTCAGTTTCGCTCCAGTAACAGCTAAATACACCGAAAAATCAGGCTTTTTTGCCTGACTCATCTGTCTGCTCCCGGCGCGGTGATTTCCTCGAATCAGCCCGCCACCCTGAAAATTCGTCGCGGCGCCAGCATGCCATCGCTGCCCAGCTGCCCAACGCCGAGAAAGCGCTCCTCGCCGGCGTAGACCCGTACCAGCCCTTGTGCCCCGCCGGCGGCCTCCGCGACCGCCTGA
>SMVA01252591.1_pt1 | contig 16093 bp, 22 predicted proteins | sample 2456451 | NCBI WGS metagenome assembly SMVA01 (sample SAMN11095933, study PRJNA526329) | marine sediment metagenome | biome: Marine sediment; feature: Surficial sediment; material: Deep marine sediment; isolation source: Hadal surficial sediment | place: Pacific Ocean | collected 2014-05 | depth...
CGCAACGAACGCGCCCAGTCCGGCGATCGACACCAGCATGATGGGCAGCGCGCAGCACACCAGCGTCGTGGTAGACGTGATCAGCGCGAGCGCCACCAGGCCCGCCTCGTGAAGCGTACGTTGCTTCTGCGCACGATCGAGGACTGCGATATCAGGTGTCATCGCCTTGTTGGTCCATCCGGGTTGCCGGTTCGAATGCTTCTACCGTGAACCCCGCATCCATGACGGCTTCGCGAACGGTCGCTTCGTCCAGCGTCGCGCCGTCACTCACTGAAATTTCTATCAAGCCCGTTTTAAGGTTGACGGACACCGATTCGACATCGTCGACGTTCCCGAGACTGCGTTCCAGACCGTAGGCACAAAAGGGACAGGCCAATCCGTTCACATGAACATGGTAGGCGCGTTGATCCGCGCCCATAGCCAGCGCGGCAAGCCCGCTGAGAATGGTCCCGGCCAGGAAACGCAGAACTCGCCCTCTACGTCCCGTCATGCGAGTTCAACCGATTCGTCAGCAGTGGCGAGGGCGTCGATGATCGAGCATTTGCTGATCGCCCCCCGGCCCGGGCAGTTTTGAACGAGCACTTCGAGGGCCGCCTTAATCGCCTGGAGACTGGCGATTTTCCGGTCAACTTCAGCAAGCTTGTCCTGAGTGTGTCCAAGCGCCACAGAACAATCCGCCTCGGGGTCTACACGCAGTGACAGTAGCTCGCCAATCTCTCGCAGCGAAAACCCGATTCCTTGGGATCTGCGAATGAATCGTATTCGTTCGACGGTTTCGTTCGGGTATCGTCTGTGGCCACCGAACGTTGGCTTCGCGGGTTGTTCAATCAACCCCCGGCGCTCATAGAAACGCACCGTCTCTACGCCCACCCCCGCCGCTTGCGCTGTTTCGCTGATTCTCACGATGACCACCTCACCAACAAACCTTACCGACCGTACTATGGTACAGAGTCAATCGTTAGGACTCCTGCGGGACGCGTTCGGTTCCGCCGTTGACGCGTTTCCACATCGACCGACCCAGCACCGACTCGCGTAACTCCTCCAGGTCTCTAACCAAAGCGCCCGCACCGATGGGCCCGACGTGGCGATAGAGCACTTGTCCGCGCTCGTTCAACACCATCAGGGTCGGCATGCCAAACACCCCGAAATACTGGGCTGCGTGCGGATGGATATCGGTATCGACCTTCACGAAGTCCAGATCCTGGAGTGCCGCATTGAACGAAGGGTCTTTGAAGGTCGTCCGATCCATCTCCTTGCATGCACCACACCACTCGGCGAAAAACTCGACGAACACGAGACGTCCCGTTTCACCGACACGGCGCACCGCTCCAGCGATTGGCTCAGGGATCGGTCCCGACACTGCGACTATCGATGATGTGTAGAGCCCCAGCCGGCTATGAACCACCCTGGGTCGATAGCCGAGTTCCACAATGACCTCGTTCATGCGCGTGGGATCGACACCGGTTGCATCGTAGGTAATCGTGAACTCGTCGCGTTCCAGATCGACGTCCACTTGCTCCACGCTGGCCAGCTCTAACAGAGCAGCTTCGACCGAATCCGGTCAGCTCATTCAGGTCGCGCCGCTCTTACTCTTCATCATGCCGTCGACGGCGATCGTGACCCTGGTCAGGGCAACGTCGGCTGCCTGCGCATGCACGGCCATGGCACTCAGCGATACGACCAACAGGCGCGTGGCACCGCGCAGACACGTCAGACATGCGGCAAGCACGCTGGAACGATTCATTCCATCTACCTCTTCAGACTGGGTGCTGTTTCAACGGACTCGACTATAAATCCTGCAGTAGGTACAGATGCAAGGGAATTGCGCAAAGCACCCAGGATTTGCCCGACTCACGCATCAGCAAATACAATCCGCCGTCATGATGCCGATACGCTAGGAACACGCCGTGCGCCGCGACCACCGCCCCTTCGCAGTCAAGCGCCTGTATCGGCGCCTCGAGCAAGGCTATGCCGATTGGTTCATCCGTCCGCAACTCGAGGCCATGGGCGCGCATTGCATCCTGATGAAGCCGTGGAACATCCGCCTGCACGGTCCCCACATCTATTTCGGCGAACAGATTCACGTCGTAACAACCAGCGATCGCAAGGTTCAATTGTGCGTCTGGGAACACCAGGCCGGCAGTGGACGCATCGATATCGGCGACTACGCCCTGATCTGCCCGGGTGTGCGCATCGACTCTGCAACCCACATTGAGATCGGAGCAAACTCGATGATCGCCGCCGGCGCTTATCTCACCGACGCCGACTGGCATGACATTTACGATCGCTCGCAACCAATCGGCGCCACGGCCAAAGTCACGCTGGAGGAGAACGTCTGGGTAGGCGACGGCGCCACGGTATGCAAGGGAGTAACGGTGGGCCGCAACAGCGTCATCGGCGCAGGAGCACTGGTTGCCAGCGACGTGCCCGAGAACGTGATCGTCGCGGGCAATCCCGCGAAGATCATAAAGTCACTGGACCCCGACCGCGAGATCAAAACCCGTCACGCGTTGCTCCGGGACGCCGAGGCGCTCGAACTCGAGATGATCCGCGTCGAGCGCTACATGCTGCATCACAACACGCTGTTCGGGTGGCTGAAAAGCCTGATCAAACCGGGCTCGAGCGACTAGGTACGCGCTAGCTGCGCTAGCGCCCTGGGGCTGGTTTCCCGGTGGGACTTGGCGCTAGCTGCGCTAGCGCCCTGGGGCTGGTTTCCCGGTGGGACTTGGCGCTAGCTGCGCTAGCGCCCTGGGGCTGGTTTCCCGATGGGATTTGGCGCTAGCTGCGCTAGCGCTTTACTGCCTTGGCAAGCGAATGGCGGGCGCAACCGTTTCGTCCGTCGAGCGGAACGGATTGATGTCGATGCCGCCGCGCCGGGTGAAGCGGCCGTACACGGTCAGCTGGTCTGGATGGCACTGGCGGATGATGTCCATGAAGATCTGCTCGATCGTACTTTCATGGAACGCCGCGTGCGTTCGAAACGACACGAGGTAGCGTAGTAGCGCTTCGTGATCTATCCGCGGGCCGAAGTACTCGATCATCACACTGGCCCAGTCCGGCTGGCCCGTTATCGGGCACACGCTGCGAAACAGATGGCTGTGCACGGCCTCCCGCGCAATGGTTCCCGACTCCTCAAGCTTCAGCAGGCCCGGATCGTGGCTGTAGCAGTCGACGTCGATGTCCAGATGATCGAGGCAAAGCCCAGGCAACTGGGCAACCGGTTCAGGGGTCTGCTCGACATCGAGGATCGACACGATTGCGGGCGCCCTGAACGCCAGGGCCAGGTCTGAATCCAGTGTCGTCAGAAGCTCCGTACGGCTTGCAAAGGTCGTCTGGGCAAAGGAGTTCAGATACAGCTTCAATGATTTGCTTTCGATGATGCACGACGAGGCGCATGGCACCTGAAAACGAATCACGGCGACTTGGGGTTTGCCACGCGCGTTCAACCACGAGAATTCGTAGCACGTCCAACCATCCTCACCAGAGAACGGAAGGAGCGTATCGAGACCCAACGGTGTCCTGCTGTCCGCTCGCTCAATCGAGCGCAGCAACGACGGCGTGTACCGCGTCACGTAGGGGGAGTCCTTGCCCAGCGGTAGGTCGTCACTCACTGTGAGCCCTTCTGCTGATGTCATGATCGTAAGCCAATCGGTCAGAGCGTCACTACACCGGAGCACCCGGGGGGTGTCAACTCACGCCGATAGGCGGTCGCAATCGACTTCCGAAATGCGTTGAGAGTGCCAACCCCCGCACAAGGAACAGGATAAACGGATCATCCGCACACGGCTCGCGTCCGACCAGCGCCCCCACCCGACATTGCCATTCCAACCTCGCGGCCTTAGTTTAAGCGACTGGTGCATGAACACGTGAGGAGGCGAACATCTATGCCGGCGCTGGACGGGTTGCGAATTCTGGACATGACTCAGTACGAAGCGGGTACCGCGTGTACCCAGGCACTGGCCTGGATGGGCGCTGACGTTGTAAAGATCGAGCGGCCAGGGCTTGGCGATCCCGCGCGGGGGTTTCGAACGCCCGACGAGGACGCTGTGGATTCCGAGTACTTCATCAACTGGAATTCGAACAAGCGCAGCGTCACGCTGAATCTCCAGGAACCCGCAGGACGCCAGCTATTGCTGGACATGGTGCCCCACTACGACGTGTTCATCGAAAACTACGGTCCGGGGGTTATCGAGAAGCTGGAACTCGGCTACGACGTCATGAAGTCCATCAACCCGGGCATCATCTACGCGCGCATCAAGGGCTTCGGCACCGATGGTCCCTACGCGAGTTACAAGTGCTACGACATGGTGGCCCAGGCCGCGGCCGGTGCATTTTCAATTACCGGCGAACCAGACGGCCCACCCATGCGGCCGGGTCCCACCACCGGCGATTGTGGCACCGGCGTTCAGATGGCGTTGGCAATCACCGCCGCGTACATACAAAAACAACGTACCGGCGATGGGCAACTGATCGAGCTGTCCATGCAGGAGGCAATGACCTACTACCTGCGCACGGCCATCGCTTTTACCAACTTTGGCGAGCGCCCGGCGCCGCGCACCGGCAACGGCCAGAATCCAGCAAGCAACCTCTACCCATGCAAGCCGGCAGGGCCAAACGACTACGTCTTTCTCATGGCGGTAACCCCACCTATGTGGACCGCTCTGTGCAACGCCATCGGCCGCGCCGACTTGCTCGACGACCCGAATTTCAAGCACGCCGCGGACCGAACCGCCAATCATCAAGCGCTGTTCGAAGAAATCGCCCAGTGGACCCGGCAACGCACCAAGCATGAGGCGATGCGCGAGCTCGCCGAAGCCGGCGTTCCCGCCAGCGCCGTGATGGACACCAAGGATCTGTTCGACGACCCGCACCTCGCCGCCCGGGAGTTCATCACCACGCTGGACCATCCCCAGCACGGCGAGATTCGGTTGCTGCGCTGGCCGGCGCGAATGTCAGGCAGCGAAGTTCCAATCGTCCCGGCCCCGATGCTCGGCCAACATTCGCGGGAAGTCGTGGCGCAAGATCTCGGCTTGAGCACCACGGACGTCGATGCGCTGATCGATCAAGGCGTGATTGGCAATGAAGTCCAGTCAGCGGTTAGTTAACGAATAAGGGCAGAGAGGCGCTTGAACTCGTCGGTCCCGGCCACACGTAGCCAGTCGAACACGATCGCCTCGGTGGTCGTGCGCACCGCGCCGGAACGCACGCACAGATCGATCCCCGCATCGCGGTGATCCTCGCGTCGCGAACTCACTCCATCGATGGGTAGGTGCACTTCCACGCCGAGCGCGGCGAGATCCCGGACCGTCTGATAGACACACACATGGGTCTCCATACCAATCACCACCACCGCCTCCGGCTTCGCCGCTTCGAAAGCTTCGGCAAAGCCCGGCGCCTCATAGGCGCTGAAACTCGTCTTCTCGAAGGGTGTCACCTGCAACGCCTCCAGCGGCCCCGCCATCTGCTCAACCGTCGCCCCCAAGCCCTTCGGGTACTGCTCGGTTGCGAACACGGGCGATGAAAAAATAGCCGCCGCTTCGAGCAGAATGCGCCCGGCGCGCAGCACCTGATCGAGCTGATCGGCGGGCATCGCCGGCGCAAGCCGCTCCTGAATGTCGATTACCACGATGGCTGTGCGGGCAGGATCAAGGCGGGACAAGGACATGACGACGAGTCATTCAGGCTGAAGGAAGAACCATTCTAGCCAATTCGCGTCCCTGGAGGGCCGGTTCTACCAATGCGCCTTGACGCGTACCGGGACCGTCCATAAAATGCGCGCCTCGCCCGAGAACCAGTTAAACGTCCCCTTCGTCTAGAGGCCTAGGACACCGGGTTTTCATCCCGGCAACAGGGGTTCGACTCCCCTAGGGGACGCCATCTACCGAAATCCAGCCCAGTCCAGGGGCGTCCGAGGACGTCCGGATCTCGTCCTAAATATCAACAAAAACACTGGGTTATCGCCAATCCGGTTGTCCAGGGCGATCCACCCGCGTACCATGCAAGCCAGGTCCAATTGGTACACCTGATGGTACAACTTGGGTTCGACTTCCCCCGATGAACCACCTACTCAGCGAGTCGAGTGAGATGCAGGTGATGAGGGCCACCCCGCCCCGCAGCGCGCTCAATCTGCTCACGGCCCGCAAATGTGATGCCGCCCAACCGGGCGAAACCCTCCGCGACGGGGGCGGTCTGTACCTCGAAGTCCGTCAAAACGGCACCAAATTCTGGCGCTTCCGGTATACGCGCCCGAATGCCAGTCAGTTGCCCGCGGCTAAACGTCGCAACCGCATCTCGCTCGGCGCCTACCCGAACCCGGTATCGCTAGCCGCGGCACGTGATCAACGCGACCTGTATCGGGCGCAGCTCGAGCTCGGCACCGACCCCATCAAGCAGCGGCGCGCCGAAGCGGCCCAGGAAGCGCTCCACAACGATCACACGCTGAAATCAATCGCGGACACCTGGTTGAGAAAGCAGCCCTGGAGTCCGTCTCACCTCGCCGAGTGGGAACGCACCCTCAAGCGCAATGTGTTCGACCAGGTCATCGAGCGCCGTCCGCTGGGACTATGGCCCATCACCGAAATTCAGATCCGGCACCTCATGATCGTCCTCCAACGGATGGAGGATGCCGGACTCATCGAGACGCTGCACCGTTGCCGGCAGAAGCTCGCGCACATCTTCAACCGGGCGATCGTCCTTGAGCTGCGCAGCGACAACCCGGTCCTGCCGCTGACCAAGGAGTTCATCCCGCGGCGTCGCAACGTGACGGGCTGGATCGCCCTCCCCTGGTCGCTCGTCGGACCGTTTCAGATCGATGTCATCGACGCGACCGCTAGACCCCTCACGAAGCTCGCCACGTTGTTCATGCTGCACACGGTCCAACGAAATTTTGAGATGCGCGGTGCGGAATGGTCGGAGTTCGATCTGAAACGACAAACTTGGACGATCTCGGCAAGTCGGATGAAAGGGAATCCAAACGCGCGTGAGGATCAGCTGGTGCCTTTGTCCAAGCAGGCCCTCACGCTCCTGTCCGAGATAGAAACCCTCGGCCTCTCGGATCACTGTGTCTTTCCGGCCGATCCCGGGTCAGGCGCCAAGCATCCGTGGATGAGCGAGAACACGATGCAGAAGTTGTGCCATCAGCTTGGTTACAAAGGAAAGATGCACATTCACGGGCTGAGGAAAACGTTCTCGACGTACATGAATGGCTATCGGCCGGCCTTCCGCGGCTCCGACGAAAGAGACCTTCTGTTGCGCGGAATTGAGACAGACCTGTTCCAGGACCTCCCTCAGCCTGAGCGCCATATCTAGCGCAGGCACCCGGTCACAGGAATCGAAGGAGCGGGTCCCATGGGGAGAGCTGGAGCACCTACATGTTTTACGTGGGGCTCGCGTTCATGTTGATCGCATCGATCTGGGATATTGCGGCGCCGCCGCGCAAAGCGTGCGCCGCACCGAACGCGCAGCCGGAGAGGGGTTAATTCGTATCGGCGCCGAGGAGATTTAGCATGAAAACACCGATCTGCCCGACCTGCCTGGCGGAGAAGCCACCAGAGTCCACGGTCACCCTGGAGCATGCCGGTCAGCAAATCCCCTTTTGGCGTTGTCCGCACGGCCACCACGTGTTCCAGAGGGCCCCCGACTACTACCTGGAACGTTTGGCAGGCACGAACGGGCAAGCCGATTCCTGAGCACGACCAGTTGACTGATCTATTTTGGTTATCTGTACCAAGCCAATGCTTCCGTTCTAGATGTGTTTGGCTATGCCAAACATCTTTATTTGGTATGTCAGCGTCGAGGGCTTCATCCCCAAGAGCTCAGCGGCGCCTTCTGGCCCCCATACCTTCCAGCGCGCGTGCCGTAGCGCCGCGATCAAGTTCGATTTCTCGAGCTGTTTGAATTCTGCAATGGTCAAAAACTCCGGCGTTTCGGCGGATACGTCCTCCGGGAGTAATCGTTGCTCAGCGGTCGAAATTGGCACAGCGAGATCCAGCCTGAGGCGATTGCCGGTTGAAGAAATCACAGCGCGTTCCAAGACATTCTTAAGCTCGCGTATGTTGCCAGGCCACTCTTGCTGTTTCAGGAGAGACACCTGACGCCGCGTCATTTGCAATGGTTCGCGTCCCAGCTCACGACTAATCTTTTCCAAAAAATGGAGTGCCAGTGGCTCTACATCATCAATTCGTTCGCGAAGCGCAGGCACTTCTACCGGAAAGACGCTAAGACGGTAGAAAAGATCTTCCCGAAATCGCCCGGCCTTGATTTCATCCATTAAGTTTCGGTTGGTGGCTGCCACAACACGCACATCCACGCTAATCGTCTTGTCATCTCCAACGCGTTCGAATTCACCTTCCTGTAATGCACGTAGCAGCTTGCCTTGCTGGGACATCGGAATTTCACCCACTTCATCAAGAAACAAAGTGCCTCCGTCGGCAAGTTGAAGGCGGCCAACCCGATCCTTGTGCGCACCCGTGAATGCACCTCGGACATGACCGAAAAATTCGCTTTCGAACAAGCCCTTTGGAATTGACGCACAATTGACTTTTACCAGTGGTTTGTCCGCTCGATTGCTCTTGGTATGAATCGCCCTGGCAATCATTTCCTTGCCCACGCCGGACTCGCCGAGGATCAGGACGCTGGCCGGCGTCTGAGCAACTGCTTCTATCTGAGTAAGAGTGCGCTTCAGCGCTTTACTATCCCCGATAATCTCCCCGAAATTGACCGATATATTGATTTCGTCACGCAGATAATCACGCTCCTGTTCGAGCTGATCTTTCAAAGTCTTGATCTCTGCGTACGCGTCTTCACGTTGCAGTTCGATTTCCACGCGCTGTGAAATATCCCGGAATACAACCACCGCGCCGTCGGGTTTGCCCTCCTTCATGATCGGTGTACTCGTATATTCAACTGGCACTGCTGTTCCGTCGGTATGCCAAAACACCTCTTCGTCGACACGATGCACCTCACCGTCCTTCAATGCCGCGTAGATCGGACACTCCTCTTGTGGAAAGGGACTACCGTCAGCATGGGAATGATGATGTACATCGTGTGCCTTTTTGCCATGAACTTCCTCGACGCTCCAGCCTAGAATCTTCTCTGTCGCTGCATTGCCAAACGTAATGTCGCCCTTTGCATCCAGACCGTAAATTCCTTCTCCCGCGGAATCGAGAATCAGTTGGTGCTGGGCCTGCAACGTGACCAGTTTGTCATAGGCTGCTTTGCGTTGGCGCTCAATATCCGTGCGCTGGGAAATGTCTCCAAATACGACTACTGCCCCATTGAGCTTGCCGTCTCGCAATATGGGTGTGCTGATGTACTCAATCGGAACACAGGAACCGTCGACGTGCCAAAAGACTTCGTTGTCGGCGCGATGAATTTGACCGTCGTTGAGCGCCGCGTAAATCGGACATTCGTCCCTTGGGTAGGGCGAGCCATCGGCATGTGAATGGTGGTGCACGTCATGGGCACTTTTCCCTAGCACGTCTTCGAGCTTCCAGCCAAGAATCTCGGTGGCCGCCGCGTTACTGAAAGTAATATTGCCGTCGCAATCCAGCCCATAAATACCCTCGCCTACCGCATCGAGGATTAGTTGGTGCTCTTTCTCAAGCAGCGCTAGCTCGGCATTTGTGCTCATCGCCTTCTACACCTCAGCTTTTTGTGGATTCAACCACAGGTTTCTGTGGAACTCAATTTTCTGCGGTTTACGAAAATCCATAAGTCGTTGTATTTATTGGGTTTCAGGAGTTGGCACGGTTGCTGCACTACGGACGCCGAGAGACAACGATATCGAGCTCGGAGAAGCGACATGACGATGCCATTAAACACAGACGAACCGAATGCCACCGAAATGAGGATCGCCCTGAGTGAAATCTCTCCCGCATCAACTTACGGCGCAGTAGACCCCTGGAACGGTGGTTATCTGACCATCGACCGGCCGCTCATGTTGCGGTCGACCTTGCCACGCCACTCCATGAGATTGTTGTACCTGATCATCATGGACGTGGACAAGGAGCGTGCTGACCGACCAGCGCAGCGTGTACGCCTTGGACACACAGCAGCGTGATCGGCTTCGCGCTGTTCGTTGCCATCGCTGTGTCCGCACTGGTGGTGCCCATCGTGGCGCTGCTGACCGCCAAATCCCGCGACCCTATGGAGGACTGACATGAACCGTCGCGAGAGTTGGACGAGTTCGGTCTGGTGCACGCCGTCGCCACCTGTCGTCGACCAGCCGGACGTGCTGGAAGCCTATCTCGCTTTCGACGACGGCGCGCTGGCAGAAGTACCTCAGGCGCTCGCAGCCTACGTCGATCATCAACAACACCTCGCTGTCTAGGGAATCAAAAAATGCAACGACCACCTCTTCCGCCGTTCACCTACGAAACGGCATTGGCAAAAGTTCAGGCAGCAGAAGATGCCTGGAATACGCGTAATCCGGCAACGGTAGCTCAAGCCTACACGCTTGAATCAGTCTGGCGTAATCGTGATGAGTTCTTCGAGGGCCGTGAAGCAATTGAAGACTTTCTTTCACAGAAATGGTCTCGCGAACTTCACTATCGACTTATGAAAGCACTCTGGGCCTATACGGACAACCGCATTTCTGTGCGCTTTGAATACGAATGGCAGCACGCGACAACAGGCCAATGGTATCGAACCCACGGCAATGAGCATTGGGAATTTGATGCGGACGGCTATATGACACGTCGCGATATGAGTGCAAATGATATTCCGATAACCGCCGATGACCGGCGAATCGGTATTTGAAGTACTAAACCACTAAAGGAGAAAACCATGAAAGTACGTTTTGGACTACTGGCTGTCGTTCTGGCCGCAACAGGCTTGGCCACAGCCGTAAATGCAGCGCTGCCGGATCCCGGCAAAAGCGGACCTTTTCTTAATCAGGAGTAAACTCCCGTAGACGTCCTTTGGGGAGGTGCGTTGGACCAGCCGTTCCCGGCCTATCGAGGCGACGAGCGGTATGTCCTTGTGTGCTACGCATATCACGACGAGCCGGTGGTCCGCCCGAATCCGATAAGCGCCCGCGCCCGGGCCACGACGTCATCATCCGGCGCGGTGCTAGCATTGGCATACATGAGGCTCGCAGCCAGGAGCGCGTTGCGCCAAGGAAAGCGCAGCCATCCGTAGTTCTCCTGCATGGCTTCGGTGACCTTGATGTCGTGAGTGCCCGTGATCTTAAGTGTGGCGTACCATCGTGCCCGGGCGGCGAGCGTTGCCGGGTCCCCGCCCGCATCGAGCCAGCCGAGGGCCTGGCGGACGGCGCGAAAACGACTCCGACCCAGAGTTTGAAAGATCTCGTCTACGCTCGCGGCCGGCAGCAACTCGATGGCGTCGATGCGTCGGTCGCGCACCCGCCAGTCCCGATCCACCAGCGCCCGAAAGCGCGCCATGAACGCAACCGCCTGCAAGAGCAGCAAACGTTGCGCGGAATCCGCATCGCTCACCCCATAGCAATAGCGCATGGCATTCGCCATCGTGTTGGCATGCACGGCAATGATGTTGTTGCGCCGCAGGATGAGCTCCGCGGCGAACATCATCACCGCCTCCCACACCGTATGCGCGCTCACGTCATCCGTGAGGAGGCTCATTGCCGCACTGACCGCCTGTTCGCTCGTTGCCGTGCGCAGCTCTGCGAGGAGCGTTTGCGCCGCAGCAGCATCGTTGCGTCCGGTCCGCCAATTCCGCGGGAGATCGCCGGCGAGCACCTGATTCGCTTTCCAGTCGCCATCGGCCACGTGCTCGTGCTGCGCGGGGTTGGCATCGCCCTCCGGGTTCTGGACAGCGAGTACCAGCGACCGCGTAAGGGGCGCAGCCACCGGGCTGCCCAGCGCCGAATACAGCCGATGCGCATTGGCAGCGGTGATGGTCTTGTGGCCGATGGCGCGGAAATCGCGCGCGGCGTGGAGCATGAGGGTTTGCAGCACGGCATGGATCTGCCCCGTATCCAACAGTGCCGCGGTTGCGCGATCGGCCTCGTCACGATCCCAGGACGCCAACCCATCCACCAGTGCCGAGAGCTCCGGTGTTCCACCCGAGCGCTCGGGCACGGCCGGCAGCGACCAGGGTCGGAAGCGGTCCTCTTGGGCCGATGCCGTTTTGAAGTAGTCAGCGGTCCAAAGCAGCGGCAACCACGCGAGCTCCCCGGGCAACGCCGCCATCGAGAGCTGCACCGACTGCAGCATCATCACAGCGTGGTATTTGAAGCCGACGTTCGGGTAGGGGCTCACCTCCCGACAGGCGGCAATGGCGAGCGCGCGGAGAAGCTCGGCTGGCGCAAGACCGTCGCGAATGCGCGCAGCGAGCGCTGCCAGCAGCGATTCCCGGGGCGTGTCGATGAGCAAGCGCACAAGCCCCCCGCCACCGGCGACCGAGGAAGCCGCCAGTGCCCAAGGTGCGAACACCCCTGCCGCAAGCGCCTGGCGCCGGGTGATCATCCGGCATCCTCCGGACCGGAGCTACGCGTCTGACACCCGCGTCACGCGAGGGCGCCGCTGGCCTTCGCAACGTGCGTCGCGATGACATCCATCAGCATCGGAGACAGGCAATCGTACGACTGCAGCCCCAGCTCCTTCAGTCTCGCTCTGACCGCGTCCATCTCGCTCGGATCCGTCCCCGCCTCGATGATCGACGAGACGAACGCCGCGAATTCCGCGGGCGCCCATCCTTCCTCGTCGGAGAGTTCGGTGTGGATGAAATCAAGCCCGAAGAACGGATGATTGTCGTTCTCGATCCGCCCATACATGTGGACCCCGCACGCCTTGCAGGCCCAGCGCTGAATGGCGGCGGAAGGATCGACAATCTCGAGCTTGTCTTCGTTCGCCGCAACGCTGAGCTTGTCGCGCTGCACCACTGCGACCTGCGAAAATAGTGCGCCCTCCGGCTTCCAGCATTTAGTGCAGCCACAGACGTGATTGTGTGCGCACTGGCCCTCGATCGTCACCGTGACCTGTTCGTCGCCACAAGCGCAGTGCAATGCACCCCCGGCGAAATCCGGCGCTGCGGGCTTGCTGCCGCCATCGACGGCCGGGTGTATAGAGATGCTCATGGTTAGCCCCCTCCGTTCGTAATGTGTACGCGCGGCGGCTGTCTGTGCCGAGGTGTAGAGAGCGTAGCGACAGCTCAATCAGGCTCTCCCGTTCGGCCCTGCGTACCCGCCGCTACGGCTAGTCTACGCCTGCGCCTGGCACAGTTGAACGCCACCACGTCCAGACACGACATGTGCGCCCGAACCCCTATATAGGGCAAGATTCGCAACGTGGACCGATATCGCACACGGGTCCTCTTAGGCTGGAGACCGCTAGGGAGAAGGTGCCACGGCGTACCAGGATCGAAGAAGCGGGTCCCATCGAGACTCCTTCGGCGCTGCCGCGAGATGACCTCCTGTGATGAGGCGATGTTCTATTTCAGGGAGTGTGGGCTGACTCGATTGGACGGGGACTCGGATGGGGTTCCTTGTGAGTCGATTTGCCGTTAGGAAATATCGCCTTCCGACCCCATAGGAGACATTCGTGGCGGTCTCGGCCTTTGTGAACGAACTTCAGAGGTGAACGTGGTCAAAGTTAGTGAGTCCAAACAATGGAGTCCGCATTGGCACTTACTTGGGTTCACCGCGTGCGCACCGCGAAGTCCATGCGCGAGGACGGGTCTCGGCGCAGGCGCGTGTGGATAAACCTGCTGCGTGGCTATAGGTGGATGGTCACGTCGAATGAGCTTCTTCTGGCGGCTGCGATTCTCATTGTCGGCGGCTCATTCACTTTGAGTTTTGTCACGGGCGCCTGGCACTGGTTCCAGCGTTCGGGTGCGCTGCTCGTCAGCATTGGCGCAATACTCAGCACCCGCCACGTTCTTCGCGCAACCATCACCGCCATGATCGAAGACGGCGGGCTCAATGCGGTGACCACATCCGGTGGGCGCCTGATTGACGATGCAGACCTTGCCGCGTGTTTCGTTGGCTTCTGGGTGGTGGGCTTGGGAACGATCATCTGGGCGTACGGTGACTTGGCAGGATGCCTGTTGGGATCGCGTTGTGTCGTGCTGCCCTAGGTCGGCTGGCGGACCAACACGATCGGTCAGCACACTCGAATTGTCGCTTCTTGCCGATTTATGGCAGTGGCTGAAGTGTCGCCTTCCGACGCCAATATAGTCCTTCGGTCCTGCTCTCGGTGATACTGGATGCAGCTGGCAGGTAGCTGTCAGTGACAGCGGGACATGCGCCCGTGGTTTTCGTATCCATCACTGGGTCCAAACGGGTCGGTTTCCTAATCAGCGAGAAATACCGCCTGAATCATGAAGAAAGAAGACGAGACCTTGTTGATCGAGGGCCTGCGCTCCGGCCGAAGAGAGCCATTTGAGCTTGCCGTTACACGCTACAGCGGGGCCATGCTGGCAACCGCAAGGGCAATCGCAGGACCCGCCAACGCCGAGGATATCGTCCAGGACGCCTGGTTGACGGTTTTCGAGCGAATCGGGTCATTCGAACAGCGGGCGTCATTCAATACCTGGCTACAGCGAATCGTGGCAAACCGAGCGATCTCATACCTGCGATCTCGATCGCGGGAGGTCTCGCAACCCGGCGAAGACCCATCCGCCTCCGACTGGTTCGATGCGAACGGCAGTTGGACCCTGCCTCCAACCGTGTGGCACGGAGATTCTCCCGACGCCCTCCTGGCTGCTGAGGAATTGCAGGATTGTATCGACAAACACCTTCTGGACATGCCGGACAATCAACGCAGCGTATTGGTGTTGCGCGACATGCAGCAAATGCAATTTGAGGAGATCTGTAACGAACTGGATCTCTCTGCGTCAAATGTGCGAGTGCTATTACACCGAGGTAGAACGCGACTGATGAAAATGGTCAATCGGTTCGAGGAGACGGGCTCATGCTGACGTGCCGCGAAGTCGCGGACAAAGCCAGCGCAATGGTGGACGGCGAGCTCGGCTTGCGCGAACGGATTGGGTTACGGCTCCATCTGTTGATGTGCGCCAACTGCCGGCGCTTCGTCCGCCAGTTCAAAACGCTCGTCGACAGCCTGGCCTTACGTTCTGAACCAGGATCACAGTCCGCCTCTCCAGAGTTCGTCCGCCAGACCATGCGGACGCTCGATAGCGCGCGAGATTCATTCACAGACCGGCAAGATCCGGACCACGAATGAGACACAGGCTCGGTTGCGGTGCAGCCGGCCCATCCGAATATTCCCAAGGAGACTATCCAATGTTGAAAGTAGCAAAAAAGCCCATAGCCGCCCTGATCGGCTCCACCTTTATGGCCACCCTCGGTTTGTCCAGCGGGGCCTACGCAGATACCAACCCCTTCACCCTCAATGAGCTCGAGGGCGGATACCAGTTGGCTGCAGCCGATGCAGAAGGGAAATGTGGCGAAGCCAAATGCGGCGCCGAGACCGACAGCAAGGACGCCGAAGGTAGTTGCGGTGCCGGTGCCGAAGAAAAAGGCGCCGAAGGCAAATGCGGCGAGGGCAAGTGCGGCAGCGCATGATTGTGCTGACCGAAAGCCCCAGCCAGGCATCGGTGCGCGGAGGATCGACGCAGTTACAAATGCAGGTCGAATCCCGCACCGGTGCCCGGCGTCAGCCGCGAATGGAGAACGCCGGAACTTATGAGGAATGGAAGGCGGCTGCGCTCGCACACGACGAGCGTACTGGCGCTGCCCGCTGGCGGCAGGCCGACGAGAGCCGCCGCTACGACTACAAGGTGATCCGGCGGCGGCTCGAGAATATCCGCCAGCTCAGGGCGTCCAGCGACCCGCACCAGCTCCTTTACTACCTGAACCAAGGCCTTCACGGGAACATGGGGGGCATGGGCTCCTCCCGGCTCTACCGCAAGGCCAAGTTCGGGACCAAGGACCTGATCACCGCCTACATCGACGAACAGGCGGTGGCCCTGGAGCAGGTGGCGGCCGTCGATGACGACCTCATTCCTCTGTCCGAGAAGCTGGAGTTTTTCCGTCGGGCCAGCCACGGCTTTGGCCGGACCGCGCTGATGCTGTCCGGGGCGGGCGCCCTGGGACCGTTTCATGTGGGCGTGATCAAGGCGCTCGTGGAGCAGGGTCTGTTGCCCAACGTCA
>SMVA01221064.1_pt1 | contig 16090 bp, 14 predicted proteins | sample 2456451 | NCBI WGS metagenome assembly SMVA01 (sample SAMN11095933, study PRJNA526329) | marine sediment metagenome | biome: Marine sediment; feature: Surficial sediment; material: Deep marine sediment; isolation source: Hadal surficial sediment | place: Pacific Ocean | collected 2014-05 | depth...
AGGATCCCATGCCGAAGGCACTGAATATAGAGGCCATTTTTGGCACAAACACGGTGTTAATACCGGCTTTCTCAGCACAACCACACGCGTTCATCGGCCCGGCACCACCAAATGCCAACAGTACCATTTCATCATCCGTTTTATTTATCGCATTCATCTTATTGGCGATTTTTTGCTCATAGGCACTGTGTAACTGTATAAGGGCTTCCTCAACAGAGAGTCCTAATGGTGACGCAATGTTTTCAGCAATCGCGGTACGTGCTCTTTCCGGGTCGAGTACCAGACCACCACCGAAGTAGGTGGCGGGGTCAAGTAGACCCATCAATAAACTAACGTCCGTCATCGTGGCATCTTTCCCACCGCGACCGAAACAGGCAGGCCCAGGTACCGCTCCCACACTTTTAGGACCCACATTTATGCTACCCTCAGATACTGACAGAATAGAACTACCACCAATTCCAAAACTGGAAATTTCACACAAGGCAAAGGAGATGGGCACGCCTACCACCTTGCCACGTCGTTCTTCACCCACCGTACTCCTGACTACATGACCAATATCGGTGGTGGTGCCACCGATATCCATTGAAAGTACATTAGCAAGCTGGTACTGCTTACTGAAAGATTTAACCCCTTCCATACCACCACGCGGACCAGAACTGTAGGTTTTAATCGCAATCGTTTTCGCAACCCTGGATGCATTACCATCGTTACGAAATATCAATAATGGGTTCCTGGTACGGTATTGACGTAAGCGATTTTCTGCATTGTAAAGAAAACTTTCCATCGCCGGATGCAGGAAGGAATTGATTAATGCCGTCCAGCCACGGCGATCAGCTGAGACATCATCCGCCAACTCACTGGCAAACAGCATCGGCACAGCGCCTAATAAATGACGCGGATAGGTATCAAGTGCAATCGCCTTGAATTGCGTTTCGTATTTTACCGCTTGTTCAATATCAAAGCAGACCACGACCCGATTGGCACCGCTGGAAGTGAGGTGAGTTATCACTGTGGCGGTATCTTTTGCTTTGTCATTGTCCTGAAGGTCCTCCAGTTCAATCTCGGCAATGCGATCACCGACCAGAAAATCGTATAGCTCCTCATCATGAGCTCGCAGTTTTTTGATTAGTCCCGAATTGCCTTTGTTCAAGATTAATCCCAGCTTTGGTCCCTTGCGCTCTACGATGGCATTGGTGCCCTGGGTTGTGGAATAGCGGATATGCTCAACTTCTGCCAGCAGTTTGGCAAGGTCTTCTTCGCCATAGAAAACCTTTGAAATATCACTCAAACCATCAAACAAACACTTACTTAAATCATAAGGTGTTGTCAGTGTTTTCGTTTTATATACCTTGTTATTATGTAGTACACATATGTCTGTCAATGTACCACCGTTGTCGATATTTACTAGCATTCCCATAGCGAGTTACCTTCGTGATTGTTCTAATTGCGTTGCTTGCCCAGTGTCAAACTTAAGTAGCAAACATGAATCTAGAATTACTATTTCAGTTATTTTTGTTCGTAAATTAAATAGCAGCAATCATTGTGCCAAGAACATTTTTTTAACTTTGCGGAGATAACTAAATGTTTTTCAACAAGTTTATTCTGAATATTAATTAGGTAAAGCTTACATCGACCGTTCAATAATGATACGCACTGAATCACTTTCACTCTGAATATTCGTTATTTTGGGCGCAAGCCTGAGAATATAATCATTCACGAGACTTTGATTTGGAACCTATTTGTATGAAGTACCGTCTTAGACGTCCTTGACCCGAATCATCAACTTGCCATTGTTGGCTCCGGTGTATAGTTTTTTTACTGTTTCCAGGGCATTCTCAAGACCATCGGTAACATCCTGGCGAACCTTGATCTTGCCTTCAGCCATCCATTTCGAAACTGCAGCAATTGCCTCTGGATAACGGTCGACATAGTCGAGAATGATAAAGCCCTGCACCTTGAGTCGTTGCATCAAGATCATCGGGTAATTCTTTGGCCCCGGAACTTCCTCGATCGCATTGTATTGCGAGATAAGCCCGCAGGTTGAAATACGACCCTTGAGGTTCATTAGCTTAAGACAAGCGTCGAGGATATCGCCACCCACATTATCAAAGTAGATGTCTATGCCATCGGGACATGCACGTTGCAGTGCTTCAGGCACATTTTCCGTTTTGTAATTAATGGCTTGATCGAAGTCCAGTTCCTCAGTAATCCATTGGCATTTCTCATCCGTGCCAGCAATTCCGACAACGTGACAACCCTTAATCTTTGCAATCTGGCCTACGATCGAACCGACTGCACCAGCAGCGGCCGAAACCACCACTGATTCGCCAGCTTGTGGATCGGTAATATCAAGCAGGCCGAAATAGGCAGTTGGACCAACCAGGGCAAGGGTACCGAAGGCATCAATGACCGGGATCGAACCAATATCACCCAGGAGATTAACTGCCTCTGGGCTAGCTACTTGATAGTCTGCCCAGATACCAATGCCACTGACAATATCACCTTCTTTAAACGCTGTATTTTTACTTTTAATTACCGTTCCGCAAACCACACCACGCATTGGATCATCAATTGCGACAGGCGGCATGTATTGATCCATATCACTCATCCAGATCCGATTGGTCGGATCCAAAGACAAGTAGTTAAGACGGAATAGACATTCGCCATCCGCTGGTTCAGGAATAGATTCTTCTTCGAAACTCAGGACATCGTCAGTAATATCGCCAATAGGTCGTTTACGTAATCGCCAAATATGATTAGTTTCAGACATTAAAATATTCTCCCTGGGACTTGTGAAATTATTGATAATTTATTTCTCATTGCTTATTTTGAACTGAAAGTTACCTTCATGCAGGAGCTCAGCATTCGAACCGTAACTTAATTCAGTAAAATCAACATCACTATGATTATTAATTCTAATGCAAGTGCTGGAACGCGTTCCGTATGTTGCTGAGTGTATGAATCGCGGTGCCAACAGACGTTCCAGTTCTATACCTATGCCGGTATCCGGTAACTCATGGTCGGGAGCTACGTTGCGATCCTGTAATATCGACAGTAATGCCCTGTTGTCCGCATTTTGCTTTAATGCTGATTCCATTGCCTGTTTGCCTGACATCACCTTTGGCCAGGAACTATCCAGCAAATGATTACTAAGACCATAAATACCTGGCGCAAGCACCTTTTGCTGGCCTGACTGACTTGAGTAATAGACCAGTTCATCAGGTGTGCCGATGAGTAAATTGAAAGGGCTGTACAGATTCGTATTTATACCATTGTTAAACTGTCCTGGTGATTTCTCCCCCAGTAGATAGTCAGTGACCAACAGGCCCCGCGAAGAGGTTTGTGTAATTTCGGATGTCTGCTTAAAAACAGGAACCCGGTAGTTAGTGACTGCGGCAAAACGACCATTTCGTCTAATTCCCAGCCATGAACCCCCAGCTATTTCATCACGCCCGGCCAGTAGTTGCTTATCATCGTGCCAAAAATGAGCAGATGATGTAGGACGATCGTAATACTCATCTCGATTGGCCAGCAACACCAATGGATAATCATCTTGGATTTTCCAGGCAAGCAAAATAAGACACATGGTTTCATCGTAGCACACCCCCCCTAAATTAATGCCAGAGGCTTGATAAGAAAGCTCTTTGTCAACGGCTCTATGGGTAAAACTATTGCCTGTGATTTATGCTAAGTGCTAAATATACTATTTTGTTTTAGTCCACTGATAATCAGAAAACATTTCATCAAGTTCTGTCTGAAACAGGTGGTTTGAATAATTACTTAATGTTTTTACAGCTGTCGCCAACACAATTTCAAGGACATGACGTTCTGTAAAACCTGCATTAATGAATTCACCAATTTCGTTTTGTGATAAAAATCCGCGCTTTCTCACCACTGTCTTGCTGAATTGGCACAGGGCCGCTAATTCAGAATCAGGAATAGGTTTATCATTGCGAATGGCTTCAAGTATGTTTGCCGGTACACCAGACATCTGGTCTGCGATCATACTGTGGGCCGACATGCAATATTCACAGCCGTTTTCATGGCTGATAGCAAGGAAGACGACTTCCTGCTGAATTGGTGTGAATCCAGAGTTCTCGCGAAATAATTTGTAACCCTCGAGATAAGTCTCAAGCAGACCTGGTGAATTGACCATATTGGCATACATATTTGGAATAAAACCTACCTGTGCCAATGCTTTATCCAGCACTTCTTTAGCTAACCCCTCAGCACTTTCTATTGTTTGAGGACTTAGTTTTAATTTTGCGGAATCACTCATAATCTATCTCCTGTTTATAACTTAATATCCAGCTTTTATTTAAGGACTATTTAGTCCATATTGCGGTAAATTTTTTTAATAGACAGTTTTCATAATTATATTAACTACTGAAGCCAATCTTGACTTATCCGCACCACTTTTCGCCATGGTTCGCAATCCACTGATATTAGTAATAATATAATCGACTAATGTTTCAGTGCTAACCGCTGTTTTAATAGTACCTTCCTTTTTTCCTTGTTCGATAGCAAGTCGGATAACATTTGCAACATTCCTGAAGGCAATTAATACTGCTTTTGATACAGTTTTGTCTCTATGAGAGAGTTCATTAACGGTATTAACGAGTAGACAGCCTTTTTTTTTATTTGAAGCTGCTTCTGCTATGACGTTCTCAAGTAACTGCTTTAAAAATGCCTTGCTCGTTCGACTATTACTCAAACTCTTATAAATTTCATCAACCAGAGATTGCTGGTAAAAATCGATGCTGCGTAAAAATAATTCATGCTTACTGCCGAATGTTTGATACAAACTGCTTTTTGACAAGTGCATCACCTCAAGCAAGTCTTGCAGTGATGTTGCCTCATAACCAGCACGCCAGAATTGTTGCATGGCAGCTTCTATAACCTGCTCAGTTTTAAATTCTCTTGGTCTTCCTGCATTCATAATGTAGACTATTATGGACTTTTCGGTCCTTATTTACAATAATTTTCCAGAAATAACATCTGTGCATAGTAAAAGGAGAATAAAAGTGAAACTTTACGACTGTTCAAACGCCCCTAATCCTCGACGCGCTCGTATTTTTATCAACGAAAAGGGACTCAACATCCCTTCCGTTGAGGTAGACCTGCTAGCTGGAGAAAACCTGAAAAAAGACTACCTGTCCAGAAGTATTTGGGGATTATGTCCTCTTCTTGAATTAGACGACGGTATTGTCATAAGTGAAGTTCCCGCGATATGTATTTATCTGGATGAATTAAATCCTGAACCACCCCTTTTTGGTACCAACCCTGTCGAACGTGCACAAGTTATTTCAATGGATCGTCATATGGAACATAGTGGAATGCAGTCCGTTATTTATGCGTTTCGCAATAATTTTCCGGATTTTTCTGACCGTGGTGTCGGTGGTCGTGAAGGTGACAAAGCAATTCCGGAGCTGATTGAACGCGGGCGTAATGGTATCAAAATTTTCTTCGAACGACTGGAAAAACAACTCAGTAATTCAGCATTCATTGCTGGTGATTTCTATAGCATGGCAGACATTACTGGCCTGGTTGTCATAGACTTTGCCAAGTTCGCAGAATTTGAGATCCCCGACAGTAATACTTATACCAGAGAATGGTATGATAAAGTGTCTTCACGTCCGGCAACACAAGTTTAATCAGGGTCTTTTTCTATTCTATTTATAATTAATTTTTGGGACTATAGATGATCACGCTATACACTTCTGCTACGCCAAACGGCAGAAAAATATCAATCGCCCTGGAAGAACTGGACTTCGCTTACGAAGTTAAGGACATTAATCTTACAGAAAATGTCCAAAAAGAAGATTGGTATTTAAAGATCAACCCAAACGGAAAAATACCTGCAATAATCGATCATGATACAAATGATATTACGATATTTGAATCAGGTGCTATTCTTGTCTATCTTGCGGAGAAGGCGGGCCGCCTTCTACCATCAGACAGAGCTAATCGGTTTAATGTTCTACAATGGTTATTTCTTCAGGTAGGCGGCGTCGGTCCTATGCAGGGACAGGCCAATGTATTTTACCGATATATGGATAATGCCATACCAGAAGCCACGCACCGCTATCAAAACGAAACTAATCGTTTGTATGACCTATTGGACAAGCAACTCTCTCGGCATGAGTACCTTGCAGGGGACTTAAGTATTGCAGATATTGCACACTATCCCTGGATAAAAATAGCCTACTGGGCTGGTATCAATATAGATAACTATGAACATATCAAGGCCTGGTTGAAACGTCTTGATGCACAGGAATCTTTCACTAATGGTTTGAAAGTGCCGGAGGATATTTCGGATTCAGAAATATTAAACCTCGGTAAAGCTATTATAATTAAGTAATATTATTAATACAGTCTGGATAACGCTTGATAATTAAATTAAATCTCTACATTTCTCTGCTGTCGTATAAATTATTCAGTATCAACATCCCCTCTTGTAAACTGATAATCGGATATAATGCCCACATTGTTTACGGTAAATGAACCATAACAGTTAAAGCTATTTGCAGATTTAGTAAACTTGACTGTATTTCCAATATTTTCAGGATCATATTCGCTCTCGGGTATGCGAAAATGTCCAATAGCCCGCCCGATATTTCTACCAACAAAATGATCCATGATTCTAATAAATTGTACTTCGGTACGAGGTTGTTTAAGTATACCATGACTACTATTGATACTTCGGTCAGTCCTATATGTTCCCATTATGTAATGCACTCTCCAAATATTTATTAACGATATAAACTAGATGATATTCCTCTATTTACATATGCCATCAGTATACTCAAGAAATGAAATATTGTCGTGATATATCACATATCGCGTTGACTCAAATTGACATGAGTCACTATCAAGTGTATCCACCTATGACTCTGATCAATTCATATCTGGTATTGTTCATACTCTTTAAGACATTCTGGATTAGCAACAGCCTCAAGATTAGTAATAGTTTTTTTCGCCAGAATACGTGTAATCGGTAATTCCATTTTTTTTCCACTGCTGGTATAGGGAATACCATTGACCTGATAAACCTCAATCGGCACATGGCGAGGCGTTGTGTTTTGTCGTATTGTCGATTTTATCTGTTTGATCTTATTATCATCCAGAGATTCATTATTTTTCATCATCACGAACAATATTAATTCAACATCGCCATCTTTGGTTCGTCCAACACAAAGACTGTCTTCAATATAATGCAGAGGCTCTGTCTGGCGATAAATTTCTGCTGTGCCGATACGTACCCCCCCGGGATTCAGTGTCGTATCAGAACGTCCATGAATAATAACCGTTTTTCTATCAGTGATAGATATGTAGTCACCTTGACACCACACACCAGGGAATTGGTTAAAGTAGGCATTTTCGATCCGCTTACCTGTCTGATCATTTAAAAAACAGATAGGACGACTGGGGAAACTTTGTTTACATACCATTTCGCCTTCCTGATTGAGTTGATCTTCTCCTTCATCATTAAAACAACTGACATTCATACCTAGACCCAGGCATTGTATCTCACCTCGATTGACAGGCAACATAGGGTTGCCAAGCACAAAACAACTAACAATATCTGTTCCTCCAGCAATACTGGAGAGTTGAACATTATTTTTAATTTTATGGTAAACAAAATCATACTGTTCGTTAAGAAGTGGTGCGCCCGTACTTAAAATTGTTTCAAGCGTAGGATAGTCTGAAGTAATATCTTCATTGGAGTCTGCCAATGCCTTTAGATATTTTGGACTCGTGCCAAAAATATTAACCTTTTCCCTATCAATAATTTTAATGAAATGACTCATGCTGGGATAGCCTGGTGATCCTTCATAGATTGTTATCGTGGCTCCCAAAGCCAATGAACTTACCAACCAATTCCACATCATCCAGCCACAAGTTGTGAAGAAAAAGATATTCTTATTGTCAGTGAGATCGCAATGCAACCCAAGTTCTTTGACATGTTGAATTAATGTCCCACCCGCCGAATGAACGATGCATTTTGGTTTGCCCGAAGTTCCTGAGGAGTACAGAATATAGACTGGAGAATCAAAACGGACCTTTTTAAAACTCAGTGCACTCCCGTCATATTGTGTTAATGCATCATCCCAGAGTATGGCGTTTTCAATCTTGTCAAGATTTGGTTTTTTATTTAAAAAATCTACGACAATGATTTTTTGTAACATGGGAAGATTGTCAGTAATTTTCTTGATTTTATTCAAACAATCAAAATATTTACCATTGTATTCGTAGCCACATACTGCAACCAGAACTTTAGGTTTTGATTGACTTAATCTGTCGATGACACCTTCAGCACCAAAATCACAACTGGTTGATGTGAAAATGCCCCCAAGAGATGTAGCAGCCAACATGGACACAACCGTTTCTGGAATATGCGGCATAAACGCAGCCAATACATCACCTTCGCCAAGTGTTTCTTTTATAAAAGAAGCCAGCTTAGCTGTTTGCTGCCCAAGCTCTTGATAGCTGATTTGTTTCTTGATTCCTGATTCATGGACAAAGTTAAGCGCTATTTTATCGGGTTTATTATATCGCAGAAGGTTTTCGGCAAAATTGAGTTTAATTTTAGGAAACCATGTGTATTCCTTAAAACTTGTATCACGAAAAGCAGGTTGTAGTTCGCCAGTGTATTTTAAATTAAAAAAGGAGAATAGTTGGCTCCAGAATTGTGCTGGTTCATCAATTGACCATTGATGAAGCTCGGCGTAATTACTTACACCAACCTCTTGCATGAACCGATACATTTGAGACGCTTTGATACGCGCTGCATCCGGTTTCCAGTATTCTACAGGTTTCTTATTTTCACTGTTGGGCATGACGCCTATTTTATTGCTCAGGGTTATCTATATTGAACAAAATATTATATGGGAGATTCAAAAATTATTTATTAAAATAATGTATTTTATTTTTTATCTTACTTGAATGGTTGTAATTTTATCTGGCATGGATTACCAATCTAGGGAAACAAAGAGAATGAACCATTTATCAACCTTTATTTACGTTTATATCCCGGTTACTTCCCGGACTAGAATTTTTGCGTGTGATTACTGGACAAAATCAGAATCAAGCGGTCTTGAAAATATGCTGAATATGATGTTAGTTTCAGATTAATGAATTGTGTTACATGGACAATAGTTACTGGTTTCTAGTTACTAGTTATAGCTAGATTTCGATCAAGACCATATTTATCGAGCTTTAAGTATAATGTACTTTTGGCTATGCCTAACTGGCGTGCTGCTTTTGTTAGATTTCCTTTATTTGTCTTTAGTGCAGAGACAATGATAATACGTTCAGCATCTTCAAGACTAAGATTATCATCGCTCGACAATGCATCTTTGAGAGAGGCTGACTGGCTATCCTTACATGGCCTATAAATTTCATCAGGCAAGTCTTCAAGTGTTAGCGTGTCTGTCTTACACATTAAATATGAACATTCAACGACATTGTGTAATTCCCTTACATTGCCAGGCCACTCATGTCCCCTCAATGCTTTGATATAATTAGGATCAAACTTTATAGGTGAAACACCATCACGTTTGGCTATCTGATCAGCAAAAGAATATACCAAGTCTTCAATATCACCTTTGCGTTCACGCAAGGCTGGGATATTAAGCGTTATTACTGAAATACGATAAAATAAATCCATGCGAAATCGTCCTTCTTTCACATCATGATTTAAATCACGATTGGTCGCTACAAGCACACGAAAATCAACCTTCCGTTGCTTAGTCTCACCCAGCCGACAAATTTCACCTTCCTGAAGCACACGCAAAAAATTGGTCTGAATATCAAGTGGCATATCTCCAATTTCATCCAGAAACAGGGTGCCACCAGCAGCTGCTTCAATTTTGCCCATCTTGCCTCCACGTGAGGCTCCTGTAAACGCACCTTCCACATAGCCGAACAGTTCACTGGTGATCAACTCCCGTGATAAGCCACCGCAATTCAAAGTAATGAGTGGTCCTCTACAATTTGAACTGGCCGCATGAATGGCCTTGACGAATATTTCTTTACCAACACCCGTCTCTCCCTGAATTAAGATCGGCACAGGGAGCGTTGCGAGACGTTGCGCTCTCTTTATAGCTTTCTTCAGTATCGAACTAGAACCAATAATATCTGCAAAATTATTAGTATCTCTTGGCAAAGATGTCTTAGAAGCAATACCTATGCTATGAGGTGATGGTATAATGATCATGGAGCCGAGTTGGTCCTGGCCTTCCATTACCGGCACTATCCATTCGGGTCTCAACCATTCGGTTTTGGACATTTTTAAATCATTATTAATATAACGTATGATACTTTGTCCTTTACCGTTAAATTTAATGCCTCGCATTGCTAAATTCGAAGCAACATGTTCATTTGCTTTAACAAGACGTCCATTCTTGTCCAGCAACATCACAGCATCTCTGGTGGGAGAGGAGAATGTTGAGACCGCCGCATTTAATAATCTATTCATTTCTTCTAATTTGAGTCTGATGAGTCGACTCTCGATTCTACTGGCTGCTTCGACTACCAGTGCCTGGGCGTGATGACTAAAAACACTGCTTAAACCCGATAAATCCAGAACACCAATTATTGTCTGGCTGCCTGGATCCCGGATAACCATTGCCGTACATGTCCATGATTTTATGCCTTCACAAAAGTGTTCTGTGGTATTAATCTGGACTGGCATACCAACAGACAGAACTGTGCCAATTGCATTGGTTCCCGCAGCATGTTCACTCCAGTTTGCACGCTTACATAAATGTATATCATGACCGTCTTCGACAGTCTTGCGATCACCTTCGACATGGAGACAGACACCGTCACGATCCGCCAGAATCATCATAGAACCGGACTCGGCAAGCAAATCTCTTGCTTGTTCCATCACTGGTTTAGCGGCCGCTAACAGCTGCGAATTTTTTTTGATTAGAGTTTGGTAGACTGCGTCATCGACCATCAAACGAGTTTGCACACTAGATGGATCGACACCATCTTCTAAACACCTGGCCCAGGAATCACCAATGACACTTCGAATAGAATTTTCAAGCAATACGCCACTGTTAACGTACATATCCCAGGCTTTATCAACCTGCCTGGGACTCATGTCGGACGCTAAATATTTACTGGTATTTCCCATGAATAACCTACCTCTCCTGGATGTTAGTTTTCTCACATACTGCGAGTGTTTTCAGTAGTTTGACTTTAGCAGAGGCTCTTATTAGTGTTTTTGCTGCATTTATGCCGTCTAGTTTTTTGGACAAACAATCAAAGCCTAAAACCGTCCGATTATCGTACACTTTGAAATCACGTATATCAAGTGTCCTGATCCAGTACATACTAATATTTTTCAGGCCGCCTGTGTGAGTTTCTAGTAATGCGCAATGATGTCATTAGAAAATAGCGAAGCATTGTGTGGTCGACAATGGTGGGAATACGAAGGATAGACCTCATAGCAGGCGGGGCCGTTGGCAGGTTCAACACAACCATTCCATTTTGGTTTTCCTGGCGACAGGCATATATTCGAATTGTTGATGCGATTATGTCTGTATAAAACAATGGTTAAAAAAATTAATGGACCAATTTATTCGGGACAGCCCTTCATAAAATTACGTTTAAATTATCATCGACTAATAATTCGACCGGAGTTCGTCCAATCGGAGTAAAATAGTACGCTTGTTGTAAGCTTATCTAAGATAGAGAAAACACAGATAATTCTATATTAATCAATTAGATAAGAATAATTTAATTTTTATTTTAAAGTCGGCACGAGTATTGCTTATTTTAGGCTAGGTGGCATGATAATGTCGTCGTATCTTCATAGTGGGAGTATGTTCTGGTGTCTAAGTTAATCCTGTTATGTGTTTTAGACGTCAGGTTTGTCTGCTTGATAAGGGTGAATCTGTGGGGAAAGTAGGTTAACTAGTAATATAAAAATGTAAGTGAGGAGGATATTTGTGAAAATATTTAATTGGAGTAATTCAAAAACTGTGCTTATCGCTGGGGTACTGACTGCGTTCAGCGGATTTTCTTTTTCGGTCAACGCAGATGATAATCCCAACGATTGGCCACAATATGGTCGTGATTCTAATAGCTGGCGTTATAGCCCTCTTGGGCAGATAAACAAGGGAAATGTGAAGGATCTTAAAGTCGCATGGATACACCAACCTGGTGATCTATCAAGTGGATTGCAAGCCACCCCAATAGCAGTTAATGGGATTTTGTACTATGCAGCGGCTAACAACAATGTGTTTGCAGTCGATGGTGCAACGGGCAAAGCGCTATGGCACTACAAGCCTGAGCTTCACGAGAAGGCGGCAGAGTCATTCTGGGCTTCGCAAACTCGAGGTGTAACTGTTGGCCATGGGATGGTCTACCTGGGTTCGCTTGACGGTCGTTTCATCGCTCTGGATCAGAATACCGGTGAAGTTAAATGGGAAATACAGTTGACTGATTTTGAAAACTGTCAGGGCTGTAACTTTTCTTTCCCACCACAATTGGCCGGCGATATCCTTTTCAGCGGTCATACCGGTGGTGATCAGCCTCAACAAGGCAAGATTTTTGGTGTCAATGCACTGACTGGTGAAAAGGTCTGGGAATTTAACACGATTAAAGATGACCCTAAGAGCTGGCCAGGAGACTCTGGCAAAATTGGTGGTGGTGGTTCCTGGATGCCAGGTATCTATGATGCTCCGACCGACACCATATTCATTGGAACTAGTAATGCTGCCCCTGATTTTAATAATACAGCTCGCAAAGGTAATAACCTTTACACAGCGACTATCCTCGCCCTACAGGGAAAAACCGGAAAGCTGCTGAGATATCATCAGGAAGTGCCGAATGATAGCTGGGATTATGATTCAGCATACGAAATTATGACCATTGAGAAAGACGGCAAAGAAATGCTTGTCCACTTGAACAAAGGCGGTTTTGTTAGCATTCTTGATAAGGCAACTTTAAAGCCGGTTCACGTTTGGCAATTCGCTAAAAACGTCAACTGGGTTAAGGGGATCGATCCTAAAACAGGCGCATTAATTGGCCGTGTAGATCCAACATTGGATACAGAGTTCACTTTCTGTCCTTCATTGCTTGGTGCTCGTAGCTGGCAACATGCGGCTTACAATCCCAAGAACGGACTCTGGTATTCGAATGGCTGGGAGATGTGTAACATAGTAATGGCCGGACCTCAGGATCCTGAAACAATTGCCTTTGCTGCCCTTCTGTTGGGTGTTGCCAAGTTTGAGATTGTGCCACCACCAGGTGGTGTGGGCACTTCACGTCTAGATGCTCGAGATCCATTCACAGGTGCACTCAAGTGGAGTCTTGATTATGGCGATGATCCTGGCATGGCTTCAGTACTAACAACGGCTGGAGGCCTTGTATTTAACGGCAATTCAACCGGCGATTATAATGCTTACGATGCTGACACCGGCAAGAAATTGTGGAGCTTTAATGTTGGCTCTGGTATGCGTGGTGGCCCAATCAGCTATTCTGCTGGAGGCAAGCAGTATATTTTAGTTCCAACTGGTTGGGGCGGATTAGCCGCGGCTTTTGCTGGTGGCGTATTCCCCAAATTCGTTGGCAATCCAGGGGGTGCAGCACTGATTGCGTTTTCTCTGAATTGAACTTTGCAGTTTAGTTGAGTCAATCTAAAGTGGAAGGGTGATCTCACCTTTCCACTTTTTCGTTTTGCCGCGGTAATTTATAGGAACAAATTTTATGATGCCCAGAAATAATATGTACCGTCAGGAAATATCATTTAAAGGTCTATCTAATATTTATAATATAAAATTGTTTATCGCCCTTGCTATTTTTATGATGCTTGCCATTGCTGGCAGACAATCCTTCGCTGCAGACGGTGAATCGAATCAGCCCATTACCGAAGAACAATTGGCTGAAATTCGTTCTAATCCCGAGTACATCAAGAATAGTAAAACGTTCTTTTTTCAAAACTGCGGCTATTGCCATGGGGGAGCGGAGGCAATTGGCGGAAAGGCGAGAAAGATGCAGTGCCAAACTCGCTTGAAACCAGATTATGTTTTTAACGTTATAACCAATGGCAAAAAAGGCCAATATATCATGCCTTCCTGGAAAGACAGCTTTGATAAGGAAAAACGTTTGTGGCTAACTGCTTACGTCATGTCACTTACAGTCTTACCTAAATGTAATAAATAATATTTTATATTGATGGACATGCTTTTCCATAGAACCCTATGCGAAACTCAGTTCAGGTAACCAACATGAAAAAAATAAGCCTGTTATTCTCACTACTCCTACTTTCAGGATTGCATGCAATTGCAGTCAAGGCAGAGAGTATTGCCACTATTAAAGCAAGAGGTGAGTTTAATATCTGTGTTCATAATAATGCACTTCCTTTTTCCGAAAGAGAGAGTGCGAGTGGCTTACATATCGATTTGGCCCAGTTGATAGCAGCAGAACTAAACGTTTCGCTAAAGCTGTCCTGGGTGAATTTACCGCGTTATGCGAAGTATGTGAAGTGTGATGCCTACATGGGTGTCCCCATATTTCCTGATGAGGATGAAGGATTTCTAAAGAAAACCAAACCCTACACACAGATAGAAATACTCGCGATAAGCAACGCGAACAGACAACTGAAGAGCATTGACGATTTCGATGGGCTACGCGTCGCGACAATTTCTTCTTCATTAATCCATATGGCCCTTCTGAAAAGGGATGTCGAGATCTTCGTCGCCTTTAGAAATGACCTGGAAATAATTGACGCTCTCATAAATGGCGATGTTGATGTGGCTATTGCGGCGAATGCGTACTGGGGTTTTTATAAGAAAACAAATCCACAAGCGGTAGCCGATTTCCATTCTCAATCAACAGAGTATCTCAATTCTCTGAATGGATATCCATTGGGCATCGGTTTTCGCAAGGCAGATAAAGCCACCGTTACAGAAGCCAATGCAATTTTAGATCGGCTTGAAGAACGGGGTGACTTAACAAAGCTACTTGATAAATACGGCATGGAGCCCGTTAAATGAATACCCCAGAACCGAATGCCTCTCCACGCAAAGTTAAGAGTAAAGCATGAAATATACGACAGTAATAAAGACCATATTCATTACACTACTTCTTTCCGGTTACCCAGTTCATATCTTTGCAGAAGAAGTTACAGCAGACCAACTCAATGAAAAAGCTGAGGAGGAACATAGTCCTTATCGATGGGTTGCTGTTGATTCGTCAGGTGACAAAGCAACGCTTGTAAAACAGCTTCATGGAATAGAAATCTCTTCAGGCACATTGAAAGGACTCAGGAGAAATAATCTTATTTCTAAAATCAAAGCTAGAGAGAAAAATGATGGAAGATCTATAAATATTACGCTAAAAGAAATGAGAATGCTTCCCCCCGCAGGACATTGGGGTCAATTGCTCATCGAAGCCTGGGTATTTGATAATGAAGGAGAAGAGGTCGTCTACACAGTTTGGTATAGAACTCCCGGTGATTATACCCTCAAAGGCCCCTGGACAAAAAGTCTCTAACAATGTATGCCCGCTATTCAACCCGGACCCAGTTAAGGCGCAGGCTTCGCCCTGGCGCAAAGGTAAGTGTCAGAACATCGCCGTTAAAATGGAAGTAGCGCACGACGCTAAGATTGCCTAGTTCCGGGTTAACGTGATTCCGTCGATGGTGCGTTACCGTTCCCGCTGCCGGATCAACCTCGTATTTGGCGTAGTAGGCTATGTAGCCGTTGATGATCTCAGGTTGCTCCGCCGGAGTCTCAGTACCTCTCGGACTGGAGGTGATCTGTACCGCCATATTGCCGCTGTCATCGTACATAATGACGCCGACAGGCATTCCCCTCAGGGGAACGTTGGCTAGCACCCAGCCCCCCGTTTCTGTCTTTGATTCGATTGAAACGAGCTCCCATGTGCCAACGAAGCGGGTGTCAGAAGCATAAGCAAGGAGGGGCGAAACCAGGAGTGATAAGCCAAGATAAATGAGAGCTGAAGTTTTCATGTTTAATCTCCAAACTTGGGACTTCCTTCAAAACAATGCGCTCAAATCAGAGACACGGCATGCCCGCGTCTGACTGAGTGTATGTATTATGCAGCATAGGTA
>SMVA01171509.1_pt1 | contig 16086 bp, 17 predicted proteins | sample 2456451 | NCBI WGS metagenome assembly SMVA01 (sample SAMN11095933, study PRJNA526329) | marine sediment metagenome | biome: Marine sediment; feature: Surficial sediment; material: Deep marine sediment; isolation source: Hadal surficial sediment | place: Pacific Ocean | collected 2014-05 | depth...
CCTTGCTGTGATTGAACCTGATTAAGCATTTTCACCAGGTCGTTAAATGCAACGCTATCGAACCACACGCTGACCGCATCCGATCCTTCCGGTTGTAATCGATTGGGTTTAATTCCTATCTGTTGAGCAATGCGCGATATCTGGGTCAAAAGAGATTGCCCGGACGCCGTGGACCTGGTTTGGTTCTTCGCCGCACGCGCCTGCTTTTCACTGGCACGCATATATTGAATCAGGCTAAGCTGACGATCACGGGCCTCCATACTATCAGCGTGATAACTGTACATGGGGCTGAGCAATGCAAAGTAGATAAAAAGCAGGCTAAAAAACAGGCCAAGTGCACTCAGGGCAATCCTGTCTCCCGGCTCCAATTGAGCATAACGATCTTTCAGTTTTTCGAGTGTTGCGCTAAGTGTTGTGCTAATCGCCATCATTGCCCACCCGATGGCCTGATCTTGATACTGCCGCGAACCGTATCCTCATCCTGTGAAATATTACCAATCTCGGCCTGTAGTCCCCCCTTGGACAGACTTTCAGCGAACGATACCAGTTGCTCACTTCGGGATGCGACCAACTGTAGAATCAAATCCCCGCGGCTTTCATTGTAATTGACGTTTTGTAATACAAGGCTTGATCTCGCTATGCTGGCGGCAGTTTCTTCAAACATCGACATAAATAGCCTGCTGTCGGTGGAACCTCCCCCCAGGTGTGCAGCCCAGCGCCTTCTAATATCGCGAACGTTACGATCATCCGGAAACACGTCCTTGTATAATGTCCCAGCCTCCTCAGCATAGTTGCTGGCCTGGATATCCATATAAACACCCTGGCCAAGGGTAAACACTATGTGCGCGATAAAAGTACAGGCAGCCAGTATTGCGGCCGCCTTCCAGCCGTTTCCTCTGCTGCTTTTTTCGTCTTTAACCTTGAAATCACCCTGCAATAAATTAATGGACGCCGTGCTAAATTCACGGCATAAGGTTTCAAACGGTTTATAAGCCAGCTCATGGATTGTCACGGATGTAGAGTCTGCTGTTTCAATTTCAGATAAGGCGAGTTGAACATTTGACTGCTCATCGGGGTGTACATGGATGTGCAGGTTTTCCTGATCTTCTTCATCCAACAATGAAACCACCAGGGCCAACTGCTTTGCAGTCGTTGTAATTCCATGATGATGAGATGTCAGAATATGCACCCGCTTGTTGTCGATAAGTACATTAGTGGCTTCGTGACCCGGGATCATCAACAGGTCAACACCCAGAAAACCAGGGGCAATCCCAATCTCATCGAGATCCTGCAGTATCTCTTGTAACCAGGCATAATTGCTGACGACAATTTCCAGTTCATTGTCACTATTGCGACTGCCAAGTGCAAAATGACACTGACCCACATCGACTGCCAATTCTTCTTCCACAGCGTAGGGAACTGCCTGCAGAATCTGCCGTTGCTGGCGGCTGGGGATGAGGGCGCTGGTTAGCAATACATGTTCACCACCAATCAATACTCGCGTTTCACCCGGCCAGTTCACATCCTTGATCAGGCCTGAAAATTCCTCGAAATCACCTTCACCTCTCAAGCGGACAATGCCCGACAGCTCATCCAGGATGAGCCATTCGACCTTCTGGTCAGTCAGCCGGATGGTCAGGTTTTCAGCCATCGCTGCTGTCCTCCGCCTCGTCATCTTCGGTTTTGACAATCGGCAATATCTTTTTGCTGTAGTTTCTATAAATCACTGTGGTGCTGCCATCGATCAGGTCTCTTTGCACAATACTGGTGAGATAGGAAAATCGTTCCTGGAATATCGCTGTAGACCGAACCCTAAAAAAAGCGGATTGTACACCAAGACCCTGTGCAGATATGCCCATTCCGGCCAGTTCCGGTAACTGAAGAAATTCATTGACAGTATTAAACCCTTCTGTCTCGTCCCGGATTACAGCGAGTTGCTGCGCCACCTCTAGCTGTAACTCTCTTGATACAGTTTGTAACACAATTGCCTCAGCGGTATTGATATTGAGTTCTGTTTCAGGGTCTGGCAATGCTGTGACATAAGGCAGTAACTGCTGGTATATTTCCCTGTCCATATCCAGAAGCAGGCGCAATTCAGTGATATCAACCATCATCTGGCCACCGGTTCGGTAGGGTCTATCCAACCCCAGATATTCAAAATCTTCCGCACCCATGGGCCGCACATTTGTATCCGCATCGATCCAGTCTGCTATGCGGTCCACATAGACCAGGTCGATACCAACTTCTGCAAAAAGATTAATAAAACGAACCCGGGCCTGGGCACCGCTTGGACTAGAACTTGCGAGACTGTTGACATTAAGGCGACCCTGCATATCGTCGATCTGAATTCGAACTTCACCATCTTCAAAATCAAATTGCATCTCCTGCTCAGCCCAATCTTCCAGCAGGTGGTCTTTCTTTAGGTCTTCCTGAAAATCTTGCCATAGAATCTGCCGTGCAAGCTCTTCCCCTCCAAGGGCATATTGCCTGGCCTGGCTCTGGTTGAAGAAATTCCTGGCCTTTAGAATCATCATGTTCTGGTCCCGAACCATGGCGACACCCAAAACAGTGGCAATCACCACCACCAGCAGGATAGTAATCAGCGCGACTCCATTTTCTCGAGATCTAGGAGCCCGCATTATTGCCTCCTCTTCTCCTTCGTTCCCGGCCGGGAGCGGTCCTGTTGGGAGCGGTCCGGCCGGGAGCAGCGGCTGGCGAAACGCCATCAGCAGCGTTTCCATCACCACCCTGGTTCCGCTCAATGACCTTCGCTGCATGGGCGAGGGTAAAAACTCTCCTGATTTCTCCCATACTTTTAGTCTCGAGCAGGATTTCCACGGCAAGGGGTAAGGCGTTTTCCGCATCCAAATCAGGCCACGAATCTGTTCCCTTACCTTCCTCGTTAAGCAAGTTAACCCGCAATCCCTCGACTTCATCAAGCAGTTCCTGGGAAATGGGCTCGGAATCCTGGGCCCTGTCGAGCACCAGCCAAAAATGACGGATCAGCTTCTCATCCTCTATCTCATAAGCAACCCTTTGCAGTGCACTCCTTTTTACCTGTGCGGGATTGTTCCAGCCAGTACGGGTCAGCTCCACAAAATACTGGCCGGTTCCAACCATCAAAGGCGCCATGGATTCGCCGTACTCGTCGCGGACCCGGCGGGGTACTATTTGTGAAAAATCACGTTCCATCATGTTGAATACCCTGACCATGGAAGCCATATCTCGATTTTTTGCGGTGGTGATTTCGTGTGTATCGATCATCGTGCGCAGCATCTTGTTTGCGCTAAGGCCAATGACCGCAAATATTGACATCGCAACCAATACCTCGAGCAATGTAAACCCTCGATACTGGTTCATTTCAATACTTCCCCAGGAATCCGTGGATATTGGCAAGGGGAGTATCGAGATCGCTATCGCTAAACACACTAATTTCGACACGCCTCATGTTTTCGTTTTCGGTACTCTTAACGTCAACCTGTATCTCCCAGTCTGTCTGCGCCATGCGTACCGATAGGGTTTTTTTGCCAATAGCGGGGTAATTTTCCGGATCGCGGGGCAGTGAGCGCATTTCATTGAGTTGGTTTTCAGCCACCCACCAGGCCAGGGTCCGTTCCGTTATGATCGCTGTCTGGCGCACCGACATAGAAGCGTTGCGAACCAGGGCGGCAGATACAACCGCGAAAATGGCAAGTGCGATCATGATTTCTATCAGCGTGAATCCACGGCTTTTATGGCACCACCTATGGCAACACTTATGGCAACACGGGTCTCGGCTGGTGTGGTGATTTTTACGATTCATCTACCGTCTGCCAGGAGATCGCACCATAACCGTTGCTCTCAAGTATTCGCACAAGTTCATGGTCAGTTTCCGATTGAATCTCGAGTTCGAAAGGCGTTATTTCTCCACTGGAAAGAATCAGCACCGGCGGCGCCTCACCTTCTTCGCCAAGTTTGAGTTCATCTCCTTCTACCGTTAAAGAAAGCTTCACCTCCCCTTGCAATTCTCGTTCGATAAAAGGCCGTTCTTCAAGTAACAGCCAATTTTGCTGTAAATCATTATAAATATAGAATTGATATCCATTTCTTTCTGGTTTGAAACCATATTCGTTAGCCTGCATAAGCGCCTCGTCCCTGAGCATTTCCAGAACGACTTTTAGCCTGTCCGCTTCGCTATCAAAGTGTCCAGATTGTGTGAATCGCGGCAGGTTAACGACTGCTATACCGGTCATTATCGAAACGATAAAGAGCACAACGAGAATCTCAATGAGCGTAAATCCCCTCATTGTGTTGCTTCTAAACGAGCAAGATCGGGACCACAGCACCCGGTTAGATTTCGGACAACCTGATATCAGCATCGATTCCCTCACCACCATCCTTGCGGTCCGCTCCGAAAGAATAAACCTCAATCGTCCTGCCTTCATTGTAGTAAAGGTAGGGTTCACCCCATGGGTCAACAGGCAGACGTTTGAGATAACCTTGTGGATTCCAGTTGCGCGGTTCCGGGAACCCCGCCGGTTCCTCCACCAGTGCATCCAGCCCCTGGTCACTGCTGGGATAAACGCCGTTGTCCAGTCGATACAGCTCAAGAGAGTTTCCTACCTGTAGTATATCCGCCCGGGCGGCAGTCACTCTCGCTTCATCCGGCCTGCCAATGATATTCGGAACAATCAGCGCGCCGAGAATACCAAGGATAACAACGACGACCATGATTTCAATAAGGGTGAAGCCTTCCATGCGTGAAACGTTCATAATTCTCCAGAAACGATTAAGTACAGTACTATTCTAACAATGGGATCTAAGTGACCAGGGTATTAAGGTTCATGATCGGCAACAGAATCGCCATCACGATGATAAAAACCGCGCCGCCCATAACGACTAACATCAAGGGTCCAAACAGACTCAGCATGACAGCCAACAACATTTCGACATCCTGCTGCATATGATTGGCGACTCTTGTCAACATATCATCAAGCTCACCACTCGCTTCTCCACTTGCAATCATATACAGCATCATTGGCGGAAAATAGCCACTCTGTTCAAGGGCTACCTGCAAGCTGGAACCTTCACTCACCTTGACAGTTGCCTCTGCAATTTTTTGCCTTAACCAGGTGTTGGATACCACCTCACCGGAAATTTTCAGCGCCTCCACCAGAGGGACGCCGCTTCGGGAGAGAATACTCAAAGTACTGGCAAATTGTGCCGTGTTGAAACCACGGCTCATCTTCGCCACCAATGGCAGGTGCAGCAGCCGCCGATCATAAGATAGTCGAATTGCTGGGACCTGCAGAAGTTTACGAACTCCGAGATAAGCAACGAATAACAGCAGGATAATTGCCAGCCCGTATGAAACAACGAAATCGCTGGCTGAGATGATCATCACGGTCAGGAACGGCAATTCCTGTCCTGTGTCAGTAAACACCTCGACAATGTCGGGAACAACATAACCCAGAAGACCGCCCAGAATTGCAATGGTCATAACGAATAGTATTACCGGGTAAACCATTGCCTGTTGAATCCTGCTTCTCGATTGTTGTTGCGATTCAGTAAAGTCAGCCAACCGATTTAACACTAGATCAAGATGACCAGCAGCCTCCCCTGCTGAAACTGTTGCCCGGTAGAGTCGGGGAAAAGCCTTGGGGAACTCTGCAAAACCGTTGGCAAGTGAGTAACCTTCCATGACTTTTGAGCGAACCGCGACCAACATGCGATGAACCTTCGGATTTTCGCTCTGTTTTGATACAGCCAGCAGCGCTTCTTCAACAGGTAATCCAGCAGCGATGAGCGTGGCTAGTTGGCGAGTAAGGAGTGCCCTGTCGCTGACGGACAGGCCAGGCTTGAAGTATTCGGCAAACAGGTTGTTTTCACTGTCGCCTTTCTGTTCACTCGTAACGGTGACTGACAGTGGGGATAAACCCCTGTCACGCAGCTTTTGACGTACCTGTCTGCTGCTATCTGCCTCGAGGATACCCTTTTCTTCCTTTCCCCGGGCATTAAGTGCGATGTATTCAAATGCAGCCATAGCGTGAATTAGTCTTCCATTGTTACTCGAAGAACCTCATCAATCGTTGTGGAACCTTCAAGTATCTTGATACGCCCATCTTCCCTTATACCGGGCGTTTCCTTTCTGGCCTGCAGTTCAAGGTCCATCTCCGATGCACCGGAATGGATCATCCTGCGCATTTCATTATCAATTAGAACAACCTCATAGATACCTATTCGGCCTTTATATCCCTCGTTGGCACATTTTTCACAGCCAATTGCTCGATAGAGCGTTGGCGGCTTTGCAACATCTACCTTCAGGAATTCACACTCATATTCATCTGCAGCATAACTTTCGCGGCATTGCTTGCAGAGTACTCTCACCAATCGCTGTGCGACCAGGCCAATGACACTATTGCTCAGTAGATAAGGCTGCACACCCATATTTTCTAATCGGGTCAGGGCACCGACAGCAGTATTCGTGTGAATGGTTGATAACACCAGGTGACCCGTCAAACTCGCCTGAACAGAGATATCCGCGGTCTCGTAATCGCGAATCTCACCGACCATGACCACATCGGGGTCCTGGCGAAGTATGGCCCGGAGTCCCCTGGCAAAGGTCATGTCTGCCTTGTTGTTAACCTGGGTCTGGCCTATGCCTTCAACATCATATTCAATGGGATCTTCCACTGTCAGAATATTAGTACTTCGGTCATTTAATTGATCCAGGCAGGCGTACAGGGTGGTGGATTTCCCCGAGCCGGTGGGCCCCGTAACAAGAATGATGCCGTGGGGTTTGGTCACCAGGGTCGTCATTGATTTCATGTCACCAGGATTCATACCCAGGTGGGACAGATCTCGCCTGCCTTCCTGTTTATCGAGAAGCCGCATGACGACTCTTTCGCCATTGCTGGCAGGAATGGTGGAGACCCTGACATCTACTTCTTTGCCGCCCACGCGCACCGATATGCGGCCATCCTGTGGCAATCTTTTTTCTGCAATATCCAGTTTTGCCATGACTTTAATTCTGGAGACCAGCAAAGGTGCAAGCGCACGTCGCGGGCTAACCACTTCTCGCAATAATCCATCAACTCGAAATCGAATAACCAACCGGGTCTCATAAGTCTCCACATGGATGTCGGAAGCATCTACCTTAATGGCCTCCGTCAACAGTCCATTGATCAGTTTGATGATGGGCGCATCATCTTCCTGCTCCAGCAAATCACCCGTCACTGGAATAAGATCGGCAATGCTGCCGAGATCCATGTCATCCCCGAGGTCTTCGATCATCTGCATCGCTTCACCGGTGTCGTCCTGGTAGGCACTGGATAAGGTTCGATCGAAAGTTGGACCGTCCACTTCCCGGCATTCAATGTCTACACCGGCAAACCGGCGTACCTCGGCCAGTACCGAGGTCGTTAATCCGGATTTATATAAAACTGATGCACCAACCGTTTCATCCGGCACCAGAATCACGCCATGGCGTTGGGCAAAGCCAAACGGCAGGCGCGGAACAGTTTCCATCTCACTCATACAGTTCTTTCATAAAAGCCATTCACCTAGTTAATCAACAATCAATTGTATCTTATTGTTTTATATATCAAACAATCTACTGAATCGAGCTCAGTGCGCAGACTATTCTATAATTGCGGCGCGAATGCAACAACTACATTTATTTACTCATTGATTGTGACGAATGGCATTTTTGTCTTAACATTCCGCCTGACCATCAGTATCATTGATCATATTTCTTATTTCTAATTCAGGCAAATGATGGGTAAGACCATAACATTCGAGACACTTTCATGAAATTAAGTGATGTGGATCTGAACCTTTTCGTGGTTTTCGACGCGATTTATACGGAGGGCAACCTGACCCGTGCTGGTGAAATCATTGGCATCACCCAGCCCGCGGTGTCTAACTCCCTGTCAAGGTTAAGATCCTTGTTCGATGATCCGCTGTTCGTTCGTACCGCAGAGGGCATGGTACCGACTCCTGTTGCCCAGAACATTATTGGCTCAGTACGCCAGGCACTCGGCCTTATCAGGTCAAGCGTACAGGAAAGTGAGACTTTTGATCCAAAGATTTCTGACAAGCGTTTTCGTGTATCAATGACTGACCTTAGCCAGGCCATTATCCTGCCCTGGCTATTCGGCAAATTAAAAAGCGAAGCTCCTATCGTTTCTGTGGATTGTTACCAGGTTCATCGAAGAGATATGAATATCGAACTTGCTTCCGGAAATCTGGATCTGGCTATTGATATCCCGTTAACACCGGACCCGCAAATTAAGCAGGCGCCCCTGTTCTCCCATCCACATGTTTGCGTCGTCCGCAAAGACCATGCCATTGTGAAGGATCAGCTAGATCTCAATACGTACCTGTCGTTGAAGCATATCCACATCTCTTCGCGGCGCGGTGGGCTCGGACATGTCGATCTGACCCTGGGTAAAATGGGCAGAAAGCGACAAATCGCATTGCGGACTCAGCACTACTTCGCAACACCGCAACTTGTCCAGCGAACCGACCTGGTTCTGACCGTACCTCGAATATTCGCCGATTTCCTGGTGAACATTGCCCCCGTTCGTTACCTGAGCCTGCCCTTTGAAGTTCCAAATCTGGAGTCATATCTTTACTGGCACGAAAGTACGGATAAAGACCAGGCCAATCAATGGATGCGGCGCCTGATCCTGTCCCTGCACGGAAAAGTGCATACATGAAGTGTGACATAATCGCTGTATGATATTTATTGGCAGCCATATCCTTTCTGTCTCACAATTTGATCGCCCTGCTATTGGAATAGTTTTTGACGTCGCCGACCAGATGTTACCGTTTGCCAATCGGCAACGGGTCACGCGAGTGCTCGAAGGTGCCATCCTTGGCAACATGTTTTTTGAGCCCAGTACACGAACCCGTGTCAGTTTTGGTTGTGCCTGGAATTTGCTGGGCGGAGAGGTCAGGGAAACAACCGAAATTAAAGCGTCTGCGATTGCCAAGGGAGAGTCCTTCTACGATACTGCAAGAGTCCTCAGCGGGTATAGCGATATGATCGTTATGCGCCATCAGCTTGAGGGTTCAGTTGACGAATTCGCCTATGCAAGCCGGGTGCCCGTGATTAATGCCGGTGACGGGGCAAATGAACATCCCAGCCAGGCGCTGCTCGACCTCTATACTATCCGCAAGGAAATGGCCGGTCGCGGTAAAGGAATCGACAACCTTCGCATCGCCCTTGTCGGTGACCTGCGTTACGGCCGTGCAGTACACTCGCTATGCAAACTGCTCTCACTTTACGACAACCTGCACTACTCCCTGGTCTCACCGCCTGAACTCAGCTTGTCCAGGGAATACACAGATGATATTCGCAAAGCAGGTCACGAGGTGGTTGAATCGGAGGATCTTCATGCTGGCATTCAACACGCGGATATCATCTATGTCACCCGGACACAGGAAGAACGATTCCCGAGCCAGGCGGAAGCCGACAAGTACAAGGGATTATTTCGGCTCAATCAGTCAACCTACACAGAATTTTGTGAACCGAATACCGTTATCATGCATCCACTGCCCAGGGATTCCAGAGGCGAGGCCAATGAACTGGATAATGACCTGAATGAGAATCCTAATCTTGCAATCTTCCGCCAGACAGACAATGGTGTTCTCGTCAGGATGGCGCTGTTCGCGTTAATCCTCGATGTGGTCGACCAGGTCGAATCAAGTGCTCGAGATGTAAACTGGTATACTGCCAAGCGCTTTTAATCCAGAACTATTTTTATACAGGTTCAATACGACTTTTAAGCAGGTTCAATACGACTTTTATGCAGGTTCAATACGACAATCTCAATTTTGGTTTCGATGAAACCATCAACCTGTTGCGCGATCAGGTCAACCGATTCGCTGCAGATGAAATCGCGCCCAGGGCAGCAGAAATTGATACCAGCAATGAATTCCCCATGGATCTATGGAAGAAGATGGGTGACATGGGTTTGCTGGGTATTACTGTCTCCGAAGAATATGGTGGAGCCGGGCTGGGATACCTGGCGCATTGCATTACGATTGAAGAATTGAGCCGCGCCTCTGCCTCAGTAGCATTAAGTTATGGCGCCCATTCAAATCTTTGTGTTAACCAGATTTATCGAAATGGCACTGATGAACAAAAAAAACAGTACCTGCCTCAACTAGTCACTGGCGAGCATGTTGGGGCGCTTGCCATGAGCGAACACAATGCCGGTAGCGATGTCGTGAGTATGCAGCTCAAAGCCGTGCAGGATGGCGATGATTTTGTCCTTAACGGTTCCAAGATGTGGATAACAAACGGTCCGGACGCCAGTACTTTTGTTATCTACGCGAAAACTGATCCAAAAGCCGGAGCTGGGGGAATTACTGCTTTTATCGTCGAGCGAGATATTGCGGGATTTTCAACTTCACCCAAACTGGACAAGCTCGGAATGCGTGGATCAAATACCTGTGAACTGGTCTTCGAGGATTGTCGTGTTCCGGCAGCCAATATTCTTGGCAGGAAAAACGAAGGCATCAAGGTCCTGATGGGTGGACTGGATTTCGAGCGGGTCGTGCTGGGGGCAGGCCCTGTTGGCATTATGCAAGCCTGTATGGATCTTGTTATTCCTTACGTCCACGAAAGAAAACAATTCGGGCAATCAATTGGTGAATTTCAATTGGTCCAGGGAAAACTAGCAGATATGTACGCAAGGATGAATGCATGCCGTGCCTATCTCTATGCAGTGGCTGCTGCCTGTGACCGGGGTGAGGCGATTCGCAAAGATGCCGCTGCAGTCATTTTGTACTGTGCAGAAAACGCCACTCAAATGGCGCTTGACGCAATACAACTGCTGGGTGGTAATGGATATATTAACGACTATCCGAGCGGTCGACTGTTACGCGACGCCAAGCTCTACGAGATAGGTGCAGGCACTTCTGAAATCCGGCGCATGTTGATTGGCCGGGAATTGTTCAACGAATCAAAATAAATGCCCGTCATTCGAACCAAAATCAACACCAACTCACCTGAATATAAAACCAACCAGGCCAACATGAGTGCAGTCGTTTGTGACCTGCGGCAGAAGGTTGCGACGATCAAGGCTGGCGGTTCAGAATCTTCACGTAAGCGGCACGAAGATCGCGGGAAATTACTTCCGCGAGACAGGGTCGATCAGCTTTTGGACCCGGGCAGCCCATTCCTCGAACTATCACAATTCGCCGCTTTTAATATGTACGACAATGAATCACCCGCGGCAAGCATCATCACCGGAGTAGGTCGCGTCTCTGGACAGGAATGTATTATCGTTGCAAATGACGCGACGGTGAAGGGCGGCACCTACTACCCCATCACCGTGAAGAAGCACCTGAGGGCCCAGGCAATTGCCCGGCAATGCCAGTTACCCTGCATCTATCTCGTGGATTCTGGTGGTGCCAACCTGCCTCATCAAGATGAAATTTTTGCTGACCGAAACCATTTCGGTCATATCTTTTATAACCAGGCCACCCTGTCTTCAGAAGGCATCCCGCAAATAGCCGCCGTCATGGGTTCCTGCACTGCTGGTGGTGCCTATGTTCCCGCCATGGCAGACGAGAGTATTATCGTTAAGGGACAGGGCACTATATTTCTCGCTGGCCCTCCCCTGGTCAAAGCAGCGACAGGTGAAATTGTTTCTGCGCAAGCACTGGGTGGCGCTGAGGTTCATACCAGGATTTCCGGCGTTGCTGATCATCTTGCAGACAATGACCTGCACGCGCTTCAAATTGTTAGAAGTATTGTGGCAAATCTAAACCGCAGGAAACCGGATCAACTTGAAATCAAAGCATCAAGACCACCACTTTACGAAGCATCTGAAATATACGGTATCGTCGGCGCGGACCTGGCGAAACCCTACGATGTAAAAGAAGTGATTGCAAGACTGGTTGATGGTTCCGAGTTGGATGAATTTAAAGCCAACTTTGGATCGACACTGGTCTGTGGTTTTGCACACATCCACGGCATGCCAATCGGCATCCTTGCCAATAACGGCATTCTTTTTTCTGAATCGGCACTGAAAGGTGCACATTTCATTGAACTCTGCTGCCAGCGGAAAATACCCCTGCTATTCCTGCAAAATATAATGGGATTCATGGTTGGTGAGAAATATGAAACTGAAGGCATCGCCAAACACGGCGCAAAGATGGTCACCGCCGTCGCCTGTGCCAGGGTACCAAAATTGACCGTCATCATCGGCGGTAGTTTCGGTGCCGGAAACTATGGCATGTGCGGTCGTGCCTACGATCCTAATTTTCTCTGGATGTGGCCAAATGCAAGAGTCTCTGTTATGGGCGGCCAGCAAGCTGCCGACGTGCTGGCACAGGTGACTGAAGATGGCATGGCTCGAAGCGGCAAAACCTGGAAAACCGGTGAACGTGAGCAATTCCAGGCACCTATCATTGAGCAATACGAAACCCAGGGGCATCCCTATTATGCAAGTGCACGGCTCTGGGACGATGGTATCCTCGACCCTGCTGAAACGCGAACCGTGCTGGCCCTTGGATTATCTGCTTGCCTGAACAAGCGCATTCCCGACACCAGGTTCGGCGTGTTCAGGATGTAACCCGGTGAAAATAACTCGATTACTCATTGCAAACCGGGGTGAAATCGCAGTCCGCATCATGAAGACTGCCCGTCGGCTCGGAATCGAAACTGTCGCGATCTACTCCAGCGTCGATGCAAATGCACTGCATGTCAGGACTGCCGATTCCTGCTACCTGATCGGGGATGCACCCGCACAGGACAGTTACCTTAGTATCGATAAAATCCTGAAAGCGGCTGCCGATTCCGCCGCAGATGCTATCCACCCGGGTTATGGTTTCCTTGCGGAGAATCCTGAATTCGCCGAACGCTGTCAAGGTGCCGGTCTCATTTTTGTTGGCCCGCCAGTGGATGCCATCAATACGATGGGGCTAAAGGGTGTCGCCAGGGCGATGATGATAGAGGCAGGTGTTCCCGTTCTGCCCGGAATTAACAAGGTTGTAATTGATGAAATTGAGAATCAATTAGAAGACATCGGCTACCCTGTGATCGTCAAACCCGAGGCCGGTGGTGGCGGCAAAGGCATGAAAATTGTTCGTGACCCGGCCAAACTCATCGATTCCATTGTCTCGGCAAAACGCGAGGCCCTTTCTTCCTTCGCTAATGATGAACTCATCATCGAGAAATACCTCGATCATCCGCGACATATCGAAATTCAAATCTTCGCGGACAGCCAAGGGAATTGCATCCATCTGAACGAACGGGATTGTTCCCTGCAACGACGCCACCAGAAAATAGTCGAGGAAGCACCTGCCCCCAATATTTCAGAAAATCTTCGCCAACAAATGGGCCAAACCGCAGTAAAGGCCGCTACTTCAATTAATTATGTCGGAGCAGGTACCATCGAGTTTTTGCTCGAGCAGAATGGTAATTTCTATTTCATGGAAATGAATACCCGGCTGCAGGTCGAACATCCGGTCACTGAACTGATAACCGGTGTGGACCTGGTCGAATGGCAACTCAATATCGCCATGGGAGAGCCATTACCACTGACTCAAGGTGATATTGGAATCAACGGCCACGCAGTGGAGTCCCGATTATATGCGGAGGACCCACTGAATGACTACCTGCCTGCCAGTGGAAAAATCGAGTACCTTAATATTCCCGACAATGTCCGCGTGGACAGTGGCGTGGTCGAGGGAGATTCAATTGGTGTTTTTTACGACCCCATGATGATGAAAATTATTGCCTGGGGCCAGACCCGCCAGGATGCGATTGATCGGCTAACCACAGCATTGATTGACTTGCATGTGGCAGGGATAAAAACAAATCGGGATTTTCTGGTGTGTCTTCTGCAGGGCGACACATTTCGAAAAGGAGAGACGACCACCGACTATCTTGACAGGCAAACAGTATTCGATGCGGCATCGGCACAGGATCTTCATGATGCTCTCGCCGCGGTAGCCGCATATCAATTAAGTAAGGACCACAGTTCCCCCTGGACAAGCGAAACAAATTTCCGCTTGAATCAACCCAATGACAGAAAGTTGATATTGTTTCTGGAAGAAAATGAAGAAACAGTCGATACATTAGAAATAAATGGATCTATCGGTATCAATACATCATATGGCAGCTCAACAATTAGCCCGGAGCACAGTCCCGCGGTCTTTCAAATACAGGACCAGGTTACCGTATTTCTGCGCAACCGGACCATCAACGTACAGTTACCCAGTTCGGCAAGCCAGCATGCGGGCGAATCTGAAAAGAACGTCAATGCGCCTATGTCAGGAAAATTAATATCAATACTGGTTCAGGTAAATTCACAAGTAGAAGCGGGAACACCACTTGCTGTCATTGAAGCGATGAAAATGGAGCACACTATTTGCGCACCAGGTGACGGTAAGGTCCACGAAATCTATTTCTCCATCGGTGATATGGTGGATGAAGGAGTTGAACTCCTTAATTTCATCCCGGCTGAACCCGTTCCTTGAAATCAGGTCCTCGACGGCAAACGATATTTTTCCTAAGCTGCGCTCTAGGGTCAGCCTCATAGGAAATTACAGATGATTTATAACAGTGTCCTGGAAACGATAGGCAATACGCCTATTGTAAGAATCAACCGTGTTGGTCCCGCTAATCAGAATATCTACGCGAAGCTGGAATCGTTTAATCCGCTCGCTTCAGTTAAAGACCGGCTGGCGGGGATGGACACCGGATTTTATCCCGAAAGTGCTTAATCCTGATGCAATCGATCAACTTGTACTTATAAAAGACGAGGATGCAATAGAAACCGCACTGCTACTAACCTCACAAGAAGGCATCTTCTGCGGTATTTCCTCAGGCGCAACGATGAAAGCGGCATTGATGCTGGCAGAAAATGCACCTGCCGATAGCACGTTCTGTGTCATGTTGCCAGATACCGGCGAGCGTTATCTTTCTACTCCCCTGTTCCAAAACATATCCGAGGAAAGCGATGACGATTGGTTAGCACAACAAACCTGATGTGCGACATAGAGTTTTTACCTAGCGGGCAACCAGGTTGATTTGAAATTTAGCACCCTCAGCGTTTTCGATATCAATATTAAACTGATCCTTCGTTGGGCGGCTATAGGCAAGCGTTTTCATGCCACCGGGTTCAATTGCCTCGAATCCAACCATATTCTTGCCAACCATTTTTAGCTTCATGGTTTGCGGTTCAGGTGTTCGCGGTTTAAACCCTGGATCCCATTGTTTGACACGCAGCACAAGAGAATTGTTTTCCTCTTCAATAACGATCAGCTCCACCATGCTGGTTTTACCTTCGCCGGTTATTCTAACCAGGGCAGCAAGCGATCCATCCACCGGCTGAATCCAGTTTTCCTCGAGCGTTAATCCCGCCCCTATCGGTCCTGCCCAAGATCCTGTCATCCAGCTTAAGTCGCTGAGGCTCACCTTCTCATGATGATCCGCAGTTACTCCGCTTGCAGCAAAGGTGATAAAAACGAATATCAGAGCTGATCTATTTCGTTTCAGTGTTCGTTTTAATGTTCGTTTTAATGTTCGTTTCAATGATCGTTTCAATATAGTGACTCCGTGATTGATGGACTCAGGCGTAGCAAGACACTAACACTCTCACATCGAACAATTCTTGTTAGTCGCCTGTTCCGCCTCCAGGATCTTTGCGCTTGTTGCATCTTCCGGGATTCTGCGCCACCAGCCGTTTGCATCCCGTAGAAAGATAGTCTTTACCTGCTGTAGTTCTACCAGGGCTGCTTTGCGGTCCGCACAATTTAATCCTGGGCCATCAGTGCCGGAGGGTTTGGTTGCTGAGAAATTCAGCACACCCTCTGCATCCCACATGTAAAAAACACCATCGTCGGGGAATGCAACAAGGGGAAATAGCAGTAAAAATATCGGGAGAAGGCAAAGCGAAAGATTCTTGATGAACTTTCTAACGAGCCTTTTAACGAACCTTTTAACGAACCTCCTGATAAGTATAGTTTTCGCCCGATGACTCATTGAGCCTGACCGAAATTCGATCCAAAATGCTTCCGCCATAATAAGTAATCTTCCATTTTGAATATTGATATCCCAATTTGATTAACTTCATTGGAATGGGA
>SMVA01370609.1_pt1 | contig 16086 bp, 16 predicted proteins | sample 2456451 | NCBI WGS metagenome assembly SMVA01 (sample SAMN11095933, study PRJNA526329) | marine sediment metagenome | biome: Marine sediment; feature: Surficial sediment; material: Deep marine sediment; isolation source: Hadal surficial sediment | place: Pacific Ocean | collected 2014-05 | depth...
CGGATAGTGATAGCAAAACATGTGGGGACGAACCGCTGTTACTGGCACAACGATGTGGTGTTCCGGTGGTGGTTGCTGTGCACAGAACCGAAGCCGTCAGAACGCTTGAAGAGATGGGTATTGAACTGGTCATTTCTGATGACGGTCTGCAGCAGGCTGATCTGAAACGCGAGCTTGAAATTTGTGTGATTGATGGTAGTCGCGGATTGGGTAACGGACATCTGCTGCCGGCAGGTCCTTTGCGTGAATCGCCTGACCGGCTGGCATTGGTTGAGCGGGTCATTAGCAATGGTAGCTGGGCCGAAAAACCGGGTGATCTGGATGTCAGCCTGATGACTCTGGAAGCCATGCTAATCCACTCCCTGGATGATACGACGGTACTGACATTGTCTGAATTTCAGCAGCGTCATGAGGATGCCGCGGTGCACGCCGTGGCTGCCATCGGCAACCCGGAACGGTTTTTCAAATTATTAACCCGCCACGGTATTGATCATATTCCACACCGGTTCGCCGACCACCATGGCTATGCAAAACAGGATTTTTCTGCAATGGCCAATGCCGCAGCGATTGTCATGACCGAGAAAGATGCGGTTAAATGTCGTCGTCTGGGTCTGGAAAATGCCTGGTATGTGCCGGTTGACGCTTTGCTGACGGAAGAATTCCAGGACTGGTTTAAAAACAAATTACTCGAGCTGACACTACACTAACTATGAAGCCGGCCTACCATATCGTCATTCCCGCCAGGTATGCATCTAAACGCCTGCCGGGCAAGGTCTTGCTGGACGTGGCGGGTCAGCCTTTATTGCAGCATGTGTGGCAGCGGGCGATCGAGTCGTCGGCAGAATCGGTGGTGATTGCAACCGACGATCAACGCATCGTAACAACAGCAGAATCTTTCGGCGCACAGGTGGTGTTGACACGAACCGACCACCACAGTGGTAGTGACAGAATCGCTGAATGTGCCGACCTGCTTGGATGGCCGGATCAACAACTGATCGTAAATCTACAGGCTGATGAGCCCCAGATGCCGGCAACTTGCCTGGAGCAGGTGGCCATATTGCTCGATGAAAGAGCCGATTGCCAGGTGGCAAGCCTGTATTGGCCAATATCCGAGGCGGATGAGGTAAACAACCCCAACGTGGTGAAGGTGGTGACAGACAGGCACGGCAATGCACTGTATTTCAGTCGTTCCCCCATCCCGTATGTCCGCGGTTGTGCCGATGTCGACGCGGCAATAGCCACTGGCAAGCGCTGGAAACGCCATCTTGGTCTGTATGCCTACCGATTATCCGCCTTACGAAGCTATGCTGCCGTGCCACCAACTGCGCTTGAGCTGGCGGAACGGCTGGAACAATTGCGCATCCTGGAGCAGGGCGGTCGTATCGCCATGGCCCGCGCCAAAGAATTTATCCCCGCTGGTATTGATACCGAAGAGGATCTGCAGCGAATACGGGAAATGATCCGAAGTAACTTATCATAAATACGTAGTAACATTATGTTTAATATATTATTTATATGTATGGGAAATATTTGCAGATCGCCTTCCGCCGAGGGCTTCTTTGCCCGGCAATTACAGGGATCGAGCTATGCAGATCAGATATCTATCGATTCAGCCGGTACACACAGTTACCACGTCGGCCATGCACCCGACCCCCGTGCTATCGAAACCGGGCGTCAATATGATGTTCAAATCGATCAGCTGCGGGCGCGTAAGGTCAGCACGTCTGACTTTCATGATTTTGATCTGATCATTGCCATGGACCGGCGCAACCTGGCTGACCTGCAGGATGTGCGCCCGGATGGTTCGAGGGCCGAACTGAAGTTAATGCTGGCTTACCACCCGGAATATCAATCAGGCGGGCAGGTTGACGAGGTGCCAGATCCTTATTACGGCGGTATTGGGGGCTTTGTGCACATGTATGAATTACTGGAACTTGCCACCGCCGGATTGTTAAAGGACATAGAGGCGCGAATCCGCAAGGAACACTGAAGTGGCGGATAAGTCAGTAGCAAAGAAAACCGGTAAAACGTTTAACGGCAAATCCCACGCCCGCCGTCTGCCCACCGGGCCGGGTGTGTACCTGATGCGCGATGAGGCGGGAACAGCCCTGTATGTCGGCAAAGCCGCCAATTTACGCAAACGCGTATCCAGCTATTTTGATGCCCGGCCCAAGATCGACCGAATCATGCGCATGGTCGCGCGTATTCAGTCCATCGAGGTCAGCCTGACACGCAGCGAAGCCGAAGCCCTGCTGCTTGAGAATGAATGGATCAAGTCCCTGAAGCCACGCTATAACGTGCTGTTGCGGGATGATAAAAGCTACCCGTGGATCATGCTGGGTAAAGACCACGAGTTTCCGCGTATCGCCTTCCACCGGGGGGCAAAAGACAAGCACAGGGAATACCTGGGTCCGTATCCTTCCGCCAGTTCCGTGCGTGAAAGTATCAACCTGATTCAGAAACTATTCCTGTTGCGCAACTGTGAAGACAGTTATTTCAGCCATCGCCTTCGTCCCTGTCTGCAATACCAGATCAAGCGTTGCACCGCACCGTGTGTCGGTAAAACCAGTAGCGCAGATTATGCCCGGCAGGTCGAGGACGCATTGTTATTTTTGCGCGGTCACAGTCAGAAAGTGATTACCCGTCTGATCAGCAGAATGGAGGAAGCTGCAAACCTCAGGCACTACGAGCAGGCGGCACAGCACCGCGATCAGATCAATTATTTGAAACAGATGCAGGCGCGCCAGTTTGTCTCGGCCGGCAACGGCGATCTGGACATCATTGCGCTGGCAAGACTGCAGCGCGCTAGCGTTATCGAAGTCATGTCAGTACGGGGCGGCCGCAGCCTGGGTCAGCGTGATTTCTTTCCCACGCAGGCAGAAGGTCACACGGAGTCTGACGTGTTGAGAGCCTTCCTGGGTCAGTACTACCGTGAACGCGTACCACCGCCGGAAATCATCATTTCCCATCCGATTGAGCAACGGGAATTGTTCGAAACGGTCTTCAGTGAGCGTAGTGAGCGCAAAGTGCGTATCCAGCCACACCCCCGCAGCCACCGGCGGCAATGGCTGGACCTGGTCAGCAGAAACGCCCTGAACGCACTGCACATGAGATCGGTGGAAACATCACGTATCAGTAATCAGTTCGAAGCGGTGGCAGAGTTGTTGAAACTGGAAGAAGTGCCGGCGGTTATTGAGTGTTTTGATGTGTCGCATACGTCCGGGCATAAAACAGTGGCCTCCTGTGTGGTCTTTGGCCATGAAGGGCCGATCAAGTCACGCTATCGCCGCTACAACCTGAAAGGATTCGAGCCGGGCGATGATTATGCTGCCATGCGCGAGGTCCTGACCCGCAGATACCGAAAACTCGCGGTTGAAGGTGGCCTCCTGCCAGATCTGATCGTGGTGGATGGCGGCAAGGGTCAGTTAGGCATCGCAGTCGATGTATTAAAGGAATGTGGCCTGGTTGATATCCCGTTGCTGGGGGTGGCCAAAGGTCCATCGCGACGGGCAGGGTATGAGGAGTGGGTATTGCCGGTGGCGCCTTTCAGCCTGTCGCCCGGACCTGAATCCGCAGCCTCGCATTTGATCCAGCAAGTCAGGGACGAAGCCCATCGTTTTGCGATTACCGGCCATCGCGGACGCCGCCAGAAAGCGACGGTGCACTCGGTTCTCGAAGACATAGCGGGTGTCGGTGCGAAGCGGCGCCGGGCCTTGCTGACACATTTCGGCGGTCTGCAAGGTGTGCGCAAGGCAGGCGCCGAAGAGTTGGCCGGCATCCCCGGCATTAACCACCAACTGGCCGACAGGATTTATAAAGCACTGCACTAATGGACCCCATACTTTTTTCTGCCAACCGCTTCGACTCTCTGCGATAATGACGGCATAAACCAGCCAGGCAATAATCATGCACATGACATTCCCGATGCTTTTGACCCTGCTGCGCATTGCGTTGATGCCGGTCATGGTGCTGTTTTTTTACCTGCCTTATGACTGGTCCAGTATTGCAGCAGCAGTGGTTTTTATCCTTGCCGCTGTGACCGACTGGCTGGATGGCTACGTTGCGCGACGCATGGATCAGATGACCAGCTTCGGCGCCTTCCTGGATCCTGTGGCTGACAAGTTAATGGTTGCCACCGCATTGGTAATTCTTGTTTCCAGAAATCCTGCCGTGCTTTTCACCTTGTCGGCAGCGATTATCATCGGTCGCGAGATCGCCATATCCTCGCTGCGCGAATGGATGGCAGAGATGGGCAAACGCGGTCATCTAAAAGTAACCGGTATGGGAAAGCTCAAGACCATCTTCCAGATGACGGCCATCAGCTTCCTGTTATTTGGTCAGGACCTGTTTGGATTGCCATTAAACCTGATAGGTCTGATCCTGCTGTACCTGGCAGCGGCACTGACACTCTGGTCGATGTGGGTTTATCTTCACGCGGCATGGCCCACCATTAGCGAAGCACAGCAAACCAATGACGATGACAGTTCGCCAAGCGACGTTCAGTAAGCAGCTTACAAACGCAATATGGGAATCAAGATAAATCGCAGGAAAACCTCGACGGTAACCGTCGGTGGCGTTGCAATCGGCAGTTGCCACCCGGTCGTGGTGCAGTCGATGACCAATACCGATACCGCCGATATCAACGCTACGGCTACCCAGATTGCAGAATTGGCCCGCGCCGGTTCCGAACTGGTCCGTATCACGGTCGATACCGAGGCTGCTGCGGCAGCGGTAGCCGGCATTATGGAACGGCTGGAGATGATGTCCTGCAACGTCCCCGTCATCGGCGACTTCCATTACAACGGCCACCGACTGTTACAGCAATACCCGGAGTGCGCCCGTTTACTGGCTAAATATCGCATTAACCCGGGAAACGTCGGTTTTGGCAGAAAACGCGATGACCAGTTTGCCACTATCATCGAACTGGCCATCGAATATGACAAACCCGTGCGTATCGGTGTTAACTGGGGCAGTCTGGATCAGAAACTCCTTGCCCGCCTGATGGATGCCAACGCCGAACTCCCAACACCAAAAGCTGCGGAGGTGGTCTTGCGCGAAGCGCTGATCCTATCGGCACTGGAAAGCGCAGAACAAGCTGAATCACTGGGTCTTGCCCACGACAGGATTGTACTGTCGTGCAAGGTGAGCGCGGTACAGGACTTGATCCTGGTCTATCGGGAACTGGCGCAGCGTTGTGATTACCCGCTGCATCTCGGGCTGACCGAGGCGGGTCTGGGCAGCAAGGGCATCGTTTCATCAACCGCGGCGCTGGCGGTTTTGTTGCAACAGGGTATCGGTGACACGATACGTATTTCATTGACACCTGAACCCGGCCAGGCACGCACCGATGAAGTGATGGTTGCGCAGGAACTGCTGCAGAGCATGGGTTTGCGGGCGTTTACACCGACGGTTACCGCCTGTCCTGGTTGCGGACGCACCACCAGCACTTTTTTCCAGTCACTGGCGCTCGACGTGACCAATCACGTACGCAGCCAGATGCCTGAATGGAAGCTCCGCTATGCCGGTGTCGAAAACCTCAGGCTTGCGGTGATGGGCTGCATCGTTAACGGTCCGGGTGAAAGCCGCCAGGCCGACATTGGTATCAGCCTGCCGGGCACCGGCGAATCACCGGTCGCACCGGTATTTATCGATGGCAAAAAAGCGGCTACATTACGCGGTGAAAACCTGACCGCAGATTTTCTTGACCTGATCGATAACTACGTCGAAGAAAATTACCCGTCTATCCGTGAAAACTAGCCTGCATAATTCATCAAGGATCCGGAGTTTGGGCAGTAGCTGGCGAAACAGTTTGGCAAATCGTCCGAAAAATCATAGCGATAGCTATGGGTTGAGAAGGATTTACCGAAATGTGAAGCCAGATGCGGTGCAAAACCGGATAGGACAAACTGTAATTTTAGGAAATCGCTTAAATGTCTTGTAAGATTTTGAATTAAAATGATAACCTCCATTATGTCGTCCGCCTTGGTGAAATATGCAGGCTAGAGCAGGACCCAGCCTGGCAGCGTTGGCGGACCGCCACCTGCTTTATCAGCAATCGGTGCAGGATGTTGAAGCCGAAATTGATTTTGTCGAGCAGACCTGGTCAGAGTTGCGCCGACGCCCCGCCGGGCTTTTACGTGAAGACTTCTGCGGCACAGCCAACACCAGTTGTGAATGGGTCACTCGTGATCCAGACCATTATGCGATCGGATTGGACCTGGATGCAGAAGTTCTGGAATGGAGTCGTTTATACAAGCTCTCTGAACTCAGCGATGAACAATCGGAACGCATCGAACTGTTGCGCGAAGACGTGCTGCGTGCCCGGCCGGGTCTGGCGGACATCATCCTGGCGATGAATTTCAGCTACTACCTGTTCCTGACCCGATATGATTTACTCGAATACTTTGAAAATGCGCTCGACGGGCTGGTTTCTGACGGTATTTTATTCCTCGATGCCTATGGCGGTTACGAGGCACCGATGGTGCTGACCGAGCCGCGCGAATGCAAGGATGAGAACGATAACGATTTCACTTACATCTGGGAGCAGGCCGAGTTTAACCCGATCGATTCCTGTATGACCTGCAATATTCATTTTGAATTCCCCGACAAGTCACGCATTGACAAGGCCTTCAGCTACCGCTGGCGTTTATGGACCTTGCCCGAGATACGCGAGATCCTGTACGAGGCCGGTTTCATCACAGTGGATATTTACTGGGAGGGTACCGACACGGTAAAAAATGAGGGCAATGGAATCTACATGCCATCTGAAACCGGTGATGCTGATCCAGGCTGGGTCTGTTACATCGTGGCCCAGGCCTAGACCTGGACAAGGGACACGAGCTGGCCCTCGACTTCGATCTTTTCAGCCGGCAATTCCGGGTCCATACGACTTACAACAAAAACACAACTGCCACCGTCTTGCCTCTTGCCATGATCTACGACGACGGCAGGGTAGGATTCCCCGGCTGCATGACATTGAATCTTGACCATGGGATTGACGCTGATCGGTTCTGCGCTACACAGCAGACGCGGATGACGTTTGTTTTTGCCGAGGTAATGGATACGCGCGACAATTTCCTGACCCGGATAACAGCCCTTGCGAAAGTTAACCGCACCAATGCTGCTATAACCCAGCATTTGAGGCAGAAACTGGGCACTGGTGTCGCTATCGAGCCAGACAACACCACGCTCAAGTTCAGCCAGCTTCCAGACATCACTGTCACCCGGGTCCATTGAAACTGCAGAATCATCATCGGTAATCAACAATGCGTCATCGCTATCCGGCAGGCCTAGCCTGGTGCCACTACTGACTTCATCACGGCCATGACAGCCCGCTACCAGCATCTCATCCAGCACATCAACTTTGACATTTGCGCGCATCACGTAAATTTTCAGTCGGTTGGCAATCGCAGCCACCAGTGAACCGGACATGACGACGTAATAATCATCAAGCTTCCTGGCCACCAGCATTAACGCCAGTACCCGCCCCTTGGGCTCGCAGTAACAGGCAAAGGTAGATTCATCCGGGGCCAGGGCCAGCACATCGGCACTGAGCTGATTGTGCAGAAAATCACCCGCATCGTCACCGCTGAAGCGAACTGCCGACAGGTAGGGGAGTTTAACCATCTGTGTCTGATTCCCGTTTTGTAAGATAAATGATAGGCACTTGCATTCTAACTCAATTACCACAGCTTCAAGCCCGGATATGAGCAAAAGTGGACTCGCGAAAAAATGCCGCAAGCGTTACACTTATGCATCGGAGAAAGCTGTCGCAATCAGGTTAGATTCCAATGAATAATCAACAGTCAAAAAAGTCGAAGCCGCAAGCTGATCACGGCGAAAACCCGTCATCACCCCAGGCAGAGCCAGATTCCAACCAACCCGCACCTGTCGAGATTGGTGGCCAAAAAGGGCCCGAGCCAACCCGCTACGGTGATTGGGAAAAAGCCGGTCGTTGCAGCGATTTTTAATTAAACCCACCGAGGGAAGAAAGGCCGCCAAATATGAGTACTTCGAAACGCCCGATGTCACCGTATATGTTGGGGCCTTATTATAAATTCCAGATCACCTCAATGCTTTCCATTCTCAATCGGTTAAGCGGTATATACCTGTCGCTGGTCACGGCACCTTTGTTGTTGGTCTGGATCATCGCCCTGGCAACCGGTGAGCAGGCTTTTACCGGCCTCGCTGAATGGTTGGGTGGAATGTTTGGCAAGCTGTTGATTGTCGTCAGCGTGTTCAGCTTCAGTTTCCATTTTTTCTGCGGCATTCGCCACTTGATTTGGGACGCAGGCTGGATGATGGAAATGCAGCAGGTCAACCTGTCCGGCTGGGCTGCGATCATCGCGTCCGTACTACTGTCACTCATAGTGCTGGGAGCAGGATTATGAGCCTGCAGAATCCTTTGGCAAGGGTGCGGGGTTTGGGCAGTTCCGGAAGCGGTTCACACCACTGGCGCTCACAACGTTATTCCTCGCTGTTACTTTTGTTGCTGACCGCCTGGTTCCTTTGGCTGGGCGTGTCACTTGCAACTGCGGATTACGCAACCGCCAGGGCAGCCATGTCGACGCCAGTAAACGCGGGCATGGCCATCTTGTTTGCAGGCACCATGTTCCATCATACGCAACTGGGAATGCAGGTGGTGATAGAGGATTACGTGCATATTCCCGCGTTGGAATTCGCCTTGTCACTATTGGTTCGACTGGCCTGTCTGGCAGCATTCATTGTCAGCGCGATTGCTGCTCTGAAACTGGTATTGGGAGCCTGAATCATGAGCAATGATTATGCGATAACCGAGCACAGATACGATGTTATTGTCGTGGGCGCCGGTGGCGCAGGCTTACGTGCAACCATGGGACTGGCAGCCACCGGTCTGAAAACCGCCTGTATCTCCAAGGTGTTCCCGACCCGCAGCCATACCGTTGCCGCGCAGGGCGGGATGTCGGCGGCATTGGGCAACATGGGTGAAGATGACTGGCGGTGGCATATGTACGACACCATCAAGGGCTCGGACTGGCTCGGTGACCAGGACGCCATCGAATACATGTGCCGTGAAGCCGTACCATCGGTGATTGAACTGGAGCATTTTGGCGTGCCGTTTTCGCGCACCGAAGACGGCAAGATTTACCAGCGTCCTTTTGGCGGCATGACCACCCATTACGGCGAAGGCACGGCGCAAAGAACCTGCGCCGCAGCCGATCGTACCGGCCACGCAATTTTGCACACGCTGTATCAGCAATCACTGAAACACGATGCGACGTTTTTTATCGAATATTTTGCCCTTGATCTGTTGATGGACGATGAGGGCGTCTGTCGCGGACTACTGGCCTGGGATCTCGCCGAAGGCACTTTGCACCTGTTTCGTGCCCACGGCGTCATTCTTGCCACCGGTGGTTACGGACGCAGTTACTTTTCATGCACCTCGGCCCACACCTGTACCGGTGATGGCAACGGCATGGTATTGCGCGCCGGTTTACCGCTACAGGACATGGAATTTATTCAGTTTCACCCGACCGGGGTTTACGGTGCCGGCGTGCTGATTACCGAAGGCGTGCGTGGAGAAGGTGGGTTCCTGACCAACTCCGAGGGCGAGCGCTTTATGGAGCGTTATGCGCCGAATGCCAAGGACCTCGCATCACGTGATGTCGTCAGCCGTTCGATGACGATTGAAATCCGCGAGGGCAGGGGTGTTGGCCCGAAGAAGGACCATATCCATTTAAACCTGCAACACCTCGGTAGCGATGTGATCGGTAAACGATTGCCGGGCATCGCCGAGAGCGCCGAGATTTTTGCCGGTGTGGATGTAACCAAAGAACCGATCCCTGTCATCCCGACGGCACACTACAACATGGGTGGGATACCAACCAACTATCACGGCGAGGTGGTGCGCTTGAAATTTGGCAACCCCGATTCGATCGTGTCCGGACTGTTCGCCATTGGTGAGGCGGCCTGCGTCTCTGTGCATGGCGCCAATCGCCTGGGATCAAATTCATTGCTCGATCTGATCGTCTTTGGCCGTGCCGTGGCGCATCGTTGTGAGGAGGTGATTAAACCCAACCAACGGCACGGCCACCTGGACAAAAAGCATGTCGATGCGCTGGTGTCTGACTTTGACCGTATGCGACACGCAGATGGCAGCAACAGCGCCGCGGAAATCCGTGATGAGATGCAGCACGTGATGCAAGACAATGCGGCCGTGTTCCGAACCGGTGAAGTGCTGAAAGAAGGATGTCGGCTGATCTCAGATGTGTATGAGTCGTTTATGGATATTAAAGTCAGTGACCGTTCGATGATCTGGAATTCTGACCTGGTCGAAACCCTCGAGCTGCGCAACCTGTTGGGTTGCGCTATTGTGACGATGTATGCTGCTGAAAATCGCAAGGAGAGCCGGGGCGCACATGCGCGTGAAGATTATCCGGACAGAAATGATGATGACTGGATGAAACATACGCTGACCAGTCTTGATACATCTGGCAAGGTATCGATTTACTTCCGGCCAGTGCATTTGTATACGCTGACCGACGACGTCGATGTGGTTCCACCCAAGCCACGTGTTTACTGAACGGCAGGACAAAAGGAAAACACCATGCTTGAATTAAGATTGGCGCCTCATTCCCGTCCGGTTAAAGGGCAGAATTTCCCTGCAGCGAAGAATGTTGCCAATGTTAAAACATTCCATGTCTACCGCTGGAACCCGGATAGCGGCGACAACCCGCGTATCGACAGTTATGCAATTGACCTTGATGATTGCGGCCCGATGGTGCTCGACGCCATCATAAAAATCAAAAATGAAATCGATCCGTCACTGACCTTCCGCCGTTCGTGCCGGGAAGGCATTTGTGGTTCCTGTGCGATGAATATTGACGGCCTCAACACACTGGCCTGTACCAAGCCGATCAGGGAAATAAAAGGCGATATCAAGATCAACCCCTTGCCACACCTGGAAGTGGTCAAGGACCTGGTGCCGGACATGACGCATTTTTATGCGCAGTACGCCAGCATCAAGCCGTGGATTCAGACCCAGAGCGCACCGCTGCCTGACAAAGAACGGCTGCAATCCCAGCAGGAGCGCGAAAAGCTGGATGGCTTATACGAGTGTATTTTGTGTGCGTGTTGCACCACTTCCTGCCCAAGTTACTGGTGGAACGGCGATCGCTACCTAGGCCCGGCGGTACTGCTGCAGGCCTATCGCTGGCTGGTCGACAGTCGTGACGAGGCAACCGGCGAGCGCCTGAATGAACTCGATGACGCTTTCCGGCTTTATCGATGCCATACCATCATGAACTGTACGTCGGCTTGTCCCAAAGGCCTTAATCCGGCCAAAGCGATCGCTGAAACCAAGAAGATGTTATTGGCACGCGGCGGTGCCTAGTGTCATGTCAACCTCATAACGTTAAATCAGTGCTCACCAGAATGTTCAGTACAAGGCACATTCACGCAGGAATAGTGGTTCTATGCCAAGCGGATGTAACGCAGTAATGAGCATTCTGGTGAACACCCGCAGGGCGAGCACTCAAGCCGTCATCTGCTGTGTAAGCACTTCTCGGCATAGCACCACTATTCCTTCGAATCGCTGCCTTGCAGCTAACCACTTGTGTACTCGCTGATTTAACGTTATGAGGTTGACATGACACTTGTGCCCGCAGGGGAGGACAGGGTAAAAATACTGCGCTGGAAGGCACGTCGCGGGATGAAAGAACTGGATGTATTGCTGGAAGCTTTCTTTGCAAATCAGACCAGCGAACTGACTGTTGGAGGCTGGCCACAGTTAGAGGAATTCCTGGCCCAGGAAGATGATGTATTGTTTGACTGGATTTCCGGCAGGGATTTGCCTTCAGATCCAGATATATTGAAATTAATCGAAACGCTTATACATGCCAGATAACCGATCACTCACTGTAAGAATTGCCAGCAAGCAGGATTTCTCCGCTTTTATCCTTGCGCTTATCGGACTGATGTTACTTGCGTGCATCTTGAGTCCTCATCCGGTTTTATTGACAGCGGTTGCGGTCATAACCATCTGCGCAGCTTTTAAGTTACGCTTGTTCGGCTTATCTGCAATCAATGACAAGCCATTAACCCTGATCATTAGTACTGCAGGAAACGTCCAGTTTTCCTCAGGACATGAAAACGGGCATCTACACGGGCAACAGTGGTGTACGCGCCACCTGACCGTACTAAATATAGCCACCGCGGCGGGAACGCAACACCTGCCAGTATTACGCAAACAGCAGTCCGAGGATGAATACCGACGCCTCAGTGTGTGGCTACGACTATCAGGAGTATCTCAATGAAGAACAAACCAGTCAAAAACCCTATCCTTAGCAAACTGTTGTTATGTGTCTGTTCGTGCTTTCTGAGCATTACTGCCATCGCGGACACTCAAACATCCGCATTAACGGTTGCCCAGCAATTTTCAGATGCACTCGGTAGCGGTGACGAGTCTGTTGTTCTGGATTTACTTGCGGACGACGTTCTCATTTATGAAAGCGGCGGAGTCGAGGCATCGCGCGATGAGTATGCAGGCCACCATTTACCGGCAGACATGAAGTTCCTGGCGGGTATGGAAAAAACACTCCTTTCGCAAAAAGTTTTTGAGCAGGGCGATTTGGCAATCATCACTTCGCGATCAACTTTAAAAGGCAGCTATCGCGACAAACCAATCGATAGTAAAAGCACGGAAACCCTGGTTCTCAAGCGCTCTGAAAACGGTTGGAAGATCGTCCATATACACTGGTCTTCGCGCTAAACCGGGTTTAGGCCTGTACAAGCCAGAAGGGGACACACTGATAAGACCAAGACACGATAATTACAAGATTGGTCAGCGTGACAGATTACCAGCCAAGGGGTAGGGGTGCGCAGGCAAACGAGACACGTTTGCGAGCGCGTTACAGCTGGTATATACCCCTAAATTTTAAGGAGAATTATAATAATGAGATTCGCAAAAGCGCCAATTTGTCATGTTAACGCGCCCTTTTCCACATAAATGTAGTTATATGGAAACCGATCGTCAGCTAACAGGAACAGTCAGCATGCAACATTCAGTAAGACTTATTATTTGTGCAATTGCGTTTCTAGCTGGTCTCACACCGGTGCTGGTCGACGCTCAAGAGACTAAAGCAGAGTCTGGATCGTTATTTATCCGTGGCGGCTGGTTGTTTGACGGCATCAGCGACACCCGCCGGCGCAACAGCGGCATCCTTATTCGGGAGGGTAAAATAGAAAGCGTTGATGTGCCTGCTGAACAGCAGAACTTAACTCACGCTACAGTCATAGAGTTAGCCGATTCAGAAACAATCCTGCCCGGCCTGATCGACTTGCACGCCCACTACAACCTGGATCTCATTGACAAAGGACGCGTAGAGGAAGTTGTCTATAACGGTATCGTCTTTCTTGCGAATGGTGTAACCGCCACCTGGTCAGCGGGCGAGTTCTATCCTGAACGCGTCATTGCCCAGCGGGACCGAATTGAGGCGGGCGACGCCATCGGGCCACGCTTATTTGTATCCGGTCCCTATTTCGGTGCCTTTCGCTGTGAGTATCAAGTCAAAGTGGCCGCCGATGAGTGTGTGGCCTGGCCCAATGACATCTCGGAAGAGGAAATCCGAAACGAGGTCGACAAATGGGCGCAACAAGGCGTTGTCAGTATCAAAATAAAACAGGCAACACCGGGTGAGGCAAAGATCATCATTGAACAAGCGCATGAGAACGGCATGACAACGACTGGGCATCTTGCCAATTACAATGTCGAATATGATGTGAGTTTGCGCGATGCAATCCTGATGGGGATCGACCGCATTGAACACCAGCTCACCCTTGGGAGCGGCGGCCCTGGAAGTGCGGAAATGTATCAAATGGTCGATCTGATGATAAAGCATCGGGTATATTACGATGCCAACTTGCAGATGTATGGCGGTATCAATTTGCGTCGGGAGCTTCTCGGTGAAATGGTCTGGACCGACGAAGCAAAATATTTTACACCCTATGTGCAGACCCTCCTTGAGCAGCGCGGCCCTCCCGAGCCAGAATCGGATGAGCTGGAATTTGCTCAAAGGATGGTTGAGCTCATGGCGCTTTATGAAGCGGGTGGTGAAGACCTTCTGGTTGTCGGCACCGATGAGCCTGTGTATACCAGCCTGTTACCCGGCTTTGCCTATCATCGAGAATTACTCGCCATGACCAATGCGGGCTTACCCCCGGTTGCTGTTTTAAAAGCGGCGACCATCAACGGGGCCACTGCGCTTGGCGTTGCCGACAAACTTGGCTCCATCGAAGCTGGAAAGCTTGCCGATCTAGTGGTGGTCAGGGGGAATCCTCTGGACGACATTAAGGTCGCACGTAATATCCGGTTTGTGGTGAAGAACGGAGTGGTTCACGATCCGAAAACTTTACTGTTGTCAGCGGAAGGAAAGATCGGGCCTGCTGGACCCGCTGATCACGCGGACTGGGAGCTCAATGTCCGACCGCTGCGTGAGGAGGCAAACGTAGACCTCAAATAGCAGACATACGCCATTGCTCAGTGTATCTTATGTTGACCTATATCAAGAAAAGGCAGTCGACGCATAAATGCGCCGCTGCTCGTACTCCGGCACCGAAGACGTCACAGCAGAGTGGTCTGATTAGTAGCTAATCTGGGAAGGGTAGTGCCTGGGTCTTGTTGAGAAATGGCTCTACAGTCGATTCTATGGTGTCGAGATTTGATGATTTATGATAAATCCACTGTTGTTCTAAAAATTCAAGAAATTCAGCGGTTGTGATAAGTTTGCTAACGGTAGAGATTTGACGGTAAAAAAATACGGCAGATATAGATTGCGGTGTAAAACATTCTCCGTATGGCGAGCAAAGATTACCGTTTTCAAAATACCAGCCATACCACTTATTCGGAAAATCAATTTCCCTAAACTCCCTTTTTCTTGTTGTGGAAACCGTTCAGACCGGTTTACTACGCACAAAGTTGCAGTGGGGGATTGGTGTGTGGCGCCTCCTCAATTGCGTATAATGTATATTATGTTAAATAGAGTGTGTTATATACCAAGGGTACATTACCTGGCCCAATCGAAGCACCACGTCATCCCGGGCCTGACCCCGGATACATTTCCTTAAAAACCACTTCTGTCAACGTACAGCAATAGCCTGTATAAATATTTCATGTAAATTATTATAACTTTGTCTATCAATGTCTTATACAATCTTTCTAGATTTATTCTAGTTTATTATTTACTTACTATTGATTCCGCCTATACCAGCAAACCACGAATAACACCGTTTTTCTTGCATAAATCAAACCCTCAGCTAACATGCTCGAATGTTCTCAGCCCTATTTTTCATATTTTTACTGCAAAACGGCCCAAACAGTGCCCAGCCCCCAGATCCCCTGAAAATTGAAAAATCCGGTAAAACGCAATTTGAGCAAAAATCCATATCACTGGAGACGGTAGAAGTCCGCTCACAGCGTTACACTCTCTCTAAATCCACAAACAGTAGCCTCAGCACACTTGCAAGAGCCGATATCCTCCTGGAAGCCCCAAAACACCCAAACGAGGTACTCGATCGCATTCCAGGCGCGTGGATATCGCGTGGATCAGGTCAGGAACACCTCACAGCCATCCGTTCACCGGTATTAACCGGATCAGGCGCCTGTGGAGCCTTCATGGTGCTGGAAGACCAGGTCCCTACCCGCCCATCCGGTTTTTGCAATGTAAACCAGCTATTTGAAGTCAATATTGCACAAGCACAGAGAATTGATGTATTGCGTGGCCCCGGAACGGTCACCTATGGCTCAAACGCGCTACATGGTGCGATTAGTATCTCGACACCCGATCTATCGGCCGAATCATTTTCAGAATATTCACTGGAAGCCGGCAGCGATGAATACTACCGTGGGCAATTGGCTTTATCAGGCAACCAGCTCGCTTTGCAGGCCAATTTTACCGATGCGGGCAGTTTCAGAGACGATGAGAAGTATCGGCACGGATTGGCCAACCTTCAGTTCTCACACAGCATCGGAAAAGCTTCGGGACGAACATCAATTGCTTATGCCAGCCTGGATCAGGATACAGCCGGTTTCATACTGGGAGAGAATTCATA
>SMVA01350270.1_pt1 | contig 16084 bp, 10 predicted proteins | sample 2456451 | NCBI WGS metagenome assembly SMVA01 (sample SAMN11095933, study PRJNA526329) | marine sediment metagenome | biome: Marine sediment; feature: Surficial sediment; material: Deep marine sediment; isolation source: Hadal surficial sediment | place: Pacific Ocean | collected 2014-05 | depth...
GAAATTGGACTTATGAAAGCTAGCTACTTTATTGATAATGTTGATCTTGAGTGGTGTTTCAGGGCCAGGTCAATGGGGTATGAGCTAGTGGGAACTGATCAGGCTGTGTTGTATCACGCTATTGGTGAAAGAAGCGCTAACCCCCTTGTACGCAGAGGGATAATGGCACAGCATAACCCTACACGGACTTATTATTCCAGCCGAAATAGGGTTCATCTGTACCACACCCCATACAGTCCCTGGGGTTGGAGAGTTCGAGACAGTGTTCGCTTCTTGGTGAAAATCAGCTGGCTTTTATTATCTTCCAGTGAGCGAAAGCAGTACTGGGAAAATGTTTGGTCGGGAATTCGTGATGCTCGCAGTCTCAATTGAAAACCTAATGGAAACTCAACTCAAAGTAGCTATTCTTTTACCGACCTTTAATGGTGAAAAATACCTGGCAGAACAACTGGATTCACTACTTGGTCAAAGTTATCAAAATTATATCATTGTACTCAGGGATGATTGCTCTACCGACGGAACAGTCCAGATTATCCAATCCTACCTTGCCAAATACCCCGAATTTATACATTTTTTAGACAGTGGTGGAAAAAATCTTGGTGCTGGTGGCAGCTTTTCCCTGCTGATGCGGTACGTACTTGATCATAAAAAGGAACTTGGTCTGCAACAGGCTTATATGCTTTTTTGTGATCAAGATGATATCTGGCTTGAAGACAAGATTTCGGTTCAATTCAAGGCTATGCTTGAAGCCGAATCAACAAATGCGAAAATTCCAATACTGGTCCATAGTGACTTACAGGTTGTATCAGAAACCGGCCAGCTGATCTCAGAGTCGTTCGTGCGCTATCAAGGACTGAAAACAAAACGAAACCGCTTTAACAATTTGCTTGTAAGTAACCTGGTAACCGGGTGTGCCGTATTAGTAAACGAGAATCTGGCTAAGCGCTCACTACCGGTTCCAGATGAGGCGATTATGCATGATTGGTGGGTGACGCTGGTTTGTTCTGCGTTTGGCAAGCTGGTTTTTTTGGACAGGCCTCTGGTGGATTACCGGCAACATGAAACCAACACTCTTGGCGCTAAAGAATACCCAAAACCAGATTATTCCAACAGTGCACGAATCCGAGAAATATTGAGCTTCAGATCCAATCCGCTGCTAGAGGATTGTGCTACACAAGCCGAAATGTTTAGCAAGCGTTATGGTACGCAACTCACAATTGTCAAACGGTGTTTGGTTTTCTTCACCGTTATAATGAGATTGAGAATAGGTCTATTACAGAAACTCATTTTCAGATTGATGCGCGGCTTCTGATTGTGGTCAGTGCAAAATAGGTACTATTCAAACAGCGCCAGTAATTGGCGGCGAAATTGACCAGGGGAACAGTCATCGCTGACCGACTTAAGCGCATTGTTTCGTATTGAATGCCAAAGGTCTTCATTATGGTATAGCTCCAGGCATTTGTCGGCAAATGTTTCAGCGCTATCTGCAGCCATTAATTGTTCACCATCCTGCCAATCAAGCTGTTCGGCTAACAGTGTAGTTGTGACACAAGGAATTCCAAAAGAAGCGGCTTCATGAACCTTGTGAGGAATACCAGCCGCGAATCGGGTCGGTGCGATAAATAGCCGACACGCATCGTAATGTTGGTTGATGTCATTCAATCGTCCCAAAAAAACAATATTTATTTCCTCTAAATCAGCCAAAGAAGGCGCAATGTTGTCGCCTATAATCAAGAGCTGAATTTCTGGCACTTTTTTTACTATAATCGGGAAAACTTCCCTAATAAACCAATGTAAAGAATCAACATTGGGTGAGTCTTCATCGCGTAAGGCACCAACGAACAATAAATTTTTTCTTTGTTCAAACTCCGTTGGGGTTGGATTTATATCAATGCTATGGCCCAGGACCAGGGTATTGTTATAACCATGGGAGTTGTATAAATTTGCTTCCTTGTTAGAGACGCAAATGATTGAATCAGCCAGTTCTGCAATAGCGATTTCTTTTTCCACCAGGCGGTACTTCTCTTCTTCGGTAACCTTCTCCCCGTTCAGTTCCCGATAAGTAATATCCCTGGGCGCGGTAACAGCTTCAGCATCATAAATAAGCTTAACTCTTGTAACCAACTCTGGAATGGACTTGATCGCCTGATTGAATGCGATCATATTGTGGATACGACTCACGATAATATAGTCATAAAATTCGATGCGATTTATTAAAAATTCTTCAAGTCTTGTTATGCCATAGTTAAGCAGAACTTCAATATTCCTTGGAACAGATTGATAAGTGTCATACCACTCCTCATTAGGAAACTGTAATGGGTACAATGAGAGATTTAGATTGTTGTTGGCCAGAATGGTAATTATCTGTTTGCAGCGGGGATAACCGGAACCTAAATTTGAGTGAGGGACTCGATCGTCTATAATGAGAATATTTTTATAGTGATTTGCAGAGCGTGCAGTTAACAGACTTTCTGCCAGCGGGGCGCTTTTATTCTGTAAAAATTCCTTATGCTTCAGCGAAAAAATTTCCCTGTGTTTCTGCTGCAGCTCAGAGGCCTTACTCTGGCCACCGGAGCTGGCAAATTCATAATGTGTTATCACCGCGTCAGGATCGTAAACAACATTTAGACCTGACTTTTGTAATCGTACGCAGAAATCAGAGTCCTCGTAATAAGCGGGGGCATAATCAATGTCGAATCCTCCCATTTCTCTAAACAAGGTTGTAGCAAACAGCAGGAACGCGCCGGAACAATAGTCCACCGGTCGTCGAAATAGGAATTCAGGATCTTCGGGGTTTTGATGACGACCATAGCCAAGGCAACTGCCGTCATTAAATATTATGCTTCCAGCTTCCTGTAAGGACCCGTCCAGCAACAGAATTCGGCCACCGACTGCACCGGTATCTGGCACAGTCTCAAGGGTATTTAATGCCGATGCAATGGAATGGATATGAAGCAGCGCGTCGTTGTTCAGTAACAGAGTAAATTCGCTTCTGCACTCGGAGATTCCTTGATTCACTGCCGCAACAAAGCCAAGGTTTTCGTTATTCTCGATGAGACTGATGTTAGAGATATTGGATAACAACTCCTTTGTTTCATCCCCCGACGCATTATCTACAATAATCACTTCGTAAGGATCAGGAGCAAACTTTGCTATGGACTCCAGGCACAATAATGTGAGGGGGGCTTGATCAAACAAAACCAGTAATATTGAAACCTTTGGTTTGTCGGTGGTTGGAAAGGCAAGCTTTTGTTTCTCTCGCAGAAAATTGGCCAGGTTTGTTTCAGCGTTTTTTCTGTACTTAAGCTTTAGCTCTTCTCGATCTATTTCAGAAGGCGGTGGGGTTTTCGAGCCGTTTGAATTTGAGCTCGTGGTTGAATTAGATAGCGCCAACTCAGAGCCGTAGCGAAAGAAATGAATTCGTCGTTTAACAGGATGAAGAATCAGTCCATTTATCAGTTTTTCAAAATGCCTATAGGGTTTCATCGCGCGCCAGGAGAACGAACTGTAGATTTTTTCAAGGCTCGATTTTAATTCTCGAATGTGTTGGTCTTGATGCCATTTTGAAACAGCAAAATCTCGCTCAGCCTGAGCCAACTTGGCTTCAGACTCATCAACCTGGTTGCTGGATTGAGACAGCATTTGTCTCAAATTATTATTAGACTGGCTTAAATTATTATTCGAATCGTTCAGTGTCTCAATGCGGGTGTCTCGGTCTTTCAAAATCGTAGCAAGTCGATTCAGCTCTTCATTATCAGCCAAGCTACCGATTAGCTGATTAAGATCATAACCACTCCATATATTACGCCATTTCTCATAGAGTTCAGCTCGTGCTTTTCCTGCTGGATGATCAGCTGTATACCGCAGTAGATTATCTGTTATTGCAGTATCTGATCCTCCACCTTGTCGGTAAAATGCTGTCAGTTTTTCAATATGTTGGAATTTTGTCAGGCGGGATAGCTGTATCCAGAAATCCCAGTCTTCGTAGTTTTCGAATGACTCATCGAATCTGCAACCTTCTTTGATCAATGATGTATCGAATACCATTGCATGTATAGGAATGTAGTTATCACGCATGAGTAGCACTGGATCAAATGAATGCTCGAAAAAAGCGTCTACTAAAGTTCCATTCAATTCGGCTATTTGTGTACTGCTATAGGCCGCTCTTACATCGTTTTGGTTTTGCAGAAAACTGACCAGATTGGAAATGTGATCTGCTGCAATCCAGTCGTCCTCATCAAGAAACATACAAAACTTGCCTTGGACAATATCCAGACCGGCATTTGCAGCTTGAGCTCTTTTTAACGGAGCACCAGTATTTACTGTTCTGATTAGAATATCCTGGGAAGATAGCCCAGTTTCTCGTACACCTTTTCCTGTGGCATCAACCAGGATTAATTCGAGCGGATGGTAGGTCTGATTGGCAACTGAAGCGATAGCTTCAGCTAAGAGTACTCGATTAGTTGTACGGCAAATAACTGAAACCAGCGGAACAGCAAGGTCATTTTCTGGGCTACTAATGTCGGTCATAGCGGTGCCTGATACAAGAGGTGAGAAAGCTGGTTAGGAGTTTCCAATTTCCTTGCTCAAGACAGCGCCAACAACATTGCCAATAAAATCCAGAAACAATGTGTCTAGATTGACGTTAAAGTAATTTTCCCGGTGATTACCTATAGCTAACAACCCGTATACCTCGTTTTTTATCATTACCGGACATAGGGCAGTAGACTTGACGCTAGTCATTCCGCTACCGAAAAGGTGGTCTAATTGCTCGTCTGTCAGCAATCCGCAGTAGGTGCGCTTAAGCCGGAATACATCGGTATAATCCTGTTTTAATGCCGCTACTGTTTCGCAGCGGATGCTGTCAGGAATATTGCTGATTTTGTCCTCTACCAGAATAATTTCACAGGCATCGATATTTTCCTGGGACCTCAGTTTATCTTCAGCTATTTGAATTATTTCAGCCACATCACGTGCGCGTAACAATGCCAGTACAATTTCTTGTGTAACTTCAAAAAGTTGATCATTGTCCCTGGCATTTTTCAAAAACGTGTTCAACCTAATTTTAGCATCAAGCCCTCTGTCACGAAGAATTCTGACTTGCCGTTCCATTAATGAAATTGCTTCGCCACTTTCATGGGGTAATGTAAGGTCGGCCAGGAGCTCTTGTTGGTTGATAAAAAAATCTGGATGAGTTTCAAGATAGCCGGCAACCTGATCTGCGGTAAGTTCAGAATTGGAATCATCTGGTAATTGTTCCATGGTGCCAGACTTTTTACTCATATTTCGATGCTCCCTTCAAATACCGTGTTGGCCGGCCCGGTCATTAATACCGGGCTGCCATTTTGGTGCCAGTTGATCGTCAATTCCCCGCCCTGCAATATTGTCAAAACGGTATCATCTAATAGTCCCCGGGCGCAACCAACAACTACCGCGGCACAAGCACCTGTTCCACAAGCTAAGGTCTCGCCAGCACCACGCTCAAACACTCGCAGCTTTATGGTTTTTCTGTCGATAATTTGCATAAATCCGACATTAACACCGTCGGCAAAATCTGTATGGTGCCCCAGCAACTTGCCAATTCTTTCAACCTCAGCGTTTTCAATATCCTCAACTTGTAGGACAGCATGAGGGTTGCCCATTGAAAGCGCAGCAAATTCAACGTCAGTTTCTTCGCCATTTTCAAGCAATGTTCGAGAATAGGTTAGGGTCTGTTCAGGGTTACTGAAAGGAATCTCCGCTGGCCTGAAACGTGGTGCGCCCATGTTGACTGTTACCTGACCGTCCTCATTTATATTCAGTTCCAGGATTCCATTTGGTGTTTTAACTTTTATCGGGTTTTTGTCTGTCAGCCCTCGTTGACGTACAAATACGGCAAAGCATCGGGCACCATTGCCACAATGTTCGACTTCGTTCCCGTCGGCATTGAAAATACGGTAATCAAAATCTACTTCCGGACCACTGGGGGGTTCAACCTGTAACAACTGGTCGAAGCCGACACCAAAATGGCGATCAGCCAATTGCCGTACCTGATCAGCAGAAAGGCTGATATTGTTCGAAACCAGGTCGAGCACGATAAAATCATTGCCCAGTCCCTGCATCTTGGTAAATGGAATTAACATAAGCGGGTTATCGACTAATAATGTGAATATTGTTGCTGTGTTAGTGAGGGTTATTCCGGCAGCATTATCTCAAACTTTAACTGATCATCGATGTTCTCACGTTCCCGGATCAAATGGTTCTGGCCGCGATCTACCATGACTTCAGCTGCCCGATTGCGAGAATTGTAATTAGAGCTCATGGCAAAACCGTAGGCCCCTGAAGTGCGAATAGCTAACAAATCGCCGGGCACAACAGCCAGCCGTCGGTCTTTGCCCAGGAAGTCACCTGATTCACACACGGGCCCTACAACGTCGTAGACTGCTACTTCCTGCTTGTCAGTTAAACTGGCTGGAACGATCTCCTGCCAGGCACCATAAAGCGCAGGTCTTAACAGGTCGTTCATAGCGCCATCGACAATGGCAAAATTCTTATGTGGTGTATGTTTCACATACTCCACGCGAACCAGAAGCAATCCCGCATCTGCCACTATCGAGCGACCAGGTTCCAATAGTAGACGCAGCTTGCGCCCTGACAATTTCTCTAATACTGCAGCAATCAAGGAAGCCGGTGCTGGTGGTACTTCAGATCGGTAAGTAACACCCAATCCACCGCCAATATCGATGTGATGTAGTTGCACACCAACGTCGTTCAGTTTGTCGACGAGTACCAGTAAGCGATCAAGCGCGTCCAGAAACGGAGTAATTTCCGTTATCTGAGACCCTATGTGGCAATCTATTCCAACCACATCAATGTTGTTGAGACCTACCGCACGCAGATAAACCTTAAGGGCTTCACTGGTATCGATGCCAAATTTATTTTCTTTCAGCCCAGTCGAAATATAGGGATGGGTTTCCGCATCCACGTCTGGATTTACCCGCAGTGAAATTGGGGCACTACAATCTAGTTGACTGGCGGCCGCGTTAATTCGATCCAGTTCGGCTTCAGATTCAACGTTGAAACAATGAATCCCTGCCTGCAGTGCTTGTTCTATTTCCTTTTCGGTTTTGCCCACGCCGGAAAAAATTATTTTGCTTGGATCTCCCCCGGCAGTGAGTACACGCTGTAGCTCTCCACCTGAAACTATATCGAAGCCAGCCCCCATTCGAGCTAACAGATTTAAAACGGCGAGGTTAGAATTCGCCTTTACCGCATAACAGATCAGATGAGGATATTCGCCAATCGCCTGTTCATAGGCAAGGTAATTGTGCTCTATAGTAGCTCTCGAATAAACATAACACGGAGTGCCGTGCTGCTCAGCAATTTCAGCTACAGCTACGTCCTCGGCATAAAGTGCGCCGTCTTTGTATGTGAAATTTTCCATAGATGACAATCGAAGGTTTACAGGAGCCCAAAATGATTTACCTGCGCCAGTTAAGAATGAATAGCTACTTGCTGAACTGGCTGGGTAGATGGTAATACGAAGTTAACCTGCTGTGTTCTGCGCAGCGGCCCTTTCTGCCCACAACCATTGAGGGTTATTAGCAAAATAACAACAAATGTTGTACCAAGCAGTCTTTTCATTTCTACCCTGTCACGGATTGGTCCTGAATTTTCGCGAGACGCATTATACCTGGATTTCCTGGTAAGCACAGGACACAAGGCTCTGAGACCAAACTTGTAACCTTGAATTCAACACTGTGTCAAGCACACAGTGAGGGGAAATCACTCGAGCAGATTAGAACCGAAGGGTCGCGAGTGGGGCTACGCTCGATGAGTGCGAAAAAGAACACGGCTTCATGAAGGGTGTAGTACTTGAAAAAGTTGTTTCAAGCTTACGATATTGCCTCGGGATATCGCCAGCATCAGGAGTTTCTTGCCTTGAAAAATCTGTGTCAGACGCCTATAGTAGCCGATCACAAATTTCAGTCGGTTTTTTAAAGCAAAAATTGGCTGAAGAACCGCACTATCACCGGATTAGATTTTACCCTGGACCGACAAGAATGATTGAAATAAGCAACTTAACCAAAAAATTTGGTCAGTTCGCTGCTGTGAGTGATATGACATTCACGGTGGCGGAAGGGGAAGTGTTGGGTTTTCTGGGCCCTAACGGCGCCGGCAAATCTACTACGATGAAAGTCATTACCGGTTTTCTGTCCCCAACTCAGGGAACTGTCAAGATCGACGGGTTTGATATCACCCAGAACCCCATCGAGGCCAAATCGTTGATTGGATACCTGCCCGAAGGAGCGCCCAGCTATGGTGAGATGACCACACTGGGATTCCTCTATTTCATTGCGCAGATTCGGGGTTATCGGGGAGCCGAAATTAAACAACGGGTTAACCGAGTAGTTGAGGAGGTGGCCTTATCATCGGTTTGTCATCAGACAATTGATACCTTGTCTAAGGGCTTCAAACGGCGTGTCGGACTCGCCCAGGCAATAATGCACGATCCCAAGGTTCTGATCCTTGATGAACCCACGGATGGCCTCGATCCGAATCAGAAGCACCATGTCAGAGAATTGATCAAGAACCTGTCTAAAGACAAGATAGTCATAATCTCAACCCATATTCTCGAAGAAATCTCTGCCGTATGTACTCGGGCCATTATCATCGACGAGGGCAGAATCGTGGCAGATGGTAAACCCCAGGAGTTGGAATCAAGATCCCGCTATCATCAGGCGGTAAGTATTCGTCTTACGACGCCTTATGACCTGGTCGCCGATTTAGCGGGTTACCCTGAAATTGCTCATGTTGAACAGGACAGTGAGGACAGTCTTTGTTACACCATTCTGGCGAAAGACGGCAAGCCAATATTCCCGGCTGTTTCTGAAATGGCTCAATCAAAACACTGGCCGGTAGCTGAATTCCATATTAGCAAAGGTCAACTTGAAGATGTGTTTAGAACTGTCACCCGGGGCGGGCAGTAAAGGGGAAAAGTATGAGTAATGTGGGCATAATCTTTAAACGTGAGCTGGCAAGCTATTTTGCCACACCGCTAGCCTATATCTTCATCGTTATCTTTTTAATTATGAATGGCATTTTCACTTTTGATATGGGTGGCTTCTATCTACGTGGACAAGCAGATCTGTTGCCTTTTTTCAGCTTTCACCCTTGGTTATATCTATTCATGGTGCCAGCGGTGGCAATGGGCCTATGGGCTGACGAGAGAAAATCCGGCACCATTGAACTGTTGATGACACTACCGATCAAATTGTCGGAGGCTGTTCTTGGTAAGTTTTTGGCTGCCTGGGGACTTACAGGAATTGCCCTTATCCTTACCTTTCCAATCTGGATAACTGTGAATTACCTGGGTGAACCAGATAATGGTGTTGTCATTGCGGCTTATATTGGTAGCTGGTTTATGGCTGGCGGGTTTCTTGCAATTGGGTCTTGCCTGTCTGCTGCTACCAAAAATCCTGTTATTGCCTTTATCTTGACCGTCAGCATTTGTTTTCTTTTTGTGGTAATGGGTTCACCCATTGTATTGAATGCTTTTCCTGAATGGGTTCCTCAATTTATAGTTGATGCATTTTCAGCCATGGGCTTTCTTACGCATTTTGATTCCATCAGCAAGGGCGTGCTGGATATTCGTGATTTCCTGTTTTTTGCGGTGTTTATCTTTGCCTGGCTTCTAGCCAGTGCAATCGTAATCGAAATTAAAAAAGCTAATTAGTTGTAACCTTGCGAAAGCAAGTTTAATTGCATATTAAAAATGGAGAGTTAGAGAATCTGATAATGAACAACAAATCATTATTTTCGGCGGCCGGTCTTGTTTCAATTGCAGTATTTCTGTTGTTGTCGGTTTTGGTAATTAGCCTGGTTCCTTCAATCAGACTCGATTTGACAGAGGACAAACTTTATTCGCTTTCTGACGGTACCAGAAATATAGTTTCCAACCTCGACCAGCCTATAGAATTAATCTTTTTCTATTCTGATCGAGCAACTCAGGATGTTCCACAGATTCGCACCTATGCAATTCGTGTTCAAGACCTGTTGCGGGAAATTGTACTAGCCAGCAACGGGAACCTGATTCTTACGGTTGTAGATCCGGAGCCATTTTCTGAGGATGAGGATCTTGCTACGGCTTTTGGCATACAGGCAGTACCGTTATCGCAGGGCGCGCGGGGAGTTTACTTTGGTCTTGTTGTTGCTGAGGCGGTAGGCGGTAGTTCAATACCCCCCGCGGCGCGTGTTTCAGAAACCCTGCCATTAATCAGACCCGATCAGGAAGAGTTTCTTGAGTACGAGTTTATGAAGCTCGTCACCCGGGTTAGCAATCCAGACCGGCAGATTGTGGGTTTGTTAACTGAGCTTGATATTGATGGCGGATTCAACCCGAGCTTCGGTCAACCCACGCGAGCGTGGATGATCATGGATATAGTACGACAGCTTTATGAAGTCAGACGAATTGATATTACCGGGTCGGAAATCGATGAAGACATAGATATTTTGTTTATCGTGCATCCTGAAGGGCTATCAGACCAGATGTTGTATGCCGTCGATCAACATGTATTACGGAATGGTAAAGCTATCATTTTTCTGGATCCGAATGCTGACTCAATGATTAAAACATCACAGTTTGGCACTACCATCCCGGCAGGTGTTGCTTCTGATCTTCCAGGGCTGTTGGCCACCTGGGGTGTAAGCTATGACAGCAGCAAAGTATTAACCGATAGTGATTTTGCGTTGCGGGTCATGCTGGGTCAAGGCTCAAGGCCGGTTGCTCATTTAGGGATGCTGGGAGTCCCACGTGCCGGTTTAGCCGGGGATGATATTGTCACTAGCCGCCTGGAAACAATCAACATGTCATCAATAGGTGTAATCAGTGCGCTAGAGGGGGCGAGCACCACCTTTGAGCCGTTGATACAATCCAGTAGCAATGCAATGCTGATGAATTCGAGTATGTTTCAGGACGTTTCTGACCCGTCTATTTTGTATGATGAGTTTGAATCGGCGAACCAGCGGTTTACTATCGCCGCCAGAATAAGCGGTGTAGTGAATACTTCATTTGCAGATGGAGCTCCGGTTGAGGAAGGAGAAACTGCTGATGAATCGGAGGAAACTGTGGATACAGAGGCCACTGATTCACTAGCTGATGAAGCAGAAGTTGAAGCAGAAGTTGAAGCAGAAGTTGAAGCAGAAGTTGAAGCAGAAGTTGAAGCAGAAGTTGAAGCAGAAGTTGAAGCAGAAACAGAAGAACCCCGTGAGCATTTAAGTTCCTCTAACGGTGAAATCAATATTGTAGTCGTTGCAGATACGGATATTTTGAGTGACAGACTTTGGGTCCAGGTGGCACAGTTTCTGGGCCAAAGGATTCCACAGCCTTTTGCTAACAACGGAGACTTTGTTGTGAATGCCCTGGACAATCTGAGCGGCGGTGCCAACCTTGTCAGCATTAGAAGCAGAGGTCGATATTCCCGTCCATTTACCCGCGTTCAGAATCTTCAACGTGAAGCGGACGACCGATTGCGTGAACAAGAAACAGAGTTGTTGGCAAGCCTGGCTGAAACCGAGGAAACTCTTGGTGCACTGAGTCGAAGTGAAGATGGCCAGCTGATTTTACAAATGACCCCGGAAGTACAACAGGAAATTGATCGGGTTAATGTCGAAATACTGGATACTCGCCGCAGGTTGCGTGATGTTCAGTTTCAGCTGAATGCAGACATCGAAAATCTAGGCACAACGCTTAAATTAATCAACACAGCTTTGGTGCCATTATTGCTTACGATTCTAATGCTGGCATTGAGTTACATGCGTTCACGGCGGCGAAAATTACAGTCCAGCGTAACTTAGAGCCTCTAGCCCGGATATTTCACCAGTACGCACGATGTTTCGGTTTGGTGCTTGTTTATCAGGCTATCCTTAACATTTACTTGACTAGCACTTTGTAAACTCTTTCGCTTGCCTGATTTTAACTTGATCTTTCTTGTTGTGGACGCACGTGTTCGCTCAGACGTAGCTAACGCTACGTTTACGCTCACGAGTACGCCCAAAACAAGAAATCTCGGCGTGAAATTTCAGGCAACTGGTGAAATATCCGGGCTAGTCTTTTCCATCACCACCGCGGTAATCGAATTAATCCGACTCTACACTAAATATCGATTGACGCTTTTCGAATCGGGTGGGTGGCGTGGAAGGCTTACTGTTATATGGGTACCTTCGCCCAATTGACTGGTGATTTCCATCTTGCCTCCGTGGGCTTGACTGATTAATTTGCATAAATACAATCCCAAACCAAACCCGCCAGTGTTCCTCTGTCGAGCGCTGTCGGCGCGATAAAATGGTTCGGTAATATTTGCCAGATGCTCTTCGCCGATGCCCTCACCCTGATCTATGATTTCGATGATTCCAGTTTCATTCCTAAAACTAAGTTTTACCAAGACTGGATTTCCCTGGCCATGGCGAATCGCATTATTCAAAAGATTGGTTACCAACAGTCGGATACGTAGTTTGTCGATGGTTACCACTTCGTCGATTGTCAGGCCCTGAAATTCGATGCTGCTTTCGTTGCTGACAAAGCTCGACACAACAGAGTCAATGAATGCAGACAACTCGACGGATTCTTCAACTAAAACGGCGTGCTCATTGTTAAGCCGTTCCGCTTCCAATAAATCAGAGATCAATAAGTCTATTTCCCTTATGTCGTCTTTCAGATTGTCCTTGATACTTCCATCGTCCATGAACTCTAACTGTAACTTGGCTCGCGTAATAGGCGTACGCAATTCATGACTGATTGCCAATAATAGTTGTCTCTTGGCTTCCAGCATGGACTGAAGAGAATCAGCCATATGATTTACACTGTTTGTTAACTCCCCCAGTTCATCTTGCCGGTCGGTAAACACTCGGTAACTGAGGTCACCCTTTTGAATTCTCTCGGCACCTTCTTTCAGCATTCTTATCGGCTCTAGAAGGCGACTCACCATATAGTAATTCAGAAACAGGACAATGGCTGCAATCGCAAGTCCAAAATAGAGGATGACATAATTAAAATCGGTTGAATCTAGATAACGCTGATGCATAAAAAACTGATAATCACCCCGATTAACAACAATAATCTCTTCATTATTCCATCTTCGAATTTCAGCGTCGCCTGTCAATGTTTCGCTGAATTCCGCTAGTTCAACGGCAAGCCTGTATTCATTATCCGAGCGCCATTCCATATCCGGGTGTTCGATGCGGATGGTCCAGTTAAGGTCCTGGGCGAGTAGTGCGGCGCGCTGCAGATCGGGAGGAACACCAATATCGTCTATTATGGATTCAATATTCCGAATGTAGAAATCAGGTATCTCTACTATTTGTTCACTACTAATTTGATTCAGTTGTTGTAGCGATACGTAGATAATCGCGAAAATCATGATGAGTGTTATGCCAAAGATCAGCAGCAAGCGTATAAAAAGTGAACGCTTTACCTGGGTGACAATTGGGATCATTTTTGTGCCCCGACAAAAGTATAGCCACGTCCCCACACGGTTTTAATAAACCGTGGTGTTTTGGACGTATCCTTTAACTTATGCCGTAGGCGACTTACCAATGTATCAACAGCTCTTGAGAATAGTTCCGCATCGATGCCGCGAAGCCGATTCATAAGCTCATCCCGGGTAAAGGTTTTGCTCGGAGATTGCATGAAGAGTAACAATAATTCGTACTCCATGGTGGTTAGCTCCAGTAGCTCATCATCAAGCTTGGCTTCTCGCCTGGTGACGTCGATTTCCAAACCGTTTATCGGTTTCACCTCCTTGCCTGAATCACCTTCATCACTAGTGCGGCGGAGAATATTATGAATTCTCGCAACCAGTTCACGTGGTTCAAATGGCTTGGGCAAATAATCGTCAGCACCTAACTCAAGCCCGACTATACGGTCAGTGACTTCTGCATGGGCGGTCAACATTAAAATAGGAAGTTGGCCAAAGATTGAAGACTTTGCGCGAATTTCTCGACAGATTTCAAAGCCATCTTTTTCAGGAAGCATCACATCCAGTATGAGCAGATCAGGTTTGATCCGCTTTAGCAATTCAAATCCCCTTGATGGAGTGTGTGCTACATGGACAGACATGTCGTAGCGTTCAAGGTACTGGGTAAGTAGGTGCCCCAGCTTCTCATCATCATCGATGATCAGGATTTGTTTCATGTTAACTCCAAGTGCGCCAGTAAATATTAATTAATTAGTTATACTTAAATGCCTAAATTACGGATTTACTGGCGATGCAGGGACACTGAATTTCCCAACAATAGTACGAATTAGGCTGGCCGAAATCAATTTTTTGTGTGGCTACCTGATGTTAGGCCAGTTATAGCAGGCTCCAGAGTATTATGATTACTATAAGCAATGCTGTGCTTCGATTCGGGCCGCAGCTACTACTTGACCAGGCAAACCTGATGATCCACAGCGGTCAAAAGGTTGGAATCATCGGCCGAAACGGCAGTGGAAAGACCAGTCTATTTGCCTGCTTAAACAGTCTTTTAAGTTTTGACCAGGGTACGCTGAGTATGCCCGACGACCTGCGTGTTTCCTATATGCACCAGGAAACAGACGGCTCCAGTAGAACCGCTGTTGATTTTGTAATCGATGGTGACAGAAACTTTCGCGCGTTGGAGCAACGCCTACAGCAAGCAGAGACAGAAGATGATCAATATCTGATTGCAAATTTGCATGGTGAGTTGGATAGCCTGGATGGTTACACCGTCAAGCACCGTGCTGAGCAACTGCTTTCTGGCCTGGGTTTTAAGGTAAGCGAATTTACTAATACTGTTTCAAGCTTTTCCGGCGGTTGGAGAGTTCGCCTGAATCTGGCGGCCGCCCTCATGTGTCCGTCGGACCTTCTATTACTGGACGAACCAACCAACCACTTAGACCTTGAAGCGACAATCTGGTTGGAGCAGTGGTTAATTCAATACCATGGGACGTTGTTAATCATTTCTCACGATCGAGAATTCCTCGACAAAATAATCAGGTATGTAGTCAGTTTTGAAAACAGAAAACTACAGTTGTATAAGGGAAATTACAGTGGCTATGAAAAACAGCGACGCGAGCGGCTTGCCTTAGAAAAAGCGATGCACGAGAAGCAGCAGCGACGGCGCGCTGAAATAGAAAGTTTTGTCCGCCGCTTCAAGGCAAAAGCCTCAAAGGCGAAACAGGCTCAGAGCCGGCTGAAAGAACTAGGCAGAATGGGGGAAATAGCTCTGGCTCATATTGATTCGCCTTTTCACTTGCGTTTTCCTAAACCAGATCATCTGCCAGACTACCTGCTAACCCTTTCTAAATTAAGCATAGGTTTTGCTTCACCTTTGGTAAACGATATTTCATTTAATATTCAGTCTTCCACCCGTATTGGACTTCTCGGGCTTAACGGCAGTGGAAAATCCACATTACTTAAAGTGCTGGCTGGGGAATTGAGCCCCTTGGCAGGTGAAATCACCGCGGCCAAACGTCTCAGGATAGGCTATTTTGCCCAACATCAAGTGGATGTGTTGGACGGTGAGTCGACTCCCATGCAATTGCTTCAGTCTAAAGGCCCGGCAAAAACCGAGCAGGAGTTGAGGGATTATTTAGGCGGATTTGACTTTAAAGGAAACCGGGCTGAATTTTCCATTGCCAGTTTTTCCGGCGGTGAAAAGGTTCGCCTGGCACTGGCAATGATTGCCTGGCAGAAACCCAATTTATTATTGTTAGATGAGCCTACTAACCACTTGGATTTAGAAATGCGCCATGCCTTAACGGTTGCTCTGCAGGAATTTGAAGGGGCGATAGTGATTGTATCCCATGATCGGCATCTATTGAATAATACAGTTGACGGGTTTTATTCAATTCATCAAGGAAGGCTACGCCCGTTTGATGGAGACCTGGCTGATTACGAAAGTTGGTTGCAAACGACTGGGAATTCGGAACTCGCCAGATTGGCCAGCAATGAATCTGAGCAGTTTGAACAGGGAAAAGGGAAAAGGTCAGACAAGAAATTGCAACGTCAGTTGGCAGCCCAAAAGAGACAACAATTGGCCCCGTTAAGGAAAAAGTTAACAGGACTTGAACAGAAAATTGAGCGTA
>SMVA01080741.1_pt1 | contig 16081 bp, 12 predicted proteins | sample 2456451 | NCBI WGS metagenome assembly SMVA01 (sample SAMN11095933, study PRJNA526329) | marine sediment metagenome | biome: Marine sediment; feature: Surficial sediment; material: Deep marine sediment; isolation source: Hadal surficial sediment | place: Pacific Ocean | collected 2014-05 | depth...
CGTGCACCACCGACGCCTGGGCGATTCCCTCCGATGCCTCCTCGGTGAGGGATTTCACCAGCAGCGGGAACTTCAGGAGCTTCGGTCGCCGGACCTTGTGTCCCAGCGGAAACACCGTGAACTGCGGCGCCGGGATCCGGTGGTAGGCCATGATCTTCTTGGACAGCGCCTTGTCGTGGGCCAGCATCAGGCCGCGGGGGTTGCAACCCGTGTAGCTGCGCTTCATGAGCTCCAGGTAGCTGACCACGTGCTGGTCGTACACCGCCACGCCGTGGAACTCCTCCAACAGGTTGAAGGTGATCTTCGGCTGGAACTCGTTGAGGGTGTCGCGCAGAACACCCAGGTCGCTGGCCACTCCCAGCGGTAGCACCTCGTGGTGCATCTTCCTGAGCGTGGTGGTGACGTCGAACTCGGTCTGGACCAGCATGCGCTGCGAGGCAGCGAGCCCATCAAGCGAATCCGGGGGCACCAGGTCCTCGTGCATGAGCACCAGGATACGTATGGGGCCCGGCAGCCGGTTGCTCTTGCGCCGGCTGCGCTTCACCGTCATAGGGGGATCTCGTAGCGACCCACGTAGAGACAGTTCATGGTATGTACCGTCAACAGCAGAACGGCTCGAGTCTTGGCCCGCCGCGGCGACACCGCCAGACGTAGCCGCAGTTCGCGGGCGCGCTCCATCATATCCTGAAGCACCTGATCGATGGTGTACGGGTGAACTCCGGTCCATTCGGCCACGCTCTCGCGCAGCTCGACCCGCATGGAACGCAGGAAGCTGGCCGCGGTGGGGCGACCCCGGTAGCGTGGATCGTCGGAGAACAGGCGATAGAGATCGCGATCGTAGAACTCCGGCCACGGTGCATGATAGCGCGCGCGCTTGTTGTCGTAATAGTCACCCAGGGTCTGCGACATGCGACTCACCGGGTCCACCTGCCGGCGTGAGCGCACGCGCGGCGACCGTTCCACCACGCAGGCGTTCATCTCACGCTCCACGTAGCGCAGCTTGCGCAGCACCTTGGGCCAGTCGCGGTAGCGCTGGCGCCATGCGGAACGCGGTCTCAACCATACCGCGAAAGTCTCGGCAAAATCCTCCGCCGGGTGCGCCTGCGCGTACCAGGAGTCCAGGTGCAGGACGTAGCTGCGACTATCGGGCTTGGGAACGTAGTATTCCGGATAGCGCTGTGCATGGCGGCCGAAGGCCTTGCGCCATGCCGGCTTGAAGTGCAAGCGGTACGCTGCATCCAGGGCATGCCCCGCTTCGTGGCGCAGGATGCGCATACAGGCGGCCTCCGTGCCGCCCTCCACCTGCAGCATCTCGCGGCGCTCCAGACGCATGAGCCGCGGGTGGGCCAGATAGAACGGGATGGCGATTCCGGGAATTCCGTCCGGGGAGAACCACTCGGTGGACAACCAGACATGGGGACGGAACAGGATGCCGCGGTTCTCCAGCTCCTGGTACAGCCGATTCACGCACGACTGCAGCCAGGTGCGCTCGATGCGCAGGTCCAGGTCGCGAAAACGCTGCTCGAGTAGGCGCTGGTCCGAACACCCGGCCCAACCCCGCCTCGGCTTGCGCTTGCTGCCCATGGTGTTTAGACCGAGGAGAAGGGCTCTTCACCCTCCTGGCGACCTGCGAGCGCCATGCGCGGCGTGTTGTGGGCGTGCCCGATACGCCCGTCACGGTCGATGAGGATGATGCCACCGTGACCATCGAAGCGGCTCTCCAGCCGTGCGATGGACGCCGATGCGGCGTCCGCCGCAGACACGCCGTCCTCCATCATGCGCGCGGCGTCGCGGCACAGCGTGGCGCGCAGCAGCGCTTCGCCATAGCCGGTGGCGGATGCCCCTCCGGCGCGATCATCACAGTAGCAACCGCACCCCAGCAACGGCGAGTCGCCCACGCGCCCGGGATACTTGCCGGGGGTCCCGCCGGTGGAGGTCGCCGCCGCCAGATGCCCATCAGCGTCCAGTGCCACGGCTCCCACGGTGCCGTGGGAGGGACCACGGAAGTAGCGTTCGGCTTTGTGGCCGGATCGCTTCATTTCCTCCAAGCGCTGGCGCTCGCGGCCCACCAGGAGATCCTCCTCCGCTACCTCCTCGATGCCCTGCTCCCGGGCGAAACGACCGGCTCCGGCACCCACCAGCAAGATGTGATCGCTGTTCTCCAGGACCTTGCGCGCCAGCGCGACGGGGTTCTTGATACGCCGCACGGCGGCCACGGCGCCGGCCTGGAGATCCTGACCGCGCACCAGGATGGCATCCAGCTCCACATGGCCTTCCAGATTCAGCATGGATCCGGTGCCGGCGTCGAAGGTGGGATCGTCCTCCAGGACCTGGACGGCATCCTGCACCGCATCCACGGCGCTGCCGCCGTCGCGCAGCCGCGCCCAGCCCTGCTCCAGGCCGGCCAGGACGCCGCGCCGATGCTGCTCCACAACATCGTCGGGTATCGCCCACGCTCCCCCGTGAACCATCAGTGCGATCCGGTTTTCTGGAGACATGCCCGAGAGGGTAGCACAGGCTCCCGGGGGTCGTGTACAATTGAATACTTCCTCGCGCTTCGTCAAGGAGAAACGGTGATACGTTCCCTCGCTCGGTTTCGCTGGATATTTCTTGCCCTGGGCATCGCCCTGGCGCACGCGCCTGCTGTGGCGCAGGGCGGCGGCCGCGGGGCACAACTCGAGGATCTCCTTCCCCGCCTGGCCCGGCGTGCCGCCATCTACAAGGAAACCGCCCTGCGCTTCGCCTGCGTGGAGGAGGTCACCCTCACCGAGTTCGGCAAGGAAGAGGCCGTCAAGAAGCAAGACACCGAGGTGCACGACTACCTGCTGGAGAACACGCGGCGCGCTGGGCTGCAACCGTATCGCGCCATCCTTTCCCGCAACGACAAGAAGACGAACCGCCACCAGGTGAAGCCCGAATACGGAACCCCGGAGCCGTACTCGTGGCAGTTGATGTTCGTCGAGTCAGGTCAGGGGCGGTTCCAGTTCGACCTCATCGATCAGGAGTTCGTCAACCCGCACGACACGTGGGTCATTGACTTCATCGCGCTGGCCTCGTACGTGACAGGCGAGCGCATCGAGGAGTGGGAGGGAACCGTCTGGGTGGATCAGGACACCCTGGACATCCTGCGGGTCAAGGCACAGCCGTCCAAGGAGCGCGATACGCTGGAGGCACGGTTGGCGGAATACCGCCAGGCCTTCCGGGTCCTGGGGATGTCCACCAAGAAGAAACCCCGGTCGCGCTCGCTGACGGTGGAGTTCGATCTGCAGCGCGAGGAGCTGCGTTTCCCCAGCCGCTCGCTCTACGCGGTCCACCTGGTAGATGAGATGGACGTTCGTCGCGCGAAGTCCAGTGTGGTGCAACGCTTCCGGGACTACGTATTCTTCGACGTGGAATCGCTGGACGAGTTCAAGGCAATGCAGGAACCGAGCCCCTAGTGCCAACAAGACCCGTTCGCCCCGTACAAGATCGCCGGCGCCCGCGTGCTACAGGCGGCGATCAGCCTCGCCAAGCTGCGCGGCACCTGCCGGTAATCCGGACGGGGACTGTCCCCGGTCATTTTACCTGGATCAAGGATTGCAACCGGTCGAACGGACCGCCCCAGTAGATCCCATCCACCAGCGGCCGCACCTCATCCAGGATCTCCCGGGCAATGGCGTCGCCCTCCTGCACGGCCTTGCCCGCCTCCTGTGCAACGCGCATCCGTTCCAGAATCGCTTCGGGCATCCGGCAGCCGGGCACCTCGTTGCTGAGAAACTCCGCGTGCCGGCGCGACTGCAGCGGTACCAGGCCGGCCAGCACCGGGATGCGCGTGTGGGAGATGCGCTTGAGGCAGTCCTTGAGAAGATCGACGTCGAATACCGGAGGCGTGGCGGCGAACTCCGCTCCCGCCTGCACCTTGAACTCGAACCTGCGGATCTCGTAGCCCAGATCCTTCGCTCCCGGCGTCAGGTGCACGCCGATATGGAACGCGGTGGGCTTGCCGATGGGGTTGTCCCCGATATCGAGGCCATGATTGAGGCGGTTCACCACATTGGTCAATCCGATGGCGTCCACGTCGAACACGCCGGTGGCGTCCGGATAATCGCCCGAGCGCGGCGGTTGCCCGGTGATGAGCATCAGGTTGTGCAGCCCGGCAGCGCTGGCCCCCAGGAGATCGGCCTGCATGCCCAGCAGGTTCCGATCGCGACAGATGTAGTGCAGGAGGGTCTCGACCCCCACCTCGCGCTCGATGAGCACGGCGAGCCAGGTGGGCCCCATCTGCGCGGATGCGCGCTGGCCGTCCGGGATGAACACGGCGTCCACGCCCTTCTCTTTCAACGCCTGGGCCTGGGCGAGCGCTTCCTTCACGTCCACGCCCCGGGGCGGACGGATCTCGGCGCACACCACGAACTTGCCGGCAGCGATGGCACCCGCCAGGCCGGACTTCTTCTCGCGCGGCACCGGCTGCACCTCCGCCGGGGCCGTCACCGCCTGCTTGGCACCCTGCCCGCTCTGGCTGGGGCGCGCAATGTGGTTGGAGCGCACCATGCGCTGGATGGCGCGGATGTGCTCCGGTGTCGTTCCGCAGCAACCGCCCACCACTCGCGCGCCCACGCGCACGAAGCGCCGGGCGTAGGAGCCGATGTACTCCGGCGATGCCAGGTAGATATTGCGACCCTCCACGTTGCGCGGCATGCCGGCATTGGGCTGCGCCGAGAGCGGCTTCTTGGTCACCCGGGACATGCGCTCCAGTGTGTCCAGCATCACCTGCGGACCCACCGAGCAGTTGCAGCCGATGACATCGGCGCCCCAATCCTCGAGGCGCTCAGTGAAGATCTCCGGCTGGGTGCCGTAGAGAGAGTTCCCGTCCTCCTGCAGGGTCATCTGCGCCACGATGGGCAGGCCGCACTGGCGGTGCACGGCCTTGATGGCCTGCTGGATCTCGTTCAGATCGGAGAACGTCTCCAGGACGAACAGGTCCACCCCACCTTCCAGCAGAGCCTCCGTCTGCCTGAGAAATGCCTCCTCGGCCTCCTCCATCGAGGTGGGACCCCAGGGTTCGATGCGCAAGCCCAGGGGTCCGATGGCGCCGGCCACAAGGCAAACGCCGTCGGAAACCTCACGCGCCAGCTCCGCTGCGCGCCGGTTGATCTCCTGGACCTGGCTACCGAAGCCGTGCGGCTCCAGCTTGAATCGGTTGGCGCCGAACGAGTTGGTTTCGATGACATCGGCTCCGGCCTGCAGGTACGAACGATGCACTTCGCGCACCAGATCCGGCTCGGAGAGGTTGAGCTCGTCGAAACACCGGTTGATGAAGATGCCACGACGATAGAGTTCGGTGCCCATGGCGCCGTCGAAGATCACCGCACCACGCGCAAGCAGGGCCTCGAACGAGCGCTCCTCCGACGGCTGTGGCTTGTCACTGCTGCCTGTGGTCAAGGGTTTCCATGCCTCCGAAAGGAGGGTATCTTATCATTTGACACCCCCGCGGGAACGGGAGTACCCTTTTTCCTGGAAGCCCTTCACTCATTATCGCAGGAGGCCTCGATGCGCCGTGGAGCTCCGCCGGGCGGCCGCGCCCTGATGTACCTGTCGGCCCTGGCCGGGGCGGTGGCCATGGTCGGGATGTGGAACTTCCTGACCCCCCGCCAGAGGCAGGCTCCGTCGGTGCGGCACGTGGTGGCTGTGGGCAACTTCGAGACACCCGAGGAGACGGACATCGGGCCCGGGTTGGAGTTACAGGCGAACCTGCTGCAACAACTGTCACGGTATCCCGATCTCCTGGTGCGGGAGCAGACGGGAGAGGAGGCGACGGTGCAGGGCAAGACCGATTTTCTCCTGGACGGCAACTTGCGGCGACGCCATCCCGGATGGGAACTGGCGGTGCGCCTGCGGGACGTGGACGAGGACCGGGTGCTATGGTCTGATGCGTTCCCGGTGGCCCGTCAGGATCTCGAAGCCGCAGGCGAGCGAGTGGTCAGGGGACTGGCACGGACCTTGAAGGTCCACCCGCGCTGACGGGGGAACAAGCATGGCATGGCTGACATTCACGGGACCGGACGGCAACATCCAGCAGACACCGCTGAGCCGGGACCGCACCACCCTGGGGCGGGCAGCCGACAACCATCTGATCTTCCCTGATCTCTCGGTGTCACGCAACCACGCGGTGGTGCTCCACCGGGACGGCCGCTACGTGCTGATGGATCAGAACTCCTCGCTGGGCGTGGTGGTCAACGGCAAGCCGATTCGCGAGCACACCTTGCAAGACGGTGATCGCGTCCTGCTGGGCAGGCAGGCGCTGAGTTTCCGTGACCCGGCCTCGCTGCCGGAACTCACCGAGTTGGAGCCGGAGCCGGAGGGCCCCGATCCGTTCGCCTGGAGCGCCGATCTGCAGCCGTTGCGCGACGCGCTGGATGCGCTTTGCAACGACACCCTCCCGCCTTCGGGGGGCGCCCTGCAGACGAAGCTGCAGGAGGTGCAGGGACGCCTGCAGGCCCTGGAGGAGAACCTGAGCCGGGCTCAACATCAGCATGAGATCGTGCGCACCCTGCTGCGGGTCAGCCGGCTGATCCACTCCGCGCAAAGCCGCGAGAAGGTCCTGCTGCTGGTGATACAGCTGGCGGTGAAGGTGCTTGGGGCCGAGCGCGGCTTCCTGATGCTGCGCGATCCGGACGACGGCGAACTGCTGCCGGGCGCCACCAGCAACATGAATCAGGAGGAGCACGTCCCCGGCAGCATCAGCCACGGGATCGCCCGGCAGGTGATGGACTCGGGCAAGGGTCTGCGCAGCGACGACGCCGTGGCGGACCCGCGCTTCGAGGACCGAAACTCCGTGCTGGACCTGGGCATCCGTTCCGTCCTGTGTGTGCCGCTGCGCCGGCGAGCAGCCGCGCCCCTGGGCGTGCTCTACGTCGATCGCCTGACCTCCGAGGCGCCATTCGCTCCGGAGGATCTGGAGGCACTGACCGGTCTGGCGGACGTGGCATCGGTGGCAATCGAGAACGCCGGGGTGCACCAGGAGGCGGCACGCCGGATCCGTGCGGAGGAGGAACTCAAGCAGGCCAAGGACATGGAAGCATTGAAGGAGGACTTTTTCTCCATGATCTCCCATGACCTGCGCACACCCCTGACCTCCATCAAATCCTGGGCAGAGATCCTGCTGGATGACTGGGAGCACATCGAACCCGATGAGCGCAAGCGTTACCTGGGGATCGTCAACCGTGAGTGCGACCGCCTCACCCGGCTCATCGACGATCTGCTGGACATGCAGCGCATGGAAGCCGGGCGGCTCACCATCCAGGCGCACCCCTGTCGGCCGGAGGAGCTGCTCACCGGGACCGCCGAGAGCTTCGCCGCCACCGCGCAGGCCAAGGGCATCCAGCTGACCTCCTCGTGCGAACCCGATCTCCCGGATGTCCTGGCCGACCCCGAGCGCATCACCCAGGTGTTCACCAATCTGCTGAACAACGCCCTCAAGTTCACCCCTGAGGGTGGCAAGATCGGGATGTCGGCGCGCGCCGCCAGCACCCAGGACCCTGCGGCGCGCCTGGGCCAGACGGTCACTATCGACCTCAACGCCCTACGCTCCGCCCGTTTCGTCCGCTTTTCCGTGACCGACTCCGGCGAGGGAATCCCGCCCGAGATGCAGCGTCATATATTCGAGAAATTCCGTCAGGTAGACGCAGCGCAGCCGGGACGTCCCCGGGGCTCGGGGCTGGGCCTGAGCATCTGTCGCGAGATCGTCGAGCGCCACAGCGGCAGCATCGCCGTGGATAGCCAGCTGGGCGAGGGAAGCACCTTCTCCTTTCTCCTCCCGGTGGCCGGGGCGGAGTGATTCGACTTCTATTGCGTCTGTTTCCAGTGATATGTTACGATTTGAAAACTGCCCTGTGGGCAGGATTTCCGAGCTCGCCCCAGGGGGTGCGCGCCTGGAAGGTTCATGACGATCATCGATCTGCTGAGTTTTATCGAGGCGGAGTTGTTCATCCCCGAGCTACCGGCCGGCGACAAGGCCGCCACCCTGAAGGTCATGGTGGAGCACCTCAAGGAGCGGGGGCGCATCAGTTCCGACAAAGTGGTGCTCAACGCGTTGCTGACCCGTGAGAACATGGGGAGCACCGGCATCGGCAAGGGTATCGCCATCCCCCACAGCCGGACGCTGGTGGCCGACCGCCTCACCGTGCTGGCAGCGCGCTCCAGCGAGGGTATCGACTTCGACGCCATGGATGGCAAGCCGGTGCATCTGATCTTCCTGATCCTTGCACCGCCGCAGGAGAGGAACAACCAGTATCTGCCGCTGCTCGGCCGGCTGGTGGAGACGTTGCGTGACGCGTCCGTGCGCAAGAAGCTGCTCTCGGCGACCGACTTCAACGAGTTCGTCGCGGTCATGGAGCAGATTGCTCCGGAATGAATACGCAACTCGAGAAGATTCTGATGCTGCAGGACCTGGATTTGATGATCCACGATCTGGGTGACAGTGACATCGCCAACGCGGAGAAGAAGCTCGGCTTTGCCATGGACCAGATGGGCGCACTGCAAAAGGCAAGGGAGGACCTGGCCACGGAGATTGACGGTCAGTTGATCCAGCATTACGACAAGCTGGTGGGACGCTACAAGCGTGCGGTGGTTCCGGTGAAGAACAATGTCTGTCTTGCGTGCTTCCTGAAGCAGCCGGCGCGGTACTTGACGCACAAGATGGAGAATGTACGGACCTGTGAGAGTTGCGGCCGTATTTTGTATTTGTTGTAGCAACTGGTTAGGCTTCGACCACATTTTCTCAAACGGGGAGGGGAACATGAATAAGGGCGATCTGATCGAGAAAATCGTTTCCGAGGTGAACATCACCAAAGCGGACGCGGCCCGCGTCCTGGAATCGATCGTCGATGGCATCACCCAGTCTCTCAAGCGGGGAGAGCGGACCACCATCTCGGGCTTCGGCACATTTTCCGTGTCCAAGCGCAAGGCTCGGGTGGGCCGCAATCCGCAGACGGGTGAGCCCATCAACATTCCAGCCCGCCGGGTAGCGCGGTTCACATCCGGCAAGGAACTCAAGGAATCGCTGGAATAGTAGGTAAGGGAACTACCTTCCGAGCAGGAGGTAGGCCGCCAGGGTATTGGCAACATTGAACGCCCCATGGACCACCATGGCTGCAATGGGGCTGCGTCTCCAGGCGTAGAGCAGGCCGAGCACCAATCCGAACAGACCTACCACCAGCGCCTTGTCCATGCCCTGGCTCAGGTGCATGGCTCCGAAGGCCAGGCTCCACACTGCCAGGCCCACGCCCATTCCGCCAAGATGGGTCTCGAAACGCCGCAGGACGAAGACGCGTATGGCCTCCTCTCCGACGCCGCCGGCCAGAACACTGGCTACCAGAAGGGCCGCAACATCCCATGGACCCTGGATCATCGCCAGGATGGGGTTCACCTCGACGTCATGCAGTGCGGGTAGAAAGTGCAGCAACAGAGTCTCGAGGAGCAGGGCGCCGAAGAGCACCGGAGGGAACAGCGCCAGGCCCAGAGCTACCTCGCGCATCACAGGACGTCGGCGGAAACCAAGATAGGACAGACCCTTCCCCTCCGGCCGGAGAAACACGATGATGGAGCCCACGGCAATCAAATTCTGGACCAGGAGCAAGACCATGAGCTGCAAAGCGTTCATCTCGGCAAGGCTGCTGGCGGCGCCGAGCCAACCTCGACTCAGAACCAGGTCCATGAGCAAGGCCACCCCCAACGAGACCCACAGGATTTCCAGGATCACGCGGGATCGCTGCGGGGCCATGGGCATGCTGGGCATGCTCAGCTGCATCCTTCTCCTGTCCATCGCCCCTTCCCGGGCGGACGAAATCTTCCAGCGTGGCCACTACTTCCAGTGGCCGGAGCGCCTCTACGAGGGCGCAGACTACGACCCGGCCATCCCGGCGCCTTCCACGATCCTGGGCTTCCAGCCCGGCGAGTGGTTCCCCACGCCGGAACAGACCCGAACGTATCTGGAGGTGCTGGCCGCTGCGTCTCCGCGCCTGAACCTGTCCGTCATCGGACGCACCTACGAGGGCCGCCCTCTGCTGCTGGCCACCATCTCCTCGGAGGCGAACCTGGCCCGCCAGGACGACATCCGCCGCAACCTGGTCCGCTTGCGCTCCGAACCGATGCTGGAGAGCGGTGCGGCGCTGGAGGAGATCCTTGCCGACACCCCCGCGGTGGTGTGGCTGACCTACAGCGTGCACGGCAACGAGCACTCGGGCACCGACGCCGCCCTGCGCACAGCCTACCACTTGGCCGCGGATCGCTCTGCCGCCACGCAGCGCTGGCTGGACTCGGTGGTGATCCTGCTGGACCCCATGCAAAACCCGGATGGCCGCCAGCGCTTCCTGCGCTGGCAGGAAGCCACCATCGCTCGAGACCCCCGTGGCGCGTACCGGCCTGACCCCGATCCCATGGCCGCCGAACACCACGAGCCGTGGCCGTCCGGCCGCTTCAATCACTATCTGTTCGACCTGAACCGCGATTGGTTCTTCCTCACCCAGGCGGAATCGCGCGCCAAGGTGAAGGTACTGCGGGACTGGAACCCACAGGTGGTGGTGGACCTGCATGAGATGGGAACCGATCAGACCTATTTCTTCCCGCCCCCGGCAAACCCCATCAATCCCCAGATCCCGGAGTCGCTCAGACGCTGGTGGAGGGTGTTCGGAGTGGGAAACGCCCGGGCCCTGGATCGTGTGGGGGCGGACTACTACACGGCGGAGGTGTTCGACTCGTTCTACCCCGGCTACGGCGATTCGCTGCCGACGCTGTACGGCGCCATCGGCATGACCTACGAGCAGGCCAGCGCTCGGGGGCTGGCCCAGCGGCGCAGCGACGGCAGCGTCCTGACCCTGCGAGAGGCCCTCTGGCATCACTTCCTGACCTCGCTGGCCACCATCGATACAGCTGCCACGCACCGCCGCGCCCTGCTCGCCGACTTCCGTCTGTTCTTCCGTGACTCCCTCGGAGGAGGGGCAGCGTCCGGGGAGATCTGGATCCAGCCGAGCGCAGACGGCGGAACCACACGGGACCTGGCACAGCACCTGGCGCAGCTCGGGGTGCAGGTGCTGTTCCCGGATGGCGAGGTGACCAACCCCCGCTTGCAGCCGCTCACCGAGGACCACCCCGCCCCCGCCTCCCTGTCGCCCGAGGGGTTCTTGATCCCGCTGGCACAGCCGCAACAGCGCTTGATCCGCACGCTGTTCGACCGCGATATATCCCTCGACGAGGCGTTCCTGCGCGAGGAGGAAGCCCGTCGCCGGCGCAAGGAGCCGGACAGCTTCTATGACATCACGTCCTGGAACATGGCCCTGGCATACGGTGTGGATGCTTACTTCAGCGACCGAGCATCCTCCGGTCCCACCACGGCCCGGCCACCGGCTCCCGAGGCAGGCGTTCGTGGCGAACCCGGCGCACTGGCCTATCTGATGTCCTACGACAGCAACGACGCAGCCGCCGCGCTGGTGGACCTGCTGGCGCAGGAGCCACCGCTGCGGGTGCAGATGGCGATGAAAGGGTTCCGCATGGTGGACCGGCGCTTCGCCCCCGGCACCGTGGTGATCAAATCGACGGGTGGACCGCCGGACCTCCGGCAGAACCTGGAGTCGCTGGCCCGGCGCCATCAGGTGGTGTTCCACGGTGTGCATACCGGACTCAGCGATGAGGGCATCGACCTGGGCAGTGCCCAGGTGGTGAACCTGCGCAAGCCACGCATCGGCCTGTACTGGGGCGCGCCGGCGTCTCCGCCCTCCGCCGGATGGATGGCCTACCTCCTGGAGCAGCGCTACGGCCTGGACTTCACGCGGCTGAACCCGAACGAGGTGCGCGAGGGCGAACTGGAGGACTTCGAGGTGCTGTTGTTCCCCTCGACGAAGGCGAGCGACCCGCTGGGCGAGGGGTACCGCGACTTCCTGGGCGAGGAAGGCATCGCTCATCTCGACCAGTGGATCGACAGCGGCGGCGTGTTCGTCGGCTTCGGCGGCGGCGCCGGGCTGGCGGCCCTACCGGGAGTAGGCTGGACCTCGGCGGGCCTGGCCCTGAAGCCGCAAGAGGAGGATGGGGGCACGGACTCCCCGGACTCCGACGAGGAGGACACACTCGACGCCGACGACCTCCCGGAGAGCACGCCGGGGGCCATGGTGCGGGTGCGGCTCGACCGACACCATTTCCTGACTGCCGGCTACGGCTCTTCGGCCGTGGTCCCCATGCTGTCCCGCCTGGCGTTCCAGCCCGGTGAGAAGACGCGCAGCGCGGCCGTTTTCGAGGAGGAGGACCGGCTGGTGGTGTCGGGCTTCATGTGGGACGACACGCGGCGGGCTGTGGCCGGGGAGTCCTACCTGGTGACAGAGGAGCGCGGCCGGGGCAAGGTGATCCTGTTCGCCAGCGAGCCTGCCTACCGTGCCTACTGGCCGGCGCTACACCGCCTGTTCCTCAACGCCGTGCTGTTGGGCCCTCATATTAGAGTAGTTTCGGCATTGACGCGGTCGGAGAATGGCAGTAGATAACTACTGTCATGGTCCTCATCCCCACGGCGCCGGTCCGGCCGCCCACCGACGAGCACATCCACCGCGGCATGCGGCGTGGATGGTGGCTGGCCCTCCTGCTGGCCGTGCTACCCACGCTGGCTGCAGGTCAGGACGCCAATGAGTGCGACGAGCCGGGTGAGGCGCCGGACATCATCGTGGGTGATCTGCATCTTGTGCAGCGCTTCGGCACGGAGAACGGCATCACAGGATTCTCCGTGGGGACCATCTCCTGCAACCCCGGCACTTGCTGGGCAAAGTGGTTCGGGAGTACCAATGAGCACCCGGTCATCGCCCAGAACATGTTCCGGCTCAAGGACGGCCGCTTCGAGCAGGTGGGCCAGAGCTGGGTGAAGCACGGGTTCTTCGCCCTGTCCCAGGACTTCTGCTCGAATTCCTGTGTGGCTGATCTCACCGGAACGCACCTGGGCGTCAACTGCTCGGATCCGTACACTTCCATGCTCAACGGCGACCAGTCCCGACTGGGCCCGCGATCCGAGATCAATGCCAGCACCGGTAAATTTCCGTATCCGTTCAGCACCCAGGGCGCCACCGGCGGCCCCATCTACAAGCGCCTGCAGGTCCACAACACCGATCTCGACCCGGCGCTGAACCCGGGTGCCGCGTACTTCGTCGAGGGTCAATACGTCACCGCCGATGACATCCTCGGCGGCACCGAGGCCAACAATAATTCCTATCGCCCCGTGGACGTCACGGATAACGGCGGCGCCTTCGACATCAGCCTCACCGGAAGCACCGTGCAGCAGGCCGCCGCTGTGAAAGCATGGGCGGCCGAGGATCCAGGGGTGCACGGCGCCTCTGTGCAGGTGATCAACGATGGCCTGTTCCTGGTCTACTCCAATGCCACGGACCTGGGTGGCGGCATGTGGCATTACGAGTATGCCGTGCAGAACCTGACCTCCCAACGGGCCGCCGGATGGTTCGAGGTGCCATTGCCGTCCGGCGCCTTGGTTCAGAACATCGGCTTTCACGACGTCGACTATCACAGCGGCGAGCTGTATAGCAGCACCGACTGGATAGGCCAGGTGGTCGCCGACCCCGCCGGCGACGTGGTGTCGTGGTCCACGACATCGTTCGGCATCGATCCGGACGCCAACGCGCTGCGCTGGGGAACCCTCTACAACTTCCGCTTCGATGCCGATGCACCACCCGTGACCGGCGACCTGACCCTGGGCCTGTTCGTCCCGAACCCCCCGGCCAGCGTGGCGGTACAGGCCCGCATCCCCAGCTCCTGCAACAATGACGGCATGTGCGAGGGGGCCGAGACCTGCTCCGATTGCGCGGACTGTGTGTTCGTATCGCCACCCACCGGTTTCTGCGAGGACGGGCTGTGCGAGCCGGGCATCGGCGAGGATTGCCTGTCCTGCCCCGAGGACTGCAACGGCGAGCAATCCGGCAATCCCAGCGAGCGGTTCTGCTGCGGCGACGGCGACGGTGAGGCGCCCGTGGGGTGCGGCGACACGCGGTGCACCAGCTCCGGCTTTACCTGCGGCACGTCGGTGGTGGAGGCCTGCTGCGGTGACAGCAGCTGCGATCCCGTGGAGCTGTGCGTGTGCGCCGCGGACTGCGGCACGGTGCCGCCAGGGGAGCTGGTCTGCAACGACGGCATCGACGATGATTGTGACGGCGAGACGGATTGCCTGGACTTCGACTGCTGCGACGACATCGCCTGCGCCGACGGCATCGATGCGGACGGCGACGGCGTCGCCGATTGCGATTGTGACGACAGCAACGACCAGGCGTGGGCTCCACCCGGCGAGGCCCGATCGCTGCAGCTCTCCCATGACGGCCTGGTCGGCGCGGATCTGGGCTGGCTGCCGCCCGCGGAGAAGGGTAGCGTCACGGTCACGTACGACCTCCTGCGCTCATCGGATCAGGATTTCGTGGGCTCCGCCCTGTGCCTGACCCTGGCGGACCCCGCGGTTCCGGGGGCGGCCGACGGCGATACGCCACTGCCGGGCGATGCCTTCTACTACCTGGCACGGGCGCTGAACGAATGCCCGGACCCCGGCCCGCTGGGCAACGATTCGGACGGCAACTTGAGGGAGGGACTGGTCTGTCCGTGAACGTTCGCGCCCGCTTCCCGACCGGTCTGGCGGTGGATCCGGATGCGGCCGACCTTCCTGTCACCGGCACCGGCAAGCTCTCGCAGGTACGCAGGTCCAGCCACGGGAAATGGCGCGCCACGGTGCTGGTGGTCGTTCACCTGCTCATCGCCGCCCACATCGCCCACTTCCTGCTGACCGGCCGCACCTTCTCTCCGGTGGAGCCCTCCGAGTCCATGTACACCCTGGAACTCGGCTACGTGAACGCGGGAATGCTGTTCCTCCTGCTGGCCCTCCTCGGCACGCTGATCTTCGGACGCTTCTTCTGCGGCTGGGGCTGCCATCTGGTGGCCCTGCAGGATCTTTGCGCATGGATGATGAAGCGGCTCGGCGTGCGGCCGCGCCCTTTCCGCTCGCGCCTGCTGCCGCTGGTGCCCTTGGGAGTGGCGTTCTACATGTTCCTGTGGCCCACGCTGCGGCGCCTCGTCCGGGGTGACTCCCTACCCCACTTCTCCAACCACCTGATGACCGAGGGGTTCTGGGATACGTTCCCGGGGCCGGTGTTCACCGTTCTGACGTTTCTCGTGTGCGGGTTCGCCGCGGTGTACTTCCTGGGCGCCAAGGGGTTCTGCACCTACGGCTGTCCGTACGGCTCTCTGTTCGTCGCCATGGATCGCCTGTCGCCCGGCCGCATCCTGGTGAACGACAACTGTGAGGGCTGCGGACACTGCACGGTGACCTGCACCTCCAACGTGCGCGTGCACGAGGAGGTGGCGCTCTACGGCATGGTGGTGGACCCCCGCTGCATGAAGTGCACCGATTGCGTCAGCGCCTGCCCCAAGGAGGCGTTACGCTTCGGCTTCGCCACGCCACCCCTGTTCCGTCGGCGGGCGAACCCGCAGGTGAAGCCGCGGCGTTATGCACTGGGGCTGGGGACGGAGCTGGTGCTGCTGGCTACCTGCGTGGGCGCCACTCTGGCGTTCCGCGGCCTCTACGACGGCCCGCCGCTGCTGCTCTCCGTGGGACTGGGCGGGTTGACCGCGTTCGCTCTGCTGAAGCTCTGGCAGGTGGCCACTCGTCCTGCGGTGCAGCTGCAGAACCTGCAGCTCAAGCAGCGCGGGGCACTGAGCGCGAACGGCCGGTTCTTCCTGGTGGCAGGGCTGATCTGGCTGCTGTTCACCGCGCACAGCGGCTTCGTGCAGTGGCACCGGGTGCGCGGGCGCCACTACCTGGACCGCACCGAGGCCCCCTGGGCGGAGGTGATGAGCGGCCGGTTCCGCGATGGACAGTACTCGGCGAGCCACCATGACGCAGCAGCCCGCAGCCTGCGACACTTCACCGTGGCGGACCGCTGGAGCCTGGCCGATGTCACCGAGGTGAAGCTGGGCCTGGCCTGGGGGCTGCTGCTCTCCGGCGACTCGGCGGCCGCCGAGGAACAGTTGCGGGGTTCCATCGAGGGGGCGCCGGGCCGTGCCCGGTTGCACCAGAACC
>SMVA01201861.1_pt1 | contig 16068 bp, 14 predicted proteins | sample 2456451 | NCBI WGS metagenome assembly SMVA01 (sample SAMN11095933, study PRJNA526329) | marine sediment metagenome | biome: Marine sediment; feature: Surficial sediment; material: Deep marine sediment; isolation source: Hadal surficial sediment | place: Pacific Ocean | collected 2014-05 | depth...
ATCGAGATTCCGACACCTCGCTGGTCCACCTATGAGGCGTTACGTTTCGCTGTGCCAATTCCGGACGGCGCGCCGGTGTCGACTCAGGAGCGAGCGTACACTTCGCCGATCTGGTACACGCCATAGTCAGCACATTGCAAATGCCAGGCTAAGAATAACCGAGGGGTAGCATCACCGTGTTGGACTCCATTCGCGCGCTGATGCGCGAGCCGTTATTGCATTTTTCATTAGCCGGTGCCGGGCTGTTCCTGCTTTTCAATTATGTCTCCGATTCGGACACCGGGAGCGATGATCAGATTGTCGTCACTACCGGACAGATAGAACATTTCGTAACGCTCTTTGTGAAAACGCGCCAGCGCTTACCGATCGATTCGGAGTTAAGCGGACTCATCGACAATCATGTTCTCGAAGAAGTGCTCTATCGCGAGGCGCTGGCCATCGGGCTCGATAAGGACGATACGATTGTTCGCAGACGGCTGCGACAGAAGATGGAGTTTCTATTGGACGACTTCACGCTGGTCGAACCCGCGGACGAAGATTTACAAAAGCTTCTGGATAGCGAACCTGATCGTTTTCGTCTTGACGCGCGGATTTCTTTCGCCCAGGTTTATTTGCAGGAGGACTCACGCGCTGCGGCGGGCTCTACATTGGCAACTTTACAAAGCGGAGTTAGCGATCCGAGTCAGTTAAGCGAATCGCACTTGATTGCCTACCAATTCGACGACATTTCGCAAGCAGTGATTGGCGCACAGTTCGGCAATCAATTTACGACAGCTTTATTCGAGCTGCAGACCGGCGAGTGGACTGGCCCCATCGATTCCCCTTTTGGCTTGCACCTGGTCCTAATTACGCAAATCGTCCCTGGCACGGTGCCGGCGCTTGCCGATATTCGAGCGGTAGTTGAGCGAGAGTGGCTGGTCGATTTTCGCGCGTCAACACAGCAAATAATCATTGACCAGATGAAGTCAAATTACACCATTACAATCGAGCCGTACGAAGCGAATTAATGATCCCTGCTACACGCACATTTCGTTTCCTGCTTCTTTTCTGTTTTCTCACTGCGACAGCGGGCGCAGACGAGTCTCGTCCTGCTCACTTGCAACTGACGTTGACCGAATCGGGTGGTGTCACTATGGTTTTCAAAGTTCCAGCGCGTGGCGACCGGCGCCTGGGCTTGTATCCGAAATTACCAGCCAATTGCGAAGCTGTCTTCCCGCCATCTGCCCACATTGTCGACAACGCCTATACGGAAAGAGCGACTTTCCAGTGCGCCGGTGGAATAGTTGGTGAGACAGTTGCCATTGACGGTCTCTCCGGCACTTTCACCGACGTACTCGCACGTGTTATCCGGCCGGACGGCGCCACTCAGGTTGCGCGGCTGACACCATCGGCACCGTCATTTGTCGTAGAAGCAACGCCAGACGCGTTCGCTGTGGTGAAGAGTTACCTGCTGTTTGGTTTTTCACACATTTTGGCCGGATTTGATCACCTGTTATTCGTACTTGCATTACTTATTCTTGTGCCAGGTACGCGAAATCTCATTTGGACGATTACCGCGTTCACCGTTGCACACAGTTTTACGCTCGCAGCGGCAACACTCGGTCTCGTGAATTTTCCGCAGCCGCCGGTCGAAGCAGTAATCGCTTTATCCATCGTCTTCGTTGCCAGTGAGATCATTCATGTCAGCCGTGGTCGACCGGGGCTGACGCAGCGCAAACCCTGGATCGTCGCATTTACGTTTGGGTTGTTGCACGGACTTGGCTTCGCGGGCGCCCTGACCGAGGCCGGTCTGCCGGAAAATTCGATACCGCTTGCTCTGCTGTTTTTTAATGTGGGTGTCGAACTTGGCCAGCTTACTTTTGTCGCCGTTATCCTTCTGTCGATAGCGCTGGCGAAACGCGTACTGCGTGAGACGCCAACGTGGATGCCCACAGCTACCGCCTATGCGATAGGGACTATGGCATCTTACTGGACGATCGAGCGAGTACTGGGTTTCTGGTAGTTGCGAATCGCTGTAGAGCAGATCTGGCACACTCTATCGGCAATCGCCCGCTGGGCGGGCTCCTACATTACTGATAAGAATTGGAGCCCGTTGGGCGGGCGATTGTTATCAGCCAGGAATGGGTAAAACCAATGCCTGACCCTGACGTCCATATCGTGGCATCATTAAAATCTCGTCTACCCAGGGACCGCAGCGTGGCCAAATCAACATACAGACCGTTTGTGCCAAAACCGGACCAGCTTGCGCTGATGCCTGCGCTTTCCGGGAACGCGATTAATGGTATTGGGGAATCGAAATTTCGTCGTGCCGAACCAATTTACTGGCACGACCCCGAAACGCTACATCATGGTGAACTGCAGAAGTGGTTTTACACGCAGAACGCCGATAGCGAAGCCGTCAACAAAGCTCGGGAGGAGCGTGCCAAAATTCTGGACATTGAGGTACCTCCCATACAGGGCGAACCCTTGCAACAGTCTGCTAAGGAATGGTCAGACGGTTTGGCGAAGTTCGCCAATACTCTCGACATGGAATTGTTCGGTATCACAGCACTCAACCCCGACTGGACCTTTGCAGGAGTCAATCTCAAACAAAAATGGGTCATCATGATTGGCGTTGCGCATGACTACGAGCAGATAAAGACGGCCCCGGCAATGACTGCCGGCGCTGAGGTGATCAAACAATACGGGCGCGGGGCGAAAGCAGTGAAAGACATCACAGCGTGGATTCGCAAGCGGGGTTGGGACGCCGAGTACCATGCCGGCCCAATGGCAGGCCCGCTATTACTCATTCCGCATGCCATTGAATGTGGCTTTGGGGAACTCGGCAAGCATGGATCCATCATCAACAAGCAATACGGGTCTTCTTTTCGGCTGGCAGCGGTGGTGACTGATATACCGCTGCTACCAACACCAAAAAGGACTTACAACGTTGACGACTTCTGCGAACGTTGCCAGGTTTGCGCAAATGCCTGCCCACCGGAAGCCATATTGCCGGAGAAAGCGATGATCCGGGGCGGCGAGAAATGGTACGTCGACTTCGATAAATGCATACCGTTCTTCAACGAAAACTCCGGCTGCGCGATCTGCATTGCAGTTTGCCCGTGGAGCATTCCGGATCGCGGCCCCAAGATTGTGCAACAATTGTTGCGCAGGGCCGCGCGGAAAAATGAGAAATTTCAATGACCGCATTCGCCAGAATTTCATGATCGGTACTTGATCAGATCGAGTCGAGATTGAATGACCGCATCCGGCAGGTAAAAGCAGTTTCTCAGAATTTGAAATCTTGATTTTTGGCTGGTGAGCGGCTGGAAAGCTCCGGAAGCAGCCGCCCGAGAAATATGCGGTCATCTTCTGCTTTTGACTCGCAGCGGACGATTCTTTAACCAAAGCTGACTCGACATCGCCATCAGTACAACAGCCCATGAAATCAGCTTTTGGCGATTTTGTTAGCTCTGGAACGATCTTAACGGACTGGGAACTATGGGCCATCACAATTCACTGCTTATCCTGATATTAGGTTTCATACTCTGGGGAGATTGCGCGGCGCAAGACCGTGAAGCCCCTGCAGATTCGCTGGAGGCTAATGGCGCCCGGATCAGCCCGTTCCTCTACGTCTGGGCCAGAGATGAGGATCGGTCGCACGGCGGTACGGATTTCCTCGCCACGATCAACGCGGATCCTTCCAGCGCCGGATACGGAGAAATTCTGGCCACAACACCCATCCACCGAATGGGTAGCGGTGCTCATCACGCGGAACCAGTCGCGCCAACTGAGGGACCTCTTTTGGCGAGCGGATTCAGTATCGATCGCACTTATATGTTTGATTTGACCAGTCCTGGCGCACCGAAACTCATCGGTGAACTGGAGACGATTCCAGGCCTGTCGTATACACATGATTACCGGCGCCTTGCGGACGGCAAGATCCTGATGACAATGCAGCGCGGTGACGGATCCCAGGAAGGCGATCCCGGTGGCCTCGCGCTACTCGAAAGCGACGGTACATTGCTGCTTACTGCGAGTGCTGCCGATCCGGCCTTTCCCGGCGCGATTATTCGCCCGTATTCGCTTGATGTCGACGCCGGGCATGATCGCATCCTTACGACCGGACGCTCGATGTTCTATGCGCAGGAGAGGGCTGCAGACGTAGTACAGGTCTGGCGACTATCCGACCTTAAACTATTGAAGACGTTGTCCGTGTTACCAATCGAAGAACCTGTGGCGCCTGCCTGTGTGCTGGGACCCGACGAGCTGTGCGAAGCGAAGCATTACTCGTCCGAACAGGAGCCGTTCGAAATACGGACGATGAACGATGGTTCCGCCTTGTTGAGCACCTTCACATGCGGGATCTATCGTATACCTGACATTACCGCTGATGAGCCCACGCTCGAGCCTGTGCTGAACTATCCAGACCTTCTTGGCTGTTCGGTGCCATCCTTAATCGGCGATTTTCTTTTGCTGCCTGTCATGTTCAGCAGAACTATCTTGACATTGGATATCTCAAATCCTGCCGTGCCACGCGAGGTCAGTCGTTACGACACGCCCGACGATTTTCTGCCACATTGGTCTGCCGCTGATCCCAAAGGCAATCGCATCGTTGTTACTCCGGATGCCAGCGAATCGACCTTTGCTGTAGCAATATTCCACGTTGACCCGGAAACCGGGTCACTGGAATTGGACCGTCGGTTTGGCAGCGAACAGCCACCGCTGGGCCTTTCGTTTGAGCGCACGGACTGGCCTCACGGATCGACCGGCCCTGCAGACCCTCATGCAGCGCTTTTTGGGCAATGAGCTGCGACTGGGTGTGTTGGTGCCGGTGGGTAGTTCTTGCCGAAAGCAGACGTTCGATGAAGCGATGTGTCTACCGTCATTGACTAGCAAAAGTCACAGGAGAAATTGAAATGCCAAAAGCGAACCAATTCAGATCAATCTTCGTCACATTGTTCGCAGTGCTGGCGTTGATTGCAGCGGCAGAATCAAGTGCGCAGCACAGCAATCCGTATCGCGCTTACTACGGCTGGGCAAAGCTCCCTGAAGGGAGAGCTCTGGGTGTGGTGGCCGGAATCTACCTGGATCCTGATGGCCAGCACATGTGGTTGATGGACCGGTGTGGCGGCAACAATTGTGCCGGAGTTGATATAGATCCGATCCTCAAATTTGACTTGCAGGGAAATCTGGTAAAGAGCTTTGGTAGGGGGTTGTTTGGCTGGCCTCACGGGTTTTTCGTAGATCACGAAGGCAATCTATGGGTGACGGAAGGGTCGCCTGCGGGAGAACCGCGAGGGGAAGAGGGCTTCAAGATCGGTAGGGGGCACCAAGTGTTCAAGTTAAGCCCTGAGGGCGAGGTTTTGATGACCTTGGGCGAGGCTGCAGTCCCCGGAGACGACAAGATGCATTTCAACGGACCTGCCCACGCGCTGGTTGCCCCTAATGGCGAGATCTGGGTTGCGGATGGTCATCGCGGTGGCAACAATCGCCTCGTAAAGTTTTCAAAGGACGGTGAATACTTAATGCAGATCGGCGGCGGAGTAGAATCAGCGACCGCCGAGCGCGGATTGTTCAACGATCCTCATCACATCGCGATGGATTCACGGGGTCTGCTCTATATTTCTGACCGGGGCAACAATCGGATTCAGATCTTCGAGCAGGACGGGACGTTCGTCGGTCTGTGGACGCATTTCGGCAGGCCGAGCTCGATTGCAATTGACGACGACGACAGGATTTACGTGGTGGATGGCACGACTTCATTAACCGGCGTCCGACGCAAGGGTTTTTCGGGCGGTGGAAGCTATGGCTATGATCGGGGCATCTGGATTGGTAATGTCAGAACCGGCGCCGTTGAAACATTTATTCCGGAGCTGCAACTCACCGGCTTTACCGAAAGTGGCCAACCTCTCGGCGTCGATCAAGAGTTCATCGGGTTACATCCGGATGGCAGCATCCTCGTGGGGGAAGTTGAAATAGGCGAACGTGCGGGCCGGCGTCTGGTGCAATGGATCCGAGTCCGGGAGTAGCCAACTCAAGGTCCGCTATTGGGTGTGCAGACGTTCGAATCCGGCCATTTCGGACACTGTTGGTACGGTCGGTTCCGGACATTTTGCACCGAATCGTAGGAGCGACATCTTGTCACGATGATTTGCTGAGCTTCATCGCGGCGTCCTTGCTCTCGCGCTCTTCTGTGCACTGCAACGAGACACAATAATCTGGACTGTAGTTCCTTCGCAGTAACGCGATACGGCAGGCCTGATTGACCCGGACGCTGTCAGAGATCTTGCGATACCTCTTTTTGCCGGCCGCGATCCGGTACCGCGATAACGTCGTGCTTGCGGAAATAATCAATCATGACGTCAGACACCTTGCCTACACTCTTTACTACTGCCGATTCGGCAAAGGAATCGTACAAGTCACCACCTTCGGCGAGAAACGCCGGTGCAGCAACGCTAAACCGATCAGCTGCAGTGACCGCCTTTCCATTTCGCTGCAGCGAGACAATACGCTGTTGCTCGGGCCGATCAAGATCGTATGTCAACTCGAGGCCCGACAGTTGTAACAGTCCGCGCTCCAACGTCAACGATTGCTCAATTGCGCGCCGTATCTGCTCGCCATTCATTTCTTTGACGATTACATCGTCAACAAACGGGTAAGTATCCAGCAGATCGACCAGGCGAACATCACCACCCGGCAAGTCCTTGCGCAGGCTGCCGCTGTGAACGAATCCGATGTCGGCACCACTCGCTTCCACAAATGCGTCTGCAAACAAATTGCCAACATCGGATTCTTCAATGTACAGGCGGTTCATTCGGGTGCTCGTCTCACCAATAATTTTTAAGAGTTCAGGATAGGCGGAACGATACTTCTGCAATTTGGCTGCGACGTCCGGATCAGGTTGCAAGCTGTTGGAATCCACCGGAATAAGTTTGCTGTCATATTCGGTGATCTCGCCAGTTTTCCCGTCCAGTGTCAATTGAAGGAATCCGAGATGGGTCGCCTGACCATAGGTCTGCATGATGAGGGTTCCGGTTTTCTCATTAACCACTGCCTGAGGTGTTCCCGCATCCGCGTGGCCTGCCAATAGCACATCAATGCCTTCCACAGCGCCAGCGAGCGCTATATCGACATCAATATCTCTTTGCAGTCGTGGATCACTCTCAGCATCAGTCTGCATTGGCGCAGTTTTACCCTGGTGCGTCAGAACGACGATCAGATCGACCTGGTCGCGAAGTTCGGTAACAGATTTTTGCACGAATTCCGCCGGACTACGCACATCCAAAGGCGCGATGAATGACGGAATGATTGCAGATACAGCATCCTGTCCCATGATGCCGATTACGCCAATACGGATTCCGTCTCGCTCAATTATCGCGTGTGCCTGTGCGAACGGGTGATCAGTATCCTTGTAGAAGAAATTCGCACCAAGCACAGGGAAAGGTGACCGGTTTTTCGCCCAGGCGAGTACTTCATAACCATACTCAAATTCGTGATTGCCGATAGCCATGGCGTCGTAACCCATGGTGATCATAAGTTCGAAAGCCAGCTTACCCTGAGTCAATTTTGCGAGTGCCCCGGTAAATATATCGCCGGAATCGAACAGGAATACGTTCGGCTCGGTTTCGCGGAGTTCATTAATGAGCGTAGTCATTTCCGCGATACCACCAATCATCTCAAGATCGTCCAGCCAAAATGCGGTGATTGGGTCGTAAGCGCTTTCGACATCGTTGGTGAAAAGCAGCGTGACGGTCTTATCGGCGCCTGTCGCAACAAGTGCGGATTCGGCAGCAAAGCCGGAATTGCTGAAACCGCACGAGACTAAAACAAGCAACAGCAGACGGTGAAATCCAGGCATTCGCTATAACCCCTTACTTTAAAGATGGTGGTCAGCGTAGCAGATCGATATCAGCCCGGTCGATACATCCAGGAAGACTTGTCGCGCAGGCGTATGTGCGGCACCTGGAATTTTGAAGATGAAGGGGGATTTTCCGTATACTGCTCCGGTCATACTACGTGGTGTTTACAATGCGTTTCAGAACTCTCGGCATAACGATATCTTGCTGCCGCATGGCGCTGGCTGTCTTTTTGCTTTTCATTGCGAGCGCCTGTACGAAATCTGTCGACGAACCAGAATCCAAAGACGATGTCGTTATCGTATCGATTCTCGGCACTAACGATGTACATGGCGAACTGCTGCCGCAACCCGGTCGCGGCGGTTTAACGACCTTGTCAGGTTATGTCGACGCACTAAGGGCCCTTCGTGCAGCAGACAACGGTGGGATGCTGCTTATCGATGCCGGCGATATGTGGCAGGGAACGCTGGAATCCAATTCGTCTGAGGGCGAGTCTGTAATGGATGCCTTCAACGCGCTGGGCTACACCGCCGCGGCAATTGGCAATCATGAGTTCGACTTTGGCCCGGCCGGCCCATTGCCGATACCGGCCGGTGATGCTGATGATCCACAGGGCGCACTCAAACTGCGAGCTGCGGAGGCGGAGTTTCCATTGCTGGCTGCCAATTTGATCGACATCTCGACCAATCAGCCGGTAGCCTGGGAAAATGTGCAACCCTCTGCGATGGTGGAGGTAGCCGGCATCAAGGTTGGCATCATCGGCGTGATGGCGGCGGATGCACTGCGTGCGACCATCGCCGCCAACGTAGTGGGTTTGCGGGTCGCGCCGTTAACGGAATCAATTATCCGCGAAGCACAGGCACTTCGGGAAAACGGCGCCGACCTGGTAATCGTGACGGCACATGCGGGTAGCCGTTGTAACGAATTCGATGATCCACTGGATCTGTCATCGTGCGACCTTGCCGGAGAAATCATGCAGGTCGCCAGTGAATTGCCCAAAGGGCTGGTCGATCACATCATCGCCGGCCATGTGCATGCCGGCATAGCGCATATTGTGAATGGCATATCGATTACATCGAGTTTTTCCAATACGCGCGCCTTTGGTCGTGTCGATTTCACGATTGACCGTGCAACGCGCACCACTCAGAGTCGCCGCGTGTATCCGCCACAGCCGATCTGCCGTTACGTCGATACCGAAAGCGGCCAGTGTGCAGCACGCGATGACGAGTCCGAATCGGTTGTTGAAGCAACTTATGAAGATCAGCAAATTGTGCCGGGCAAAGCGATCCTTGCCATAGCCGAAAGTGCCGCCCAGCGGGTTAGCGAAATAAAGGCGGAAGAGCTCGGTCCGTATCTAGAAACACCAATTACGCTTGACGGAAATCCGGAATCGGCGCTTGGCAACCTGATGACTGAAGCCCTGCTTGAAATGTATGATGCTGACATTGCAATGCATAACGTATCCGGCGGCATACGGGCGAACTTACCAGCGGGAAACCTGACTTTTGGCAGCGTTTTCCAAATGTTCCCGTTTGATAATCGCGTGGTCATCCTGAATATATCCGGCGCAGACCTGCGTCGAATCATCGCAAATCAGGTACACAACAATGGTCGACGCGCCGGTTTTTCCGGCATGCGCGTATTTGTCGATTGCGTTAATGATCAAATGAGTATCGCGATGCTCCTGGCTGATGGCAGAGAAATCCAGGATGAAGAAAATGTCAGAGTTCTGGCGAATGATTTTCTGGCGCTTGGCGGAGACGATTTACTAACCCCCGCAATGCCGGACGACGGATTCCAATATTCGACTGAATTGCCTTTGGTCCGCGACTCGCTCACGCAGTGGTTCCGCATGCAGGACAACAAACTGCGCGCTGAGCAATTTCTGAACGAAGAGAATCGCCGCTGGAACCTGCCCGATCCTCTTCCTGCGGATTGCTCGCTTTAGTCGAGGAGTCCAAATACGGACCGTTGTCCGGCGACTCAGTCTGGCCGCGTTTGGCGCACAGAAATTACCTGATTTGCCACAGTATCTAGTCAGGTCGTTTGAGCACGGGCAGCCAGTGGGCAAAACCAAATAACATGGTCTGTATAAAACCAGTGTTGCCGTTATTTCGCTCCGCCACCCTGGACCTGACGAACAGATATTCGACCAGGTGAACCACAAGCAAGAGACCTCCAATCCACAATATGGTTTGACTGTAAGGTTTCCCTAACAGCGAGAGCAGACTCAGGGCGACTGCAAACCAGAATGCCAGCAAAGTGACTTTCGTAATCTTGATGACTAATTCGAACATTAATTTTAAGGATCAATCGATTCGAGACCGATACGGAGTTGTCGAGCCCATCGATTCGCTAGCCGCCTGACCTCTGCCCAGGTGGTAACGCTATTGGCTTCAATCGAAGTCCCCGGCCTGGCCGCGGCCCGACGGTCAACGGCACGCGCGATAATGGTAAAAGTCACAGAGTCTCTGACTTCTATTACCAGTGTCGCTTCGCCGACGCTGGAGAGGAAAATTCGACTCCGTCCGATTCGATCCGGTGGTACATTCGACACGACGTCAAGTAGCGCTCCACGAACCAGCAAAGTGTCCGGACCTGTGGTTTCAACAAGTTCAAATCGCTCGCTGTTAGACATTTCAGCGGTAAATGCGTCGGTTATTGTCTGCCGCAATCGTTCCTGTTGACTTTCATCCAGCGGAAATTCGGACCGCCGGCTCGCGCGCATACTTGTCGTTGAGCCACTGGTCGGACCGGTCACGAAGCGAAACTCGATGCCGGCACCCAGCAACTTGACTTTTGTGTAGTCGCTCAGATCCACGTCGGCCAACTTCCAGGCGGCATCCATCACGGTATTGTCCACCCGCGTCAGGCCATCGTAAGTCACCTCTGCGTCCGGTCCGGTCTGTATTGTTGGAGTACTCGTACAACCCACCAGCATTGCCGACATCAATAATATTTTGGCTATGGTTTTTATCAACATGATGTTTCTCCCCAATTGTCAGGCAACCGTCATTCGCCTGACACTCGGTCTATCTCGCTCGACTGCCCAACATTATCGCGCTGTAAATGGCGCTGCCAGCGTTGTCTCGAGTATTGTTCCGCGCGGTACGTTGATGCTGGCCCCGGACGTCAGGAGCGACGCACCGACACCTACCCGGGCACCGGTTCTGGCCCCTGAGCTGCCACCGATCAAGCCGCCAACCGCTGCGGCTCTCGCCGTGCGTCGCACGGTCCGTCCCGCCTCACCGCCGGTTTGCGCACTGAGTCCTGTGGTCTGAATCGGAAACAATTGATCGTCGATCATGATATCGGTGAATTCCATCGACATTTCTGATGAACCAACCATGCGCCCTGCCTGGCTGGATCCCGTGAGGATCCCGTATACGTATGCGCCGCGTGGAGCAACTGTTACTCCATCTACCACCAATGCGCCCTCGAGTTGTCCACGGAAACGGTGACCAGCGCTATGGCGACTGGAATCGACAGTGTCCGTAGTGCGTATCACCAATCGCGTTCCTTGCGGTACAGTGACCACGGAAGGTGGAGGAGCGGAGACTGCCGCCTCGACCGTCGTGACGCCGCTACTGAAAAAGATGCCCACAACCTGATCTTCCGGAAACGCTTCTATACCGTCGCCGGTGTCAAACATGATGATACCGTTGCTGCTACCCATGAAACTTCCTTCAAGAATAGAACCGTTGGCGAGTTCCAGCGTATCAGCCATCGATACCAAGCTGAATATTAGAGACATAGTCGCTACAAGTGCGACTTTTATTTTGTTCATAGCGAATACCCTTTTCTTATTCTTCCAAAGACCATAAACGTCTGCTTCTCCCGTGTACACTATACTCTAGTGAACACCGTACCTACGAGTATAGTTTGAATTTTCTGAATCACAACCTGATGTTTAACAGGTTCGCGATCTGAATATTTGCAAGACGAAACAAGGAGAAATCATGATCATTCCACGATTCCGTACGGCATTTCGAGGACTCGGCCTGTTAATGCTGATCGCGTTGATGAATGCCTGTGCAAGCGGTCCAACCATCATCACAAACAGCGACCCATCGGCTGATTTCATGAGCCTGAAAACTTTCGACTTCATGAAGCCGTTGTCGACGGACCGCGGCGATGTTCAGTCACTGCTAAGCACACAAATGATTGCAGCCACGACAAATGAGCTTGAGAAACTGGGCATGCGACGTGACGAAAACAATCCGGATGTGTTGATCAATTTCATGCTCGAAACGCAGGAACAGATCCGCTCACGCCAGGGCAGCACCAGTGTAAGCATGCACAGGGGCGGACGGTACGGGATGTGGGGTGGCTCGATGTCGACGCCGACCATCGAACAATTCACACAAGGTGTGTTATCCATTGACATGATTGATCCGGCGCGAAATCAACTCATATGGGAAGGCACAGCTACCAACCGGGTGACCGACAGTATCCGTCAGAATCAGGAAGAATCAGTCCACAATTTTGTGGCCGACATCTTTGCGGCGTTTCCTTAAGCAGACTAGCGATCTGCCTGGCTCGCACTTTCGAGCCACTCAAGCACTCGCGTCTCGAGGACTTCGTAGAACGGGTTGTAACGCATGCGCAGCAGCCAGTCACCCGGCAGCTTGAGCAAATCCCGTTCGCCACGCACTGCGATGTCGCCCAGGCGAATTGTGTCGCTATCGTCCGGCGGATCAGGGCCGTAAAGCGGATCGTCTGGCGGAAATGGCAACGCCACGTGTGACAATGAGAACACTCCGGGCGGCCACGCAAGATTCGGCAAATCAGCCTCCACAACCTCGTCGGAAAATGGAGTTTTGTCTAGCGTGACCACGGCGTTAGTGTCGGAATTCTTATTGGCGACAAACGTAATACCAAAAGGCAAAGAACTATCTGCCAACAATCGATCAGTCAGTGGTCCCGGATCGCTGACCAGCAAAGACGACTTGGCAGCATGTCGATTGATATCAAACAGCACAAGTTCATGCCGGTTGGGTGTCAGAAGTGCGAGCAGATTGTCGACTACGGCTTCTGTTGTAACCGTTGCATCGACGGTCGACTTGAACACCAGGATGGGCGGCAACATTGACTTCGTGTTTTTGCCCGATCGTGCCGCAAGGCGTCGGTCGACTGAGCGGGTCAGCCGATGTACGACGTCACCGGCATTGGTGGCAAACGAATTATATTTGTAAGGATCGAACTCCGGCAAAACAGTCAGCCAGGTTAAACCCCTAAGACCAGGCACTCGGCCCAGGCCACTTTTGAAACCAGCCAGCGCTGCGGTGCCATGCACGCGGATTGCCGGCGATATCAATACGAGGCTGGCGGGCATTGGTGTGGCCAGTCCCTCGGCAGCATCCAGCGAAAAGTCCAGCGCAAGCGCAGCGCCAGTGGAATAGCCGATTACGTGAACGGGTCTGTCACCAACAGCGGATGACAAGTGGGCCATGGCAATGCGTACCGCGGCAATCATGTCTGGCTGTTTGACATACTTCAGCCCGGAGGGTGCGGTGCCGTGGCCGGGCATGCGTAAGCCGATCACCCAATAGCCGCGTTCGCTGAGAGTCTCGGCCAGTGCACGGAGGCTGTACGGTGAATCCGACATTCCGTGTAACAGCAGCACGCCACCGGCCGGCGCATCTGAGCGAAGCTCAAAACTTCGGTTCCAGTTTTTCTGGTAGTGTTGCGGGTCGGAAGCGCTGCCACTGCTGTAACGAACCAGGCCATACTCTGGTCCTGTCTCTACCTGTGCGATTATTTCCTCTTCAAGTTCGGCGAACAGACGGTCCTCCAGTTTCAGGTAGTCGTCGAACGTTTGCACCTCATCCGTTTTGGCGGCGGTGAATTCCTCTGAAAGTTTTTCTGTGTGCCAGGGCTCGAGTGACACGCTACTACAGCTCTGCAACAGCACCAAAAATACGGCGGCGAGGAGTCCAGTCGTATGTTTCACCGTCATCCCTATCGACCCTGGGTCAGAATCCAGTACTCCACACCGCTTGCCGTCCGGACCCGGTATTGCAGCCGGCTTTTCGGTGTCTCCTCATTGATCATACGCAAATATAGATCATCGAAAAATTCAGGCGTCTCCAGGCTGAAGTTGTGGAAGTTGCGCGTCCTGTTAACCGGCGTAATGTCGATGAGCGTGACACGATCACTGCCCGGATCGAGCATCTCGAGTGCCCGGGCCGCTTCTTCTTCCTGGTTCGGATTCGACGGATCTACCGTACTTTCACCGAGGCGTCGCTCCCGGTTTAAGACACGACTCATTAGTAAAGCACGATCATTGGACGAGACATAAACGGTAACCTTGTCGGAAAATGTCTTGATTGCATCACTGAAGCGGCTGCCGAAGTCCTCGTGGCTGACGTCTGGTGCGGTTAAGAAAACGTGCTCGATTTCTGTTTCCGCGTCGGCATACTCCGCCGACTTGTTCAACTCGTAAAACGCATTGACAACGACTTCAGCGCCCATGCTGTTTGCAAGTATCCACACTCGCTGCGGCTTTACCTCGCGAAGAATCAAATCTATCGTGCGAGCCAGTTCCACTCCGGACTCCCTCGCCACCTGCTGTGCCCTGCGGTAGCCCCGCAGAAAAGTACCCTGGTCACCAGGCCAGTCAAACACCAGCAACGGTGAATCGATGTCCAGTACGTGAGCAAGAAACGCGGTTTTGCGCAGCGCCGAGGGGAACTGCTCCTTGAATCCGTTAATATTGATAAGCAGCGAGCGATAAGGAGAAGCCTGGACCTGTTGGGACAACTCCTCAATGAACGCGCTGTCCGGCAACTTTTCTACCGCGCGCAGCTGAATCTCTTCGTTCAGGAACCAGTCGGTGGGATTAATGAGCATGCCCAAACCGAGCGACGGTTCAATGTCCGTATCAAAAAAGCCCAACGTTAGCTGGTTTACGCGTTCGTTACTAAAACGCTCCTCAAGCGGCCCTTCCTGGTCCGCGAGGCAGCGATTGGTGACGAAAAAAAATCGGTATGCGCCTTGATCCTCCTGCCTTGACACCAGCATGCGCCGGAATTGAAGCGCTTCAGCATGCTCCAGTGCAGTTCGGGTTGACACCTGGAAGAAGATACCCAGCACCAGCGCCACAATGACCAGCAAACCCGCCGCAGCCACAAGGCGACGCTTAATGCGCATCATCGCCTCGGGCTAATTCCAATAGGAGCTCCACAATCACCCTCCGATCCCAGACTATCGATCGAGCAGCCCGCAACTTTGCGTGCTACCACGACAACAATCCTACATCGGAACAGTCAGCGGTGCAGACAGTGTCGTCTCGAGAATAGTACCGCGTGGAATGTTTACGCTGGCACCGCTCGTGAGAATCGATGCGCCAACACCTACCCGCGCACCAGTCCGGGCACCAGAGCTGCCTCCGATGAGACCACCCACCGCGGCCGCCCTGGCCGTGCGTCTAACGGTTCGCCCCGCTTCGTTGCCAGTCTGCGCCGAAAGCGCGCCAGTCGAAATCGGAAACAACTGATCATCAATCATGATATCCGTGAACTCGACGGTAAGTTCCGACGACCCGGCCACGCGCCGGGCCTGCTGTGCCTGCGCAATACGCCCATGAACGAAAGTGCCGCGTGGCGCTACTGTGACACCGTCAATGACCAGGGCGCCTTCGAGTTGTCCGCGGAATCGGTGGCCAGCCGAATGTTGACTGGAGTCGATGTTATCCGAGGTACGAATTACCAGTCGTGTACCCGCGGGCACTGTCACCTGTCCGGTATTATTGGCGGCCATCAGGGCTTCAGCCTGGTCGACACCGGCGCTCAGAAAGATGCCGACAACTTCGTTTTGGGGAAACGCCTCGATGCTGTCCCCCGTGTTGAACATGATGATGCCATTACTGCTGCCGACGAAGTCACCTTCGAGTAAGGTGCCATCAGCAAGTTCAAGCGTGTCAGCAAACAAAAGCCCGGCGGCAAGCGCCGCTATCGTGCCGGTCAATAAAGTTAAAATCTTTTTCATCATTAATCCCTCTTAACAAAACCCAAGTTACGGAAACTGGGCAAATATATCCGCGATCGCATCGTGCGCTACCTGTTCGATATTCTGTCGCGTACTGTCGGTTACGCGTCCTGTTGCGGCACCCTCCCAAACCAGTTGATTTCGTGCCGAATCAATGATGTCGACCGCAATCGTTCCTTCGGTTCTTTGCACCACCTCGGTTGTCGACATGGACATGCTGTAGCCGCTCCACGTGCTGTAC
>SMVA01060438.1_pt1 | contig 16066 bp, 16 predicted proteins | sample 2456451 | NCBI WGS metagenome assembly SMVA01 (sample SAMN11095933, study PRJNA526329) | marine sediment metagenome | biome: Marine sediment; feature: Surficial sediment; material: Deep marine sediment; isolation source: Hadal surficial sediment | place: Pacific Ocean | collected 2014-05 | depth...
CCCGGAGTCGTAACCAAGAGCAACGCACTGGAACTCATGCGCGCGGTGGGCCTCGATGTCTAGGAGCGAAACCCCAGAATGGGGTTACGCGACGCCGCAAGCGAATCCGCAGGCTTCGCCCGCTAGGAGCGAAGCCCCAGAATGGGGTTACGCGACGCCGCAAGCGAATCCGCAGGCTTCGCCCGCTAGGAGCGAAGCCCCAGAATGGGGTTACGCGACGCCGCAAGCGAATCCGCAGGCTTCGCCCGCTAGGAGCGAAACCCCAGAATGGGGTTACGCGACACTGCCGTTAATTTTCCGTGCTGCGAAATTCCAGCTGAGCGGATTCGATGATCTTCCGAATTTCGTCACGTTCCGCGTCCAATAGCTCGGTTCTTCGAAACTGAGCGCGAGCGCGATCCAGGTTCTGCGCGTCTTGGCGAATCCTGAAATAGACGTCTCCGCAGAGGTAGTCGGTGAGAAATCGAACCGCGTTCTCGAAGGCCATCAGCGACCCCGCGAGCGGTAACGCGTTCAACTCCTGAAGTGTGAGGATCGCGCCCATGCCGGATAAATAGCCGCGCGCGATTCCGCGCACGAGGTCGAGATCGATCGCCAATTCACCCAGTCCCGCTTCGTCTTCGGCTGATCGAGAACTGGAAGTGCGCATCAGCTCGCCGAAATCGGCGAGAACGGTGCCGTTCATGACGGTATCCAGATCGACTGCGCAAAGACCCTCTCCGGTTTTGGCGTCGAGCAGGAGGTTGTTGATCTTGCAGTCGTTGTGCACGATTCGGATCGGAAGGCTCTCCGCACCGACTTCGCGAAGCGCTCCCTGGATACCCTCGTACCAGCCGGCGGCCTGGTCGATCTCGGTTTCCACGGATTTCGCACGCTGGTGGGAATCCGCTTGAATGGCAACTTCGAGAGCCTTGTAACGCAGCTCGAGATTGTGAAAGTCTGGGATCGTGATGGCGAGGGGTGGCCCTTCGAGGTGGTTCATGCGAGCCGCAAAACACGCGAACGTGCGACCTGTTTCGAAGGCCTGGTGCTCGGTTTCGACTCGATCGAGGCTCTGGGTTTCTTCCTGAAAATCAAAGCAGCGCCAATAGCCGCCTTCTGGATCGATACAATAGCTGCTGTCATCTGTCGTCGGAACGAGATGTAGATGTCGACGTTCAGGATCGCTCGCGTGTTCTCGTTCGAGTTCACGGCGCTGGTTGGTGCAAATCCGCGACAGATTGTCCATCAGGGCTACGGGGTCTCGAAACACCTGCGTATTGACGCGCTGAAGGATGTAGCGAGTGGATCGCGCTGAATCTTCAAACCGGATGAGATAGGTGTCGTGGATGTGTCCGCTGCCGTAGGGCGTGCTCTCGGCGAAGCGCCCCGGGATCTCGAACTGTGCGGCGATTTCTTTCACGAAGCGCGAGCATAACCCCAACCGCGCGACGCTGGAAGTTGAATCTACAGGATTCACCCGCCATCTCGTGCTTCGATCGCTTAACCGTGGCCAGAGATGTAGTGTTCGAGTTGCTCGATCGTGAATTGCTGCTCGTCGATGACCGCCTTGACGACGTCTCCGATCGATATCAGTCCGTTGATTCTGCCGTCGTCGCGGACCACGAGATGACGCACGCACTTCTCGGTCATGATCGACATCGAAGCGTCCACTCGAAGATCGGAACCCACGCAGATGACGTTTTTCGTCATGATGTCGCTCACGGGGGTCTCTCTCGAATCGCGCTCGGTAAGGATTACCTTGCGCGCGTAGTCGCGCTCCGAGACGATGCCCGCGAGGTCTTCACCATCGAAAACCACCAGCGCTCCGATGCCGTGCTGGGCCATCTTCTGGAGGGCTTCGTAGACGGTGGTCGCGGGTGCGACCGAGTGGATCTGGTAACCCTTGCCTTCGAGTACTTGTTTGATGGTTTTCATGCGCCCATCCTACAGCGAAGTCAATTGGCAAGACAACGCTTGATACGCGCCCCCGGGGGTTGCGCGGGATCGGGGGGGATTGGCTTCACCGCGTTTGAATTCAACGCCTCCGGGGCGCGTGGCTGCGCGCGGCACGAAAAACCGCCAATACTTTCGGAGATGTCAGCGCCGCATCGAGTTCCAGGTTGGGGTCGGCGATCAGTGCGCGCTCGAAACACTCGAGCGCCGCATCGTTTTTTCCCAGCGCCACGTAGGCCGTGGCGCTGGCGATCTCGAGTCGAACGCGATCGGGGTTGTCGGCGACGTCATTTCGAGCATCGATTCGAGCGCGCGCTTCACTGGCACTCGCGAGAGCCTGTTCGAAGCGGGCGGCGCGCAACTCTGCTTCACAGCGATCGATCAGCGCGGCGGCGTCTACCGCCTGAGGATCATTGGTGTCGGCTTTTTTCTCGATGCGAAGGGACGATTTCGCGCCGGCCGGGAGTGGAATGCGCAGTCGCGTACCGACCCAGATTTTGCTCGGGTTCTCGATCTTGTTTTCGCGGAGCACGCTCGCAACCGAGCAACCGTATCGATCAGCGATCTCCCAAATTGTCTCGCCGCTTTCGACCGTGTGGTAGACGGGCTCTTCGGGGGCGGCTTTTTTGGCTTCAGCATCCGTTTCGAAGGCGTGCGTCGGAGGGCTCCAGGCCAGGGCAGCCGCGAGCGTTGTCAGCGCGATCCATCGGCTCAATCCTCGTCGCTCGCACACTCTTCGCTCTCCTCGCTGCCACGTCCAGTTGTACGCTCGGTCGCTCGGTCGCTCAAGTACTCGGCGACGGGCCGCGCTGGAGGTGCTGCCGCATTTTCAAAACGGGTTCGCCCTCTGGTTGGCAGCGCGCGTTGCACTCGCTGTTCCACGCGGGAGCGTACGGGATTGGCTGACTTTGCAAAGTGCACATGCCGAGCTCTTCGCGCGCTTGAGAGGATTCTCGGAGTTCTCACTTGCAGTGAAATCTTCAAGTAAATTCTACGGTTATGGCGAGGCCGAATTCGCGCCACCCGTCGTCGATGCGAGATGGCCCAGGTCGCCTAGAATTCAGCCTGCCCACGAACGCGGCTCGCAATGGGGCTGCGATCACTGAATCGAAAGGAGGTACTGATGGACGGATCCGAGGCCATTGCGCGCTTCACCCGTATGGAGGATGGCACGAAGGCGGATTACGAGATCATCGAACGCGCCCAGAAGCCGTTCATTCAGCAGCTGCCGGATCGTGTTCTCGAACACTTGAGGGCCCTCGGCGGCAGCTATGGCGGGATGCTCGTGGACCGGTTGACCCATAGCCTCCAGACCGCGACCCGCGCGCAGCGCGATGGGCGCGACGAGGAATACGTGGTCTGTGCGCTGTTGCATGATATTGGCGACCTGCTGGCGGCCCACAACCACGCCGATCTCGCGGCGGCGATGCTCAAACCCTTTGTCTCGGAGCAAAACCTCTGGATCGTCGAGCATCACGCGATCTTCCAGGGTTATTACTTCTGGCATCACATGGGCGCCGATCGCAACGCGAGGGATAATTATCGCGACCACCCCTACTTCGGTGATGCCAGCGAATTCTGTGCGCTCTACGACCAATGCTCGTTCGACCCCGAATACGACACGTTGTCGATCGAGTATTTCGAGCCGATGCTGCGGCGGGTTTTTGCAGCGCCGAAATGGACCGAGTCCGGAGCCTGATGGGCGTTCGGGCAGGCGAGATTCAGACGGGCGCCAAGGCGCGGATTACGGCACTTACGACGCCATCGTGCCCGAGGCCCCCGCAGTCCACGCGAATGTCCGCCCAGCGTTCGTAGAGGGGGCGCCGCTCCGCGAGCAGGTCTTCCAGATCTTGCCCGGGGCCTCGAAGGACACCGCGCTTGTCGAGATTTCCCAGCCGTCGATCGAGTTCGGCAAGCGGAACGTCCAGGTAGATGCGCTTGCCGAGTCGACCCAGGTGCTCCATCGCAACCTCGCTATAGACAACGCTGCCGCCTGTGGCGATCACGGCATCCGAACAATCGATTTCCAGCACGACGCACTCCTCGATGCGCCGGAAGACCTCCACGCTGCGTTTCTCGATGATCTCCTGCAGAGATGTGCCTTCCGCTTGCTGGATCAGCAGATCTGAATCTAGAAAACTGCGCGCTGTGCGTTTGGCGAGGAGCACACCCAGGGTACTCTTGCCCGCTCCTGGCATCCCGATTAGCGCGAGGTTGTTGGGGATGTTGGCCATTGGCGCCAGCAGGTTAGCGGATGGGCTCGCTCGCCGGAATGATTGCGGCGCGAGGATTCAGAGTTGCTCCGTCGGCAGTGCGGCGCCGGACGCCGCTCCGATGTAGGATCCAGCGCTCGATCGCGCGTGCGGTATGGCGCAGATCGATGGATGCCGCTGCGGCTTTGTGGGCGGGATCGCCAGTCGAGCACTGGTCGGCTCGCGGAATTGAGGGAAGGGAGATGAAGGGTGATGCTGAAGAACGCAGCGGTAGTTGGAATTGCGGGGCTCATGCTCGGGGCCTCGCCTGCAGCCGCCAACTCCATCGGTGACGGGGGCAGGGTTGCGTTGACGATGATTGGCGGAGGGGGAGCAACCGCCATCGGGTGCATGGCAATCGCGTTACTCACCGAGGAAGTCGAAGAGGGCTACGACCGGCGAGGTCTCTATCTCGCTCTGGGGCCCAGCTACGCGCGAGAGAATTTCAGTGATAACGCTATCACCAATCTCGTTGATGGGGACTTGCAGGTGAATCTCATGGCCCTGCGGGGCACGCCCATCAAGGGCAACCCGACCACAATGCCGCCCGGAGACCGCGGGATCTATACGTTTGGCCTCAGCGATATCGACGACGATACGTTTGGCGTCATGGGCCGAGGCGGCTATCGCTGCCACCCACACGTTTCCGCCGAAATGCAGTTCGAATGGCTCGATGATTTCAACGGGTTGTTGGCCGAGACTTCGCTGGACAACACGAATGACACGTTGCGGAATTTCAGCCTCTCGCTCGAGACTTTTGTATTTACCGCCAACATGAAGGGCCATCTTCTGACCGGCCGCTTCCAGCCATTCGTACTCGGGGGCATCGGTTTCATGAGGATGGAAAGCAAGTCACGCGACATCACGCCCAATGCGACGGCGAGGACGGATGTCTGCCCCGCGGACACCGACGATCCCCCGGATCCCAATCCCCCGTGCTGGGCCGCACAGGCGAGCGAGCGACAGGTCAACGTGGCTCTGCGTATCGGTGGTGGCATCGACTTCTACCTCACCGAGAACATCGTGATGAGCGCAGAGGGCTCTTACCTGATGCCCACGGGCAGACTCGACAATATGGATTACTACTCGATCGGCGTCGGGTTGCAGTACCGGTTCTAAGGGCGACGGCCTCGAAAGCTACGGCAGCATGACCCATCGATTGCGATTCCTCGCTCGTTGAGGATCGTGAGCGGTGGGCAAAGCCGCACATCGATCGGCTCGCGAGCGCTGTCTGGGTGGAGCCCAGGCGACGCCGCGGGTTCTGAGGTCCGCGCCGTACCACCGTTTCCAGATCGGGGTCCATGGGTCTGGAAGCGAGAGTGAAAGCGCTCCCTTTTGCCGGACTTGATCCGGGATCAGGGAGAGATCAGGTAATGATCAGCCTCCGATCAAGCGAGCTTTCCCGCAGAACTCTAGGTTGGGGTCGAGTTTCCGGATTGCCCGGGAACGGGTCGAAGAGCGGCTTCCGCGCAGAAGCCGACTCCAGCCGAGATTCCGGCACTTCGACGCGCTCCCGCTCGAACTTCCCGGGTCAGGAGGAGCAGAGCCTCCAGGACCGGGATGTAGGGTAGGGACCCGGCGGCGGAGGAGGGGACAGTCCCCACCGACCAAGCTCCGCCGCTGGGTCCCAGATCTCCCGCCGAATCCACCGCATCGATTTTCAACAGCCCGAAGCCCGCACCTCGATGCCGCGAGGTGTTGCTTGACGCCCGCCCATCCAAGCGCTGACAATGCGCGGGACCGTTCCGCGTTCGCTTCGGAGGGCACCCCCATGAGCAACCACCGCGCACACGTACTCGATCACTGTCACCCCGCCCTGGAAGTACCCTTCAGCAGGGAAGAGTATCGGGATCGACTCACGAAGATCCGCACGCGAATGGCTGCCGACAGAATCGACGTGTTGTACCTAACGGCGCCCGAGAGCCTCTTCTATGTGAGCGGTTACACGTGTGAGTGGTATCAAGCGCAGAGTCCGAAGAGTTGGCCCGCGACGAGTGGAATTGCCATCCACCGGGATCGCGACGACTTCATCCTATTCGATACCCCTAGCGAACAGATCATGGTGCGTTTCGCGACCATCGCGGAAGACATCCGTATCTTTCCGATCGACGATCGGCGCGATGGCATCGCGTTCATCATCGATGAACTCAGGGCTTCGGGTTGGCTCGGTGGGACGGTTGGCCTCGAGTTCTACTCCTACCGGCCCAATCCCGCGATCAGCCAGCGATTTCGCAGTGCCTTCGAAGCGGCGGATTGCGCGGTCACGGATGGAAGTGACGTGCTTCGGGACGTGCGCTGGGTGAAGTCGCCGCAGGAGATGGCCTACATCGAGCGGGCGGGTCGCATCACGGACGTCGGACTCGCGGCAGCGCGAGACACAATTCGGTCCGGAGTCAGCGAGCTGGAGGTGTATGGAGAGATGATTCGCGCCATGGCAAAGGCCGGAGGCGAGAACCCATCGATCACGCTTCCGGTTCTGTCGGGCCCGAGAGCCAATTGCGGGCACGCGCTGGCGGGGCGTCGGATCATCGGCGAGGGCGAGCAGGTGAATGTGGACGTTTGCGGGGTCTTCAACCGCTATCACTGCAACGCGGCGCGTTCGTTCTACGTGGGAGAGCCGCCGCGCGAGGTAATCGAATTCTACGAGCAAGCCGCTGGAGCGATGGATCTTCTCGAAGGGTTGATACGACCCAATATTCGCGTCGGCGATCTCGTGAAGGCCCTGAAGGCCTACTACGATGATCAGGGAATCTGGGAGAGCGCATCGTGGGTCGGCGGCTATGAACTCGGAATCGGATTTCCACCGGATTGGGTCGGGAACTTCGTCTATGAAATGAGCGACGAAGATTCGAATGTGGAATTCGAACCCGGCACGGTTGTGAATTTCGAGAGTGTCTTCTACGCGCCACGCATGTCCGGACTCACCTATTTGATCGAGACGCTGCTGTTTCGGAACGACAGCGCGGAGATCGCTTCGCGCATGCCACGCGGTCTCCACGTCATTTCGAGCGAGCATTCCGCCATCCCGTAACGCACCTGGTGGGGGCAGGGGGCGGCGAATCCACGCTGTTTCGGTCGGGGCCTTCGTTCAGGCTTGTCTTGCGTTCTGCCGATTGCAGGGGCGGGAGGCCAGGGATGCCGGAGAGACCGAAACTCGGCGAGCTGCTCGTGATGGCGGGAGCGATCGACCAAATCCAGCTCGGCGCAGCGCTTGCCGAACAGCGAAAGTACGGCCACCCCCTCGGCGTCACACTCGTGCGGATGGGCTTTCTCGATGAAGAGGGTCTGATTCGCACCTTGGCGCGGCAGCTAAAGCTCCCAATCGCATGGCTTCGCGGTAAGTGGGTGGAGCAGGAAGTGCTCGATCTCGTCCCCGCCGAACTCGCCCTCAAGTTCCGCTGTTTGCCGCTCGCTGTGAACGATGATGGGCACACCAAGGTCTTACATCTTGCGATGCAAGACCCCGGAGATCTGCAAACCCTGGACGCCGTTCGGTTTCACGTGGGTTACGAGGTGAGGCCGGTCCTGGCCGCGCCGAGCGAGCTGGAAGAGGCTCTCCAAAAACATTACGAATCCGATGAATCCGAAGGCGGCGCTACCGCGAAAAGGCCCGAAGTCCAGGAAGTGCCGGAACTGCTGATGTTCGAGTTGAAGGCCCAGGCGGTCACGCCGGAATCCGAACTCGATTTCGAATTCGGAACGGGGCCGAGTGACGCTGCACTGATGTCGTCACAAGCAGTGCTCAGCGCTCTCACGCAACTGCTGACTGTGCTGATGGAAAAGGGCATCATTACTCGAGAAGAGGTCGCCGCGCGGTTTCGCGATTTTTTGCCCGCCGATACCACGGATCGTTAATGGATCGCCGCAGCGCGCGGCCGAAGGTCGCGCGGATCACCTGATGGGCGGCGCCACAGCACATTTTTTTGCGTAGCGTCGAATGTCGGTGGGGCTTTTGCCGGGTGCGCGGGGAAGGGCCGTTTCGTCAGTTCCTGAGATTTTTCATGCGAATGCCCTGATGGTGGAAGACCAATTTTCCACGGCTGGTCGTAATCACCCAGGGCAGTGTGAATAGGGTCTTGATTGTCTTCGTGGCGTAGTTGGTGCGGTAGGAGCGGTTGCCGTGCACGGTAACTAGCGCCAGCATCGTCTCCGGGCCCTCCATGCGCGTCTCTAACGCAGCACTCTCGTGATCGAGTTCGACCGTCTGGGACATCTCGAGGAGCATGATTTTGTCGGAACGCTTTCGCAGATATTCGAGCGCTGCGTCGTGCATTTCGTCGGTGATCAATTCGAAGTGTTCTTTCTGACGCTGCTCGAAATCGTCGGGCGTGAAATTCTCGGTGGACTCGATCTGGTCAATCGACTGTTCGATCAGCCGGGCCTGTTGGTCTGCGCTCAGTCCCTCAGTCAGGGGGTTTTCGGACGATCCCGAGCAATTCACGAGCAGGGTACACGCCATGAAGGTCATCAATCTTCTAGCGTGGGTCATTCGGAGATCTCCCGTTCCGTAACCGATTGCGGTGGTATCGGATCCGTCCACCGCCGATCGTCGCGCCGACTCTAGGTTGCGGCCGGACGGCCTGCAAGAAGACTCCCGACCGGCCACTTCGAGAGGTTGGTCTTGGGGCTATTTCGGCGGAAACGCGATGACGAGAAGCTGATGATCCGAATCCGCGAGCAGGCCGTCTCGCTGAACCACGTAGCCGAATCGAGCGGTGCGTGTAACGGTTTCGCCACCTGGTGTATTGGCGCTGATCGAGAAACCCAGGTGAATTTGCGAGTCATCGGGGAAATAGCGGGTCTCTTGCCTTCCCGTCCACGGGATGATGAAAGTGTGGGTCATCGATTCGCCGGGCGGGATCTTCACATCGAGCAGCATGGAATCGCGGTGCGAGGTTGTCGACCAACTGCGTGGGATGCTCAGGTCTTCCTTGATCGAAACCAGGAAGCGCACTCTCGAGATCGATTCCGTTTCAGCTCCTTGATTCGCAAACGTGACAGTTGCGGCGAGCGACTCCCTGATCGGAGGAGTTCTCGCTTCGTCGGAATCACGCGTCACCTCGAACCCGATAATCTCGGCGCTCAGCTGACGCTCGATGGGAACAGATTTCCACTGGTAGAAGGCGATGCCGATCGCCGCTGCGACGAGCGCAAGCAGCGGCGCGAACTTCACAGAAGCCAGGTTGCGGTTCGCGCTCATTCGCATCCCAATCACCCTTTGGACGAGTAGGCGAGGGGGCGTTGTCTACCGATCGTCGGCCCATCACACACTCGATCGCCCCGCGCGAGAAACGGTATCAAAATGCTCTTGCGATTTTTCCGATTGATCCGAATCGGCCCTTGCGTTCTGCGACCCAGCCGCCAGACTTCGCAGAGCCCACTCGCTGCATCGGATCGGCGTAAAAGAGGAAGCCCGGCTTGGTCGACGGTGCTTTGACACCCCTGCAACGGCGCCAGAACCTTGTAGCCGTTACCGCTGCGATGGCAGTCACCGCGCTGATCTATGGCTTGAGTTTGCCGTTGCTCGCCCTCGTGATGAACGCGCGTGGCATCGACAGCACACTGATCGGATGGAGCGCCGCCGTTCAGTCCGTCGGTATCGTATTGATCGCTCCCTTTCTCCCCGCCTACATGAGTCGGGTGGGGCCTGCCATGCCGATGCTCGGTGCAATCCTCGTATCGTTGATGGCGTTTTTGCTTTTGCCCCTGTTCACGAGCACCGGAGCGTGGTTCTTGTTGCGCTTCGTAATCGGCTCCGCGGGCGGCGTGCTTTGGGTGTGCGGCGACGCTTGGGTCAACGAAGTGGCCACCGAAAGAATACGCGGGCGAGTCGTCGCGGGCTACGGCGTGGCGATTGCAGCTGGGTTTTCGCTGGGTCCATTGCTGCTCAGCGTCACGGGCAGCGACAGCGCCGCGCCGTTTCTCATCTCCAGCGCGATCATCCTGCTGTCCGCGCTGCCGCTTCTGCCCGTTCTACGCATTGCGCCGAGTATGGGCGGTGAGCAGGCGGGAGGCCTGTTCCATTACTTCAAGCTCGCTCCGATCCCGATGATGATGTGCCTGGTCTACGCGGTTGCGGAGGCGATCCTGTTCACCTTCCTTCCGCTTTACGGAATCGATCAGGGACTCGACCAGAGGCAGGTCCTACACCTGATCGCCCTCATTGGATTCGGCGGAATGCTCGGCCAAATTCCGCTCGGTTGGCTCGCCGACCACATGGATCGCACGGTGCTCGCGTGTCTCAGCATCTTTTTTGTGGCGGTCGTTGCGTTCGCGCTTCCAGTGGTGATCACGCTTCCGGTGTGGAATCTGGTCTCTATGCTGTTTCTGGGCGCGTTCGCGTCTGGGATCTACATGCTCAGTATGGTGATGGTCGGCGAGCGGTTCAGTGGCGCAGATCTCGCAGCCGCCAGCGCTCTATTGGGCCTCATGTTTGGCGCAGGGAGTGTTCTCGGTCCCCCGATCGGCGGATTGGCGATGAAATTTTTCTCACCGCATGGCGTACCGCTCTCGATCGCATTGATGTTCGCGGCCTTCCTACCAGTCATGGTGGTCGCCCTGTTGCGCAAGGACCGGCGATAGCCCGGGATCGGATTTCCGCCGCTTCGGGGTGGAAGTGCCGGAGTGGGCCGGCAATCCTCCAGTCTTGCACGCGAGTTGCGCACGTGCGCACTGAGGTTGCGCGTGCCTTGCGCTTCACCGCCGCCGAACGCACGAAATCCCCAGAACTCCCTAAAGCCCGCCGCCTGCGGCTCCGATCCCTGTAGCCAAATACACACACTGATTAACGCGCCTCAGCGAAGGATGGACCCCTCATGCGAATCACCACGATCCCGATTTTGTCCCTGGTTGCCCTGATGGGCCTCGGCTGTGCCCAACTGTCAGCGTTTCGTTCTGATTTTGCGGCCGCGCTCGATTCCCCGCCGCACGAACTCGAAGTGCGCGGCCCCGGGAGCGTTTTCGACAGCATCGACGCCGCTGCCGTCGATGCTCTGACGTATTGCTATTTGCAGGCCCAAGAAGACGGAAGCGAGGAGCGCATGCGCGCCGGTACGATCAAACGGTCCGGCGCGGGCTTCACCTACACCGATGTCCACGTCGCGCATCCCTTGGCGGAGCGTCGGATCGAATACGTGTTTGCACCGCAGGACGTCGCGCGTTTTCACGTCTATCCACGACACACGGATCACGACGTCAACCGCGTGAGCGAGCGATTGTCGAACAAAGACCGGCGTTCCGTGAGCGTGATCGACCCGCTCCATCGGTCGCTATACGTTCTGCACCCTTCGATGGCGATTCGCTCGTATAGCGGCGTCGATCGCGAAGTCGTGGAGGTGGCGAGTCTACGTGCGCCCTCGCAGGGCTGGGCGTGGCCGTCATCCTTCGCGCAGCGCTGATTCCGCTTCATCGCGCTGGAGGGTGTGGCACAGCGTGGCGATATGCTCCGGTCCCAATCCGCAGCAGCCGCCGATCATGCGAACTCCGTCTCGTACCCATTCCTGCGCGGCTTCGGCTAGCGCCTTGGGCGCGATGACATCCACGAATTGCCAATTCGGCATGCTGAAGAAGCCGGACTCCGGGTAGACGCCCACTGGGCCATCCCAATGTTGGCGAAGGACCGCGAGCGCTTCTGAGACATCGGGAATGGGCGTGTGCATGATGTTCATCATCATGGCGGGGTATTTCGCGAGTACCGCGATGAGCTCGTCGAGGCTGCGATCGGCATAATCGAAGGTGGCGATTTCGTCGGCGCCCGGGTGGCGCCGCGCGGATATGCCGATCCACAGGGGTAGGCCGGTCTCCATTGCGGCATCGACGGTAGCGATGGAGAACTCGACCCGTTCACACATTTCGAGTGCGAGTGCATCGACCCCGGCGGCGTGCAGCAGGCGCGCCTGCTCGCGAACTGACTTTCCGATGGCCTCCGGCGTATTCCAATCGCTCTCCACCATGAACGCCCATTCGCAGATCGAGCCGATAACCGCGACCGGGTGTTTATCCGCGTTGTCCCGAGCCTGCTTCGCGAGCCGGACTGCGTTCGTGTTGATGGCCACCACGTGTTCGCCGAGGCCGCCGGGCTCGAGCATGTGGCGGCCCGCCGCGAAGGTGTTGGTGATGATGACGTCAGCCCCTGCGCGAATGAAGTCCTCGTGAACTTGCCGCACGGCATCGGGGTTGGTGAGGACGGCCTCGCCGCTCCACACCTTGCCGTGCATCGCAACGCCGGCCTTTTCGAGTTGGGTTCCCATACCGCCATCGCTGATGATGGGATCGCCCTGATCGATCAACCGGCGTGTCAGCCAATCTGCCTCAGACGTCATTCAGTTCATTCCCACCCAACAGTGTCCGGACGGAGAATAGGCAACTCAGGGATTGTGGTTCCACTGATTTCGCACGCTGCAGATGTCCGTGTGATTCGCTTCGTCAATGCTGAGCTACGCGATTTTCCATTCAATCTCGGGAAACCTGGATTGTTGTTGCCGATCGTGGTTTTTTTGAAACTCGAAAAGAAGCGTCAGATGATCAACCCGATTGCGTAGTCGGCGCTCCGCAACCAGCGCGAACGCGCGGTACATGCGAGCCGCAAAGGCCGTGTCCTCGCGAAGCTTATCACTGAGCGCCTCACTATCGATCGCGAGGACGACAGATTCCTCGTCTGCCACGATCGTGGCGGAAGCCGGAGAGCCCTCGAGAAAAGAGATCTCGCCGATCAGTTCCCCCGCCTTCAGTTTTGCCAACGGTTCATCGGCGAGCAGTTCGACCGCTACATTGAAACTTCCCCGGATCACGATGAAGACTGCACGCGGGCGAACGCCTTCCTGGATGAGCGCAGTTCCGGGTTTGATGATCTTTCTCGTTCCCACCTGAAACAGCCACACCACGTCTTCATCCCGCATTCCATCATTCAAAGCGATTGTCGGACTCATTTTTCCGCTCTCCTGGTTCCCACCGAATTTGGTGAAATTCCATCACGTATGGTGACAACATCGGCGATCGCCCTCGCAGCCGCTGTGAAGCCCTTCACACCGCGGCACAATTAGGACTGTTCTTGCAGCGGAGGACGCCGAATCCAACGTGAATTGTGGCGGGCGGAGTGAGCCGCGTCGCACGGCGCGCTGGCTCATCGATCGCCAGCAGCTGAATTCGTCGTACCCGGAAAGGAATTACCAATCAGCAACGAGGCCGCTTAGACTCACTCCAAACACCGGACCCATGGATGCGGGCAGACCATACGGATGACTCGGAGCTGCGCGCTGGATGCCTGAACGCCTGATCGATCAGCCCCGGGTGAAGGGAGCGCTTCTCGCGGCTTTGCTGGTGGGAATCGTCCTCGCCGCCTATGGGCCCGCATTGCGTGCGGGTTTCATTTGGGACGACGACGATTATGTGACCGAGAATCCTCTCCTCCACGCACCCGACGGATTCGAGCGCATCTGGTTGTCGATGGACGCGCCATCTCAATACTTTCCGCTCGTCTATTCGGCCTTTCGGATCGAGTACGGACTCTGGGGCCTAAATCCGCTCGGTTATCACCTGATCAATGTGTTGTTCCACGCCGCCAACGCGCTGCTTTTGTGGCTCCTGTTGCGGCGGCTCGATGTCCCCGGCGCGTGGTTCGCGGCGGCCGTTTTTGCGCTGCACCCGGTGCACGTGGAATCCGTCGCGTGGATCACCGAGCGAAAGAACGTGATGTCGCTGTTCTTCTCCCTCGCTTCACTGCTTGCATGGATGCGTTTCATCGAACCGCACGGAGTCTCCGCGCGGCGTTTTTATCTGGGCTCGTTGATCTTCTATGCGCTCGCGTTATCGAGCAAGGTGACTGCCTGCACGTTGCCGGCCGCGCAACTGCTCTTGCTCTGGCTGCGCGGGCATCCGATCGATCGCCGTCGCATCGCTCAGGTCGCGCCGTTTCTCGCACTCGGCGTCGCGTTGGGCCTCGTCATCAGCTATTGGGAGCGTTATCACATCGGAACGGTGGGCGAGCGATTCAACCTCTCGTTCATTGAATCGTTTCTCGTCGCCACACGGGCAGTCTGGTTCTATCTCGGCAAGCTGCTCTGGCCGACGCAGCTCACCTTTAGTTATCCGAAGTTCGAGATCGACCCGAGTGATCCGCTTCAGTACAGCTGGGCGATCGTCGGCGCCGTGCTTGTCTGGAGCTTATGGCGTTGGCGAGGGGCACTTGGGCGCGCTCCGCTCGTCGCAGCAGCCTTCTTCGTTGCGACACTCTCACCGCTGCTCGGCTTCATCCCGCTCTTCACCTTTTGGTACACCTACGTGGCAGATCACTATCAATACATGGCCAGCATCGGGCCGATCGTGCTCGTGAGCGCTGGAGCCACGCATTGGTTTCGCGATCGCACTTCTCTGGGATCGCGTGGGCTTGCGGCTGCAGCCGCAGTCGTATTGGTCGCGCTGGCGGCGTTGGTGTGGAACCAGGCGCGTGTTTATGAGAGCGAAGAGACGCTCTGGCGCGACACGATCGCCAAGAATCCGAACTCCTGGATGGCTCAGACGAATCTCGGGCGATATCTGCTGCGCGAAGAACGCTATGAAGAGGCGGTCGACGCCTACGGGCGCGTTTTCGCGATTCTGCCAGGCGCCTACCGTGCCCACACGGGACGGGGGGGGGCGCTGTTGAGTTTGGGTCGCGAACGAGAGGCCGAGGAGGACTTCAAGAGAGCGCTCGATCTGCGGCCCGATCATTACAGCGCCCACAAGGCGCTTGCGCGTCTGAACTGGCAACGAGGAGACCGCGCGGCCGCGATCGGCCACTACGAGACGATGATCGAGATCGCTCCGGGAAATCCGACCGGCCACTTCCTCATGGGCCGCGCTCTGCAGGCCCAGGGACGCCCGCTGCGAGCGCTCGAACACCATCGTGCTGCGCTGGAAATCGACCCCGATCACGAGGACGCACGCAACGCGGTGGAGCGAATCGAGAGCCGCCGAACGGGCAATTGAGCCCCCAAACGGTGTTCACGTCGGGGAGACGCCTCGTGGGTCGCATTTGGATTCACGAGTTGGCCGATTTTCGGCGATTTCCGGATCTTCCGACCTTTGGTATCCTGGGGCGGTTGGAGGTTGCCGTGCGTGTCTCGCAATCGCTTGCCGTCGCAATAGCGGCCCTGTTGTTCATGGGTTGTTCGGGGCCCTTGGGTCCCGCGAAAATTCGAATCCGGGACGTCGGTTCGTTCACGCTGCCTGTCTGGACCACCGATGGGATGTACCTGGTGACCGGCCGCTCCGGTGTGCTCTTCCTGACCCCTCCTCCGCTGGATTTGAACAACTACCGGGGGGTCGTGGTCGATGAAATTCAGATCAGCACGAAGCATCGATCGCGCCAACTCACGTCATTCGAAGAGGATCGGCTCAAGGGTTATTTCACTCGCCGCTTGAAGACCGCCTTCGAGTCCAACGGCTGGCCGATCGTGGACACCCCGGGCAAGGATGTGCTCCGGGTGCGACTCGTCGTCAGGAATCTCGAACTCGAGAGGTGGCGCCGCCACCACGTTGGGAACGTGATCCTGAACTCCTCGGTTAATCGAATTGTGATCGTACTGGAGATTCGGGACGCGGTCGGGAACGATCGAAGGTTGTTGTTCGGCGACAGTCGCAGGCTACCGTTCGGCGTCTACTCCGGATCCAGTGCGATTTCGATTCTGCGTGTGGAGGACGCGTTCCGCGAATTCAGCATCGATTTTCGGCGGCGCCTCAGAGAGGTCCAGCGCGGGGAATTTCCGCCGCCGTCGCAGCGCCCCAGCTGACCGGCGAATCGCGTGAACTCCCAGCGCCGCAGCCAGGCGGCATCTTCCTAGTCGGTCTTTCCACTGGGGTCTTCAGCAACGATGTGAAGCCACGCGAGTCTTTCAGCCTCG
>SMVA01214305.1_pt1 | contig 16061 bp, 19 predicted proteins | sample 2456451 | NCBI WGS metagenome assembly SMVA01 (sample SAMN11095933, study PRJNA526329) | marine sediment metagenome | biome: Marine sediment; feature: Surficial sediment; material: Deep marine sediment; isolation source: Hadal surficial sediment | place: Pacific Ocean | collected 2014-05 | depth...
TACCACCAACATCCCGAGCGACTTAATTGGAGAACGTCGAGCATGCATTTGAGTGCCCGCCTGCGCGAGCAACTGGGATTGCAGGTGATGGTCAGTATAGCCAGGGCCTACGATCAACAGTCGGATATGTTGCCGACCCTGGATAATCTGGCCGCCTATCAACGGGTTCCTGTCGAATTACTCAGCCGTATGTTGAAGTCGCTGGAGGCGGATGGGCTGGTAACGCAATCGGCGGATACCCCGCCGTTACACCTGCCAGGACGGGCGCTCAAACGGATCAAGCTGGCGCATATATTGCGCAGTTCTCGCTATGCCGAAGACGATAGCCAGAGCGATGGTTTTCGTAGCGATGAGCCGGTGTCCAGGCTGCTGGAAAACTTCGAAGAGGAATTGGAGTCACGCCTGGGGGAAGAAAACCTGGCCGGATTTTTACATAATTTTGAGAAGGGTAACTGCGATGAAGATAGTCTCGTTTAACGTCAATAGCCTGCGCCAACGCCTGCATCAGCTGAGCAGTGTCATCGACAAACACGCACCGGAATTTATCGGCTTGCAGGAAACCAAGGTGCAGGACCATGATTTTCCTCTCGAAGCCATCAATGAGCTGGGATACCAGGTAATTTTCATGGGTCAGAAAACGCATTACGGGGTCGCGTTACTGTCGCGACAGTCTTGCAGCAACCCCTGTTACGGATTTCCCACCGATGATGAAGACAGCCAGAAACGCTTTATTGGCGGTGAGTTCAATGTCGATGGACGAACCTTGCATATTTTTAACGGTTATTTTCCACAGGGTGAAAGCCGTGATCACGCGATTAAATTTCCGGCAAAAAAACGGTTTTATCGCGATCTCAATCAATTGTTGGGTGAATATGACATGACCCAATCCAGCCTGGTGGTGATGGGTGATTATAATATTGCCCCGCGGGATGAAGATATCGGCATCGGCGCGGACAATGCCAGGCGTTGGCTCAAAACCGGCAAGACCAGTTTCTTACCCGAAGAGCGTGACTGGTTTAATCATTTGACCGCACTTGGGTTACACGACGGGTTTCGACTCTGTCATGCCGACGAGGATAATTTATTCAGCTGGTTCGATTATCGCAGCCGTGGTTTCGATGCCGAGCCCAAACGGGGATTACGCATCGACCATCTGCTGGTATCGGAAAAACTAAAAACCTCGGTGATAGGCGCGGGTATGGACTATGATATTCGAGGGATGGAAAAACCGTCTGATCATGCGCCCACCTGGATCGAGTTAGATATCGATTGAACCTGAATTAAAACCAACGAGTTAACCATGCTTGCAAGACCAGTAGAAATGCCAGCTGCCGATCAGGCTTTACCGGGGCGTGATGTGCCGATTCAGTTTGATTCCAGGCATGCGGTGTTGGGGACCTCGATGGTCGAGCCCTTCCCGGATGATAGCGAGGCAGTCGTTCTCGGTTTGGGTTGCTTCTGGGGAGCCGAGCGAAAGTTCTGGGGCCTGGATGGTATCCACACGACCGCGGTCGGTTACGCGGCAGGGCATACCCCCAACCCGACCTACCAGGAAGTGTGTAGTGGTATGACCGGGCATAACGAAGTTGTGCTGGTGGTTTATTTCCCGCAACAGGTCAGTTTTGAATCGATATTGAAAAACTTCTGGGAATCACATGATCCGACCCAGGGTATGTCGCAGGGTAATGATCAGGGTACCCAGTACCGCTCGGGAATTTATTACCACCAGCAGAGCCAGCGCTTGTCGGCGCAACAAAGCCTCGAGCATTACCAGTGCAAAATTACCGGCGAGGGATATTCGACGATTACAACTGAAATTCGGGAGGCGGGTCCATTTTACTATGCCGAAGACTATCACCAGCAGTACCTTGAAAAAAATCCAGGCGGATATTGCGGCCTGAGTGGTACCGGGGTGTTGGGTTAACGGTTTGTTTAACCAAGCGTTTGCGATTTGGATAAATAAACAACTAATGCACTCATCGCTTTGCCAGGGAAAACAGTCAATTCGGCTATTGCCATGACCAGATCAGCAAATTGTCGGATGCTTACCCTGGGGTCGGCTGTATTATTCACAGTAGCAATGGTAATTTCCCCTGTCGCCCCGGCAGCCGACAGTAGCTTCCACCAGGAAGCACCCGCGTCACTGGCGGTTGCGATTACCATTGATGCGGAGCATTTGATCGAACTCTACCAATCCGTTCCTGATCTGCAGATTATCGATTCGCGCCATTACGAGGATCGTAGCCTGGGGTATATCGAAACATCTTATAACCTGCCCCTTGCGTATACCAATTGCGCTTCACTGGCAAAAATGGCCAGGAACAAGGATCAGGCATTCGTATTCTATTGCAATGGAAACGCCGCCGATACCAGTATCGACGCTATCCAGATCGCTTCCAGTTGTGGTTACAAACGCCTGTTCTGGTTACGCGGCGGCTTTGTCGAATGGGAGGATAAGGATTATCCGTTTGTAATCGAGTAGATCGATGTTCGAGCGATTCTACAGCTTTAAATTTATCATCGGCTTCACCCTGTTATGGCTTGGTATCCTCGCCTATAGCCTCACCATTTACAGTACCCGTGTCTATCGTGGTCATGCGATAGATAACCAAACTCAATCCTTGCAATCTGTCCTCAAATTGAAGAGTCGTGAAGTGATCGACCAGCTATACAACGAACAGAAACGCTTTGCCTACAAATTGCAAAATGAAGCCCCCTTCAAACAGGCGCTCGAGGCAGGCGATGCGGTGAAAATGAAAGCCTGGCTTGACGAAAGTTATAAGCGTTACCTGGCTTCGGCCGGTTTATTCAGGCTGAAAGCGCTGATCGTACGCAACCTGGCCGGGGATGTGTTCGCTCAAAATTCGGATGATGGCCTGAATAGCTACCTGGGTTGTCCAGTGTTGCTGGCGTCGGTCGGCGATTCCCTGATTCGCCTGCTAAAGCCGAAATATGCGCTTTGCAGTTACGCTAACAATTTGTATAGCGAGGTATTTGTGCCGGTTGGGACGCTGGAACCGAAGGCGTATTTGCATGTAGTCGGTTATGTGATCGAAGGATTGAAAACGATTGAAGCCGATATCGGCATGCCGCTTAGTATTACCACCAGTTCTGGAATCAATCTTTACCGCTCAAAAAACTGGGTGGCATCGAGCCGGGAATCTCACCTGTACCCGGTCCACAAGCTATACGGGGATGACTCTTTCCTCGGTGTCAATATTGCCGCTTCTGTCGATCAAAAACCTTTTATTGACCGCCTCGAGCGCACCGAAACAGATTTTCTAATTATTACCTCGATGGCGATGCTGGCGGCGCTATTGCTGGCTATCTTTTTGTTGAATCGGGCCTTTCTGCCGATGAACAAGCTGAGAAATTCAGTGGGCGCCCTGTTGACCGGCAAATACACATCGATTAGCGATGAAAAATTACCCAGTGAATTGCGCGATCTGGTTGTCGCCTATAACGAAATGGTGGAGGGGCTGGAAACTGAAACCATTTCACGCCGGCAGATCGAGGAGAAACTGCGCTCGGAAAAAGATTTTATATCGACCACGCTGAATTCGATTACCAATCCGGTCATCGTTATCGATTCAAAGGATAGAATCAAGCTGCTCAACCCCAGCGCGGAGAAGTTGTTTGGCGATAAGGAAGAAATGCTGCTCGACGTTTCCATTCATGAAGTGCTGATTCTCTACCTGAATCGACAGACCACCCACATCGTCGATATAAACCAGCTGCTAAATCGCAAGCAATCGGTCAGCTCGATGTTCTTTTACGACCCCAAGCGAAATATTATCGAGCTCGAATTCTCGGCCTCTCCGATGATCGACATGGAAGCCGAGGATGTCGGCTTCGTGATTATACTCAAGGACGTTTCCGAATACAGAAAGCTGCGGCGTAAGCTGAGTTACGAAGGTAGCCATGACCAGTTAACCGGGTTTCTCAATCACACCGCCTTCGAGCAAAGGTTTGAAAACCTGGTGATCGAAGAGAACGACTCGATATCCCAGCATGTGCTTGCCTACCTGGATATCGATCAGTTCCGGGTTGTCAATGAAATCTGTGGTAACGCCGCGGGCGACCTGTTGTTAAAGCAGGTCGGCAATATTATGAAGTCACATGTGCGTAAATCCGACGTTCTGTCGCGTTTGAGTGGCGATGAATTTGCAATCATCATGCCCTTTTTTGAAATGGAGCGAGCGCTACAGTCGATTCAAAAAATTATTATAGAAATTCAGCACAGCGGCTTTGTATGGAATGATAAGGACTACCAGGTGACCGCCAGTATTGGCGTGATGGCATTCGGTCGTATCAGCGACGAATACCCTGATTTTTATTCCAAGGTCACCACGGCCTGTTTCCTGGCCAAGCAAAACGGTGGTAATCAATATCATTTTATTGATGAATACGATGAAAAAGTCATGGCCCGGCAGGTTTCCATGGACTGGGTGTCGGGCATCATGAAAGGGATCAACGAAAATCGCTTTTGCCTGTATGTTCAGCCCATCGTGGCGATGGACGACGATGTCACGCGCAACCACTACGAGGTGTTGATTCGTTATCGCGATGAGGATGGCGATATTATAGAACCAGGCAAATTTCTGCCCTCTGCGGAGCGCTATAACCTCATCGAAAGAGTCGACAGATGGGTCGTTACCAGCGTCATCAACTGGTTGCAGGAACACCATGAGACTGTTCGTAAAGTGATGTTTTCGATCAACCTGTCTGGACGCAGCATCGGTTCGCAGGCCTTCCACAAATTTTTGCATGAAAGCCTGACCAATAGTAGTGTCGATCTCAACTCGCTTTGTTTCGAAATAACCGAGACTGCCGTGGTCGATAATGTGGAACGTTCAATCGAGTTTATTAACTCGATCAAGGCACTCGGTGTAAAGTTCTCTCTCGATGATTTTGGTACCGGGCTGTCATCCTTCAGTTACCTCAAGCAATTTCCGGTCGATTACCTGAAAATCGATGGAGAGTTCGTGCGCGATATTAGTGAAGACGACACCAGTTTTGTTTTCGTGCGTTCGATGACCGAGGTCGGCCATTGCCTGAATATGAAGGTAATCGCCGAATTTGTCGATTCCGAAGCCATGTATGACAGGCTACGTCAGGCGAATGTTGATTTTATCCAGGGTTACACGGTGGGAAGGCCGGTGGATATCGAGACGCTGCTTGATATCGCCGATGATGACATAGAGGCGGTGGGCTAACCCACGGCTTGCAACGAATTTATCGAATCACGCAGGTCGCGAAAGCTCGGAATTTTCGCCTGCTGGAATATATTTTCGCGTTCCTGGCGACTTCGAATTCGCGTTAGCTGCCTGATCGAATCCATATCAAGATAGGGCGCGATCATATGCAGGAATGCATATTGATAAGCCGATATATGACGTGAATGACGAAAACCTATCTTGATGACACTATCGGGAATCAGGTGGCTTGCTCCGATACGTCGGACCGCTGCGTTGCTCAACCCGAAGCGTCGGAGCGTCGCCCGCTGTATCCATGTGCATATCGCGACGAATGCTGGTGAGAAATACGGGCTGGGTCTTAAAGTGGTTTTTTATTCTGCCCGGGTCGGTGAAAAATCTATGGATTTTACTCGGGGGGACAGGTTGATTTCATCAATCACGATGTTGCTGCTACTTTGCAGGATGTGTGCCACCTGCCTGGCCACGTCGCTTACCTCGATTGCGTTTTCCGTATTAGCGCCGGGCCTGAAGGGTAAATTATCGAAAAACGGGCTGCGCACCATGCCCGGGTTTATCAGGCTGACCTGGATCCCATCGCTCGCGCAATCGTCTCGCAATGCCTGGCAGAAACCACGCAGGCCGAATTTGGCGGCGCTATACAGGCTGCCTTTTTTACCCGTGGACAGGGCGGATTCAGAACCGATAAAAATCAATCGCCCCTTGCCGCGACGACGAAACGCCGGCATCAGCGCGCGGCTCAGTAGTAGCGCGCTGGTCAGGTTAATGCGTATCGAGCTGTCGATTTGCGCAACTGAAAACTGTTCGATCGAGCCAAATATACCCTGGCCGGCGGCGTGGATAAAGCAGTCGAAATCGAATTCCCTGAGCAGGCTGGGGAGGTCGTGGTCGATGGCTTCGACATTGGCGAGATCCATCGATATTCCGGTGAATTCTGCCCCGTCAAATTCGGCTATGCCGCCACGACGGCTAATACCGACTACCCGGTAGCCCTGTTCCAGTAATAAGCGCGTTGTCGCCAGTCCGATACCGGAACTGGCTCCGGTGATCAAGGCTGTTTTTGCATCAGCCATGCCATTCACAGGGGTGATATATGTGTTTGGGGATATGCTTCATCAATTGCGTTTCGCAGTAACCGATCATTTCCTCTTCCTGCGCCAGCGGGTAGCTGATAATACCATTGTCGAGCACCAGTTGTTGCGCGAACAGAGGCTCCTCCGGATAGAGTCGGCTGACCCTGCGAAAATGATCTTTGGTCAGGCGGAAGCTACCCAGGCTAACCGAGTGCAATTTTTCGGGGTCGATGCAATGAAAAATATCCTCGAGCAAGCGGGTGAATTCCGCCTGGTAGTCCTGGTGATAAACGATCGGGTCCAGGCGCAGTCCTACCGGCCAGCCTGCATCTTGCAGGCGGCGCATGGCCTTGATGCGTTTGCCGATCGAGGGGACGGAGTGTTCCAGCTTGCGGTGACTGTAATGGTCGGTAAAACTGAAAGCGGTAACGATCCGGGGACTGGGGCTATGCGCCAGCAGGGACCTGATCTGGGTGCTCTTGGTGCGTAACTCCATCCAGGCGTTGTCGATAGACTTGATCAGCGGCACAAAAAAATCGGTGAACCGCGTCATCGGATCGTAGGCGAGGCTATCGCAGTCATATCCGGAAAAAAACCAGACCGGCTGCTGATTGTGTTGCGCCGATGTTTCCCTGATTTGACAGGCAAAATCTTCGTAATTGATAAATAATATCTGGTGGGCTGATTGAAACATGCCCTGTAAAAAACAATAGCGGCAATCGTAGACGCAGTTGAGCATATGCGAAAAGTAGTAGTTGTGCGGCGAGCCTAAACCATAACCTTCCGGCGCGGCGAGTACCTGGCCCTTGTTTTTACGCGCAATGATAATGGCCGGATTCTTTTTTTGCAGGCGAAAATTTTGAGCCCTCGGATTGAACACTTCGCCATAGTGACCGATCTCGATCAGCGGGATCTTGCCCAGTCGCTTGAGTATCTCCCGGGTCCGGGGATGCTCGCGAATCTCTGCTTCGATATAAACGCAACTGACCATGTTATAAATTTCTGCTGTCCAGGTGGCTGAGTTGCTCGAGGATGTCGATCATTTTACCCGCCGATGTCTGCGATGCAATTTTATCCGCCAGGCTGTCGATCGAATAGCTGCGACAGAGCAGGTAACGGAGCAAAACGCGCAACCTGTTTTTCTGCGTCTGGCTGAACCTGGCCATCGCCATTACCCGCTGCCAGGCAGCGGCCGGAATCTCCCGGCTGGCCACTTCGTCACTGATTTCCATCAGGCTAACGGCCTGTTGATCTATCAGTTTGAAATGGTGCTGGATCAGGTCGCTCACCTTTTGCCGATTGCGTCCTGATTGTTGGCAACGATTGTCGCTGATAACCTTGATGCATCGGATGAGCTCGGCGCTGCTGAAACGCAGGGCGCTATAGAAAAACCCGCTAGCCTCCATGTCGAACAAATGCGTCTGGTCATAGTCATAACCGGGCTGGTTCAAACTGATACAACTGGCGCTAGCCAAGCCTGGTCTGGATATGGCCGCGGGGTAATAAACCCGGTCGGTGTCAGAGTCTATGACCTTGTTTACCAGGAATATCGAGCCCACCGCGTGTTGCGCGGCTCCGGCTATACCGAGGTTTATCCAGGCGATCGAGGGATATTCATGATATTTCGCGGCCGCCCAGGCGGTTGCCGCCGCGCTCGCTATTTTTCCACTGCCACTGACAATGCAGATCATCCTGTCGCTCTGGTAATGATCGAAAGCATTGTCGTCATGCGCTTTGTTCAAGCGGTAGTAATCGATGATCGGTTTTGCTTCGCAATGCAACGCGCATACCCAGATCAACATGGCGATGTCGAATCCCGGGCGTCGCGCCATTCATCCAGCAGCGGTCCAAACTCATCCAGGACTTCCTGGTTCCGGTGTTTGACTGCGCCCTTGAGCAGAATGTCGAGTTTGCTTAACAGCATGCCACGTGCGGCCTGGTGAGACTCGTTTTCCAGCTCTTCCTGTCTGAGCAATCGATCGAGCGCGCGAATGCGAAATCGGTCCATACCCCAGTATCGCCTGGATAGCTGGTCCTGGTGCCCGCCATACCGGGTAATCAGAGTTTCGTCGATATAGTACACCGGGTATCGATTGCACAGACGTAGCCACAAAGCATAGTCTTCGCAGGCGGGTAGATCTTCGTCAAATAATCCCAGCGACTCCAGTATCGATTTTTTTACGACCGTGGCAGAGGGTGAAATGGCGCACAGCGCAAGGCATTTGTGGAATATCCAGCCCCCGGATTTGCCATGTTTGATCATCGGATTGACGCGAACGCCCCGGCGAATCCAGATTTCATCGGAATGGTACAGAACAAACCCCGAATTATTTTCCTGGGCTTCGCGGATGCGTGCAATTTTATGCGATTGCCAGCTATCGTCTGAATCCAGCAACGCGATCCATTCGTGGTTTGCCGCGGCAATGCCACGGTTTCTGGCAGCGCTTACGCCGCGATTGCACTGTTCGATGATGGTTACCCGGGGATAGTCTCGACTGACGGCCGCGCTGGTATTATCGGTCGATCCGTCATCGACCAGAATGATTTCGTCGACCGCGGAGGTTTGATCCATGACCGATTGTATCGCCCTGCCGAGCGTGTGCCTGCGGTTGTAGCTGGGGATTACAACAGAAATACGCAAGGCAATACCATGAATTAATTTTTTTGCGGGATAATCGCAGGCCCCGGGAAATGGGTTACGCTGGAGCCGTCATTGTCGAGGATACGGTTTTTCCCACTCTGATCGACCTCGTCGATGCGGATAACCGAGTGATGGGGGATATAGGTATGCTTGACATTGCCAAACTCACGCTTGAGTTTTTCTTCGGCGGGATCGATTAGCAGTTTGGAGTGTTCACCAAAAATGATCTGCCCAACCTCGATAAAGCCCATCATTTGCGACTGGCTCACTTCGTGTGCATAGAGTTCATAAATCTTGTTGTTGTTATGAAACTGGATACGAAATGTATTTTTTTTAGATTTTGGCATGAAATATACTTAGTCGGACGGCATTAGCTCGTCAAGATCCCCATCCATGTGTAACTCGGTCAATTCAGTAAAACCGCCGATTATTTTCCCATCGATCAGAATTTGCGGAACAGTGCGGGCATTATTGGTAACCCTGGCATAGTCTCGCAGAGCGGCTTCGTCCTGGTCGATACGAATTTCGTCGAATTCTATATCCCACTTATCCAGCATGGTTTTAGTTCTGTCGCAGAAACAACATCCTGCGGTGCTATATACGGTTACTCGAGACATCTTCATTCAGGTTGGTAAATATGGAGCGCAATTCTACTACAGAAAAGAACCGCTGCCATAGTAGGCTCGTATTCATTCGACCGATCGGGTTTTCACTGCTCGATAATCTGCAACAGAACCCATGGCTTCACCACCACGGCCCAGAGCGAGTTATCCCTGTCGACCCAGTCCCCTGCCTGCCCGGTGGTGACCCCGGTCACCCGTCCAGCGTCGGTCCAGGATTTTACCAGTTTGACTTCATCCTGGTGAAAGGCACAGGCGACCTCGACCAGGTCGAGGTCCGCCGCAACCAGCAGGGTGTTGCCGCCGGCAAAGAAACGCTGCAATTCCTGCCAGGGTATTTTTGCAGTTTCGCTATTTAACCTGGTGCGGATCAGGTCGCGATCCTGCTGTCGTAATGCTTCAATCACGCGACATCTTTAATGATATCGACGCCTTCCAGCGAACTGGTCTGAATGGTATCGCGAATCGTGAAGATGGCTTCTTTTCTCGGATACTGCTTGCGCCAGGCTATGGCCACGATGCGACTGGGCGATGGCTTGGAGAAGGGTTTGATATCAATTAACGATTCATTTTTCTGGCTGGGAAGAATGCTGGTACGCGGTAACACGGTTATCCCGGTTCCCGCCGCGACCATGTGGCGTATTGTTTCCAGCGAACCACCTTCCAGGGTGCGAGTTAATTCGCTATTCCCCGACATGCAATCAGGGCATGCCTTGATAACCTGGTCGCGAAAACAATGTCCTGACCCCAATAGCATTAAATCCTGCGAGGCCAGGTCTTCCGGTGGAATCTCGGTGCGATCTTTCCACTCATGATTGCGTGGAATTGCGACGATAAAAGGCTCCTCGTACAGCGCGGTGGTTTCGATTCCCGGCTCGTCAAAAGGATAAGAGATGATGATAGCGTCGAGCAAGCCCTGTTTGAGTGACTGGAACAGGTTCGCGGTAAAATTTTCTTCGATGATCAGTTTTAAGTCTGGCGCGGTTTTCCTGAGTTCGGGTATCAGGTTAGGCAGTAAATAAGGGCCGATGGTGTATATTACCCCGAGTTTGAACTGTCCCGACAAAGGATCCTTTCCCTGCTGTGCAATTTCAGTCAGAATCTGGGCTTCCTGGAGTACGATATAGGCCTGGTTGATGACTTGCTGGCCGATTTCGGTAATTCGAATTTCGTTCTTGGAACTGCGCTCGAACAAGCGTACATCGAGTTCTTCTTCGAGTTTTTTTATCGCGATACTTAACGTGGGCTGGCTCACAAAACAGGCCTGGGCAGCCTTACCAAAATGGTTCTTTTGTGAAACTGCGACGATATAGCGAAGTTCGGTCAGGGTCACTATAGTTAAAACTTATTGAAATCGGGGATATATTTTGCATAACTATCGGGTTGTTTGCAATCAAAAAGGTACATATAAAGAATTAATACTATGAAAAACATTCTACTCAAAATTTTACAGATCAACCCTGTCGAAGTGCAGACGGTCGATCGGGATCACGCCCTGCGCGTGGCCACCGCGACCCTGTTGGTCGAGGTGGTGCGGGCCGATTTCGTGGTGCAGGAATCAGAGCAGCTACGACTGCGATCGATTCTCAAGCAGCAGTTTGCGCTCGCGGAAGAGGAACTGGATGCGTTGCTGGAGCAAGCCGAGCAGGGCGCCGACAGGATGGTTTCAACACAGCATGTTACCCGCCTGCTTAACCAAAACTTCGATCATGCAATGAAGGTTCGGGTCATCGAAATGATGTGGGAACTGGTCTATGCCGACAACGATAAAAACCATTATGAAGAGCACCTGATTCGACAGGTTGCCGATTTATTGTATATCTCGCATGGCGAATTTATCCGTGCTCGTCACCGGGCCGAGCCGGATGGGTGACTGCGCGTCTATAAATTTCCCAGGTAAACGATGGGCGGGATGATTAACATCTTGGCCACCATCAAGGCCAGGGTGGCAAACAGCGGAGACAGATCGAGCCCGCCAATCGAGGGCACCAGTTTTCTGATAGGTCTCAATACCGGCGCGGATAGCTTGTCAACCAAACCGATTACCGGGTTGTAATGACCTGGGCTGATCCAGCTCAGAATCACCTGGATAATGACCGCGACCAGGAAAACTGTCAAAACCAGCGCCAGCAAATCGGCGAAACAAAAAACAAGTAGTCCTGCATAACTGACACCGGTGAGTGGCGCCAGAACACCGCCGATATGTACCGCCGGAATATCCAGTGCGCGCATTAACAGAAACTTTGCGTAGATCAATAACAGGCAAAGCAGGATAGACGCGCTGTCCTGACCTGCAACACTGGGTATGAATCGACGCATCACCCGCAGTGGCGGAGCGGTTAACTTGACGATGAACTGGGACACCGAATTATAAAAATCCGCGCGCAACAACTGCAATAAAAAGCGTAACAACACCAACAAAACATAGATATCGAACAGTGTGTTAATGATCAGCATTAACGGCGATAAAACATATCCGGACGCCATGATTGTTACCCCTGGGTTTGAGTCAATTCGTCGGCCAGTTCGAGCGAGCGTCGATGGGCGGCGGCGGTTGCTTCGTCGACCAGCGTTGCCAACTGGTTGTTCTGGAAGGAAAGTATGGCCTGCTCGGTGGTTCCGTTTTTCGAGGTGACCCGGGCGCGTAGTTCGGCGATATCCCCATCCTGCGCCATGCTGGCCGCACCCAGGGCCGTCTGCCGTGCCAGACGAGCTGCCGTTTCAACCGGCAACCCAAGCTTTACTCCGGCTTGCTCCAGTAATTCGATAAAATAGAAAAAATAGGCCGGACCGCTACCGGAAATCGCGGTGACTGCATCCAGATCGGTTTCGCTGTCGACCCACAGGCTGATGCCAACCGCCTCCATGATCTTTTGCGCCGAGTCTTTTTGTGCCGCGCTGATATGCGCATTGGCGAACAGGCCGGTTGCTCCGAGTCGTAACAGTGCCGGCGTATTCGGCATGCAACGTACGATCGATCGGGGCGATCCCAGCCAGTTATCGATGGCCGAGGTCGGGACACCGGCAGCGATACTGATAAACAGTTGTTGGGGATTATTTGCCAGTGCCGACAGTGTCAGGCAAACCTCGCGCATTACCTGGGGTTTGACCGCGAGCAGGACGATTTTCGCATCGCCCGCACAGTCCAGGGCATCGCTGGAAGTCGAGACTCCATATGCCTGCGCCAGTTTCTCCAGCTGCTGTTGGTTGATGTCGCAAGCGCTTATTTGCGATGGCTGGTAATGATTGGCACACAATCCACCGATCAGGCTGGTCGCCATGTTCCCCGCACCGATAAAACAGATTCTCTGGTTCAAGACCTTTCTCCAAAAATTGCGGTTCCTATTCTAACCAAAGTTGATCCTGCTGCAATCGCCGCGCTCATATCCTGGGTCATGCCCATCGATAAAGTATCGCAGGCTATGCCCATTTGCTGTAACTGATCCAGGGTTGCGGCCAGGCGTGCAAAAGTCATGCGCTGGTGTTCGAAATCATCACTCGGTGCCGGAATTGCCATTAAACCGCGAAGCCTGATATTAGGCAGGCGGTCAATTTTCTCGGCCAGTTGCGGCACCGCATCCAGGCTGATACCCGCCTTGCTGGGTTCCTCGTCGAGGTTCACCTGTATGCAAATATTCAATGCCGGCAAGGTGACCGGGCGTTGGTTACTTAATCGCTGTGCAATCTTGAGCCTGTCGATGCAGTGTGCCCAGGCGAAGGCTTCCGCGATGCTGCGTGTCTTGTTGGATTGAATCGCACCGACGAAATGCCAGTTGATATCCAGATCCTTGAGTGCCAGCATTTTCTGTTGCGCTTCCTGCAGGTAATTTTCGCCGAAATCCCTCTCCCCCAATTGCCAGGCAACACGGATACCGGCGGCCGGTTTTTTCTTGCTCACCGCCAATAGCAATACCGATCCGGGGTCTCGATCATGGGCAATCTCGGCCTCTCGAATTTGCCGGTGGATGTGCTTGAGATTTTTTTCGATGTTATTCATAGGGTTTGCTATAGTTTAGGCCAGTAAACACGGCTGTCGTAGGAGCACGATCGACGATTATAAATCGTTTGAACCCGGGCGGTAGTGTAAAACTACAGGGTCACCGGCAAAACCTGTCATGATTTTTATATATCCAATGATTCAAATAAAGGAAAATTCATGGACATAGCTCAATTGCTAGCTTTTGGCGTCAAACAGGGCGCCTCCGATTTACACCTTTCCGCGGGTCTACCCCCGATGATCCGCGTCGACGGGGATATTCGTCGTATCAATGTTCCGGAAATGGATCATAAGCAGGTGCACGACATGATTTATGACATCATGAGCGACAAGCAGCGCAAGGATTACGAGGAATTCATGGAAACCGACTTTTCCTTTGAAATACCGGGACTGGCCCGATTCCGGGTAAATGCGTTTAATCATAATCGAGGCGCCGGTGGTGTTTTCCGGACCATACCTTCGAAAATATTAAGCCTGGATGATTTAGGCGCGCCCAAGATCTTTGAGCAGATATCCGAGTATCCACGCGGTATGGTGCTGGTTACCGGACCCACCGGGTCGGGCAAGTCCACCACGCTCGCTGCTATGGTCGACTACAAAAACGATACCGAGTATGGCCATATATTAACCGTCGAAGATCCCATCGAATTCGTTCATGAAAGTAAGAAGTGCCTGGTTAACCAGCGTGAAGTCCATCGTGATACGCTCGGCTTCAACGAAGCTCTGCGCTCGGCATTGCGTGAAGATCCTGATACCATTCTGGTTGGCGAGATGCGGGACCTGGAGACTATCCGACTGGCGCTGACTGCCGCTGAGACAGGCCACCTTGTTTTCGGAACGCTGCATACCAGTTCCGCGGCAAAAACCATCGACCGTATTGTCGATGTATTCCCCGCGGCAGAAAAAGCGATGGTGCGGTCGATGTTGTCGGAGTCGCTGAAGGCGGTTATTTCGCAGACATTGTTGAAAAAAATTGGCGGGGGACGCGTTGCGGCGCATGAAATCATGATCGGCACGCCGGCAATTCGTAACCTGATTCGGGAAGATAAAGTCGCGCAAATGTATTCGGCGATACAAACCGGGCAAAATATCGGGATGCAGACTCTGGATCAAAACCTGAAGGGGATGCTGGCGCAGGGCCTCGTTACCAAGGAAGAGGCAAAGCGCAAGGCAGCCAGCCCGGAATCGCTTTAATGAATATTGCACGACCCCCAGGGGGATGTTATGGATCGTAACAAGGCAATCAGTTTCATGCACGACTTGCTGCGTATGATGGTCAGCAAGGACGGTTCGGATCTGTTTATAACGACTGGTTCTCCGCCGGCGATGAAAGTCGATGGCAAGGTAACCACGGTTTCCAAACAAAAGCTGTCACCGAATCATACGCAAATGCTGACGCGTTCGATCATGAATGACAAGCAGGTGTCCGAGTTCGAGGAAAAACAGGAATGCAATTTTTCCATCGCCTTACCCGGGGTTGCGAGATTTCGTGTCAATGCATTTGTACAACGTGGCAGCTCGGGCATGGTGTTGCGTATCATTAACTCGGTAATCCCGAGTTTTGAAGAGTTGAATTTACCGTCGATTTTGAGAGATATCGCGATGACCAAGCGTGGCCTGGTTATCTTCGTCGGCGGTACCGGTTCGGGTAAATCAACCTCGCTGGCATCGATGGTGGATTATCGCAACCAGAATAGCCATGGGCATATCATCACCATCGAAGACCCGGTTGAATTTATCCACGACCACGGTAATTGCCTGGTCACCCAGCGCGAGGTCGGCGTGGATACCGAGAGTTACGAAATTGCCCTGAAAAATACTCTGCGACAGGCGCCGGATGTCATTCTAATCGGTGAGATACGTGACCGTGAAACCATGGAGCATGCGATAACCTTCGCTGAAACCGGGCATCTGTGTTTATCGACGCTGCATGCCAATAGCGCCAACCAGGCCCTGGACCGCATCATCAACTTTTTCCCGGACGAGCGGCGCACCCAGTTGTTGATGGATTTGTCGCTGAACCTCAAGGGACTGGTTTCGCAACGGTTGATTCCGAAGATCGATGGCGTCGGTCGAATCCCCGCGATAGAAATCATGCTCAATACACCCCTGATGGCAGACCTGATTTTCAAAGGGGACGTACATGAAATTAAATCATTGATCGCCAAGTCGAACGAGGCAGGGATGAAAACCTTCGATCAGGCATTATTCGATCTTTACGAAGAACAGAAAATCACCTTCGAAGACGCTTTGCGAAATGCAGACTCGGTCAACGACATTCGCCTGCGTATCAAGCTTGAAAGTGACACCGCGCGTAAAACCGGCATCATTGAAGATCATCGTGATTTTGAACTGGAAGAGTCGAGTGATGAAGCTGACCGCGGAATGATATAGTGCTCTCAGGGGGTAACAATAACCGCTTCAGAGGCTTCCAGGCGCCTCCCCGGGCATTCTTATGAGTCGTGAGCCAACCACGAGTTTGCTGGAGCCCTATTTGAAAATAATGGTGGAAAA
>SMVA01013142.1_pt1 | contig 16057 bp, 11 predicted proteins | sample 2456451 | NCBI WGS metagenome assembly SMVA01 (sample SAMN11095933, study PRJNA526329) | marine sediment metagenome | biome: Marine sediment; feature: Surficial sediment; material: Deep marine sediment; isolation source: Hadal surficial sediment | place: Pacific Ocean | collected 2014-05 | depth...
CAATTATTACTGGATGCCGCCGGTCGAAGATTACAACCACAAGCGGCCCATCCCCGATCGATTGCGTCTGTTGGATGAAGAGTTTGCGCAGTTGGATGCGAGCCAAAAAGGTTGGGTGCTGTCTGGTGCGCTTGAAAGCTGGGGCAGCCCTATCGCGCATCATTTTGATCTGACGGTTTTTCTGCAAGTGCCGACGTCGATCCGGTTGCAGCGATTGCGCGAACGAGAATCCGCCCGCTATGGCGCTGAACATGTTGGGCCCGGTGGGTCGCGGCATCAGGAAACCGAAGAATTCATCGAATGGGCCGCCCATTATGACGATGGCACGCGAGAGGGCCGTACCCTCACACGCCATGAAGACTGGCTGGCGACGCTGGACGGTCCTGTGCTGCGGTTGGAGGGAGAGCGCACCGTTGAAGAGTTGGTTGGCGAAGTCGAGAAAGCCTTGGGCTGAAATTAACTATTACCGTTCGTGCCTACAGCCCGTCCCTGAAGTCACTTTTGGGGTAAACGCCCAAAATGGTCACGACGGTGGAATAGAAATCCAGTTCCTCAAGCGCCAATTGGACCGATTTGTCGTCCGGGTGGCCTTCGATATCGGCATAGAATTGCGTCGCCTGGAAGCTGCCGCCCAGTTGATAGCTTTCCAATTTGGTCATGTTGACGCCGTTGGTGGCAAAGCCGCCCATGGCTTTGTACAGGGCCGCGGGCACGTTGCGGACCTGGAACACGAAGCTCATCATTGTGGGGGTGTCCTGCGGCGGTGTTTGCGGCTCGCGGGACATCAACAAAAAACGCGTGGTGTTGTGATCGGCGTCTTCGGCTTCTGTCTCCAATATATCGAGGTCGTAGATTTCGGCAGATAAAATTGAGGCAATGGCGCCGTAGCTTTTGTCACCCATCTCGGCGATGTGGCGCGCGGCCCCCGCAGTGTCGTGATACATATGCCCCTTCACGCCCAGCCGGCGCAGGATATTGCGGCACTGGCCCAAGGCATGTACATGGCTGAAAACCTCGACCAGTTTGTCTTTGTCGGCGCCGCGCACGCCCAATAGAGTGTGGTTCACCCGCAGGAAGTGTTCGCCAATGATATGCAGGCCTGATTCAGGCAATAGATGGTGGTTATCGGCAACGCGCCCGGCCAACGAGTTTTCGATGGGCACCATGGCGTGGTCGGCCTTGCCGCCAGAGACAGCAGCATACATGTCTTCAAACGTTGCGCAGGGCAGCGGCGTCAGGTTGGGCGTCATTTGCTGGCAGGCAAGCTGAGAGTAAGCTCCGGCCTCTCCCTGGAACGCAATCAGGCTATTTGACGCTGTATTTTCAGATGTTTGTGACATGAGGCTCGATTGGCAGAAATTCCATTGAATTGCGGGGGAAATTGCGCGAGGTCAATTTCTTTTGTGTTGGCTGGTTATACGACTTGAAAATGTGAGTGGGAAGCGGCTAATGTCCGCGCGACTTCAGCCGGTTTGCGCCAATGTGTGGCGTGGCCGGGCGTTCAACTAACAATAAGGGCAATATTGTGGACGGGTACAAAGTGAATAAATTAGCAGGATCGATCATTTTGGCGGTCCTGATCATCATGGGCATCAAGGAGGTCAACAATGCGTTGAACATCCCTGATAAGATTGAGCGACAAGCCTATATAATTGAAGGTGTCGAGCCTGAAGGCGGCGTCACGGCCGAAGCTGCTGCCGTTGTAGAGGCTGTCCCTGTTGAATCTCTGGCTATGCGGTTGGCCTCGGCCGACGCCGTGGCCGGTGCCAAGGTGTTCAAGAAGTGCACCCAGTGCCACACGATCGATCAGGGCGGCCGCAATCTGCAGGGTCCCAACCTGTACAACATCATTGGCGCAGCCATCGGTGGCCAGGACTTCAAATATTCCAAGAATGTCGCTGCTAAAGGCGGCATCTGGGACTACGAAGCGATGGATACCTGGTTGAAGAAGCCAAGCGCCTTTATCAAGCGCACCAAAATGGTGTTGTCGCTGAGGAAAGACAAAGACCGGGCCAACGTGATTTTGTTCCTGCGTCAGAATGCTGACAACCCACCACCGCTGCCGGTTGTCGATATTGCCCCAGTGATTGATGAAGCGGCACCAGAGAACGCGCCAGCAGCGGCCCCAGAAGTACCTACAGAGGCACCTGTAGAGGCAGAAGCCGAGGTTGAAGCGACAAGCTAGGCGCCTAATGTATTGGCAAAGAATTTAAGGGCGGGCCGTTATTGACGGGCCGCCCTTTTTGCGTCACATAATTGCAATGCTATATCTTAGCCATCCCCTTCCTTTATCCTTGGTTTAATATATGAAAACGGCTTTTTCTCTGGTCTTGTCCCTCCTGCTTGTGTCCACTGCTTTGGCAGAGGAAGTTGGCCAAAAAACCGTGCACGCGCTGTCTCTGACAGGCGAGCCCAAATACGGCCCCGACTTTACCCATGTGGATTATGCCAATGTCGATGCCCCAAAGGGTGGCCATGTGCGCCTTGGCGTTGCACCAGGGACGTTTGATAGCCTGAACCCCTATATTGTTATGGGGACGGCGGCGTCTGGCATGGGCTTGTTGTACGAAACCCTGATGGACAGCACGTTCGATGATATTTCGGCGGAATATGCGCTGGTTGCCGACAGTGTCACGGTGCCGGATGATCATTCCTGGGTCGAGTTCACGATCGACCCGCGCGCCCGTTGGCACGATGGCGTGGCGATCACGCCTGAGGACATCATTTTTTCGTTCACCACATTGATGGAACATGGTTCCCCACGCTATCAATTCTATTATCGGAATGTGGTGAAGGCTGAGAAGACGGGCGACCGATCTGTCAAATTTACCTTTGATCAGGCGGGCAATCGTGAATTGCCGCAAATCACCGGCCAGCTGCCCGTCTTGCCAAAGCACTATTGGCAGGACCGCGATTTCAGCCAACCCACCCTCGATCCGCCGTTGGGCAGTGGGCCGTATAAAATCAGTGACGTCAAGCCAGGCCGATCTTTGACCCTGGAACGCGTAAAGGACTATTGGGGTAAGGACCTGCCAACCAGACGGGGTCAGTATAATTTCGACAAAATTTCGTGGGAGTATTACCGCGACAGCAAGATCGCTATCGAAGCCTTAAAAGCAGGAGAATACGACTTCCGCAGCGAAACCAGCTCAAAAGACTGGGCGACAGAATACTCCTTCCCGGCGCAGATAAAAGGTGACTTCATTACCGAAGAAATTGCGCACACCCGCCCAACAGGCATGCAGGGTTTCGTCTTCAATACCCGTAAGGCGATTTTCAAAGACCGCGCTGTCCGTGAAGCGCTGTCCTATGCCTTTGACTTTGAGTGGACCAACAAGACGCTGTTTTATGGCCAGTACACCCGGACACAAAGTTTCTTTTCCAATTCCGAATTGGCCAGTTCTGGCCTGCCAAGCCCTGAAGAACTGGCATTGCTGGAACCTTTTCGCGACCAATTGCCGGACGCCGTCTTTACCGAGGCCTATGAGGCACCCAAGACGGATGGCAGCGGCAACAACCGTATGAATTTGCGCCGTGCAGCCATTTTGTTGCGCGAGGCTGGCTGGTCTATCAAAGAGGGCGTGTTGGTCAACAAACAAGGTGTCCCGCTGACCTTCGAAATTCTGCTTGTCCAGCCCGCTTTTGAGCGGGTCGTGGCCCCCTTGGTCGCCAATCTGAAGATCTTGGGCGTGCAGGCCAGTATTCGGGTGGTTGATTCTGCGCAATATGAGGCGCGTCTGGAAGCCAAAGACTTTGACATGATCGTTTATTCCTGGATGCAATCCCTAAGCCCCGGCAATGAACAGCGCAATTACTGGGGGTCTGTGACCATGGACCAGGTAGGCAGCCGCAATCAGGCGGGGATTGATCACCCGGCCATCGACGCGCTGATCGACACGATAATTTATGCGCCTGATCGTGCATCACTGGTGACCGCCACCCATGGGTTGGATCGTATCTTGTTGCATATGCATTATGTCATTCCACAACATCACACGCGGACCTTTCGCGTTGGCTATTGGGACCGCTTTGGACGGCCAGCGAAATCTGCTTCGTATCACCATGGGTTCCCCTACACTTGGTGGATTGATCCAGAGAAAGACGCCAAACTGCGGGACGCCAAAGGCAAGTGACGCCCCGATCCTTCATCGCGGCTGTTGGCCTTATTGCCAGCCTGGCCCAAGGACTGGCAACGGGACCGGCGAGTGCGGCACCCCTCCACGGTCTGTCGGCCTTTGGCGACCTGAAATACGGGCCTGATTTCCAGCATCTGGATTACGTCAATCCAGTTGCGCCCGAGGGTGGGACGCTTTCCTTAATACACTCCCAGAACAAAACCAGCTTTGACTCGCTGAACCCTTTCATTCTGGCGGGTGAAGCCCCGCAAGGCATTGGCCGGCGTGAACCCCGCAGCCTGGTTTATGACTCGCTGATGTCCCGCGCGCATGATGAACCAGATGCGGTTTATGGACTGGTCGCTGAGAGCGCCGAACTGGCCGCCGACCAGACCTGGGTGATCTTTACCCTGCGCCCCGAAGCCCGGTGGCATGACGGCACGCCGATGACTGCCCATGATGTCGTATGGACCCATTACACCAAGATGGAAAAAGGCCATCCGCGCTATGCGTTGGTGTTGCGAGACGTCTTAAAGGTCGAAGCGCTGGGGGATCATCAGGTCAAATACACGTTCAAGCCCGATGGCGCGTTGCGTGACCTGGCACTGGCGGTGGCAACCTTGCCGATCCTGTCGAAGTCCTATTACGAAAGCCATGTGTTTGAAAAACCCACGATCAAGCCGCCCCTGACCAGCGGCCCCTATACATTTGGCAAAGTCATTGCCGGTCAATCGATTACCTATGACCGGGTCCCGGATTATTGGGCCAAGGATCTGCCGATCAATGTTGGTCGGTTCAATTTCGACCATGTCCGGTTTGAATATTTCCGCGAACGGACCATTGGGCTGGAGGCCTTTTTGGCCGGCGGCTACACCTTGCGCGAAGAGAACACATCCAAAATGTGGGCGAGGGCCTATCAAGGTCCCAATGTCGACGCTGGCCTGATCCAGCGGATGGAAACACCCAATAATCGACCCGCCGGGGCGCAGGCGTTCTACATCAATGTACGACGGGACAAGTTCAAGGATATCCGCGTGCGCCAGGCGCTTGATCTGGCTTTTGATTATGAATGGACCAATCGCGCGATCTTTTATGGTGCCTACGAGCGCGGGGGATCGATTTTTGACAACTCAACGCTGAAGGCAACAGGTGTTCCCGAGGGGGCAGAACTGGCGCTGTTGGAACCATTCCGCGCCAACCTGCCCACAGAAGTCTTTGGCCCGGCCTTTGTGCCACCGGTCACAGACGGGACAGGCAACAACCGGATACAAATGCGCCAGGCAGCCTTGTTGTTGCGGGATGCTGGCTGGCGGGTCGTCGATGGGGTGTTGGTGAACCCGGATGGCGAGCCACTGGAAATTGAGTTTTTAGATCTGGGCGAATCCTTTATCCGCGTCGTTAATCCCTATATCGAAAACCTGAAACGCCTGGGTATCAGGGCCACGGCACGTATTGTTGATTCTGCGCAGTACCAGCGGCGGATGGAAGATTTTGACTTTGATATCACCACCCGGCGGTTTGTCATGCGCCAGACACCAGGCATTGATCAGCGTAATATGTGGTCGTCCCGCGCTGCCCGTACCAAAGGCAGTTTCAATATTGCCGGAATTGACGATACAGTCGTCGACGCCATGATAGACCACATCATCAATGCCAAAGATCGCGACGCGCTTATCGCCGCTGCACGCGCGCTGGATCGGATCATCATGCATGGCCACTACACGATCCCCCAATGGTACAAGAAGGTCTATTCCCTGGCCTATTGGGACAGGTTCTCGTGGCCTGACACCAAGCCAAAATATTCTCGCGGCATTATCGATACCTGGTGGTTTGACGCCGACAAATCAGCAGCTGTTGATGCCAAAAAGGCGGCAAGATAATGGCTGCCTATATTCTGCGACGACTATTGCTGATTGTCCCAACCCTGTTGGGGATCATGCTGTTGAACTTTGCCATTGTACAAGTGGCGCCGGGCGGCCCGGTTGAACAGATGATCGCCCAGATCAGCGGCACGGACGTGGGCGCAACAGCCCGATTGGGCGGTGGTGGTGGCGATATGGTCGGTGGTGGCGCACAGGCAGATATGGATTTGACCGCCAGCAGCGCATCATCCAAATATCGTGGCTCCCAGGGGTTGGACCCCGCCCTTATTGCCCGTATCGAAAAACAGTTCGGATTTGACAAGCCAGCCTATGAACGGTTTTGGATCATGGTCCGCGATTATGCGATGTTTGATTTTGGCAACAGCTTTTTCAAGGACCGCCCGGTGGTCGACCTGATCATCGAAAAACTGCCTGTTTCTATTACCTTAGGCATTTGGTCGGCGTTGTTGACCTATCTGATTGCTATCCCCTTGGGCATCCGCAAGGCCGTGCGCGATGGGTCGCGGTTCGATATCTGGACCAGCGGCGTCATCATTGTGGGCTATGCCATCCCCAGCTTTTTGTTTGCGGTGATGCTGATTGTGTTGTTTGCCGGCGGGTCATATTTTGACGTGTTCCCACTGCGGGGGCTGGCGTCGGATAATTTTGATGAATTGAGCTGGTGGGGCCAGATCACAGACTATTTGTGGCACATCACGTTGCCGGTGATTGCCTTGACCATTGGTGGGTTTGCCAGTCTGACCATGCTGACCAAAAACTCGTTTTTGGACGAGATCAACAAGCAATATGTCATGACAGCGCGGGCCAAAGGCCTGTCGGAACGCCGGGTGCTCTATGGTCATGTGTTCCGCAACGCAATGCTGATTGTGATCTCGAGCCTGCCTGGCGCGATCCTGGCGATATTGCTGACCGGTGTGTTGTTCATCGAATTTATTTTCTCACTCGACGGGCTGGGCCTGTTGGGGTTCGAGGCGCTGATCCAACGGGATTATCCGGTGATCTTTGGCACTCTCTATATCTTTACGCTGATGGGCATGGTGGTGAAATTACTGGGAGATATGTTGAAGGTCTGGGTGGACCCGCGCATCGACTTTGAAAGCAGGGAAGTCGGATGAGCGCATCACCTTCAAATCCTGGGTCAAAGTTTTTGTTTTGGCATCTGACGCCGTTGAACGCGCGGCGGTTACAAAACTTCAAGGCCAATCGGCGCGGCTATTGGTCGCTCTGGGTGTTCTTGATTTTGTTTTTCATGTCGCTGTTTGCGGAATTTATTGCCAATGACAAACCGCTATTGGTCAAATTCGAAGATCAGTTCTATTACCCCATTTTCCAGATGTATCCCGAAACAGAATTTGGCGGTTTTTTCGAGACTGAAACGCAATATCGTGATCCCTTCGTGAAGGACCTGATCACCGAGGGCGATGGTTACATGATTTGGCCGTTGTTGCGTTACAGTTACAACACCATCAATCGCGAAATCCCGGTACCCGCCCCGTCGCCGCCAGATGGCGACAATGTGTTGGGCACCGACGATCAGGCACGCGACGTGGCGGCGCGGGCGATTTATGGCTTTCGCATCTCGATTCTGTTTGCGCTGGCGCTGACCTTCTTCAGCACTATCATCGGGGTCGCCGCCGGGGCGGTGCAGGGCTATTTTGGCGGGCGAACAGACCTGTATTTCCAACGATTTATCGAGGTATGGGCGTCCATGCCTGTGCTGTATGTGCTGATCATCCTGGCCAGTATCATCACCCCTAATTTCTGGTGGCTGTTGGGCATCATGTTGCTGTTCAACTGGATGGGCTTGGTCGACGTGGTGCGAACAGAATTTCTGCGCGCCCGAAATTTTGATTATGTGCGGTCTGCACGGGCGCTGGGCGTCTCGGATTTGACCATTATGTGGCGCCATGTGTTGCCCAATGCCATGGTCGCGACCATCACCTTTTTGCCCTTTATTGTAACGGGGGCCATCAGCACGTTGACGGCGCTCGACTTTTTGGGTTTTGGTCTGCCGCCTGGCTCGGCGTCTTTGGGTGAGTTGGTCAAACAGGGCAAAAACAATCTACAGGCGCCCTGGTTGGGCCTGACAGCCTTTTTTGTATTGGCAATTCTGTTGAGCTTGTTGACCTTCATTGGCGAGGCCGTCCGCGACGCGTTTGATCCCCGCAAAACCTTCAATAATGGGGGTGGCGCATGAGCTTGCTGAAAGTTGAAGACCTGTCCGTTAGTTTCCACGTTCCCGGTGGCGACGTCGAGGCGGTCAAACATATCTCGTTCGACATCAATAAGGGTGAAACCGTGGCGCTGGTTGGCGAGTCCGGCTCGGGCAAGTCAGTCAGTGCCTTGTCGGTGTTGCAATTGCTGCCCTATCCCACGGCTTCGCACCCGTCCGGGTCCATCAAATTTGAGGGAACAGAGCTGATTGGTGCCGACGCGAAAACCCTGTTTGAGGTGCGCGGTGACCGGGTCTCGATGATTTTCCAGGAACCCCTTACATCGCTAAACCCCCTGCACAATATCGAACGCCAGATCGGTGAAACACTAGAGCTGCACAAGGGACTGCGCGGTGCCGCGATCCGCGAACGGGTGCTGGAATTGATGGAGCTGGTTGGCCTTGGAGACATATCTGATCGGCTGTCGGCCTATCCGCACGAATTGTCCGGCGGCCAGCGGCAACGCGTGATGATCGCTATGGCCCTGGCCAATGAGCCAGACTTGTTGATCGCGGACGAGCCCACCACCGCCCTTGATGTGACCATCCAGGCGCAGATTTTGGAGCTGCTGCAAGATCTGCAGGACAAGCTGGGCATGGCCATTCTGATGATCACCCATGATTTAGGCATCGTCGAGAAATTCGCGCACCGGACGTGCGTCATGAACCAGGGAGAAATTGTCGAGGCGGGCATAACGGCCGATATTTTTGCCAATCCTCAGCACGCCTACACCAAGCATTTATTGGGGTCTGCCCCTTCGGGGCGCGCGCATGCTAGCGATGGCACCGGTCCCATATTGCTGTCGACGGATGATCTGAAGGTTCACTTCCCCATCAAGGGTGGTTTCTTTGGCCGCACGCTCGGCCACGTGAAGGCCGTCGATGGCATTACCCTGACGGTGCGTGAGGGGGAAACCCTTGGTATTGTTGGAGAATCAGGATCGGGCAAGTCGACACTGGGGATGGCGATCCTGCGCCTGATCTCCAGCCAGGGCGGCATCAACTACGATAACCATGATCTGTCGGCCATTGGATTTAAGGACATGCGGCCTTTGCGTCGCGAGATGCAAATTGTCTTTCAGGACCCGTTTGGGTCATTGAGCCCGCGCCTCTCGGTCGGACAAATTGTCGGTGAGGGCCTGTTGATCCATGAACCCGACCTGTCTGCAGATGCCCGCGACACGCGAATTTGCGATGCCTTGACTGAGGTTGGTCTGGATCCCCTGTCTCGTCATCGTTACCCGCATGAGTTTTCGGGCGGACAGCGCCAACGTATCTCGATTGCCCGAGCGATGGTCCTGAAACCGCGTTTCGTTGTGCTCGACGAACCCACGTCCGCGCTCGACGTGTCGGTCCAGGCGCAAATCGTCGATCTGTTGCGGGACTTACAGGCCAAACACAAATTGGCCTATCTGTTCATCAGCCACGATCTGCGGGTTGTGCGGGCCCTGTCGCATCATGTTGCGGTGATGAAGGACGGCAAAGTGGTGGAATTCGGTTCGGCTCAACAGATTTTTGATGCGCCCAAAACCGACTACACCAAAGCCCTGATGGCCGCCGCCTTCAATCTCGAGGTCGTTCATGAAGAGGCTGTGCAGAGCTGATCTGGCGCGCTAAGCTGCGGACATGACAAAGCGACAATTCATCATTGCGTACCTTGGCATAGCCCTGATTACCTGGGCCTATCTGCTATTTTTTGACGGCTTTGTCTATTCCCACGGCAATTGGATGACTCAGATTCCAGCCTCAGGCCTGATGGCGCTCCTGTGGCCTCTTTATTGGGGCTTTGTGTACTGGATGTTCTAGTTTAGAAAATCTTCCAATTCGTCATGCCGGACAGGGCAAAGCACCCCAGCGAAGCGGCAAAAAGCGTGGGCGATCCGGTATCCAGAAGGTAAAAATGGCCTTGCCGCAGGCAGGGGCGTTCTCTATTTTCTGGTTCCCGTGTCGTAACCTGACCTTTGGTCAGGGCACGGGATGACAAAAACTGAGGGGTCTATTCGCCTTACTTAGACGTCAGCCGTTTCACGCATGTAATCGGGCTGTCATGTTCCTTTGCAAGCTCGGCCACCACAAACCTTAGCGGGTGCGGCGACACCATCATGTCCCAGGCATTGGCGTGGATCAGTGTGCCCTGGTCGACCATGATGCCGACATGACCAGGGAAAAATACCAGATCGCCGCGTTCCATCAGCGCGGGGTTGGGTTCTATGTCCCGGCCTAGTGCCAATGACTGCATGTCTGTATCCCGCGGGGCACCAATACCGGCGGCCTGCAGGGCTATCTGGACCAGGCCCGAACAATCGATGCCCAGGCTGGTGCGACCACCCCACAGATACGGCACGCCGATAAAACGTATGGCGGTGGTCAGATAGTCGCCTTCCAGGTCAGCGACGGTTTTCAAATGGTCTGTGAAGACCCAGGCGCCACCCTCAATCTGGGTGAACTTGTCGTGGATATTGCCGGCTGACACCAACGATCCCAGACTAAGGCCCCCCAGCATCTGCGACTTCAGGTCAGGTTCGGCATAGGTAAACGTCCGCAAGACGCCGATCTTGTGGGTCACTGGGTCTTCGCTGACGCCCAAGGCATCGGCAGGGACATAGCCGACATAGTCATCCAACATGGCCTGGCCCCAGGCCCAGCCATTTTTTTCTTCATAGACGATGAAGCCTTCGCCCATCAGCAATTCTGTCGCGCGGCCCGAGGCGGCGTCAGCGTCGATGTGCAAGGGCGCGCTGCTTGCCGTCACACATTTGGTGACGCCCTTGGCATAGTTTGGGCGCTCGACCGCGCCGCGCAAAAAGTCGGCGGCCAGATCATCGCGGGCCGGCGTCAGGCGTGGGTCGAAACTGGCACTCATAATGTCTTAGTCCTGACCATAGGTTTCAGCGATAACGCCGTAGACGGCGCGCAGGCATTGGGCGGCAGCCCCGATGCTGCGGCCCGGTCGTTTGTTGGGGTTCCAGGCATAGATATCAAAATGTACCCAGCGGGTGTCCTTTGGCACAAAATGCTGCAGGAACAAGGCTGCTGTAATGGACCCGGCAAACGGGCCGCCATCATTGCGAATATCACCAATGGTGCTTTTGATGCTCGACTGATAGCCAGCCCACAAAGGCAACCGCCACAAGGGGTCTGACCACAAGGTGCTTTGGTCCGCAAGCGCCCGGGCCAGTTTGCCATCATCGGTAAAGAAGGGCGGCACGTCAGGGCCCAAGGCGGCCCGCGCGGCCCCGGTCAGGGTGGCAAAATCAATCAACAAGTCTGGTTCTTCTTCACCGGCGAGCGCCAAGGCGTCGGCTAGCACTACCCGGCCTTCAGCATCGGTATTGCCAATCTCGACATGCAGGCCTTTGCGGGTGTCGATCACATCGCCGGGCCGATAGGCATTGCCCGAGATAGAATTTTCAACCGCCGGGATGAGGACCCGCAGGCGTACGGAGACACCCGTGGCCATGATCATCTGCGCCAGCCCCAACATATGGGCGGCACCACCCATGTCCTTTTTCATCAACGCCATGGAATTGCCGGGCTTCAGATTGTACCCACCGGTGTCATAGCAAACGCCCTTGCCCACCAGCGTGACCTTGGGTGCGCTTTCATCGCCCCAAATTATATCGATCAACCGGGGTGCGCGGTCGCTGCCTCGGCCAACCGCATGAATGGCGGGAAAGTTTTGTGTCAATAAATTGTCACCAATGGTTACCTCACAGCTGGCACCATATTGCTGGGCCAGATCAGCGGCCGCGGTGGCGAGCTCTGCGGGGCCCATGTCATTGGCGGGGATATTGACCAGATCACGGGTTAATTTCGCCGCATCAATGGCGACTGTGGCATAGCCCTGATCGGCACCTGCAGGCCAAACCAGTGTGGGGCGTTCTTTGCTTTTGGTGCCTTTTGTGCCCTTTTTGCCATATTGATCAAACTGATAGGCGCCTTGGGCCCAGCCAATAGCGGCCAGTGTGGCCAGGTTGGGCTCCAACGCTGTTTCCAGTTGGTAAGCCCCAGCAGGCAGGGTCTCCACCAGGCCACCCATGACATCCATGACGGCTTCTGCATCCAGCCCGTCGCCGATGCCTGCAACCACGCATTTCATGCCGCCATCCAGGGCCGGTACGCGGACCCGTTGGCCCGTTTCGCCGGTGAACTGGTTGGATGCCAGCCACCCGTCAACAGGGTCGTCTTGGCTGGCGGTCCAGCTGTCGACCTGATCTGTTGCCAGTAATATCAGGGGCGTGGTGTCTGCACTGGCTGTGTCGATGAAGTGATTGGTCATATTTGGGTCTCTGGTGGTGGGGTGAGAAAGGTAACGCCTTCATATATTATGCGTTGGATGGGCAAATTCTGTATAGTCCGCTGGCATTATCCGCGCAAGGAAACCCCAGACAACCGCCCAAATATTCGAACGTCAGGCCCATGAAAATTAGCGAATTTCGCAAAAAGCCCGAGAATATGTTGATGTTGATGGCCATCGGCGTACCGCTGAGCTTTGATATCTGGCGGACGCTGTTGAACAATTTTGCGATCGAGCGGGTGGCGTTTACGGGGGACCTGATTGGCATCTTGCAAAGCCTGCGCGAAGTGCCCGGCTTTTTGGCATTTACCGTCATCTTTGTGCTGTTGTTGGTGCGGGAACAACGCGTGGCGGTGGTGGCGTTGGCCACAATGGGTCTGGGCACCGCCCTGACCGGATTTTTCCCGACGGTATATGGGCTTTACTTCACGACGATCTTGATGAGCGTTGGGTTTCACTATTTCGAGGCGATCCAGACATCGCTGACACTGCAATGGCTGCCAAAGGACCGCGCGCCGATCATCATGGGGCGGCTGATCAGTGTGGGTGCCTTTGGCGGGCTTATCACGTTCGGATTTGTTTATCTGGCGTTCGAGTTGCTGAATTTGGACTATGTCTGGATGTATCTGATCGGGGGCGGGGCAACTATGTTGGTGGCCTTTGCGGCCTTTTCAATGTTCCCAAAGTTTGAAAGTCACACTGCCCAGCACAAGCATATCGTTTTGCGCAAAAGATATTGGCTGTATTATGCCCTGACCTTCATGGCTGGTGCCCGGCGTCAAATATTCGTCGTCTTTGCCGGTTTTATGATGGTCGAACGGTTTGGCTTTGCTGTTGACGAAATGGCCCTGCTGTTTTTGGCCAACGGGGCGTTATCGATGTTTCTGGCCCCCAAGATTGGGCGCCTGATTGCCCATTGGGGTGAACGTCGCGCCCTGACGCTGGAATATATTGGGCTCATCGGCGTGTTTATTGGTTATGCCTTTGTTGCCAACGCCACTATAGCAATAGGCTTGTTCATTCTCGACCACATCTTTTTCGCCATGGCCATTGCCATCAAAACCTATTTCCAGAAAATTGCAGACCCCGCCGATATTGCGTCCACGGCCAGTGTTGGCTTTTCGATCAACCATGTGGCCGCCGTTGTCATCCCGGCCGTGTTTGGCATCATCTGGATGGTTGCGCCTGCCGTGGTATTTTTACTGGGTGCCGTGATGGCGGGTGGGTCGTTGGTACTGTCGCGACTGATCCCCCATGCCCCAGCGCCCGGGACCGAAGTACAGCTGCCGTTCCGCGCGCAAAGCCTGCCAGCCGGCGAATAGACGGAAACCTGCCTGACGAGGCAATTATGAGTCGACGCAGCCAGCGGGCTTCAATACAGTTTCCGTCACACCTGAATTTTTATAACGACACAACTCTCTATCTTTGAGAGAAACCTTGGGAGACTGACATGGCATGGGATTTTGATACCGATCCTGAATATCAAGAAAAACTGGATTGGGCCGCCAACTTCGTTCGCGAAGAAGTAGAGCCTCTGCAATATGTGATCAAACATCCTAATGATATGGAAGACCCGATCCGCAACAAGCTGATCAAGCCGTTGCAACAAAAGGTCAAAGATATGGGCCTGTGGGCCTGTCATCTGGGCCCCGACCTTGGCGGTCCGGGCTATGGCCAGGTTAAACTGGGTCTTTTGAATGAAATCCTGGGTGGCGCTGGCTTTGCGCCCATCGTCTTTGGTTGCCAGGCGCCTGACACCGGCAATTCTGAAATTCTGGCCCATTACGGCACGCAGCGCCATAAGGACCAATATCTGCAGCCACTGCTGAACAACGAAATCGTTTCGTGTTTCTCGATGACCGAACCTCAGGGCGGGGCTGACCCGAAGGTCTTCAAAACCACCGCTGTGCTGGAAGGTGATGAATGGGTCATCAATGGCCACAAATGGTTCTCGTCCAATGCGCGCTATGCTGCGTTCCTGATCGTTATGTGCGTCACCGAGCCAGATGCCGCGCCGTACAACAAGATGTCGATGATCATCGTGCCAACAGACACACCAGGCGTGAACATCCTGCGCAATGTTGGCATTGGTGGCGATGAAGACGGCACCCACGCCTATATTCATTATGACAATGTGCGCGTCCCCGCCGACAATTTGCTGGGCGAACGCGGTGAAGCCTTTGCCGTGGCTCAGACCCGTCTGGGTGGTGGTCGTATTCATCACGCCATGCGCACCATTGGCCAAGTGCAGAAAAGCTTCGACATGATGTGCGAACGCGTTCTGTCCCGTGAAACCCAGGGCGAACTTCTGGCCAAAAAGCAGATGGTGCAGGAAAAAATTGCAGACAGCTGGATGGACATTCAGATGTTCCGCCTGTTGGTGCTGCAAACCGCCTGGAAGATCGACAAATACCAGGACTACATGATGGTGCGCAAAGACATTGCCGCCGTGAAGGCGACCATGCCACGCGTGTTCCATGATGTGGCCGCTAATGCCTTGATGATCCATGGGTCGTTGGGTGTGTCGAACGAAATGCCGTTCTCGCGCCAAGTCATTGAATCGTTCCATATGGGCCTCGCTGATGGCCCCACAGAGGTGCACAAAGTGACGGTCGCCCGTCAGGTTCTGCGTGACTATAACGGCACCAATGGCATGTTCCCAACCCGCCACATTCCGGCATTGCGGGAAGAAGCCATCAAGCGTTTTGCGGATGTAATTGAGGATGCGGTGAACGCTTAGGCGTCACCGTTACCATTAGGCCCGGAACTATAGGGCCCGTAACTATAGGGCCCGTAACTATAGGGGGAGACGTGATATGACCCGCATGCCAGCCCTTGGCATGGTGGCCACACCCGGTCGCCGTGCCCAGATGATAGAGATTGCCAAACAGGCCGACGAACGCGGCTTTACCGGCATCCATGTGCCCAGCCTGTCGGCCTGCATGCCATTTTGCCAGGCCGTTCTGGCAGAAACGAAAAACATTATTGTCGGCACATCGATCCAGCCGATCTATCTGCAGCACCCTCGGGAACTGGCAGCCAATGCCGCCTTGTTGCACGAAATATCGGGTGGGCGGTTCCATATGGGCATCGGCGTCTCCCACGCGCCCGTCTATGACCGATTGGGGCTGAGCGTCGGCAAGCCGATCTCTGACATGCGGGACTATGTTGCCAGCATGCGGGCCCAAGAAGATGTGGGTGAATTGCCCCCTATCGTGCTGGCCACCCTGCGCAACAAAATGCTGACCCTGTCTGGCGAGGCAGGCGATGGTGCCGTGTGGGCCAATGGCGCGCGCAGCTATATCCCCAGCCAGCTGGAAGTCACGGGCGTGAAAGCCAGCGACAACTTCTTTATTGGCAATATGCTGCCTACCGTCATTGATGACGACCGGGAAGCCGCGGGTGCTGTGCACAAGCGGACGATTTCTGGTTATCTGAACCTGCCAAATTACCGCAATTACTGGCGCGAGGCCGGTTATGCCGACCCAATCGCCGAAGTTGAAACCGCGATAGAGGCTGACGATCAATCACGCCTGCCAGATATCATGGG
>SMVA01111561.1_pt1 | contig 16051 bp, 19 predicted proteins | sample 2456451 | NCBI WGS metagenome assembly SMVA01 (sample SAMN11095933, study PRJNA526329) | marine sediment metagenome | biome: Marine sediment; feature: Surficial sediment; material: Deep marine sediment; isolation source: Hadal surficial sediment | place: Pacific Ocean | collected 2014-05 | depth...
GATACTCCGGTTTTGATTAATCAGAAATTGACGGCGAACCCGAGCGAAATGACCGGATAGACCTTGAAGTCTTCGAGTGCGTTTTCGAGATCCTGGCGCTCCATTTCGAGTGCCGCATCAAAGGTCGGGTCGCCCGACAACGTGCCATCCGACGTCAGTGTTACGATCGGCGAATCCTGCCAGAGGAAACCGATATCCAGGTTGATTCCAACTTTGTTGAATGCCCGAAAATCAAACCCGATGCCGAGGTAGGGCGCGGTCGATTCGAACAACGTCGTGCTGCGCAGTGTGCCTATTTCGCTGGGCAGATACGTAACCCCGCCGACGTTGCTGATCGCCCCCTGACTGACCATAGAGAGTTCGTTGCCGTTGGAAAATACGCCGACTGTAAAACGGAGCGGGTTCAATGGGACGCGAAAGTTAGCCGTGACATACATGGAGTCGAGTTTCAGATCGGAATTGTAATCGATGCCGCCCTGCGATCCGCTGACATCGTAGTCGAACTTGTTGAGACCGGCGCGGAAATCGAGATAGGGTATAGGGCGCCAGGTCGCTTCGAGACCGAGCCCCAGTGTTCCAGCCTTGGCCCCGAACCATATATTATCTTCGGCGATCGCGCTTTGAGAAAAGAGTGCGCCCAACGCAACTACGACGACATGGAAACGAAGTTTGTTCATAAGGATCCCCTGGACCGCCACGGCGGACTAATTTCAAATGCGTGTGCAGACTAAACGCCGTGAGCGTCGGGATCTGTGCATTAGGTCACAGGCTGTGCATCGAGGGACGCAGGGACGTACACAATCTCGACGGCATGCCGTACGTCTTTACATAAGTCAGGACCGATCGTTCTTGCCCGTCCTTCTGTCTTTACCTCGCCGTCTTTTTTTTCTCCGGCTGCAACTCCCCAGCAGGAACTCCGTGATTTTCTGCACTTCTTCGTCCATCAGGTACGCATCCGACACGCGCCAGCCGACAAGCATGACACAGCTTCTCTCATTGACGACGAGATCCTGATCCGAACCGGCGGGTAGGACCTGGCATCCGGGAACCCCAATCACGGACAGTACCTTCACCGGGTGACCGACCACCGGCGTCAGTTCCCGAACCAGTGATGCGATCTTCTTGCGATGTTCGGCCAAGCTGACCGAATTTTGACCCGGCTCGAAGTGAAGCTGCCCTTTCTTCAGTCGAACTGTTTTTGCCATCCGCTTGGGTGCGGCGATGACGGTTACCGCATAGACACCATTGGCCCCGATCACAACGTTGTCGATGACATCACCGCCCACCGGTACGCTGTGGAACACCCGGTTACCTCGCGCAATGCTGTGAAGCAGACCATGCGAGAGGGCTATATTCGCGTCTCTGAGATAGGCGAGATGCAGCCGACGGCGAATCGTCAGGAAGAAACTTAGCAAGTAATAGGCGACGGCTCCGGTGAGCGCGAGCCCTAAGACAGTCCAGTTCGTAGGAGGAAGTCCGGCCCACCAGTCCCGGCGGCCTAGCACCAGTATCGTCAGAAAACACGCGGCAAATACCAGTATTACCGTGGTCTGCCGGTAACATAGGGCGTCAGCCTGGCGAACCTGCCGCCGCAACTCCTCACCGGCCTCGAATAGAATCCGACCCCGGAAACGCTGCCGAAATTTGACGTGCGACGAGACGACGGCCCATAGCTTCAACAGCAACAAGATCGATGCAGATAGCAGAAAGGCCGCGGCTGCCGCGCTGACGATGGCGGCGAGGTCAATCGTTGTTGCCATAACGCCTCAATGACGTCTATCTCTTAAAGTGCTGGAGAATTGTAGGGGCGAGTCCCAAATTTATCCGTGAAGTACTTCCGGATGTAAGAGATCGCAGGCAGGCGCTCTTAACTGCCCTAGTAGGCTGTTGGCAAAACTCAGATTTAAAACCTGATGCTGAAGCCGATATGCGCACCATCATCGATGAGAAGTTCTGGCGCAGCATCGAAGTTACCCTTGATATAGCGCAGACCCAGGTAGATCTCGGCGTCCCGCATGATCTGATACCCGAGCCTGGCGGTGTAATCCTGGTATTTCTTCAGGCCGCTTCCCGTTAGGACGTCGGGAGCGAAGTACGCTGCACCGGTCAAAGTGATGCGGTTATATCTGGTCAAGGTATAGCTCAGAAATCCGCCCATGCCGAGTCCGTAGCCGTTCTGATCGGGCAGGTCACCGTCGACGACGGCGAGCCGCCCACCCACGCCCGCGCGAACCGGATTGGCGCCTCCGCTTGCGAATCCTCGTAGGGTTAAGCCGACGTGTAACGCACTGCCGTAATCGCCGTTATTTAGCCAGCCGCCCTCGACGTTCAGCCTGCTGTTCGTTAGATCGTGAAAGTAGACTACGCGCAGCGCATCGTTACTGAAGCTAAGGTCGATTTCGTCAGCCGCTGCCTGCGCGCACAACAGTCCAGCGGCCAGCAGCGCTAAGACGAATCTCATGCCGGCACTCCTCGACAACAACCTTGCCATGATACCGGCATTCCACGGGATCACCTAGTGCCCTGTCCCACGGCCGTAGAACACCGCTCAGCGATTTATTGCATGGATCGCCCGCCGGGAGTGCGGCGAGCTACTACACGCGGCGTGCAGAAAAATCTAGGCTAAAGCAGCCGCTCCAATCGATCCAAGTCATTGATCACGCGCCAGGAGCCGCCCTCCGCCTCCACGCGAGCTTTCCACATGTCGAGACGATCGAGGTACTCCCGGGGGTCGATATTGTCGCTTGAGAGCTTGGTCACGTTCAGCGCAACGACCTCGACATTGTCCAGGGGAATCGGAAAATCCCGTACATACCCGGCCAGGAGATCTTCCTTCAGATCCGAGAATATGAATATGATCTTTCGGCCGGGGGCCTTCTCCGCCAGAAACTCAACAGCCTGCAATAACCCGCCGGTAATATCTGTATGAGTGGCAGGCGTAACATCACTCAGAAACTCATGAATAGTCTCGGAGAACAACCGTTTTTGGCTATTCGCAGCGCTCGGGCGATCGTCGAGCGTGACCTTAGCGATGATATCCCTTTCACTGAAGCTCCCTGTATCGATCCGTGCAACCGCGAACGAATCCAGACCATTCAACCGCGTCAACGTATAATTGATAATCTGCTCCGCCTTGTCCAGTTGCTCGGCATAAGTCCCGGACGTATCCAACAAAAGATACACGCCGATGTTCCGCGGGCCAGGATCCGAACAAGCCCCCACGAACAACACTAATACTGTCATAGAAATTAGCCGTTTCATGATGACACCTCCGAATAACTTTGTGCGCCGGATTTCGACGGCTTCTTAGTCTTGCGTCTCGTCTCAATCCAAAGAGGCAAGAATATGAGAACGTCATAGAGCCTGATCAGCACCGTGCCCATGAGTCGGACCGCGCCTCCGGCAATGCGCAGCGACAACGAAGCTAGGTGCAGTGTTCCAGCAATAAGCATCCCTATGATCGTGCGGAGAGAATGCACTAATGTCTCCAAGGGTATCGCCACAAATATCAAAGCGAACGGCAGCATGAATCCCAGACCCATTTGTGCTGCGGTTGTGATCCAGCCGAAATCGTTCTGGACCACAATACCGCCCCGCAGGATCGCACTGGTCGCCAACTCATCCTGCATCAGGATCTCTCTCATATAGGCAAGCCCAGCCTCGACTGACGCGAGGGACAACAAGATTCCGAAGGTTATCCAACCCATGTAGATTCTGGTCTTGTCCGGTAAAGCACCGATCACGGGAAACAAACGCGTGATCCGCAAGGACTCCATCAAAAATAAACCCATGGAGATTTCCACTAAAATAATTACAAGCGCGGCAATATCGGCGGTCTTGAACCCGCCGATAAAGCTCGTGCCACCCACCATCTCGGCCATTGGCCGGGCGATGAGGGAGAAATTAATCGCAGCGCCGCCCACGGCTATGCTGAGCACGAACGCGGATACAAAGAACTGCACCAGAGAGGAGGAGGACAGCACCTGGAGTGCGCGATCGGTACCTCTCACGATTTCCTCATACTCTTGCATATGCCGATCGATCGGCTGACATCGTTTAAGCAGGCTCTCTACGTTCTTGTTGACGTGGGTCAGATTTTTCTGAATGGTCCGCCAACCCGGCACCATCCGTCGCAATAGATCGTGTCGTTTCCGACTGGCTCCGCGATACTCCTCCAGCGCCTGCTCGTGGGCCCTCACCAGCGACTTGTGAATGTCACCTAGGATGGTCCCCACCATGTTGTCGCTACGAGCGTCAATTTTGGCTACTGCGTCCACCGCCTTGACCCAGCCTGGAGGATCCGGCGGCACGTCCATTGTCTTTTGATAATCTTCTTCTATGCGGACGATGACATCACTGAGATTCCGCTGAAATTGGGGGTACGATCCCAGATCCGTTTCGACGGCGGCGGCGACTCGATCGAACTCTCGCTCAATGATGCGCTCTTTCGCTTCCCGTCCAGCCGCCAGAAGTACTTCCCGGTTGCGAGCCCTGAGGGCCCGCTCTGCGTTCGCGAGAGCATGCGAGCCCAGGCGCATGGCATCGTGGAGCGTCCGGCTGAACGTCAAGACCAACTTATGACCCGAGCTCCGCGCGAAATAGAGCAACGTGATCAAGAGCACCACCCAGATGCTGGCCGAGGCCACCGGATTGGGCGTAATTCCAAGCAGATCGCTGAAAGCCATTGTTACATCCTCTCTCCACGTAACGATTCCACCGCTAGGAGTACGCTAATGGCCGAGGGGATTGATTGAGAAGCAATAGCCGAATGGCTAACGCGACTGGCAACCCCGCTGTCTTAGACTGTCCCGTAGACCGGTGGCTTTGCGACCCCTTCTTTCGAAGGGTGTGCCTTTTCACAAGCCACAGGATGCTCATATTGAGACGGCGTGTCCAGAGACTTGCGTCTCAATTTCCGACTCCGCTTGGGTATGGGATCTATCCGGCTCGGCAGCGGGATACGGCCGAGCTGCTTAAAATGGCCACGGCCGCTCTCAATAGCGGATCAGACTTGCTCCCCAGGTCAATCCGCCGCCAAAAGCCTCCAGGAGCAGTAGGTCGCCACGTTTTATGCGCCCGTCCCGGACTGCAGTGTCCAGCGCCATCGGGACCGAGGCGGCTGAAGTATTGCCATGCTCTGCGACCGTTAAGACCACCCGCTCCATGGGTATCTTCAGTCGCCTGGCCGTGGCCGTGATGATTCGAAGATTCGCCTGATGGGGTACGAACCAGTCGATATCATCTTGCTGAAGATTATTTTTCTCGACGACTTCGTCGACCATTCGCTCTAACGTCCGAACGGCCACCTTGAATACCTCGTTGCCCTTCATTCGTATGAGGGAGGTGTCATGCGCGAATGACTTCTTGGAGACGCCCGTGTCGGCGTATAACAGGCTCTTATATTTCCCGTCCGCGCCCAGGCTGGAGTAGATCACTCCGGGCTCGTCGGCCGCCTCGATGACGATGGCACCCGCGCCGTCGCCGAACAGAACGCACGTCTCCCGATCTGTCCAGTCCACGATGCGCGACATGGTCTCGGCGCCGACTACTAGCGCTCGCCGGATACTACCGGTACGCATGAACTGATCCGCAATCGTAAGAGCGTACATGAACCCGCTACAGGCTGCCTCTACACTGAATGCAGGTCCGCCGCCGATACCGAGGCGTCTCTGCAACAGACAGCCCACATTCGGAAAGACGAGATCGGGCGTGCAGGTGCCCACGACGATCATGTCGATATCCTGTGGGCTCACGCCTGCCATCTCCATCGCAGCCAGCGAGGCATGATAAGCCAGATCACTGGTCGTCTCATCATCCGCAGCGATGCGCCGTTGCTCGATGCCGGTACGTGACCGAATCCATTCAGCGGAAGTGTCCACCATCGTCTCGAGATCGAGATTGGTCAGAATTCGCTCGGGAAGGTAGCTGCCCGTTCCGGTTATTCGCGAATACATGCTGCTGACTGCTCCTCCACCAATTTCCCAATCTGCACGGGCACTCCCTTTCTCGCCTCGACAATCGCCGTATGGACAGCGGTCTCAAAAGCAAGTTTGTCGGCACCACCATGGCTCTTTATCACGACGCCGTTGAGTCCGACCAGACTCGCCCCATTATATCGACGAGCATCCAACCGGTCGCGAAACGCGTGGAGGGCGGGACTTGCTGCCAAGCCTTGAATCTTGCGCAACAGGTTCTTGTCGAATTCCTCGCGGAGATAGGATGCGATCAAGCTCGCGACACCTTCCATCGTCTTGAGCGCGACGTTACCAACGAAACCATCGCTTACGATCACGTTCGCTTTACCGCTAAAAATACCATTACCTTCCACGAAACCGATGTAGTTCAGACTACTTCGAGCCAGCAGTTCCCCGGCTTCACGGACGACGTCGTTACCCTTGATATTTTCTTCGCCGATATTCAACAGGCCGATACTAGCCCGCTCGATATTGAGAATGTCCTCAGCAACGACTGAGCCCATGAGCGCGAATTGCAGTAAGTTCTTGGCGCTGCACCCGACGTTGGCGCCGAGGTCTAACATGAAGGACGGGCCGTTCAGTCCGGGTACGGCCGAAATGATCGCCGGCCGATCGATTCCCGGTAATGTTTTCAAGATGTACCGGGCGGTGGCCGTCAGCGCACCCGTATTACCCGCAGTCACACAAGCATCGGCCGTCCCGTCCTTTACCTCCTGGATGGCAAGACGCAACGAAGATTTCTTCTTTCGGCGAAGTGCATCAGCAGGACGCTCATGCATCTCCACGACTTCTGAGGCGATGACGTAACGGATCCGGCCGTCGTATCGTCCACCGGCGGAGCGCCGAGCGTCCTCTAGCGTCTCAGGCAACCCGACCAGTGACAGATCGACCGACTCGTCGCGTTCCAAAACGGCGAACGCGGCAGGCACGACGGTCTCGGGGCCACGGTCACCGCCCATGACGTCAAGCGCAATTGAGACCTTGCGAGTCATTGGAGTAGCTTTGGGAAGAGAACAGAGTCTAGATCAGTGCTAGACGAACTGGCTCCTAATCGCCCTGCTCGTCGACTGGAACTGGAATTTCTAGTACCTTGCGGCCGCGGTAGTATCCTTCGGCCGTGACATGATGGCGCTGGTGCGTCTCCCCGGTATTCGGATCCACAGAGAGCGTCGGGCCAGTCAGCCTATCGTGCGATCGGCGCATATCTCGTCTGGACGAAGTTTTTCGCCCTTTCTGAACGGCCATTCTTCTTGTCTCCTCAGTGACTTCTGAGAGGCGGATCGGCTATTCCAGGCCGCTTCTCAGGCGCTAGCGCCTGAAGAACCTGAGCCATGTCTCCGCACTCATCGATTTCTGTGTGCCGTGGACTTATGGGCAACGACAAAATCAGTTCATCCTCTAGCAACGCAGCGGGATTGAATTTTCCGTCCGTCAAGACCACCGCTTCGTCCTCATTCGCAACTTCGCCACCCATCGACCCCGGCTCCAGCAACGTCAGCGACAATCGTTCGGAGACGTCTTGCACAAACGGCTCCAAGCAGCGCTGGCAAGTCAGCTCCAAGACCGTATCGAACGTCAGGTCCACCACAATGGAACGATTCGCCTGCCGATGAAACTTCAGGCTTGTCTGGATGGTCCCTTGAGCCGAGTGTACACAAGCACGAAGCTGGGTAAGCTGCCGCAGCTCGATCTCGCCACTCAAAACAGCCTCGCGATCCGCAAGGACGTCAAGGTCGTACAGACTGTACCAAGCGTGCAACGAGCCAGGCATAATCGATCTATGATAGGTATAAGGGTTTCCACTGTCAAAATCGAGGGTTACGGAATCGTCTCCCACCACGTACGATGCCCCGGCTGATCCTCGCATCCGCTTCACCCTACCGACGAGGACTGTTGGAACGGTTAGGTCTTCCTTTCGAGGTGCGTCCCGCTACCGCGGACGAGAGCGCCCTACCGGGTGAGGATGCACCCACCCTCGCGGCGCGGCTTGCGACTGCCAAGGCGCGGAGCGTCGAGATCTTAGGCCATGCCGCCGACGCGATCATTCTCGGGGCTGATCAGGTCGCGGCCCTGAATGGCGAACTGCTAAGAAAACCCGGTGACCACCGCACCGCTCTGCATCAACTCAGTGCGTGCCAAGGTGAGACCGTCGTGTTCAGTACGGCAACAACGGTCATCGACTGCAGCTCCGGCAGGCAATGGTACGGCCTGGACAGTACGGCGGTCGTGTTCCTTAAACTTTCGCAAGCTCACCTGAACCGCTACCTTGAGGTCGAACGACCCTATGACTGCGCGGGTGGCTTCAAGGCAGAAGGACTGGGGATCTCGCTCTTCCGGACCATTCGTTCTGAGGACCCCACGGCGCTGCTGGGGTTGCCCCTGATCTGGCTAACTCAGATCCTTCGGGATCTCGATCTCGATCCGCTGGATTCGAGCCGTCTCTGAACCTTTCTGAGGTCCTCCGGTAACGGCGAGCTGATTATGAACTCTTCATCGCTGTCCGGCCAGACGAATTCGACCGCGTGGGCGTGCAGGAAGATCCGGCGAAGACCGAGTTTGCGTAGCTCCGCATTGAAGTCTGCGTCCCCATAACGATCATCTCCAGCTACGGGGTGGCCCATGTAGGCCGCGTGCGCTCGGATCTGATGGGTTCTACCCGTCGCGATCGAGACCTCCATCAGAGTTGCTCGAGCGCCATAATTCTCGACGACGCGAAACTGACTCAGCGCGGACTTACCCGACTCATTCACACTGACGAAGCTCTCGCCGTTACGCTGCCGCTGCGTCAGGAGTGGAGCATCGACATTCACGCGACCGTGTTGCCAGGATCCCTTCAGCAACGTCAGATAACGCTTCTTCATCCCACCATCGCGAAGCAAACGATGAAGCCTGCGCAACGCGCTCCGCCGCTTGGCGACCAACAGGCAGCCCGAGGTCCCGCGATCGAGGCGGTGGACCAGATCTAGCGCCCGAAGACCCGGTCGAAGGCTACGAAGCGCTTCTATGCAACCGAAGTCGATACCCGTACCGGCGTGAACTGCCATGCCGGGTGGCTTATCGAGCACAAGCAGTCTCGAGTCTTCGGCTAGAATTCGATCCTCGAGCCACTGGAGCCCACCCTCCGGAATTCTAGGTCTACTCGCAGGTCGCCGCGAGACCGGCGGCACTCTGACACGGTCGCCAACCTTAAGCCGGTAGCTCACGCGAACGCGGCCGCTGTTGACCCTAACCTGACCAGAGCGGATTAACCGGTACACGTGACTTCGTGGCACCCCCTTCAACTGGCCCAACAGAAAATTATCCAAGCGCTGACCGACACGTTCCGAATCGATGTCCTGATAGTAGGTTGACCGGATTTCTGATACGTGTGATGGAGTCGACATTCTCGAAAGCGCTGAATTGAGCCGCTAGATGGCTGTGCTATAGTACGCGAGTGGGCTTTTCAGTGCCGAAAGGTCGGCTTGAAGCCAATAGACAACGGGGCGGCCTCTAGAGATCAGGCCGTCGGTGCAGGTTTTTTTACAGTCGGCGGATCCGTAGTTCGGACAGCCGCGATCAGGACCAGGCGATTGCTCTCTGTCCTTGAATCCACCGAGATTCAGGACGAATTGACAGTGACAGATTGAGCATTCGGTGCGTTGGGCGAGATTTATGCTACAGCCAGTCATTAATCAGCTTCTCTGCTGTTCTGCCTCGCAGATCGCGTTGGTCGGTCCCGAACCCGGGCTCGCCGCCAATGGACTAGAAAATTATGAAACGAATGCTTGTCAATGCAACTCAGCAAGAGGAGTTGCGCGTGGCCATAGTCGATGGCCAGAGACTCTACGATCTTGATATTGAGGTCCCTTCTCGAGAACAGAGAAAAGCAAATATCTACAAAGCGCGCATTACGCGGATAGAGCCCAGCCTCGAAGCCGCGTTTGTAGACTACGGCGCCAGTCGCCACGGCTTTCTTCCCCTGAAGGAAATTTCCAGCGAATACTTCGTCCGCGAACCGGAGGAAGGCGCGCGACCCCAGATCAAAGAAGTCCTGAATGAGGGGCAAGAGATCGTCGTCCAGGTGGAGAAAGACGAGCGCGGCAACAAGGGCGCCGCGTTAACGACTTTCGTAAGTTTGGCGGGCCGATTTCTTGTCCTGATGCCCAACAATCCTCGGGCGGGTGGAGTCTCCAGGCGCATAACCGGGGAAGATCGAGATCTCGTTCGTCAATCGCTCGAGGAACTCGCGCCACCGGAAGGGATGGGTTGCATCGTCCGCACCGCCGGAGTGGGGCGCAGCATCGACGAACTACGCTGGGACATCGACTATCTTCTCAGTATCTGGGAAGCCATCAAAGGGGCCGTCGTCCAGCGTCCTGCTCCGTTCCTCATCTACCAGGAAGGCAACGCGATTGTTCGCGCCGTGCGTGATCACTTCTCGAACGAGATTGGCGAGATCCTGATAGACGGTGAGCAGATCTACTTAGAGGCCAAAGAGTTTATGGAGCGGGTGATGCCCCACAATCTTCATAAGCTCAAACTTTACGATGACACGGTTCCATTGTTCACGCGATTTCAGATCGAAAACCAGATCGAGTCCGCGTTCTCTCACTCGGTCTCCTTGCCCGCCGGCGGGAGCATCGTAGTCGATCACACCGAGGCACTGACCGCTATCGACATAAATTCGGCAAGAGCGACCAAAGGCGACGACATCGAGGAAACCGCGCTGAATACGAATCTCGAAGCCGCCGAAGAGATCGCACGACAACTGAGAATTCGAGACCTCGGTGGGTTAATCGTCATCGATTTTATCGACATGGGGCCGAACCGTAATCAGAGGGACGTCGAGAACAAGCTGCGCGACGCGGTGCGGCAGGATCGGGCCCGAATCCAGATCGGACGTATCTCCCGATTCGGTTTACTGGAAATGTCTCGGCAGCGCGTACGACCCTCGCTGGGTGAATCGACCCAATCGGTCTGTCCGCGCTGTAACGGTATCGGCAACGTTCGCAGTGTCGAGTCTCTCGCGCTGGCGATTCTCCGGTTAGTCGGCGAGGAAGCGCGAAAGGACCGGACCTCCAAGGTCATCGTTCAACTGCCGGTCGACGTCAGTAACTACATTCTCAACGAGAAGCGCGGTTGGGCTCAGTCGATTCAGGAAGAGAACGACGTCGCCATTGTTCTGGTTGGTAACCCAGATCTGGAAACGCCCAATTACTCCGTCAGACGTGTTCGTGATGACGAGTTAGACCTGCCTGAGAATAGAGCTACCAGCTACAAGCTGGTCGAACCGAAGAAAGATGCCGGCGAAGTGTTCCTCGCAGAACGCAAGCAAACCGAGCCAGAGCAACCCGCCGTAGCGGGAGTTGTTCCGCAGACGCCGGCACCGAAACCGATGGAGCAGAAATCCCGGTCGCGAGGATCGACAGGTAAGCCCTGGTGGCGACGACTGTTCGGCTGGCTGTCGCCAGCACCGAAGAAGGCGGGCGCACCTGCCGAGCGACGCTCGAGGCGAGGCCGCAGTAGATCTGCGAGTCGTGGCACGAGTCGTCGATCTCAGGGCGAACGCGGCCAGCGAGATCGTGGTCAGAGCCGCGGATCGGGTCGCTCTCGTAGTAGTGGCGGCGGTTCACGTGGATCGAAGCAAAGCCGGGATCGAAGCTCCGATGGCAACAGCGGCAGTGGCGACTCGCGCGGCCGTCGCTCACGGCGCCGGCGAGGATCGGGATCGGGATCGGGATCGGGATCGGGAGGAGCTCAAACCCAGGGCCAAAACGCCGACAAGACCGACGCCGAGAGCAAGAGCGGTGGGCGTCCTGCAGACAACCAGAGCGGCAACCGCAAGGGACGTGCGAGCAACCAACCCAAGGGCGAGCGCGAGAGCGACACTCGAAAACAGGCCAAGGCGGCAGACGGGCAAGATCGTAAGAGCGAAGTGCGCAGCGCCGACTCCGAACCGGTCGTCGAGTCACAGGTACGATCTCCGGCGGTGGAGCCGGCGCCGGCTCCAAGTGCCGAGCCCGTACAGAGTACGCCGACGGAGACCGCTCAATCGCAGGCTTCCGATCCAACACCCGCTGCTAAGCCGATACCGGCGACCGAGACCGCGCCGACATCGGCTGAGAGCACACCGCCTCAGGCGGTGGCGCCGGAGCAGCCGGCTCCTTCGGAGACGAGGCCTAGCGATAGCCGCGGTTCGGACGACGCAGCCCAACAGGGCGTGGAGAAGCCAGAGCCGGAGTAGGTGCGAGGCGCCCTCGATGCCGAGCTAGCGGTGGCCTGCTCGTGTCTTGCGCAGCTGATCCAATAGTCCAGCCGAGGCTTCCTCGATCAGATCGAGGACTAACTCGAAGCCGTTCGTGCCGCCATAGTACGGGTCGGGAACATCACTTCGGCCAAGATGCGGCGCGAACTCCAGAAAGAGTTTAATTCGATCATGATACTCGGGCGGACTTGATTCGCGGAGCAGCTCGATGTTGAGTTCATCCATCGCGAGAACTAGATCGAAGTTCGCGAAATCCTCTTGCGTAATTTTGCGGGCCCTCTGCTGGCTGAGATCGATCCCACGCCGCGAAGCGGCGAGCTGGGCACGATGATCGGGCGCGCCGCCAACATGGTAAGCATGGGTACCCGCGGAATCCACGTGCACCGACAGTTCGGGCGCCCCTTCGTCTAACAGCCGCCTGAAGGCGCCTTCCGCGGTAGGCGAACGACAAATATTGCCCATGCACACAAAGAGGATTTTATATGAAGAACTTATATCAGTAACCTATTGATCTATTGGTCATTACTGTTTATGACAGTTCGCCAAAGTTTGTCTATAATCACCCTTAAGGTGTATCCCAAAGTGTATCCCAGCGGCAAATGCTAACTGATATTGCAATCAAAGCCCTAAAACCCGCCAACAAGGATCAATGGGTCTGCGATGGTAGCGGACTATATCTCAGAGTTCGTAAGACAGGTGGCAAGTCTTGGGTGATTCGCCGCAAGCGCCAAGGGCACACCCGGATTATCACGCTTGGCAAATACCCTCAACTGCGCCTCAGGGACGCTCGTCTTAAAGCGGCACAGCTCGGCTCAGATAATACCTGGTCAAAGCTGATCCTGGGTGAGTTGCTCGATGAATGGTTCGAGGATCAAATCAGACATCAGTATAAACGTCCTCGCCCTATCGCGTTGTACCTGAAGCGGGTCAGTCCTGAGCTTCTGGCCCAGAAAATTAGGGATATCAGGCGTGCGGATGTTCGACGTTTTCTGAAAAAGTACAGTAACGAGCGTGGACCGGTCGCGGCTAACCGCCTTCTTGCCATACTGCGACAAGCACTCAAGTACGCGGTAGAAGCAGGCTATATAGACGAGTCTCCAATTGCAGGGCTATCGAGAAAACTAGTAGGTGGCGAGGAGAAGGCGCGGGCTCGTGTTCTGACTGATGATGAAATCCGAGCACTATGGTGTACAGACTCACAGCACACCCCTCTACTTCGCTTTCTCCTTCTGACTGGACAGCGCATTGGAGAAACGCAATTAGCTATCTGGGACGATATTGACGGCGACCGTTGGACTATTCCGGCAAGGAACACGAAGAATGGCCGCGAACATTGGATTGCCCTACCCCGACAGGCCGAGGCGTTACTTCAAGAACTAGACCGAGAACGGCGAACGGTATTCGGGCGAGCAACAACCACTGGAGTGCAGGCATGGCTTCGACGGTGGGCTGATCGGCAGAAAATAACACCGCGGTTCACACCGCACGATTTGCGCCGAACCTTTGCCACTCGTTTGAATGAGCTAGGCGTAGCTCCTCACGTTGTTGAGCGCATCTTGAATCACACGCTGCAAGGCGTAATGAGCATATACAACCAGGCTGAATACGCGGATGAGCGAACCGAAGCCATGCAGCTATGGGCAGACGAGTTAGAGAAAATCGTTGCTGAGAATTGATGTCATTCGTTTACTCTGCTTTCAGGTTCTTCTCGGGTGATCTCAGGCTTTGCAGCTGCAAGGAAATCCTCCCAACGTTATACACTTGAATAAAACTGAGGTATTGGCGCCAACGCCTTATTTTTAAAGGAAAGTAGGCACAAAATGTTCTGATAGGCGGGCGCTTGCCAGCCTCGGCGTCTGGCCGCACAATGGCGCCTAGTTGCAGATTGTGCTGAACGAGCGCAGTCGAGTGACCAGTAGTTATATTAAAGTTGGGGCTTAGAGATGCGGCGTGGTAACGCCATATCACCTCTAAACCCCGATGTTACCACCAGCTCTATAGGGAGGCAGTAAGCATGCCAAATATAGTCGGCATTCGGCCATTTATCAATTCTCAACCCAGCTTTCCCCAGAATCTCTACGGATCATTATGCCCGCAGCATAGTGATCATCGAGACTGGCGCTGAGTATGGACCAGCTCATCCATACCGTTAACGAGGCGCGCGCACTGCTCGCAGGCATGTCGCGAGCGGTATTTTATAACGAAGTGAACAGCGGACGCCTGCGGAGCTTCAAGCTCGGTCGTCGCAGATACATTCCAGCAGACGCGCTACGCGACTACGTCAAAGCGCGAGAGCAAGAGCATCCTGGGGCAGAGTTATGACTGGCGAGACAAGAAACACGCACCTTCGGGCGAGCCTGCGCGCCGCGATTAGTGGAGTCGAAGCTACTCGTGGACCCAAACCGGGTGACGACTGATGAAGATCAAGCTGTCAGAAGATCTTCGGATAATGGGAACCGAGCACGCCTGGGCGCTTCAACGTCGGCGAGTGGTTAAGGGCGAGGAGCGTTGGGAGTCTTTCAGGTGGTATCCAACGTTTGGTAGCGCCGTGTCAGACGCGCTACACAAGGACATTCGACTACACCCTGCTACGACCTTAGTTGAAGCTATCAAGGCCGTCTCCAGTCTGGTACATCGTTATACCAACCTCATTCCGTGTGAGTTCGAGATCAAGCGCAAGGACAAGAATAAGTGAGCGGAAGGCATTGTCCTCACTGCGGCGGGTGGCTCCCAAATATTCCCGTACCGGAGGACTGGCGCGAGCAGTTACTGAGTCGTAGCAGCGAACTGGGAATCGAATCTCTTTTACGCTCGATTTCGAGCGAAGACGCGCTGAGGATTTGGGTTGGGCTACGTCAAATAGATCCGTAGGCCATGACTGACTATCTCAATGCAGTCGAGATTGACGACTCGGACGATGGCATCATCGTGGAGGATCATCCGCTGGTCCCGGACGGCACCTACACGATGATGTATACGTTCCACGAGACCGTGCTGTTCCAGGATAAACCAAAGGTAGTCGTGCACCTGTGCATAGTTGATGATGAGTCTTGGGCCGGTCTCGAACTTTGTCGGTACTACGGCGTTCGCTCTTTTCGTGGCCGACCCAGACGCTTCGGAGGCTTTACGGCCGGTGGGAACAGCGATCTCACTCGCGAGCTGCGTCGCTGTTTTGCTAATCAGAATTTTCGACGTGATCGAATATCTCTTCGCAGATTGAAAGGCCACCGCATTAAGGCGAGGATCTGCACGGTGACGGTCGGGGGATACAAGATTCGCAAGCCGCTACATGAATCGTGCTACTACAGCAGAGTTGCCGAGCTAATAGAATTCGTGGATGAAGAAGAAACAGCCTGGAATGATCAATACCAAGTTGCCACGGGTAGCTCTGAAGGCGTTACCAGATAAGGCCTGTAGAGTGTCCGTCGTCAAACAAATGGAACAGATCTGACGTCAGATTAAGCGAGTGTTTTGCTCATCATTTTCATGTTACGCGGCGTAGCGTTGATATTGCAAACGCCGTTTCTCGATGGTCTTTTGTTTGATCCTATCTCTTTTGGCTAGTATTGATTGCCCACGCCCAAAGTAGACGTCGGCCGGCGTCAGGTTTTTCAGGCTCTCATGGTATCGCTGATGATTGTAGTAATCGACGAACGTCTCGATCTGGTTTTCGAGATCACCGGGTAGAAAGTAGTTCTCCAACAATATTCGGTTCTTCAGCGTCTGGTGCCATCGTTCGATCTTGCCTTGCGTTTGCGGATGATACGGCGCGCCGCGAACATGGCGCATCTCGTTGTCGCTGAGCCAATCAGCGAGGTCGCCTGAGATGTAA
>SMVA01416046.1_pt1 | contig 16039 bp, 10 predicted proteins | sample 2456451 | NCBI WGS metagenome assembly SMVA01 (sample SAMN11095933, study PRJNA526329) | marine sediment metagenome | biome: Marine sediment; feature: Surficial sediment; material: Deep marine sediment; isolation source: Hadal surficial sediment | place: Pacific Ocean | collected 2014-05 | depth...
GGTGTATCCGCGACTTTAAGCAGAATCGCCGCCGCTATTTAATCGCCGGCGTCTGGTACTGCCTCTTCGTCAGACTCAGGGAATTCTCCCCGGCGTATCTTGGAAATCACCGAAAATGCTTCCAGCATGACCAACGCACTGACAATCAATATGATGATATTAAGAGAAAACAGTAACCAATTCTGGGATTGATAGTAGTTAATCAGATACCAAGTGCTTGCCCAAAACGCCATGAAGACAATAAAGGTCATGGGTGCCAGGGTGTAAATTGCAGGTCTCTTTAATTTCATCAGATAGATGGAAATTATCAACAGGGTCAAACTTGCCAGGATTTGATTGGTGGCACCAAATACAGGCCAAATCAAATTTGCACCATCACCTGGGTAATTCCCAGCAGTGACTCCGAAAGCCAGCAACAGGCAAAACCCGATAGCAATCAAAGTCGCAACAATACTGTTCCTGAATATAGGGATACTATAAATATTACCCCATTCCTGAATTATGTAACGCGTTAAACGTAATCCTGCGTCCATCGTAGTCCCTGCGAACAACACCACCATCACCGCTAACATAGTCTCGGCAAAGATGATAGGAATCCCCCATCCGGTTGATATTAACACCGCGCCGCCTTCAATGAAGGCCGCTTGCCCGGGGCCAGTTGAATAACTGGTATAGATAGCAGACCATTCAGCACCAGTGGCGGCATACATGGAGCCGGTAACGGCAACGATTGTTATCAAGGCCAGAGAACCCTCCCCCAGCGCGCCCAGGAATCCCACAAAACGTGCATCTTTTTCATTGTTTAATTGCTTGGAACTGGTTCCGGACGACACGATGCCGTGAAATCCAGATAAGGCACCGCAGGCAATAGTTACGAATAGAATGGGAAATAACGGTGGCGTACCCTCAGCCAAATTGGTATTAAATGCAGGCGCCGATACGTCTGGCATAACGATGAATACGGCACCGTACAAAACCAGCAAGCCGATCACCAACTGTGCACCATTAATGTAATCCCGGGGCTGCAGCAACATCCAGACCGGCAGCATGGAGGCAATTCCTGCATACACAAACAATAAAATGATCCAGTTTCCGTTTGGTCCCAAACCAAAAATATTGCCCGGTAACTCCAACGGCATGACGCTTCCCACGTAGATCGTGAAATAGAGAATGCTTACCCCGATTATTGAGATCAGCAATAAATTGAACTTTTTACGAATCAGAAAACCAATGGCGACAGCAACAGGTATGGCTGCCCAGGCAGGGAAAACTGAAGAGGGAAATATCACCATATCGGTGGCAATAATGGTGCTGAACACCGCATTTACCAGTATCAGCAAAAAGAAGATTACGATCATAAACAGAGCGCGCGTATGTTTACCAACTACAGTTTCAGACAGAGCCCCGATTGACTTGGCCCCGTGTCTGTTACTAGCCCACAACGCACCCATGTCATGGACCCCAGCAAAAAACATTGAACCAATAGTTACCCACAACAAAGCTGGTACCCACCCCCAATACACGGCTATTGCCGGCCCAGCAATTGGTGCTGCCCCGGCTACTGCGGTAAAATGAGCGCCCCAGAGAACAAACTTGTTGGTGGGCACAAAATCAACGCCATCATTAAACCGATGTGCCGGTGTCACATAATTAGGATCCAGTCGATAAATCTTCTCGGCTATGAACTTGGAATAGAAGAACCAGCCAATTGAAAACCCGACAAGGCCAAAAATGACGATGTAGATCGAGGACATAAATCGCTCTCCCTGATTATTATTATGAAATGCAATCGCCGCATAGTACCAAGTTAATAGCGAAGGGGACAATGTAATGTGCCCGGAACTAGTGCCTCATCTTAACGATCGGACGACCTTCAAACCTGGAGTTTGAAAACGGTTTATAACCTCAGGCGCTAAGCAATTTTAATAACCACAAAAAAAGGGGGATATCCCGAGATATGCCCCTTTTCCTTGTTCAAAATGAACCGATCAGCTATTGACTAAATCAGTTCGTAGGTTCGGCCGCATGATAAGTCCAGTAACCAATAAACATTTCATCCCAGCTCTGTAAGCCAAATGTAAGCTCTTTGCTGGGATCAGGATTTGCCGGGTTGTATTGGGAGTTATCGAAAGCACCGGTAACATAAACCTTGGTTCCAGCTGGTATAAACTCAGGCTGATCAAGCTGATAGGTGGGCTGCCAGGCATAACTATAAGCCGGGACACTCAACAGATCCCTCATCGAACCGTCAGGATTTTCAACCGAAAACTTCATGTCTTTACCACGAAAATGCATATGGGCTCGAAGACCCGTTACAACGACATCCTGGTCAAACATATACTCAGCACTGACTTCATGATTCAGCGCATGGGGTGGTATACGGAACCGAGCTGATACTGATCGAGTAAAATTCTCATACTTTGGCGGCTCATCATAGGTATAGAGGCCAAGTAGGGTTTCGTCTGAGGTCTCCCTACCATTTGTAGTGTAATGGAACTGCATAGACAATTTATAGCCGGCCGGGATAAACACACCGGTATCTTCGGGAAACTCCATGGCGCTAATCTTGCCAGGTGCATACCCTTCCAGAAACCTTCTGGCGATGGAACGCGTATCTACTTCTCCGCCGTCGAAATCTTCAGCCGGTGCAGTAACGTAAGTCAACAAATGATGTAGAACCGACCGATCGCCAGGTACAAATTGTACTGCGCGAATCCATTTATCCTCATCGAATGGAACTTCTACATCGACCGTGATGTAATCTAAAACACCGGTGGCTGGAATTTCATGTTTGGGACCTTTAATAACATAATCAGGCTCACCCAATTGCCAGGCGTCTATGTCTGGATATGACAACTCAGATAGAGGGTCTATTGCCACTGCTCCTCGAGGTGCACCCGCATCAATCCAGTGTACTACGGTTTGCAGGTCTTCCTCGGACATATAACGCGCGTTAGAGAAGTGCCCGATGTAAGGGTCAACCTGTTCCGGTGGCATGCGCTTGGTAATCAAGACTTCGCGAATCATCGGAGACCAGCCCTGCAGCATTAAATGGCTATTGATAGCAAACGGGCCAATACCCCCTTCGCGATGACAAGTAGTACAGTTCTCGGCGATGATTGGCGCAACTTCGGTTGCATAATCAGGGATAGAACTGGCATGTAAATCACGTGTTGCATAATCAATTGCGCAAGTTGATGTAGCCTCTATTACCAGGGTGTCTTCAACAGAGTCAGCCAATGCACCTTCCAGGCGGGAATCTAATTGCTGGTGAATCGGGCCTCGATAAAGCACTGCCAATCGAGCCGGATCCAGCACCAGCACTTCGCCTGCGTTTGCAATATTAAGTGTCTCAGAAACCAGTTGTCCGTCATCTACTAATACAGGAAGTCCCACATCGATCATGGCAACTTCGCTTCGGCTAATATTGGCAGAGTCGATCAACAAAAACGCCACGTTTTTGCCTTCCCATTCACTTTGAATGTTACGAAAATCCGTCACCAATGAATCCATTGCATTGCAACTGGCAGCGTATGACATAAGTACTAATGCGTCCTTATGACGATAACGGCTGAATTGATGGAATCTACCTGCGCCATCTAATAGACCGAAATCGCCTATTCGATCAGGTGCACCGTATGTTGTACTCACTGCCAGCAGGGTTGAAAGCAGTGTTACAACAAGCAGATTTACATTCTTCATAATCACACTCCACATGCATTAAAACTTTGGCGAGTTTAACTTAAGTTACCGTCAAAGAGCTAAGTGATTGTTTACTTTTTGTGACAATCACTGTGTAGTCCGATGAAATGTAATGTATCCGGTAAACATTTCATCCCAATTGTCGTGGCCGAAACCAACCTCCTTGTCCGGGTTTGGATTTGAAGGATTTGACGCTGAATTGTCGAAAGCACCTGATATGATTAGCTTGGTTCCTGCGACAATTATTTCCGGCTCAGTAAGTAAATAATGTGGTTGCCAACCATAGTTATAGGCTGGAATACTCAGCAAATCCTTTATCGAACCACCGGGTTGATTAACAGAAAATTTCATGTCCTTGCCGCGAAAATGCATATGCGCCCTTAAGCCTGTCACAATGACATTTTCGTCAAACACATGCTCGGCCTGCAATTCAAAATCGTTCGCATTCGGTGGAATAACAAAGCTTGCAGATACGGCTTGGGTTAATTTTTCAAATTTTGTCGGCTCATCCTGAAGGTAGAGTCCCAGTCGGGTTTCGTCCACGGTCGCTTTGCCATTGGTCACATAATGAAATTGCATTGATAGTTTGTGACCAGCTGGAATATGAACCCCTGTATCCTCGGGAAATTCAACAGCCATAATTTTGCCAGGAGCATAGCTCTCAACAAATCTTCGGGTAACTGAAACACCCTCTTCCTCTGCTCCCCAGAAACTCTCACCCGGTGCCGTGACATAAGTCATCAGGTGGTGAAGAACTGATTCGTCGCCAGCCAGGTATTGAATCGCATACACCCACTTATCGTCCTCGAAGGGTAACTCAACATCAACGTAAATATAGTCGAGCACACCGGTCGGTGGTATTTCGTTTGCCGGCATGGTCACAATGTAATCCGGTTCGCCCAAAAGCCACCGTTTACGGTCAGAAAAATCCATAGATTCCAACGGGTCATCTATGCCATCACCTCTGGGAGCACCGGCATCTATCCAATGTACCAGTGTTTGTAAATCCTGTTCCGACATATATCGAGCATTGGGTGAATGTCCGATTCGAGGATCTATCTGGGTTGGCGGCATACGTTTATTAATGAGCACTTCTCGAATCATTGGAGACCAACCCATCAGCATTAAATGACTGTCGATAGCGAAGGGTCCAACGCCATCTTGACGATGACATTCAGCACAATTCTCGATGATTATAGGGGCAATCTCAGTGACATAATCAGCTGGGTGTTGTTCATGCATTTCTTTTACCGGATATTGAATCGGACAACCCTCGGTGTTCACTCGCGTGGTGTTTTCTACACCACCTTCATTTATTAGCGCCAGAGTCTGTTCAAGTTGCAGCCCGAGGGGGCCGTGATAAAATAATGATGAGCGCTCAGGATTGAGGATCAATACTTCGCCAGCATTTGAGATATTCAGAGTTTCAGAGACAAGTTGACCGCTATCTTCCAAGAGTGGCAAGGATAAATTCAAATCTTCAATCGCAGTCTGCCCTGAGTCCTGAGAGTCGATAAAAGCAAATGCTATATCCTGGCCCTGCCATTTGGCACTGAGGGTTGCAAACAGTCTGGCTTGAGATTCCATGTCCTTGCAATCACTGGCGTAGGACATCAGTACTAGTGCCCGCTTATGCAGGTAGCGGCTTAATTGATGAAAGTTCCCTTGGTTGTCCAGCAACGCAAAATCGCTAACTTTCTCAGGCGCTGCATCAGCTACTGACCACCAGAGTGGGATTACCATCAATAATTTTAAATACCTGTTTATCACAGCCTTTCTCTGTACACCTTGGCAATTCTCATTATAGTCATTACGAGAGTTGCTTATCAGTCGATACTTTCTAAAATATACCCTATGAATCTTCTGTATCCTATCGATCCAAGCACCAACGACCCCAGGATAAATGGACGAGACACAGTTTCCGTGTGCGACCTTAACATAAGAAACTACTCAATTCTCCTAAGAGACATCTGTCGAATTATCCAGTAAAATTGCACGCCCTTAATGAAGGGTTCACCAGGCTTAAACTGTTTATCGACCGGAGGAAGTAAGATGTTTCGTTTTAAAATAATTACAACAAGTATTGCAGGCATAGCAGGGTTTATCATGTTATTGGGCAGCGCCACTGCTCAACTTGATAATCCTAATGTGATACCTAATCCCTACAACACGGTGAATCCAGGAGAGCAAGACTGGGTGGTGTTACCCGATGGTCGCAGCTGGGGTGCAACAAGTACGGTATATTATGCTGGGGACGGCCACTTGTGGGTGGCAGAACGCTGTGGTGCCAACGACAATTGTCTCGATACGCCTGATGTCGATCCGGTTTTTCTGGTTGATCCAGATGGGAATGTCGTTAAGAGTTTTGGTGCCGGTTTAATTGTTTGGCCCCACGGCATTCACGTCGACCCCGATGGCAACGTCTGGATTGCTGATGCCCGAGGAGACGATGAACGTGGTAAAGGTCACCAGGTTCATAAGTTTAGCCCTGATGGAGAGCTGTTGATGAGTCTCGGTCAGCCTGGCCTGGCCGGCAAAGGTAATTATATTTTTGATCAGCCAAACGACGTTTTGGTAGCACCCAATGGTGATATCTTTGTCGCTGACGGCCATTCTGCAAATGGAAATAATCGTATTGTTAAGTACAACAGTGACGGTGAATATATTATGGAATGGGGGGGCACTGGTACTGGCGATGGTGAGCTCAGAGTGCCACATGCCCTGGCTATGGATTCAGCGGGCCGGCTATTTGTAGCAGACCGCGCCAATAGTCGACTACAAATATTTGAACAAGACGGCACTCATGTCGATACCTGGACTCAGTTTGGTCGACCCAGTGGTCTCTATATTGATGGCAACGATGTGTTGTATTCAGCTGACTCTGAGTCAAATACAGGGCCTGGAAGAAACCCGGGCTGGTATCGTGGAATTAGAATCGGTAGTGCTGTGGATGGTTTTGTGACTGCCTTTATTCCTGATCCGAATTCAGGCACCGCCGGAGGAACCAGCGTTGCCGAAGGGGTTACTGCTGATGAAGACGGTAATGTATATGGGGCTGAAGTCGCCCAGCGTCGTTTAAGAAAATATTCAACCCAGTAGCAGGCTATTAAGTAAGCCGTCTCCAATCCTGGAGACGGCACTTCCTTTCCAACATTCCTTAAAACTAAAAAGGCTGACTAAACCGTTTTCTTACAACTCCAGTTTTTCCTCAGCTTGATTGGTCGGTACCAGAGGAGAATCTCCAAAACGCTTGAAAATTTCATACATCGCCCATACTGCTCCGGTGGCGATTATTGCCAACATGCCCCAACGCATTAATCCGGCAAAAAATTGAGCATCAAAATTTGGTGTCTGTAATTGGTACTGACTCAATACGTTTCCACGCTCCAACATCCAATGCCAGGCACTATGGGCTAAAAGTGCTGACAGCAAAATAGTGCCGACACGTTCATTCACGAAGTACTTGAACAGTATGGACAGCGCCGGTATTACCAGCAATAAAATCAGTATCTGGCCTAGCTCAACTCCTACATTAAACGCCAACAGCGAAGAGAATAGATGTCCACCAGCAAATTGCAAAGTATCACTGAATAAGAAGGCAAAACCGAAACCGTGAACCAGGCCAAAGCCGAAGGTAACCATCCAACGGTGTTCCAATCTAGCTCCTACAATATTTTCAAAGGCCATGTAGACGATCGACAAAGCTATTAGTGTTTCAATAAGAGGCGGAAACCATAATGTTCCCGGCGATACACCAAAAGCAGAACCGATTAGGGTAATCGAGTGGGCAATGGTAAACGCAGTAACAACAGGTATAAGTCTACGCAGACTTCTGATGGGTATAACCAGACAGAACAAAAATAATAAATGGTCAAGTCCTTGTAGGATATGCACGAATCCCATCGATATAAATCGAAAAACCGCCTGGTGCCATCGTGGATCCAGTAGTACTTGACCAGGATTTCCTAAGTAATTGAATACGCGTTCTGCACCGCTTGGTAATATAAAGCGCAACACGGTTGTGGTTTCACTCGCCAATGTACCGAGCTGTGGATTTACCGAGAATTCAGATTGGTCAGAGGTAATCGGAAAAGTAACCAAAGTATCCAGAACACCTTGGCGCCAAAATAAATTCACATCGTCACTGAGCGGCGGACTCAGAATATTGGCCAACGCATCTTCGTAATTCGTGAAAGAGCGGTCGGAGGGCAAAGAAACCCGTACAGTTTCTAGCTGCTTGTCCAGTAACTCCACGCCATTCTCAAAAAAATGAAGAGATTCAGTAAGATATACGCGAGCTGCATCCTGCAATTCAAATTCTGCTTCGGAAATTTGCAAATAACCAGGGCCTCTTAGCGGAAAAACGATTTCTCCGAAAGCCTCCATAGGAACCCTTAGCAATACCGTCAGTTGATTGCCTTCGGGTTTCACAAACGCATAAATGGTCATTCTTGTGGGAATGTCATGGCCCTGTGCTACTGTTGAAAAAACAGTTAATAAACAAGTGATTAACAGTCCTTTCACTAGCCATTTAAAAACTCGATACATTCTTTGTTATCCTATTTTACTGTTTCATCACGGGGCTTTTTCTTGTGGGTTACAAAAGCTATTTGTGAGCGTCGATCTGATCGCCTATTTTCGGCTTGGTGCCAGTTAACAATTACGCGGAAACTCTAGCGTTCAGCGCCAAATGTTAGAAATTGTAATAACTCCGGTTAAAGTTGGCTAGCGAGTATACTGCGTAGCTTTAAGTGAGTATACTGCCCTTCGCTCTAAAGAAAATAGGGCCCTGATTCGGGTGTTTGGAGGGTATAACATGAAAAAAATCAAGACGATAATTGGAGCTTCATTGGTTATTGGACTGGTCGCACTCGGCGTAGGTCAGTCAAACTTGCAGGAATCAGCTGTAGCGGCCAGTAACGATATATTGGCACCCGCGTTTCTGGTTGATCCATTCTGGCCCAAACCACTACCTAATCACTGGATTCAAGGTCGCACAATCGGCGTAGACGTTGACGCCCGTGACCACGTTTTCGTGGTTCATCGAGATCAGGAAGCTATGTTTTCGGTACGCACTGAGATCGGTCTGTTTGCTGGCGTCAGTGAATGCTGCACACCAGCACCGCCGATTCTGGAGTTCGATAGTGAAGGAAATTTAGTCAACGCCTGGGGTGGCGCTCAAGAAGGTGCGCCCTATGTATGGCCTGCATCAAACCATGGTATTGAAGTCGCTCCTAATGGTGACGTCTGGATTGGTGGTAATGGCGGCGGAGACTCCCACGTACTGGTGTTTTCCGGAAACGGTGATTACATCCGTACCATTGGTATTCCAGGTAATGATCGAGACAGTAATTCCCGAGAACATTTCGGCCAAGTGGCAGAAATCGCGATTGACCCAATTGCCAACGAAGCCTATCTTGCTGATGGCTACAGAAATAAAAGGGTGGCTGTTGTAGATGTAGCCACGGGTGCCTTCAAGCGATACTGGGGCGCGTACGGTAACGTACCTGATGACGATGCCGATGTGACTTATACGCCTGGCGAACCTGGACCACAGCAATTCCGGGGTCCAGTCCATTGTGCTGAACCTTCTAATGACGGTTTGATCTATGTCTGTGACCGCGGTGCTGATCGAATTCAGGTGTTCCGTTCTGACGGTACCTATGTAAAAGAAGTGATCGTTTCTCCGGCCACTCTGGCTCAAGGTTCAACTTGGGATATCGCCTTCTCACCTGATGATGATCAAGAATTTCTTTATCTGGCTGATGGTCAGAACTTCAAGATCTACATCATGGACAGGGAATCATTGGAAGTCTTGTACACTTTCGGCGACGGCGGCAGACAGCCTGGGCTTTTCTATGCGCCACACAGCATCGCCACTGACTCCGAAGGCAATATCTATACAACAGAAACTTACGAAGGCAAGCGTGTGCAAAAGTTCCTGTTTCAAGGTATGAGACCTGTGACAGTGCGTGACCGTGCGCCAACATGGCCTGCTAGCGAACTGTAAAACGACTTATTGCTATTCTCTAAAAGCCGTATTGGGTATGCCCGATACGGCTTTTATTTTGATCTACCCAAAATCGAGCCCCCATTGAACGACCTTTCAAACTGTTCACAATGGTCTGTAACAGGCCTATACTGTGGCTCACCGCTGGACATTAACAATAACTAAATCAGGACAGTGCTATGAAGAAACAACCCAAAATCATCCTCTCCTTTAGCCTTTCTATAACCCTTCTTGTGGTTCTGGGAGTTGGACAACAGTACCTTCAAGATTCTGCGGTTGCTGTTAATAATGACCGCATGGTTCCTCACTTCGAAGTTGATCCATTCTGGCCACAACCTTTACCGAACAAGTGGATCCTGGGTCGTACCATCGGAGTAGCCACTGATTCTCGCGACCATATTTATATAGTTCATAGGGACCAGAACACTATGTTCATGAACCAGGAAATCGGATTGACGCTAGGGCGTGCTGAGTGCTGTACTGCGGCTCCTCCGATTTTAGAATTCGATATTGATGGCAACCTGATTAATGCCTGGGGTGGTCCCTCGCCTAACGGTGAATACGTTTGGCCGGCGTCTAACCACGGTATCGAAGTCGCACCTAACGGCGATGTCTGGATTGGCGGAAATGGCGGTGGTGACTCCCACGTGCTGGTATTTACCCGAACCGGGGAATATGTTCGCACTGTCGGTGAACCAGGTAATGATGTAGATAGCAACAGCCAAACCCATTTTGCAAGAGTGGCAGAAATCGCTATTGATGCATCCGCCAACGAAGTTTATCTGGCTGATGGGTACATCAATCGTCGGGTTGTAGTAGTTGACCTTGCCACTGGTGCCTTTAAGCGATACTGGGGCGCCTACGGTAACGTGCCTGATGATGACGCTGATAATACTTATATACCAGGAGAGCCCCTGCCCCAGCAATTTCGAGGACCGGTACACTGTGCTGAGCCGTCAAATGACGGTTTGATTTATGTCTGTGACCGAGGCGCTGACCGAATTCAGGTTTTTCGACCTGATGGCACCTTTGTAAAAGAAGGACAAATTAACCCGCTTACGCTTGCTGGCTCTGTCTGGGATATTGCCTTTTCCCGTGATGCCGATCAGGAATTTATCTATGTGGCAAATGGGGGCGACATGGTGGTGCATGTGTTGGATCGTGATTCACTTGAGGTGTTATATAATTTTGGCGAAGGCGGCAGGCAACCTGGCTTGTTCTTTGCGCCACACAGTATAGTCACAGACTCTGAAGGCAATATTTATACAACAGAAACCTATGAAGGCAAGCGCGTTCAGAAGTTTATGTACCAGGGGCTAAGACCTTTAGCCGGAGAGCGAGGTGGAGCACCATGGCCTGCGAGCTCGCTTAATAATTAAGCAACCTCTCGCAATAAATTGGAGTATGTAATGAAACCTAATGTTTTTCTGGGGGTATTGTTCGCCCTACTGTTATCCCCTGCTTTCGCAGTCGAAGAGATCACTTTCAATTACACGTTTGAAGGTGACGTTCGCCAGGATTTCAGCAATATCCCGAAAGGTCCACTTCGAATTGGTGAATTCTCAGACTCACGGGGCGTCGACAACCCCAATCTCATCACCGCCAGTGAAGGTGGTTTTGTAGCAGATAAACCATTGACTGACATCGTTCGGGATGCGCTGGTGCAAGCATTTACCAAAGGGAAAGCTGCACTGGTGGATACTGATGCCAACCTGACTATCCAGGGATCCATTCTGACTTCAGAAGCAGTAATTATAGAACGAGATGGCGTTCAATCGATTCAAATTACGGTTAGAACTACTGTGCAGTTGCGGAGTTCAGGTCGCACCTTGTGGGAAACAGTACTTTTTGGCCGGGGAGCGGCGCCAGTGTCAGAAGGTATGGAACAGGCATTGAGCAATGCCATGGATCGAACTATCAACGGCCTGGTACGGGATGACTATTTTCTGATGGAAGTATTATAGATTAGGTAGCATTTACCGGACGGCTATATTCTGATGGAAGTAGCACAAGTTAGGTAGCATGTACTGGACCGCTATTTTCTGAGGTAAATTATTTCGACCTGTTTAAACAATCAGAAACAACCAAGCCGCGGACTCAAATCTTCAACTGGCCAGTCCGTGGCATCCGGGAAAAGGTCAAGGCCCGTCAATCGCTCAACCTCAGCTAGTGTTGTTATCTGGTTGCAATGATGAACATAAAAGGGAAGATCCTGATCAAAGGTAAATGCAGCTAGTTGACCACCGCTTGTAGCGACTACTTTAAAAAAGCCACTTGGCACTTCATGTTGTGATGCAATCGACAGTGCCTGCTGGGGTTTACCCGGATCAAAAATAGGACCTGTAACTACATAGAGAGCATCGGTTCTGTTTGCCAGATTTCTGACTGCCCACTCCAGGCCATACCAAGACCCTCGGTTGAGGTTTGAACTACGTGGCACCATATTGGTTAGATAATTAGTGTCACTCCAATAAGGCGTACCAGCGAAACTCACCAAAGGTGCAAAATTATTCCGTTCCAAGGTTGAATCATCTGTAGCGTTGAGATAATCCTCCGGACTCAGTGTATCGTTGACATAAGGATCTGTTTTCGGTTGTCTTGATAGACTCGTGGCGACACCGATAGATCCCGCCGTTACCACATAGGCAACCCAATCGGCCACACGGGTTTGATGGTTAAACGACAAAGTGTAAATCGGCCTGGCTATTATATCATTAGTAGTCGGATCACCTACCGGACAACCTTGAAGGCAATGGGCAATGCGGATGGTTTCGCCGTGTGATACTGGTGATAAAACTAAGACGGGTAAAAACCAAATAGCCGCTAGTACCAGTGGTGGACCAATAGCCGCTCTGGCGGCCAAAAGTGGCAGTATTCTTTGCATAAAAGTCATCACAATGCAGTTTTAAATTTCAACAATTTAGGCAACCTCTGATTAATTCTATGGTCGCTCTGCGGGAGCCTTAGGTAAATCAGATACACCAACCAGCCAAGAGTTTACAATTATTAATCAACCAGGTAACCACAAAACAACCTGTTTTGCGTCCAAACACTACCGTGCAGCGGCAACATCATGGCGATATTCTACCGAGCTTTCACCGCCAATTTATTGCTAGCTGCCTCAGTTCTTCTATTGATAATCTGGCGTTTGACGTTACAAAAATCCCCGGATTGAAACCAATCCAGGGATTTTTATAAGAGACCTCTTAATAAGACCCAATGAACTTAACTACCTACTTGATACCTCTTACATAACGCTTGATGCCACCGACTGGACCAACTTCTGCGCCGAAGATATTGCCGTTATGATCAGCCACGACACCCTCGGCCGTGCAGGTACCTCGACAATCAGGTTGCGGATCTGGAATGAAGAATTCCACTTCCCCGTTAATCGCACTACCGATACGTATTCCCCGGAGCCAATCCCCATGAGCAGGATTTACCGATCCGGACTCTGAGTCGGCTGAGTACAATACGTCATTCTTATCGATGAATATCCCGCTGGGACGGCCAAATTGATACCACATATCGATAAAGTTGCCGTTCTGGTCAAAGATTTGTATTCGATTATTGCTGCGATCACCAACGAAAAGCCGTCCTTTGGAGTCCATGGCAAGGGCATGGGGCTGGGTGAATTGCCCCGGTCCATCGCCAAATTCTCCCCATTCCAGCAGAAACTCACCATCGCTATTGAACTTGAGAACCCGTGCCGGGCCCTGGGGTGAATTCGAATGTCCTTCAACAATAAAGATGTCTCCATTGGGTGCTGTATGTACATCATTCGGTTGAAACAGGTAGTCCGGTGCACGTCCACCACCGGGAACACCGATCGCCATCAAGTGAATTCCGGTCGGACTGAATTTGTGTACCTGATGCCCGTTGACCACATCGGGTGGATTATCATCACTTCGATTATCACGCCCATCAGCTACCCAGACATTGCCATTACTATCAACATGAATTCCGTGGGGCCAGTTGATATAGCCAGCACCAAAGCTAATAACCATGTTGCCATTCTTATCAAACTTCATAATTGGGTTGACATCCGGATTCGCGGTACAGACACCAATATTGCCTCCACAACGTTCCGCTATCCAGATACTCTCACCATCAGGATCCAGATCCACTGTACTGCTTGAACCCCAATTTCTTCCTGAGGGCATCTTAAAATAACCTGATTGGGTGGAATATGGGTTTGGCAGATCATTGACGGGATCCATATCGGCTTGGGCAAAGGACAATACCGGGAACGCAATCATTGTTACTAGAAAAGTCACAAATGGGTAATTATTGCTCTTGTACTTGGACATTTTTGAAAAACTCTCTCTGTGGGCTGAAAAGAAGGCCTAGAGTAAACCAGCAAAAAGGGCATTTCAATTGGTAAGGTCCTTGATTATTGCAACCATTGATCTTGCCTGTAGAATCGATTAGTACCCACAAACACAAATTGGGTCGCAAAAAGAGCTATCTGATTTCTAAAAACGTTACGATTTGTAATATTCAGGAAGATTTAGTATCCAACTAGTCCTACTATCCGTCCAAATTGTAGCAATATCACCAACTGATCATGATGCCGAGGAATGTAGACATGAATATGCCAAAATCGTTATACACGATTCTAACGATAGCAATGTTAGCCACCGGGTTAAGTTCCACCGCCGGGGCCCAGGAAATCTCCGATTTTTCACTGATCGACCACTATGGAAAGTTCCAGCAATTAAGCCGTTATGCCGACCATGACGCGCTGGTATTGTTTGTTTACGACATCGATAGTGAAGTCGTAGAAGATGCCTTACGTGACTTGAATCGAGAAGTCGAGCGGTTTGCCGAAGAAAACGTGGCCTTTTTCCTGATTGAGTCCACTGGTATCGATGACAAAGCCGTGATAGTCCAAGCTGCCGCTGAAGCGGAAATTGAATTACCAATCCTGGTTGACGACACACAACTGGTTTCGGAAGAAATTGGTGTTACACATGGGGCTCAGGTTATTGTCATCGTCCCGGCAACTAAAGAAATCGTTTACAGCGGCTCTATAAATGATCGCTTTACTGAAGGCAGCAGTCGCCGTCGTGCCCGTGAACATTATTTGCGAGAGGTGCTTGAAGCAGTCGTTGCCGATGAAGATATCACTCTTGTTGGTCAACAAAGTAGCGGTGAAGCTATTACCTTTACTGCCCGCGACCAACATGCCGCCGGGATAGATTATGCTTCTGAAATTGTGCCAATCATTGAGAATCGCTGTGTATCCTGTCATCAGGATGGCGGTATTGCGCCATTCGCCATGAGCAGCCATCAAATGCTTCAAGGTTGGTCACCCATGATCCGCGAAACCCTGATGACAAAACGTATGCCACCCGCTCAGATTGATCCGGATTATGTACACCTTTTTCAGGACATCAGTTACATAAGCGCGGAAGAGACTGAGACTTTAATTCACTGGATAGATTCAGGTGCGGCAAACAACAGCGGATCAGATCCTCTTGCCTCCATGGTTCATGAAGCGCCTGAGTGGGAATTGATGGAGACCTGGGGTGAGCCTGACATTATTGTGGATATTCCACCGCAGGAAATTCCAGCTACCGGAGTAGTGGAATATCGAAACCTGGCAATTCCTTTAAACAACGATGAAGAGTTGTGGGTTAAAGGTGTTGAATTCAAACCAGGGGATCGCCAGGTACTGCACCATATCATTGCCTTCACCTATGGCGCCGATGGTATTAACCAGTTTGACGTACTTAACCAGGGAATTGGCATGGGGGCTTATGCACCAGGCAATGCGCCTAACACTTTTCCGGATAATGCGGGCTACCCACTTCGTGCCGGCGGTGGATTACTGCTGCAGATGCACTATACAACTTCGGGTAAAGAAACCGTGGATGCATCAAAAATTGGTATTTACCTGCACGATGAAAAGCCGGCTAAAACCGTTTATGGCGGATCGGCCGGAGATCTGAATATCTCAATTGCTCCTCATACAGCCTACCACCCGATGACCGCTTCCAGGGTGTTCCCCAAGGACTCCTATCTGACCATGTTAGGGCCACACATGCACTACCGTGGTCTGGAAGCAGATTTCAAACTGGTATACCCCGATGGAACTGAAGAAGCATTATTAAATGTTCCTAACTACCAATTTAACTGGCAAACCACTTATGACTTTGTCGAGCCCAAGTTCCTGCCTGCGGGTACCGAACTGATATTCAGTGCGGCTTTCGATAATTCCGCGATGAATCCGTATAATCCGGATGCAACGGCGGAAATAAGTTGGGGCGAGCAATCCTGGCAGGAAATGTTCTTTGGCTTCTTTCAATTCATTGAAGCCGATTA
>SMVA01144237.1_pt1 | contig 16036 bp, 12 predicted proteins | sample 2456451 | NCBI WGS metagenome assembly SMVA01 (sample SAMN11095933, study PRJNA526329) | marine sediment metagenome | biome: Marine sediment; feature: Surficial sediment; material: Deep marine sediment; isolation source: Hadal surficial sediment | place: Pacific Ocean | collected 2014-05 | depth...
CATCATGCGTAGAGAAGCCACCAATAGAAACCGTTGAAAAACTATGACTGATAGCATCAAAAAAAGTCATGCCAGCCAGCCAGTAAGCCAAACAGCAACTCACGGTCAAACCAAGATAAATATACCAGAGGGCCTTTGCGGTCTCAGTAATTCTTGGGGTCAATTTTGAGTCTTTCATGGGTCCTGGCGTTTCCGCACGGTATAATTGCATACCACCAATACCGAGGATGGGTAAAATAGCAACAGCAAGAACAATGATGCCCATGCCACCTAACCATTGCAGTTCCTGACGATAAAACAAGATTGATTTTGGCAGATTATCGATACCGGTGATTATCGTTGCACCGGTGGTGGTTAAGCCCGACAGTGATTCGAACACAGCATCGGTAAAACTTAAATTTAGCGTGTCTGACAAAACAAACGGAATTGAGCCTGTGAAACCCAGACCTACCCAAAACAGTACAACAACAACGAAACCGTCCCTGAGTTTTAATTCATTACGAACATTTCTGACGGGTAACCAGAGAAATAAGCTGGTGGCGATAATAATAGAAAATGCAGTAAGGAATCCCTGAAGGCTGTGATCATTACTCCACCATGCAATGGTGATGGGGGGTAACAATGTCAGGCTAAACAGACCGAGAAAAATCCCCAGTATTCGTTGAACAACTGCATATTGCATTGTGTTTGTTGACCAAAAAAAGGTTATATAAAAGTGATACCCACCTGAAACAATCGTTCGATTTCAGGTACTTGTTTCTTGTCTGCTACCAATAAGATGACATGGTCTTCAGCTTCTATAACAATATCATGATGCGCAAGGAGAACCTTATCCCCGCGTACGAGAGCGCCAATACTTGTTCCTGGCGGTAAGTCAATTTCTTCAATCATACGGCCGACAACCCCAGAAGACTTCTTGTTACCATGGGCGACAGCTTCTATCGCCTCGGCAGCTCCTCTTCGCAGGGGATGGACAGCAACCACATCACCCTTTCGGATATGAGCCAAAATTGTGCCGATGGTTGCCTGTTGGGGGGAGATGGCGATATCAATCACATTGCTTTGTACTAAATCAACATACCCGGCGCGGTTGATTAATGCCATCACCTTGCGTGCCCCCAGCCGCTTGGACAGCATACATGAAATAATATTTGCTTCGTCAGCGTTGGTCAGCGCGCAGAAGATATCAGTTTCATCAATATTCTCTTCTATTAGCAGTTCCTCATTAGTTGCATCACCGTGTAGGACGATGGTATTTTTCAATTCTGCCGCGGCATGCTGTGCGCGTTCAAAGTCTATTTCAATCAGCTTGACCTGATAATGTCGTTCCAGCTTCATGGCTAGACGCATACCAATGTTCCCACCCCCCGCCAGCATGATGCGTTTGAATTCCCTTTTCGTGCTTCGCAAACTTTGTAACAGGGCGCGCATATGCCTGGGTGCACCAATAAAGTAAAGTTCATCATCGGGTTCAATCACGGTTTTTCCATCGGGAATGATTGCCTTGTCCTGACGAAACAGGATGACTATCCGATAATCAAGCTCTGGTAAGTATTTGCCAATATCTCCTGTTCGATGGCCGACCAGAGGGCCACTATAACTGGCGCGTACAGCAACCATTTGTACCTTGCCATCGGCAAACTCCAGAACCTGTAGGGCTCTTGGGTAACTGATCAGGCGTTCAATGTGTTCTGTGACTAATTGTTCAGGGCTGATTAGAACATCGATAGGCAAGGCTTCCTGTGAAAACAGAGCGACCTTTGACAAGTACTCAGTATTTCTTACCCGTGCTATTTTTGTTGGTGTGTGAAACAGGGTATAGGCCACCTGGCAAGCGATCATGTTAATTTCATCGCTATTGGTTACCGCAAGTATCATATCAGCATCTTTTGCGCCGGCTTGTTCAAGCACAGAAGGATAAGATGCCACGCCTACGATTGTCTGCAGATCGTATTTTTCACTCAGATTGGTTAGACACTTGGGATTTGTATCGACAACGGTAATGTCATTTGCCTCATTGACGAGATTTGCTGCTACTGAGGAGCCGACCTGACCTGCACCTAGAATGATGATTTTCATTGTGCGTATTCCACTGAATAAGTGATTAATTTGAGTTTTATCTTCAACTCATGATTAAAGGTGTTCAGGACTGTTTAATATCCAGACCCGGTGCACTATAGCCAGACTCATTGAATCTTCCAACTTGTTTTGGAATCTGATTACTTTGAAGCCTGATTTTTAATCGTAATACCGAGTGATTTCAATTTACGATAAAGATGGGTTCTCTCTATGCCAACGGCTTCAGCTACCTTACTAACGCTGCCTCCTGCAATAGTAAGTTTATGTTGTAAATATTCTTTTTCGAATTGTTCTCTTGCTTCACGTAATGGCATGTCAAAATCAGGCATAAAATTTTGTCCATCAGTCTGTGATGTCAAGTTGCCTCGTGCCAGATCCAGTTCTCTTATATCGATATTTTCTCCGGTGCCAAGAATAAGTAGTCTCTGCACCATGTTCTTTAACTCTCTGACATTACCGGGCCACGAATAACTTCGTAGCTGATTTTGTGCTGCGACGGTGAAATGTCGATAGGCTAAACCCTCTCTCTCAGCAAAATAATTCACATAAAACTCAAGCAATTCCGGAATGTCTTCAGTATGTTCACATAATGGGGGGACATGGAGAGGCAATATATTTAATTGATAGTAGAGATCGTCCCGAAAACGACCGGCATTGACGAGCTCAAGGAGATCCTGATTGGTCGCGGCGATAATACGTATGTCAAATGCTTTTGTTTGTGTGCTGCCAACACGTGTGAAATATTTATTGTCCAGGCTGTTTTGCAGTTTGGCTTGTAAGGATAGATCCATGTCTGCAATGTCCTTTAGAAACAAGGTGCCGCCTTCTGCTTGTTCAAAAAAACCGGTTCTATCTTTGTCTGCCTCATCGCTACCAAAAAATTCCATCAGAAAATTATCTGCAGACAAGGCTAAAATACCAACACTGATAAATGCCTCTTCAGATCTGGAACTTTGATTGTGTAGATAGCGTGCAAAACGCTCCTTGTCTGTGCCTGATTCACCGGTAATTAAAACTGGTGTGCTGTGTTCAACAATTTGCAAAATCTTCTCTCTCAGATTTTGCATAATCTTACTTTTGCCTATAGGTGCATCTACGTGCTGGTTGTAGCCTTTAAGGCGTGTGTTTTCCCTTTGTAAGGATGTGTTTTCCAGGGCATGATTCACCGTCAGTATCAACTTGGCGAGTGAGAGTGGTTTTTCTATAAAATCATAAGCACCCAGGCGGGTTGCCTCGACGGCAGTCTCAACCGTACCATGCCCGGAAATCATAATCACCGGCACGTTCATCTGACCAGATTCATTCCATTGTTTTAGTAAGGTAATACCGTCAATGCCAGGCATCCAGATATCAAGCAAAATCAGATCAGGATCAAATTCTTCACGAACGTTATCAGCTTGGGTCGCATCTTCTGCGACCGCAACTTCAAAAGTTTCGTCTTCAAGTATTTCCTTGATCAGACTTCTTATATCTGGTTCGTCATCAACAACCAGAATTTTCCTAGCTGTCATGAAGTCATTCCTGTTTCGTCATTCGTATCGTCATCTTGCTTTTGTATGATCGGTAATCTGATTATCGCACTTACCCCAGGTTTGTCCTGATTGTTTTCGAGCCAGACAACGCCATTATGCTCTTCAATAATCTTCTTTACGATGGCGAGACCTAATCCCGTGCCTTTTGTTTTAGTGGTCACATAGGGCTCGAAGATATGCTCCATGATATCTTCCGCAATACCTGGCCCGGAATCACTGATTAAAATTTCCACGTATTCGGTGCCTGCTGTTGAAATACATTGGCTTGCAATGGTTAATGTCGAATCGATGTTGTTTTCGCAGGCATCAAATGCATTTTTCAGAAGGTTATTGAAAACCTGCCTCAGTCTGCTTACATCTGCATTAACCATCGGCAAATGAGGTTCGAGCTTTAGTACAATCTCAGTCTTTTGATTCAGGCTGGTGAATAGGTCCAGGACTTCACTTATTAACGCATTGATGTCCATGGCCTGTGTTTGTATCTCGGGCGATCTTGCGTAGTCTGAAAATGTGTTAACCATATCCTTAATGGTTTCCACCTGCTGGATGATTGTATTTGTTAACCGATTAAGAGTATCTGCATCATTTTGATCCATGGTATGAAGATACTTATGGCGTAATCGCTCAGTTGCAAGTTGAATTGGCGTCAACGGATTCTTGATTTCATGTGCGAGTCGACGAGCCATCTCACTCCATGCTGCATTTTTTTGTCCTTGTATCAGCTCTGTGATGTCATCAAATACGATGATATAACCTTCGTTTTCGCCTTGAGTTAGCGTATGTGGTGTGCCACTACACATCAGAATTTGCCTACCACTGTTTCCAAAGAGAGTAATTTGTTCGCGCCAATCCTGAGCAGTATTGTCATGGGACAGTATGGCTTCTCGCATAGGTTCAAGATAGTGATACTTCAGACAAATTTTTTCCAGAGACTCGCCTGTCACAGAATCAATGGGTATGCCCAGAATTTGTCCTGCACTGACATTAGATGTGCGCAATATTTTATTTTGATCAAATACCAATACGCCTGAAGAAAGTCTGCCGAGCACGGCTTCAAGATAAGCCTGCTGAGTTTCTGCTTCATGCTGACTGTGACTTGCGGCATCACGTGCCTGTGCAATTTTTTGTGTCATTTCATTAAAAGAAGCCACCAGAAATCCAAGCTCATCATTACTTGGTATGGGAATTTGGGTGTGGTAATCCCCTTCAGCGACTGCCCTGGTCCCTTCTGCCATATCCTTGATTGGCGCGACATGTCTTTTAGAAAAATAAAATGCAGTCCAGACCGTTGCAAAGAGACTGAATAAAAGCACCAGAGTGAGAACCAAAATAAAACTCAGTTTTAGCTGTTCACGTAGATAAGAAAGCTCTTTATATTTGATATAAGAAGTTTGAATGCTATTTGTCAGCGTATTTATTTCCTCTGAGATAGGGTAAAGCGCCTGGATAATTCTGGAATCACTGCCCACGTTTACGGCAGGGATATTAACAACAACACGGATATGCAAGCCTGTTGTAATTGTATTGTCGAGCGCTGTGTAGCTGCCACCTTGTTGAAGTTGTAATAAAATAGCATCATTCGGTCTGTCCGGGATAATGCTCGTCGTATCTTCTGAACTTGATGTGATAACACCGCCTTGTCTATTTAGCAGGGTGACTTCTTTGGCATTGGTGCGGGTACGCAGGTCATCAATTTCAAAAGGCATCTCTACATTTGATATCTCGGATAGTTCCTCTGCCATTTGATTTGTTTGCTTTAATAATTCTCTCATACGCGTATCAAGAGAGAGCCTGCTCAGTTTAAGAGAATCATCCAATGCCTGTTCAACGCGCAGATCAAACCAGCTATCAACACCTCTGTGTAAAAAATCCAGGGAAAAAAGATAAACGATTAATACAGGTGTGACTGAAAGTGCGGTAAACATGGCAATCATACGCACGATCATGCGTGTTCCCGGCACCTGATTGCGGCTTTGTTGAATCAGGTGTCTCAAATTCAGGAATATGAGACTAACTAATGCAATAAGGCCAACAGTAATAAAAACTAATAGTCCAGAATATAGCCGACTGAACTGTGATGAATCCTTCAGCGCATCACTCATCATAAGTAATGAGGCGAGCATACAGGCGAATAAAATGAGCCCACTATAGAGGATTAATGTAGCTGGTCGTTTCATTGCTGAATCGTCCATTTATACCAGAGACTCGACAGCTGCCAATCTGAAGAAACATAAGCTGATAGTCTTAATGGTACCGGGAGTGATTCTGTGTTTAAGCTGGCACGTACCAGTACGATATATGATTTGCCCTGTTCCAGGGCAGCCACCTCTAAAAATGGATAATTGTTGATTGATCCCATGTATTCAAGTGCATGATGAAAACTGTGGAAAAGGCGTTTGATACCCGTATTCAGGTTAGTAACAAGATACTGATCGCTGAGTGGGTGATGTTCCAATCTTTGGCTCAATATTTTTTTACGAATTTTTTTATCCCATAGCCATTTTCTAACCTGTTTCGCTTGCATTTCTATATCAATCTGTATTGCGATCCCGTGTTCAAGTGCCCTGAGGGCTTCTTTGCTGAAATGAAAGCGTATATCGGCATTGAGTGTATATTCGGTCCCAACCAAATTTAACTCTGCACTTTCAACAATGAAACCATGGTCTGCTTCTACGTGGTTTAATTCTGCATGGGGTGATAATGGGAACAGGAACAGGCCCACCAAAGCAGAGAAGATAATGAGTGTTCCGGTCTCAGGTTTTTTGCAATTGAGCATAATAAAATCCATCCATTGCGTTATCACCAGGTAGAATCTGTCGACCATACTTAGTAGCCATGCCCCAATTTGCCTGTATCGGTATCGAATATGCATCATTATGTTTATTGGTGAAAGCAGTGATTTGCTCGTCATTCTCTGCTTGAAATACTGAACAAGTAATATACAACAACTTGCCACCTTTGCTTAACAATGGCCACAATGCATTGATTATCTCTGCCTGTAATACCGTAATATTCTGGATGTCTTCAGCCGTTCGTAAAAATTTAATATCAGGATGTCTACGAATAACGCCAGAAGCACTGCATGGTACATCAATCAAAATTCTGTCAAACAGTTGTTTGTCCCACCAATCATCAATAGCACGAGCATCATTTTGTATCAGCGTGGCACTGAGACCAAGGCGCTCTAATGTGGCCTCAAGTTTTTTAAACCGGTGAGGTTCTTTTTCGATTGCCACAGCTTCTTGCAGTGTTGGCATTGTTTCTAATAAATGTGCAAGTTTTCCTCCAGGGGCTGAACACGCGTCCAGAATTCGTTCTCCCGCTTGTGGTTCCAGTAATGGGATGGCCAGTTGCGCTGCCAAATCCTGAACAGAGACATGGCCTTCGGAAAAATCAGGCAATGCTTCTACGCTGACAGGTTGAGTTAGAACGATCCCACTTTGATTCAGGTTCGACGGTTGGGCTTCTATTCCAGCGGCCTGCAGTTTTTTTAGATAGCTATCTCGATCTGTCTTGCGTGTATTCACCCTCAAGCTCATAGGTGGCGGCAGGTTATTTTCCTTGATGATTGATTGCCAGTGTTGAGGGTATTCATCTTTCAACCTGTCTAACAACCAGGCGGGATGTTCATATTTGGCTGAATCATTGACAGTGATAAGTTCAGGAAATTTATCATGTTCTCTCTGGTAACGTCTTAACACTGCATTGACCAGATTTTTTGCCCAGGATTTTTTCAATTCTTTACAGCTCTCAACGCTTGCGGAAACAGCTGCGTGTGCGGGTGTTCGCATATGATCGAGTTGATACAGGCCTATCAGGATAAGTGCTTTGATATCACTGTCTTTCTTTTTTAGCTTCTTTTTCAGCAGCATATTGAGAATGAAATTCAGACTGTAATAATGACGTATAACACCAAAACAAAGTGCCTGAGCGAAGGCACGTTCCCGCGGATCCAGCATTATGTCTGATTTAATCGGTAGTAGCGTGGCAAGAGATTGTTGATCTTCAAATACCTTAGACAAAATCTGAGAGGCAACCACACGAGCCTGCCTGGATTCTGGTTCTGCTTTAATGACAGTGCTCCATCAAGACAACCCTGGCGGAGTCCCAGCACCAAAAGTTGGACTACCGTTTAGAAAATCAGCCACAGACATGGCGCGTTTCCCCTGTGGCTGACACTGCAAAATTCTGAGCACGCCCTGACCTGTTGCGATATCAATACCCGCTCTGCTAACGTGAATGATCTCACCAACTGGGGAGGTGGTTTCGGTATCAAGGACCTCTGCTTGCCATATCCGAAGGGCTAGATCTTGCAACTCTGTATGACAGATCGGGGCAGGGTTAAATGCCCGTATGACACGATCAATGGTTGTAGCGGATTGAGTCCAATCGATCTTGGCTTCAGACTTAGTGATTTTCTCGGCGTAACAGGCTTGTGACCCATCCTGGTTAACAGGTTCTAGATTGCCCGAAATTACTGCGTCTAACACTTGAAGTAGGCATTTACTACCAATAGAAGCCAGTTTATTAAGCAAATCACCTGATGTATCAGTGGAACTTATCGGACATTTTTCCTGTAGTAATATCGGGCCAGTATCCAAACCACTGTCCATTTGCATAATGGTGATGCCCGTTTCCTCATCTCCCGCCTGGATCGCACGCTGAATGGGTGCAGCACCTCTCCATCTAGGTAGCAGGGAGGTATGTACATTGATGCAACCAAATTTGGGTGCGTTCAGGATAGTTTCAGGCAGCAACATTCCATAGGCGGCAACTACCATCAAATCTATGTCTGCGAGCTGGTCTTCCAGCGCAAGTAATTCAGATGCAGAGGGTTGCAAGACGCTTAACCTATTTTCAAGTGCCAGTGTTTTTACAGCACTTGCCGCGAGTTTACGTCCCCGACCTGAAGGTCTGTCAGGCTGGGTTAGCACGATTGTGATCTGGTGTCTCGATTCATTCAGTATGGTTCTTAATATGGTCGCTGCCAGTTCAGGTGTGCCGGCAAAGGCGATGCTCAATTTATTCTGGGGTAATTCTTCCTGGCGTAATCCTTTTTGGTGTAGGTTTTCCATGTGCAATTGTTCCGAGCGAACGCTTATGATGTGGTATCAGAGGATGTTTGTTTGAAATCTTTCTTGTTTTTCAAGTTTTTTGCGTAAACGTTGCCTTTTCATGGGTGAGAGGTAGTCAATAAATAACTTTCCATTGAGATGGTCAATTTCATGTTGAATACAAATAGCCAGTAGCCCATCTGTCTCGCTCTCGATGTATTCTCCCTCAAGGTCCTGGTAGCTATAAGTAATTCTCTCGGCTCGGGTCACAAAGTCATAGTATTCAGGAACTGATAGACAGCCCTCACGACTTTCTTCAGTGCCCTCAGAAGACAAAATCTCCGGATTAATCAAATAGATAGGTTCATTTTTTTCTGGTGACAAATCAATTACGACAAGGCGCTTTTGGATGTTTACCTGCGTTGCGGCAAGCCCAATACCTTGACCATCGTACATCGTTTCCAGCATATCCCCTGCCAAAGTGCGGCAATTTTCATCTACCGTTTCAAAAGGAACAGCCTTTTTACGCAGCCTGTTATCAGGGAAATATAAGACTTCTAGTAGTGCCACAGGTGTTTTTTTACTCCATTGTTTGGTAACTCACTGATAGTATACAGAAAAATGATTATTTCGTAAAAATAGCTGAATAATAGAGTGATCTTACTTATATTTTGCGGTTTTTTTTGCTAATCTACATTAAGGAACGTACGTAAGGTAATAATCATGTTTAAGAAAATCTATTTTTTGCTGGTGTGTTTAGCCGTTACATCTATCTCAATTGCCGACACGGTGACGCTGACTCCTGACCACCCAGACGAATATGTGGTCCAAAAAGGCGACACACTCTGGGATATCTCGGCGCAATTCTTACAAGATCCATGGCATTGGCCAAACATTTGGCAGGGCAATCCACAAATTTCCAACCCACATTTGATCTATCCAGGTGATGTTATTTCCCTGACATTCAAAGATGGCCAGCCTGTGTTATCCGTTAACGCCTCGGGTATGGTTGTTAACGGCCGTAATGTCAAGTTATCACCTGTTGTGCGCTCCGATGACAGAGATGATGCTATCCAATCAATCCCTGTAGATGCCATCCAGCAATTTTTGTCGCGTCCTCGTATTGTTACTGATGAAGAAATGTCTGACTGGCCCTATGTTGTATCAAGTTATGATGAACATTTAGTGTCGGGAGCAGGTAGCAAGTTGTATGTAAGAGGTCTACCTGAGGATTCTACAGAGACCCGTTATGCTCTATATCGAAAGGGTCCTGCGTACATTAACCCGCGTAAGGATAAAGATAAAATTCTAGGTTATGAGGCGCTTTATCTAGGTGATGTTGTGATTGAGAAGCATGGTGATCCTGCCTCAGCCATAGTAACCCTGTCTAAACAGGAAATCCTTAATGGAGACAGACTCGTTGTTGAATCTGATGAAGATGCTAATAACGAATTTATTCCAAGTACCCCACTGCGTGATATCGATGCGAATATATTATCAGTAGTGGGTGGTGTTGCTGAGATAGGCCAATATCAGATTGTCGTGGTTGATGTAGGCGACAGTGATGGCATTGAAGTTGGTAGCATTCTGGGTATTTATCAGAGTGGTAATATCGTGAAAGATGAGACGGCGACGCGGATAAATTTTGAAGAAGCAAATAAAAAAATAGAGATTGACCCAGATGAATCCATAGGAGGCATAATAGATGCCTTCAGAAACTACAAGAGAGATTTTGATAAATCTGATTTTGTTGAATATCTAGGTCGGCCAAACGCAAAGCCGGAATTGGTTGAATTGCCTGCCGAATATGCGGGAGTTTTGATGGTATTCCGTATATTTGAAAACGTCAGCTATGCTTTGGTGATGGAAGCAGTAAGTGCTATTCATGTATTTGACAGTGTGAAAAATTTATAAACGCACTATCTGAAAAAAGTTCGAACCTAAAAGGCCATTTCATGCGGCCTTTTTTGTTTTACAGAGACCAGAAATCACCCGCTATGCTGGGGATGACCCATAATTAATTAAAGAGCTAATAAAAAAATAATTGATATTGAATAAATAATTATTATTAATAAGTTATGCAAAAATTTTGCTGAAGAATTAATTTTGATGCATTATCAAAAGCTGTTACCAAACATAGATCAGGATGATCAGGAATATGGCGATAAACAATGAAGTTCGGGCTTTTTGGTTAGCACTCCATCGTATCAAGGGAATTGGCCCTGTTGGTCAAAGAAATTTACTTGATGCCTTCACCTCGATAAAAGAAATATTTTCTGCAGATGCCCACGCATTAAGAGAGTTTGGTCTTAAAGAAAAAACAATTAACGCTATTTGCCAGCCTGATTGGGAAAGTGTTGAAGCTGATTTGCTTTGGTTAGATAGCCCAGACCATCATCTTGTGACAATTGATAGTGATGAATACCCGCTGTTACTTAGGGAGATCTATGATCCGCCCACTGTTTTGTTTGCCCATGGTTGCCTGGAACTATTAAAAAGTATACAGATTGGAATTGTCGGCAGCAGGAATCCAGATGCAGCTGGACGCAAGCTTGCTGATGAATTTGCCCGTGAGCTTGTTTACGCAGGCGCAACTATCACCAGTGGTTTAGCTTTAGGCATAGATGGCTGCAGCCATCAGGGTGCGTTGGATGCGGGTGGGCATACTATCGCCGTAACAGGAAATGGCCTTGACATGATCTACCCTGCAAGGCATAAAGCCCTGGCAGAAAAAATCGTCGAGAATGGTATTTTGGTTTCAGAGTTTCCGCCAGGAACCAAACCCATCCCCGCAAATTTTCCCAGACGCAACAGGATTATAAGTGGCATGAGCACGGGAGTACTGGTAATACAAGCAGCGTATCGAAGTGGTTCACTCATTACCGCACGTTATGCGATGGAGCAAGGACGTGAGGTTTTTGCCATTCCAGGTTCTATCCATAATCCACTCGCAAAAGGCTGCCATAGCTTAATCAAGCAAGGTGCCAAGCTGGTGGAATCAGTTAATGATATTGTTGAAGAATTAGGCTCTCTTGTGACAGTTGTTATGGGTGAAAATGTGCCTGAAAAAACAGGTCAAAAAATAGATCAGTGTGAAGAAGCACTTGACGAAGATTACAAAGTGTTGCTTGATAGTATGGCATATGACCCCATATCCATTGATAGATTGATTGAATTAACAGGATTGACGATTGATTCAGTTTCCTCCATGCTTTTGATGCTCGAACTTCGTGGTTTGGTAGTTTCGCAAGTAGGTGGAGTTTACGCGCGAGTTAACTAGAGAAACTAGTGAATGAAAGAAACAGTATTAGATGTATTGATGTATCTCTTTGACAATTATGAAGATGAAGATGTCAAATTGACGCCTGATCAGGATGCTCTAAGAGGACAGCTTGTGGATGCAGGCTTTGCCGAGCGTGAAGTAGGCAAGGCTTTTGACTGGCTCGAAGATTTGGCGACGCAAAAAGACAATCATTATCCTTCCACGGATATCGAGACATCGGCCTTAAGGATTTATCATGTTAAAGAACTGCAAAAACTTGATACTGAATGTCGAGGTTTCCTGCTTTTTCTGGAACAGGCTGGTGTATTAGATAGTCAGAACCGAGAGTTGGTGATTGATCGTGTGATGGCACTGGAATCAGAAGACATCGACCTACAACAGCTTAAATGGGTTGTTCTCATGGTGCTGTTCAACCAACCTGGTAAAGAAGGAATTGTCACGTGGATGGAAGATGTCGTCATGGATGATTTGAATGCTAATATGCATTAAACATCCTGAATCAATTTAAAACTGACATTCCCCGAATTTCATCGCACGTCGCAGAATACTTAACTGGAATTTCTTGAATGAGCAAATCACTAGTTATAGTTGAATCCCCAGCTAAAGCAAAAACAATCAATCGATACCTTGGTAACGACTTTAAGGTATTAGCATCTTATGGGCATGTACGTGACCTGTTACCCAAGGCAGGTGCTATCGATACAGAGAATGGGTTTGAAATGCAATATCAGGCCATTGAGAAAAATGCCAAAGCGGTTGATGCAATCATCAAGGCACTCAAACAAGCAGATACTCTTTATCTGGCTACTGATCCTGATCGTGAAGGTGAAGCCATCGCCTGGCATCTACATGAATTGCTAAAAGAACGAGGCTTGCTCGAGGGTAAAAAATCGCATCGCGTTGTTTTTCATGAAGTGACAAAAAATGCAATCATAGAAGCAGTTGCTAACCCAAGAGAATTATCGTTTGATTTAATCAATGCACAACAGGCGCGCCGGGCGTTGGATTATCTGGTGGGTTTTAACCTTTCACCATTACTATGGAAGAAAATTCAGCGTGGCCTGTCTGCCGGGCGTGTTCAGAGTCCTGCATTAAGGATGATCGTTGAACGCGAGCAGGAAATAGAAAAATTTAATCCTCAGGAATACTGGACGATAGAAGCGGATCTTGAAAAAGAAAAAGCTAAGTTCCTTTCAAGGCTAACTTATTTGCATGGTGAAAAGTTGAAGCAGTTTACAATCACCGAAGGTGAGACAGCGAACAAGGCCTACGAAGAATTACTACAGATAGCCAATGGCAGTTTAACCGTCAGCAAGGTCGAGAAAAAGCAACGCAAAAGACAACCTACTGCACCATTTATTACCTCAACGATGCAACAGGAAGCAGTGCGTAAACTGGGGTTAACAGCTCAGCGCACCATGCGAGTAGCGCAACAACTATATGAAGGTGTTGATATCGGCGGCAGTGAAGGAACCGTTGGCTTGATTACTTATATGCGTACAGATTCAGTTGTATTGGCAAAGGAAGCTCAGGAAGAGATCAGAGAGTTCATTGGCGAACGCTATGGTAAAAATTATGTACCAGATGAACCTCGTGTATTTAAAACAAAATCAAAAAATGCGCAGGAGGCACATGAGGCAATACGCCCTACGATGGTAAGACATGTGCCCAGCGAAATAAAATCTTCACTGGATGCTGATCAATTTAAATTGTATGAATTGATCTGGAAGCGCACGGTTGCATGTCAAATGACAAATGCGACCATTGATACTGTTGCTGTTGATATGGGTTGTGGAGAAGGGAATATTTTTCGCGCTAACGGATCGGTTATAGCCGATCCGGGCTTCATGATGGTTTATCTGGAAGGACAGGATGAGGCGAAAACGGACAGTGATGAAAAACTACTGCCGCCACTGAAACAAGGTGATGTTATCAAGCTTCTTGAAATCAGACCAGAACAACACTTTACTGAGCCGCCGCCGCGTTTTACAGAAGCCAGCCTGGTGAAAACCCTGGAAGAATACGGCATTGGCAGACCTTCAACTTACGCAAGTATTATCTACACACTCAAACAAAGAGGATACGTGGAGTTCGAACAAAAACGATTTACGCCAACAGATGTGGGCCGTGTGGTTAATAATTTTCTCACCAAGCATTTTAAGAATTATGTAGATTACGATTTTACCGCGCGTCTCGAAGATGAATTAGATGCAGTTTCCAGAGGTGAGAAAGAATGGTTACCATTGATGAAAGAATTTTGGGAAACATTCGAAAAGCAAATCAAGGAAAAGGAAGAAACGGTGAGTCGAAGTGAAGCGATTCAGGCCAGAGAACTAGGGGCAGATCCGAAGACAGGCTTGCCAGTGTCAGTTCGTATTGGTCGTTATGGTCCTTTTGCACAAATTGGCACAAAAGAAGATGAAGACAAGCCGAAGTTTGCCGGCCTGCATCCTGGCCAGAAGCTGGATAGTATTACACTGGAAGAAGCCCTGGAGCTTTTCAAGTTGCCAAGGGAATTGGGTGAAACAGAAGAGGGCGAAAAAATTGTCGTCAGTGCTGGCCGCTTTGGCCCGTACATTCGTTATGGCAGTAAATTTGTCTCTCTTAAGGAGGATGACCCTTATACTGTTACTCTGGAAAGGACGCTGGAGTTGATCGTTGCCAAGAAAATTGAAGATGCCAACAAGCAGATCAATATTTTTGAAGAGGAAGGTATCAGTGTTTTAAACGGGCGTTATGGACCCTATGTGACCGATGGGAATAAGAATGTGAAGGTGCCAAAAGACATTGAACCAGCAGATCTTACTGTGGAAGACTGCAAGAAGATAATCGCTGAAGCGCCAGACCGGCCACGCCGAGGGACCAAAAAGAAAGCTACTAAAAAGGCAAAAAAGAAGACAACAAAAAAGAAAAGTACCAAGAAGAAGGGAAAAACTGCGGAAAAGCCCAGTGAGACGGGTAGTAAAACGAGTTGACACCTTAATCAGTCGAGCAGGCTATTTAGATTATTCCTTAATATGTCGTTTTTGTAGCTTGTAGCAACAGCCTGAGAAAATTATGGGTAATTTTCATCTGCATTGCGCCGTTATGACCCTAAACCAGGGTGGCATCATTGCCTATCCAACAGAAGCTGTGTTTGGCCTGGGTTGCTTTCCTGAGGATGTATATTCCGTCGCCAGAATCCTGGCTCTAAAAGGTCGGTCGGTAAGAAAAGGTCTGATATTGATTGCTGCCAGTCTTGGGCAATTAGACTCATATGTCGACTATCCAGACGACGATATAAGGCAGAAAGTCAGTGCAACGTGGCCTGGATCTATCACCTGGGTGTTACCTGCAAAGGCAAACATCCCTGGTTGGATTACGGGGGGTAGGGACACCGTTGCAGTTCGAGTATCTGTCCATCCAATTGTACAGGCTCTATGCAAGAAGGCAGGTGTAATTGTATCAACAAGTGCAAATCCAGTGAGGAAAACGCCAGCCACAAGTGCCTTCAAGGTTAGAAGTTATTTTGGCAATGAAATTGACTATATATTGTCTGGCAATACAGGTGGTAAGCAACTGCCAACAGAAATCAGAGACGCCTTAAGCGGCAATGTATTACGGGCAAGTAAATAAGACATAATTATCCTCAAACAGACCAATTTTCAGTCCCTTATGATGTTGACAGTACCCCCAGATTGTCCGAGAATGTGCGGCTGATTTCGGAGGGGTACCCAAGCGGTCAACGGGATCAGACTGTAAATCTGACGGCTCAGCCTTCGGAGGTTCGAATCCTCCCCCCTCCACCAACACGGACGAGCAGTAATGGAAGTATTTGGCACTGTTTGGTGCCGGGTAGGCGGGTGTAGTTCAATGGTAGAACCTCAGCCTTCCAAGCTGATGGTGTGGGTTCGATTCCCATCACCCGCTCCAGTTTAGATTGACTGAATGTCAGTGATTTAGTGAATGTATCTGCTCATATAGCTCAGTCGGTAGAGCACTTCCTTGGTAAGGAAGAGGTCACCGGTTCAAATCCGGTTATGAGCTCCAGATTAGCGCTGTAGGTAAGTTTGGTTTTTTGATTTTGTTATTAATTAAATTGTTAAGGA
>SMVA01059306.1_pt1 | contig 16035 bp, 11 predicted proteins | sample 2456451 | NCBI WGS metagenome assembly SMVA01 (sample SAMN11095933, study PRJNA526329) | marine sediment metagenome | biome: Marine sediment; feature: Surficial sediment; material: Deep marine sediment; isolation source: Hadal surficial sediment | place: Pacific Ocean | collected 2014-05 | depth...
CGATGTTTACGGTCGAATCGATCGCCTGATTCAAATCCGCAGGAACACGCGCCGGCAGGTCCGGGCGCGAGAAATCGCGTAGGTCCTTGACGATGTGACGAATCCGCTCGGCGCCTTCGCTCGATTCGAGCAACGCCTTCTGAAAATCACTCCGCACGTATTCGAGATCGATCTCGCGAGAGACCGAGCGAACATCGTCCGCAGCCGCCCGAATCATTTCCAGATCCCCTTCGGCGGCGGCCTGCTCGAGGCGCTGGGTGGCTTCGAAGTATTTGTCGAGGTCCCCCAGATACTCCGACATCTGATGCAGATTGGCGTGGATGAAGCCCATCGGATTATTGACCTCGTGGGCCACGCCCGCCGCCAGTTGGCCGATTGAAGCCATCTTTTCCGTCTGGCGAACCTGCAATTCGAGTTCCTTGATCTCCGAAAGATCCTGAAAGATCGCCACGACACCCTGTGAGGCTCCGGTGGCATCGAGTCTCGGGGAACACGAAACCCCGACTGGGATCCATTTCCCGTCGGCCCGCTGCAAGAGCGTTTCGGCGCCACGACTGCGGGTCCCATCGACGAGGCAATCCTCGATCGGATTGGCCGTCTCGTCTTCGGAACCAAACCAATCCGCGATCTGCCGCCCGATCAGGTCGTCCGCGGGTCCTCCGAGAATTCTCTCCGCTGCCGGATTCGCAAAGGTGATGTGGCCACCCAGGTCCACGACGAGCAAGGCGCTGTTGATATTCTCGACGATGTCCCGCTTATCCCGTTGCAGGGTCTCGAAGCGATCCGAGAGCCGCTCGCTCCGGGTCACATCGGAAATCAGCAGCATTCGCCGCTCTCCGTCATCGAGACTTCGATGTCGAAGAGCGTAGGCCCGAATTTCCCCCTCGGGACTCTCTACCCGTACGAGTTCGTCCGAATCGAGGTCCACGTTCGCAGAATCATCGCGCTCCCTGCCTCGTTCCACCGCTTCGACGAGCAGCGCCGGCATCCGCGCAGCCAGGAATTCCGCCCCGGAGGAGTCGGCGGACGCTCTCGACGGGAAGAGCCGCGCAAACTCGGGATTCTCCGCCACGATCAATCCGTCGGGATCCATCACCACGAGCCCGGCGGGCATCCCGGTCACAATGGCCGCATAGAGGTCCTCCAGCCGACGGATCCGCCGTTGGGAAACGAGTCGCTGTCGCTCCGTCCGCCAACGTCGGATCTGCTCCAACAAGACGACGGGAAGGACCTGCTCATAGTCCGAACCGAATTGAACGCAATCGGAGGCGCCGGCTCGGAAGGCCTCGAGGGCTTCGTCCTCGGAATCGCCGCAAACGACGACGGAAGGCGGGCCGCCGGCGCCGATCACCGCGAGCCTCGACGCGAGATCGGCCGGGTCGAGGCGGTCGAATAGGACGAGATCGACCGACGGGTCTTCGACGATGGCTTCGATCTCCGCCGGGGTCTGGGCGCGCAACAACTCCACCGGATCCCCCAGTCGGGCCAGACCCGCGGTCGTTGCCACCGCCATCGGAGGCGGTCCCTCGACGCGCGAGGCCGGATTCGGCCCATCGGGGACGACCACGACGATACGAATCACACCGAGCTTGGGAATGGAATCAGGGGAGGCGGACACGCGTACTCCTGCTCGTGGATCGGAGAATCCAGCTAGCCTCAGCAGGGGCCAATCAAAGTAGCCGATCCTCCTCCCGGGATCACGTTCCGGAAATTTGGCCGGACCCGACCGGTTCTCCTACACTGCGCCCGCCCCCTCCGCCCAGCGGAGATCCACCCTGCAGAAGAACCACGTCCTCGTCGTCGACGACGAAGAACTCTATCGCCGCGCGATCGAGCGTATCTTGCGACGCGTCGGCTACGACGTTCTCATGGCCCGCGACGGGCTCGAGGCACTCCAGGTGATCTCGGTTCAATCCGTCGATCTGGTGCTCTGCGACATTCAGATGCCCGGAATCAACGGTCTCGAACTCGTGCGCCAGATTCGGGAAATCGAACCGGATCTGCCGTGTATCGTGATGACCGGGTACAACACGCCCGAAAATTCGATCGAGGCGCTGCAGGCAGGCGCCTACTGGTACCTCGAAAAACCCTTCGAGCAGGATCGGCTCGACGTCGTTCGCCGTCTCGTGCAACAGGCCATCCAGCATGGCCAGCTCAAATCCGAGAACCGACGACTCCAACACCAACTCCGGAGCCGCCACAAATTCGACAGCATCATCGGGAAGAGCGACAGCCTGGCGCGCATGCTCTCCATCGTCGAAAGAATCGCCGATACCGAGAGCAGCGTCCTCATCACCGGCGAGAGCGGAACCGGCAAGGAACTCGTCGCCCGCGCCTTGCACTACAACAGTCGACGGGCCAACCGTCCGCTCGTCACGGTCAACTGCGGCGCGATCCCTGAAGAATTGCTCGAATCCGAACTTTTCGGTCATGTGAAGGGCGCCTTCACGAATGCGCACCGTCATCGTGACGGACGCTTCGCAGTCGCCCATGGCGGGACGATCTTCCTGGACGAGATCGGGGACATGAGCCCCAACCTCCAGGTCAAGCTTCTTCGTGTGCTTCAGGAACGGACCTTCGAACCGGTCGGATCCTCGAAGACACAGAAGGTGGATGTCCGCGTGATCGCCGCGACGCACCAGGATCTTCCGAAGCTGATCAAAGAGCATCGTTTCCGCGAGGACCTCTTCTACCGCCTGAATGTACTCCCGGTCGAAGTTCCGGCCTTGCGCGATCGGATCGATGACCTCCCGCTGCTGGCTCACCATTTCCTGGACGTTGCCCGGCAGGAACGAGATTCGCGAATCGAGGGGATCAGTGGGGACGCGATGCAGCGTCTGATGGAATACCACTGGCCCGGAAATATTCGTGAACTCGAAAACCTGATGGAACGACTGAGCGTGCTCGTCGAGGTCGGGGAAATCAGCCTCGACGATCTGCCCGATCACATCCGTGCCGAACCGACGACCCAGCCCTTTGCGCCCCGCGTTCCCGCAACAGGAATCGATTTCAACAAGGTGGTCGCTCGTTTCGAATCCGATTTGATCGAACAGGCGCTCGAGCACACCCATTGGAACAAGAATCGAGCAGCGGGACTATTGGGGCTGAATCGCACGACCTTGATCGAGAAGATCAAGAAACGTGGCATTACCCCGGCGGAAGACCCCTCGACCTGATCCCCACACCCTCCCGTCGCCCCGTCCGGCGCCGCCAAGAATCAGAACCGAAGCGCGGCCCGAACACCGACGTACCGTTTGGAACCGAATTGCGTCGCCCTGAGTGTCGAAGTGTTGGCCGATTGACGCTTCTGCCGCTCCCCTGCGCGTCCTGCCACCTGCGGCGGCACCTCGAACCTGCAGAAATCTGCATAGGGCGCCCGAGAGAGCCGGAACCGAATCTTTAGCGATTTCAAAGAGTTTTTGCCTCGACGCGTGCCCTCTTCGAACGAGAGTTTCCCGGAACTCGGACCTTTTCCGGAAAACAGAGCGCCCTTGGCACGTCCCCTGCTTAGCGATGCATCCGTACGGCAAGAACGGCTCAATCCAAGTCGCAGTTCCAAACCCTAGCGACCGGTCGAAGAACAACGACCGCAAAAATACAGGCGGAAAGATGGCTCGAAAACAAGCAGCGCGCGTCGAGATGGAAACGCTTCTTCGTGAGGCCAAACAGAAATATGACGAGATCCCGCCGCCGCTCAAGGAAGACATCGTCCTCGAGCATGCCCCCCTCATCCGCTACATCGTGAATCGAATCGCCGTGCGACTTCCCTCGCATATCGACCTGGATGATCTCCACAACACCGGCGTCATCGGCCTGATGGATGCGATCGAAAAATACGATCCCGACAAGAACTGCAAATTCAAGACCTACGCCGAATTCCGCATCAAGGGCGCGATTCTGGACCAACTCCGATCGCTCGACTGGGTTCCGCGAAGTGTTCGCCAAAAGGGACGCAAGCTCGAAAAGGCCTATGGGGACGTCGAACAACGACTTGGCCGTTCCGCAAACGAAGACGAGGTCGCGGATTCCCTGGGCCTCGAACTCGACAAATTCCATACCTTGATCAATCAGGTCCGTGGCATCTCACTCGTCAACCTGGAAGAGATTCGCGGAACCAACTCCGACGGAGATCGCGCCGGAACCTTCGCCGACATCATCGAAGACGTGCAGTCCGAGAACCCCTTCGCCTCCTTGAAGCTGATGGAGACCAAGCATGTCATCTCGGACACGATCGGTTCGCTGCCCGAGAAGGAGCGACTCGTGATCTCCCTCTATTACTACGAAGATCTCAACATGAAGGAGATCGGGAATATCCTCGGGATCACGGAGAGCCGCGTCTGTCAGATCCACACGAAGGCCGTCATGCGGCTGCGCTCCAAGCTCAAGGGAATGGTGGACAGATAGTCGGCGAAAGATCGCCACGACGGAGGAGTCGGTGGACGCGTGGCAGGTCGGAACCCGCTACGCGTCCTTCTCGTAACGCACCAACAGAACAGTCGTGTTGTCGACTCCCCCCGCACGGTTCGCGGCATCGATCAAGCCGGTCGCCGCGAGCTCGATATTCCTCTCGTCACGGACGCGTTCGACGATCTCCGAACCCGAAACGTGGATCGTCAGCCCATCGGAACACAGGATGAAGACGTCCTCCGGTTGCGGCGTCAGCTCGGCGAGATCGGGTTCGATCGAGGGCCGGACGCCCAGGGCTCGCGTCAGAACATGCCGATGGGGATGCGAGGCGGCCTCGATTTCTCCCAGCTCACCTCGCCGCACCAATTCGGCCACGATCGAATGGTCTTCGGTCAGAGCACGCAGGCGTCCCTGGCGCAGCAAATAGGCCCGACTATCCCCCACATGAGCGAGCGCCACCTGATCCCCGCCAAAAAGCAATCCCACGAAGGTCGTGCCCATGCCCGACAGCTCGGGCTTGGCCTCGGCCGCAGCGAATATTTCCCGATTCGCAGAGGCCACGGCGCGGGCCAGCCGTCTCGCCAGGGGGACATTCGAGTCCTTCCACTCGCCCACCTCGCGAATTGCGGCCTTCGAGGCGAACTGGCTGGCGATCTGACCCGCCTTATGGCCGCCCATCCCATCGGCGACCAGATACAGGCCGAGATCGGGCACGATCGCGTAGCAATCTTCGTTGGCCTGACGGCGCATCCCCACGTGCGTGCTGGCCGCTGATCGAAGCAGCATTCCGGCCCCCCCAGGTCCCGTTTCGAGACAGAACCCTGCTCGGCCGTATCGGAAAGGCCGCGGGAACGCTTGACCCCAGTCGGTGCGGGGATTCCCTCATGCCCATACAAAAAACCATTCAATCGTGCGCAAGACCGGGACGATAAGAGCTGCGAACGGTACGCTGATGGCAGGCCGGGCCCAGGGGCCCGAAACGGGGGGGACTGATGCCCAAAACACTTCTCTTGGCAGACGATTCTGTTGTGATCCAAAAACTGGTCGGGCTTTCGTTCGCCAACGAAGATGTCGAAATCGTGACGACCGACAACGGGGACGATGCGATTACGATGGCCCTCGACCTCAAGCCGGATGTCGTGCTGGCGGATGTCGTCATGCCCGGCAAGAGCGGATACGAGGTCTGCGAGGCGATCAAGCAGAATCCGGCCCTCGCGCATATTCCCGTGCTTCTCCTGACCGGCACCTTCGAGGCCTTCGACGAGGCCCAGGCGACCGCGGCCGGCGCGGACGGCCATATCACGAAGCCTTTCGAAGCACAGGCGCTGGTCGAGCGCGTCAAGGAAGTGATGACCGCAGCGGTCGGTGCAGCGGCCAAACCCGCCCCGGCAGCGATCGAGTCCTCCTCCACCGACGACTACGACTTCCTCGATGCAGACCTCACGACGCTCGATTCCGGTGCTTCCGATCGGCCGCTCTCCGCGGAACCCTCGGCCACGGCCCCGCCAGCCGCGATCGAAACGGACGAGGGGCCGCTTTTTGGCGACCCGGGTGATGGCGCTGCCGAAGAACTGAATACCGAGAGTGGCGGGCTCGCCATCGGCGAATCCGTCTCCCCCGACGAGGCCCCTCGCCTTCCGAGCGACGACGCGACGATTGCGATTCTTCCGGAATCGCCACCGCCGCTACCGCCCAGCGTCGGGGATCCCCTGACTGGCTTCGAGGACGAATTCGCACGCGCCGAACTCGCCGTCGACCCGCCACCGGTACCCCCGACGGCCGTAAACCTCGAGCCCGAGTTCGGCGCCAGCCGCGCGGATGCGGGCGCCACCATCGTGGCGCCGTTGGATGGCGGGAATCCCGTGCCTTCTTCCGACTCGCGGATCGACGAGACACGCGGCATCGAGCAGGAATTCGAGGACCTCACCGTGCACACGCCCTCTTCGGCGATCGACCAGGACACGGCCTCGGCCCCGAGCCCCGTGGCGATTGAAAACATCCCGTTCTCGGAACGGCCGGAGGACGCCACCGTCGTCGCCAACCTCGATGTCAGTCTCGCCGATCCGGTTCTGGACCCGACCCCGTCTTCCGCACCGCCGGTCGATCTGGGTCCCAGCCAGGCTTCGGCGGACGATCTCGATTTCGGGTTCGACGTGTCCGAACAGATCTCCGTCACGGAGCTGGACGATCCGCTCGGCGATTCCTTCTCCTCCCTGATGGACATTTCGGAATCGCAGATCCTCGCGGGTCCGCCGGGGGATTCGGCGTCTCCGCCCGATGCCAGCGCGGCCGAAACGATCATCGACGATTCCTTCGCCGCGGGATACGACGTGTCTTCGAGCGACCTCGCGACGGCGCCGCCGGCTGCACCGACGCCCGATGTCCCTGCGTTCGAGCCCGAGAGCGACGATTCGATCGCGATTGGCGTTCCATCCGATCTCGGCGCTTCGCAAGAGGAGAGCAGTCGTGATCCTCTCGCCGAAGCGACACCGCCCCAATCCCCGCCCGTCGAGGCCGCCCTCGAATTGGGAACCCCGACGCCGACCTCGAGTGGCGAGAATCGAACGGTCGATCTCTCTCCCTTCATGGAGCAACGCATCCAGGAGACACTCGAAAAGGTGGCGTGGGAGGCTTTCTCGGATCTGTCCGAAACGATCGTGAAACAGGTGATCAGCCGCGTCGAGAAAATCGCCTGGGAGGTCATTCCCCAGATGGCGGAAACACTCGTCCGCGAGGAAATTCGAAAGATGAAAGGCGAGAAGGACTGAGTCCGTCCGCCTGACCCTCCCTGCGATAGACTCGGAGCCGCTCGTCGAGAACTGCCGACCGAGCCGAGTGCGAGGTGCCCACACAGCGTGGCCTCGACCGCGACGAGGAGTCTCGATCCATGGCGCTTCTTCCGCCCAGCAAGGACTGGCGCGTGCTACTCGATCTCGCGCTGGCTGAAGACATCGGGCCAGGAGATTTGACCAGTGCGCTCGTGATCGACGACGACCGCGAGGGCTGCGCACGCATCGAGGCACGCGCCCACATGATCGTGTGCGGCCTGCCGATCGTTCGCGAAGTCTTCCAATCCGTCGATCCATCGCTCCAGGTCGACTTTTCGCAGGCGCTCGAAGAGGGCAGCGCGGTCGAAGCGGGACGCGTCTTGCTGCGCGTGCGCGGGCGAGTCGGCTCGATCCTCACGGCGGAACGCACCGCCCTCAATTTCCTCGGGCGACTCTGTGGCATCGCGACCCAGACCCGCCGGCTGGTCGACCAAGTTGCCGACCAGTCCGTCGATCTGGTCGACACCCGAAAGACGACGCCGGGCTGGCGGGTCCTCGAGAAATACGCGGTTGCGGTCGGTGGCGGGGTCAACCATCGCGTCGGCCTCTACGACGCCGTTCTGGTCAAGGACAACCACATCATGGCCGCGGGCGGCCTCGAACGCGCTGCCTCCCGCGCGCTCGACAAGGCTCCCGAGGGCATGGCGGTCCAGATCGAGGTCGAATCCGAGGACATGGCGGATCGCGCCGTCGCACTCGGATGTCGTTTCCTGCTGCTGGACAATCTGGCTCCCGAGACGGTTGCGCGGATCGTGGCTCGACACGCGCCGGCGATCTTGCTCGAGGCGTCCGGCGGCATCGGTCCCGACAACCTGCGTGAATACGCGATGACGGGCGTCGCGCGAATTTCTATGGGCATGTTGACCCACTCCGCCGTGTCTTCGGATGTGGCGCTCGAAATCGATCTCGTCGATCCGGTGAACGCATGAGTCGATCTTCGGAGGGCGCGAGCAAGATCCTTGCCGCCCTACGCGAACATTCGGATTCGGCTCTCTCCGGCGAAGACCTGTCGGCGCGACTCGGGGTATCGCGTGCGCAGGTCTGGAAGCACGTCGGTGCGCTCCGCAAGAACGGCTACGAAATCGACGGAGAGCCCGGCGGCGGCTACCGCCTACGTGCGGCGCCCGATCGCCTGTATGCCGCAGAAATCCAACTCGATCTCGGGACGGCTTGGCTGGCCCGACGCATCGACCATTTCGAGGTCACCGAGTCGACCAACCAGATCGCCTTCGAACTCGGCCGTGACGGCGCGCCGGCGGGCACGACCGTGATCGCGGAACGCCAGACGGCCGGCCGCGGCCGCCTGGGACGAAGCTTCTTCTCGCCGCCCCACCAGAACCTCTATACGTCGATCCTGCTGCGTCCGAGCGGGTCGATCAGCGATACGCCGACGCTGATTCTCGCCGCCGCCGTGGCCGTCGCCGACACGGTGGCCGAATTCCTGGGGGACGAATCGGCGGTCGAGATCAAATGGCCGAACGATGTGTTGATCCGCCGACGCAAGACCTCAGGAATCCTGATGGAGAGCGCCGCCGAGGGCACAAAGCTCACCTTCGCCGTACTCGGAATCGGCGTCAATCTGAATGTCGATCGGGAGACGTTTCCCGAGGAGTTCCGCGCCCTGGCCACCAGCCTGGCGAGCGAATTGGGTCACTCGGTCGATCGCGTCGCCTTTGCGAGGCGACTCTTCGAGAATCTCGAAGGACAGCTCGACCTCCACGAGCGAGGCGGCTTCGACGCCGTGCGACCCCGATTCGAATTCTTCTTCCGGATGCGCGGGGAGCCGGTCGGCGTCGAGGAGATGGGCGGAGGACGCCTCGATGGACTGGCCCGGGGCATCGCCGCCGACGGAGCGCTCGAAGTCGAAGTCCGCGAGGGGCCACGCCGGGGCGAAATCGTTCGAGTAATGGCCGGCGATGTCACGCTGGCGAAGCCCACCCCAGACGCGCGATGATCCGTCTCGGTCCACGAAACGAGGAAACGTACCCTTGAACGAGCCGATTCTACTGGTCATCGACATCGGCAATACCAACGTCTCGCTGGGCGTCTTCGACTATACCGATCGAGTGGGTCGACTCTCGCAGCATTGGCGGCTTTCGACGAACCGGGAGCAGACCTCGGACGAGGTGGTGATCTCCCTCTCCACGCTCTTCGCCAGCGAAGGTCGCAAGCCCAGCGAAATTACCGACGTCATCCTCTCGAGCGTCGTTCCCCCCGTCGTACCGATCTGGGAACGCGTCGTGAGCAAATTATTTGGACGCTCACCGCAGATCGTCGGTCCTGGCATGCGCACGGGAATGCCCGTTCGATATGAGAATCCACACGAGGTCGGAGCGGATCGGATCGTGAATGCAGTGGCGGCCTTCGAACTCTACGGCGGGCCGATCATCGCCGTCGATTTCGGAACGGCGACGACCTTCGATTGTATTTCCGGTCGCGGCGAGTATCTGGGCGGAGTCATCTGTCCTGGCATCCATATTTCGATGGAGGCCCTCTTCGAGCGCGCCTCCATGCTCCACCGCGTCGAAATCGCACGTCCAAAATCCGTCATCGGACGGACGACAACAGGCGCGCTGCAATCGGGATTGCTCTACGGCTACGCCGGCCTGGTCGACTCGATGGTCGCTCGGATTCGCGGGGAGCTCGGCGACGACGCGAAGGTCGTTGCGACCGGCGGCCTGGCACGGCGAATCGCGGCGGAGAGCCAGGCCATCGAGGAGGTCGCGCCCTTCTTGACACTCGACGGCCTGCGCATTCTTTTCGAGAAGAATCGCAATACGCGCGACTGAGGTTCCGCTTCCCCCAGAGGGGCATCAAGTCACCGACTTGCGCGGCCGATTCACTTGGCGGACCGTCTCACCGCGGGGGGTCCAAAAGCCCTGCCTTTCTCCAAAAACGCGGTTTTTTTCAATACAACGGATCCCAGCTCATCACCCACTGGGACGGGAAAAACACGTTGCCGGAAGACATCTCGGAACCGCACAAAGTCAAGCTCAAGCTCTCGCCGCAAGCGGAAAAATACGCACGGAGTGACGCCCCGCTGGAGGTTCGCCAGATGGCGGCCCGCGGCGCTCTCCCGCTCGAACCGATCGAGCTCTCGACCGTCCTCTTCGTGCTCGCCAACGATCCCGAGCCCGAGGTCAAGGAGACCGCACGCCGGAGCCTGGAGAGTCTGCCGGAGCCTGTCGTCCACAGCGTCCTTCAGGGGAATGCACACCCCGCCCTGCTCTCCTTCATGGCGCGCATCCATCGCGACGACGAAGCCCGCTGTGAGACCCTCGCCCTCAACAACGCCACGGATGACACCACCATCGCCTGGTTGGCCACCCTGCCCCATCGCCGAGTCGTCGATATCATCAGCCAGAATCAAAAGCGCATGCTGAGATGCGAGGAGATCGTCGACGCCCTCGGCGCAAATCCCCTGACCGGGCGCGCCGTCATCGAACGAATTCTCAGCTTCCTCGGACTCGAAGAGCGGCAGACGATCGACGACGACGAAATCCTCGACGAGAAGGCGGCCGAAGCGGCCGTGCTCGAAATGTTGGGAGAGGATATGGCTGACGCGGCCCGCCAGCTCACGACTGAAAGTGAGGACAACCAGACCGACGAGACCAGCGGGGGAAACCTCTATTCGATCGTCCAGAACATGTCGGTCATGCAAAAGATCAAGCTCGCTCGCGTCGGAGGCAAAGAGGCTCGCTCGATGCTGGTCAAGGATCGCAACCGCATCGTCGCTTCCGCGGTTCTCGCGAGTCCGAAGCTCACTGAAACGGAGGTGATCGTCTTCGCTCAGAACCGTTCGATCGGCGACGAAATGCTTCGCGTCATTTCGAATAACCGCGAATGGACCAAGAACTACCAGATCAAGTTGGCGTTGACGATGAACCCGAAGACCCCGACCACCCAAGCCATCAAGTTCATGATCTATCTTCAGGATCGAGACCTGCGCACCTTGATGAAAAGTCGGGATGTACCTAACAACATCAGCGCATATGCTAGACGCATCTTGGACAAGAAGGGGAAAATTTGATGCCCGACGTCAATGCACGGATCCTGCTCTGGGGAATCGAGGGCGCCGGCAAATCCACCACTCTGAGGACGATTCACGCCAAATTGCGCCCGGACCTCCGGGGTGATCTGAAAATCGAACCGACACGCCTGGACCCAACGGTGTATTTCGAGTCACTGACGATCCAACTGGGCGAGACCGCCGGTGTTGGCATGCAACTCGAGATCGTCGCGGTTCCGGGGGCACCCGATCAGGCGATGACCCGCAAACAACTGCTCGATCGCGTCGACGGCCTCGTCATCGTTCTCGACGCCTCGCCCGAGCGAATCGAGGACAACGACGCGACCCTCGAGGAACTCCGCTCGTCGTTGGCAGCCTACGGACATCGACTCGACGCCTTCCCGGTCGTGCTTCAATACAACAAACGCGATGTCGCGGACCCCTTCGCCATCGAAGCGCTTCATCGCCGCATCGGCCTGGACCAGGCCGCGGTCTTCGAGACCATTGCGACCTCGGGCCTCGGGATTCTTTCGACCCTCACGACCATTTCGAAGCAGGTGGTCCGAATGCGCCGCGCCGAGAACGCCCAGGGCAAAGTTCCTCCCAGCGAGTCGAACGCGATTGAAGCGCCCGTCGAGGTCGAAGCCATCATCGAGGACGCGGGCCATGCCACCCACGAAATTCTCGAAGCGGCCATCCTTGCCGAAGCGGAAGGCGAAGACTCGGGGGCCTTCGAAGAACTCGTCGAACTCGATCCCATTACTGGCACTCAGCCCGACTGGGACGCGACGGCGGAATCCCTCGCGAAGCCCGAAGCCGGTCTGGGAAGCGCGCTTCGTATCGTCTCCGTCGGACAAGCCGCACTCGAAGCCGATGGCGGAGTCCAGTTGCCCCTGGTCCTCGGCGACGAGAGCGGCCAGACGCGGACCGTCGTTCTTTCCCTGAGACTCGACTCGCTCAAGCTCCCCCAAGCGACCGAAGCGGACGGCAACGACTGATGCGCCGCCGACTCGGCATTTGGGGAGCAAGCGAGGAATCTCTTCGCTTGCTGCGCCTGATGGCCGCCAACCCGGACATCGAGGTCGTTCGGATCTATGACGCGGACGTCACGGCCGCACTCGAGCGCGCGCGCCACATGAGCGAGGACGTGGCGAACCGTGTCGCCCCGCTTCTCGTCGACGACGTCACGGCCTTCTTTGCCGAGCAGGACTTCGACGCGATCATCGACTCCAATGGCGATTTCGCGAGCCATGCCCCCGCCGGTCCACGGGCCGCACTGCAGGTCGTGACGCCCTTGACCGCGCGCCTGCTCTGGGGCTACGGCGTCGCGCCACGAGATCGCAAGGCCGAACTCCTCCAGGCCCTCCACGAAGTCGTCGAGTCCGTGGATCTCACGATCGAGGCCGACGAACTCTTCGAACGGATGCTCGAAATTGCCGTCGGCGTGACCGGCGCGGAAGGCGGAAGCCTGATGCTACTCGACGACGCGCAGGTTCTCCGGATGCGCGTCGCACAGGGCATCGAGCCCGAACTCTGGCCGAAGATTCGTGTCGCGATGGGGCAGGGAATTTCCGGCCGGGTGGCGATGGAGGGTCGGCCGATCCATTTGCGCGGACGTGCCGATCGACGAAAATACGATTTGCTGCGTGAACGCGTCGACGTCGAGTCCGCACTCTGTGTCCCGTTGATTCATGACGGAAAGGTTCTCGGCGTCCTCAACGTCCATCATGCCACCCGTGCCGACGTTTTCGCCGACGACGACCTCAGTTTCATGGAGCAACTCGCTCGGCTCGACGCCCAGATCATCGCACGCGCCCAGGCCCATGAATCGCTGCGCAGCCAAGCCGCGCGTTACGATGCCATCCGCGAGGTCCAGCGAATTCTTGGCGGACCGGCACTCCTCTCCGATCGCCTCGAGGAATTCTGCCGCTTCATGGCCGAACGTGCCGGCAAGGGAATCGTTCATCTCTACCTCAAAGAAGCGGACGGCAGTCTTCGGATGACCGCAACGTCGCTGATCGGCGGCGGCTTTGGGGGAGAGTACCGACTCGAGCCGGACACCGGCGTGGACGGGGAAGCCGTCCGAAGCCAGAGTCCCGCGATCTTGCACCACGAGGATGGACGACTCGGCTACGCCGCCCTGCCCCTGCTGGTCGGAAACCAGTTGATCGGCTTGTTGACGATTCAGTCGGGTCGTGGAGCCGAACGATCCCGCCACGTCCTCGAGAGCTGGCAAGAGATCGCGGCCGCCGCCGCCGAAACGATCGCTCGCACCAATCGAGAGTCCTTGATGGCAACGCGCGCCGAGCGCATCAATGCGATCAATGAGACTTCGATTCGAATGCTCTCCTGTACCGAGCCCAACGAAGTCGCGCGTCTGGCCACTTCCTCCGCCGCGATGATCCTCGATGCCGATCATGCCGTGTTGCGACTGCAAGATCCCACGACTCGTCGCTATTCGATCCGTTCCTATTTTGGTTGCGCCGAAGGCGCGGCCCAAGAAGCTCTCTTCAGGCTCGACAAGGCCGTCACGGTCGATGCCATTCGTCGTCGCGCACCCCATCTCATTCTGGACGCGAGTCTTGATCCCAACCTCAGAGAGTTCAGCGACGAGATGCGTTCGGTCCTCACGGCGCCGATCAAGCGCGCGGGCCAGGTCATCGGAACCGTCTCGGTCTACGACAAGGTCGCGCTGGATCGCTTTTTCGCGAGCCGTTTCGACGATGAGGACCTCCAGGTCTTCGGTCGCTTCGTGGCCTATGTCGAAAGGGCCCTCGATCATGCACTGTCGCATCGAGAGAACCAACGACATCGCAACATCGATGAAGAGACGGGCCTGCCGAACCAGTCCTACCTCGAGAAACGTCTTCGAGAGGAAATCTCACGCGCGGCGGGTCGCGAAAATGCGCTCGCCCTATGTGTCTGTCGACTCGAAAATCGAGACGAACTCATCGCCGAAGCGGGTGCGGCTCATCTCAGCCGCGTCGTGACCTGTCTGGCCGAATCGATGCGCTCGCATCTGCGTGACTTCGACGTTCTGGCTCGCATCGAGAAGGACGAATTCGCGGTCCTGATGCCCGAGCCCGGCCGCACACCCGGCGAACGCGTCTTCGAACTCGCGCGTGCCGTCGCGGATGCGATTTCCAAGGACGAAACACTCAATCAGCCCGTGCGTATCGGTCTCGCCTTCGGCTATGGCGTCCATCCGGCCGACGGCAGCGACTCGACGACACTCCTCCAACACGCTCGCAAGCCTCGAATCCGAATGGTCTGACGCCCGCGATCCAGCTCGCGAAGTTGCCATCCACGACCGGCCCACCTCACAAGCCTCGACATCAACGCCTCGATACACCACTCTTTGCGCGGCCGCGCCGGGCCTACGCGGTCGGCGTGTCCAGCGTTCTGTTCGAGGAGAGTCGCGTCACCGATGGCCACAAAGCATTTCGTCGTCATGGGCGCTGGGGAAATCGGCTGCCATCTGGCGCGCACGCTCTCCGCCGACGGACACCGGGTCACGGTGATCGACAGTGATCCCGGAAAACGGAAACTCGTCGAAGATCGACTCGACGTGGGATTCGTTCTCGGAAATGCCGCCCACATTCCGACCCTCGAGGCCGCCGACGCGGCGAATTGCGAACTCTTCGTCGCAGTGAGTTCGTCGGACGAGGCCAACCTCGCCGCCTCGCTCCTGGCCAAGAGAGCAGGGGCTCGCAAGACCGTCGTACGGGTTTCCAAATCGGAAGACATCACGCGCTACCGCCAGGTCTACGAGTCGACCTTCAGAGCGGATCTGTTGCTCTCGACCCAACTCCTGACGACGACGCGCATTCTCAATTCCGTACTCGGCTACAACACACTCGAAGTCGAGTACCTCGCAGACGGCGCGATTCAGGTCCGCACGACCCTCGTCGAGGCCGGCTCGCCTCTACACAAGAATCGGCTCGCGGACATCGACCTGCCGCGCGGCTGCCTCGTGCTGGGATTCATTTCAAAGGATCAGCTGAAAGTTCCGACCGGAAACGACCATGCCGAACCGGGGGATCGGGCCCTGATTCTGGGCACGAGCGATGTCATGAACGAACTCGAACGACGGGTCAGCCGGGATGCCGCCCGCATAGGACACGTCGTCATCGCGGGCGGAGGCGAGACCGCCGAGGCGGTCGCCCTGGGTCTCGAACAGTCGGTCAAGAATATTCGCATCATCGAGATCAGTCGATCACGGGCCGAAGAACTCGCCGCGCGCTATCCCCAATACGACATCGTTCACGGCGATGCGACCGACATCTCGGTCCTCAACTCCGAGCGTGTCGCGGACGCCCGCGCCTTCATTGCACTGACGGGTCTCGACGAGATAAATTTGATGGCCTGTTTGCTCGCCCAGGAACTGGCCGTGCCCAAGATTACGGCGCTGGTCCAAAAAACCGAGACGTCCAGCCTTTGGCGCAAGGTCGGGCTGGTCGACGTCGTCTCGCCGAGAACGATTGCCGCGGAGCGAATTCGAACGTACATCGACAACGACTATGAGCCTCACATCCTGTCCTTCGAAACGGGTGACGCCCAGTTCATGCAGCGCAGAATCGCGGCCCAAAGCGCCGCGGCCGGGCAAAAGCTCGCCGAAATCGAGATCCCACAGGGGTTGATCGTCGCGGCGGTGCTTCGAAACGGTCGCGCAGCCGTACCGCAAGGGGACTACAAACTCGAGATTGGTGACGAGGTCATCCTCTTCGTCCGTCGCGAGGAGGCCGGCATCGCCAACCTGGTGTTCCCCGGAGTCGAGAACGACTAACGACC